>VYLE01000079.1_pt1 | contig 90086 bp, 85 predicted proteins | sample 5114391 | NCBI WGS metagenome assembly VYLE01 (sample SAMN12291771, study PRJNA351875) | freshwater metagenome | isolation source: freshwater lake | place: USA: Michigan, Kent Lake | collected 2013-08-15 | reverse complement strand
CGCCCGCCCCCGCTGCCATCCCCCGCGCGCCCGTCCCCGCCGACGATGCCGCCCGGGAAGAGCGGGTCAAAATGACCCGCCTGCGCCAGACCATCGCCCGCCGCCTGAAGGACGCGCAGAACACCGCCGCCATGCTGACGACCTATAACGAGGTCGACATGTCCGGCATCATGGAGTTGCGCAACACCTACAAGGACGCTTTTGAAAAGAAGCACGGGGTGAAAATGGGCTTCATGTCCTTCTTCGTGAAGGCCTGCACCCACGCCCTGAAAGAGGTGCCCGAGGTCAATGCCGAAATCGACGGCACCGACATCGTCTACAAGAACTACGTCCATATGGGCGTGGCCGTGGGCACGCCCTCGGGCCTCGTCGTCCCGGTCCTGCGTGACGCCGATCAGATGGGCTTCGCCGCCATCGAGAAGAAGATCGCCGAACTGGGCATCCGCGCCCGCGACGGCAAACTGTCGATGGCCGAGATGCAGGGTGGGTCCTTCACCATCTCCAACGGCGGGGTCTACGGCTCGCTCATGTCCTCGCCGATCCTGAACCCACCGCAATCGGGCATCCTCGGGATGCACAAGATTCAGGACCGCCCCGTGGTCGTGAACGGCCAGATCGTCATCCGCCCGATGATGTATCTCGCCCTCTCCTACGACCACCGGATCGTGGACGGCAAAGGCGCCGTGACCTTCCTCGTCCGCGTCAAGGATGCGCTGGAAGACCCGCGCCGGTTGCTCATGGACCTCTGACCCGTAGGATGGGCAATACTGCCCATCCTACCGCAGGGCGGGGCGCAGCCCCCGCCTTGCATCGCCCCAACCGAGGCACATGATGACCCCCGAACTCACCGCCCTCACCCTCGCCGGCCTCCTGCAGATGGTGCAGTTCATCCTTTTTGCCGTCCCGGCCAATCTGGAGGTCGGCACACGCTATACCTCCGGCCCCCGCGACATGCCGCCCGAACGGCCCTTCTCTACCGTCACCGCCCGCCTGCAGCGGGCGCTCAACAACCATTTCGAAGGGCTGATCCTCTTCACCCTCGCCGTGGTCGTGGTCACCCTCTCGGACCAGTCCACCCCCTTCACCGCCGCCTGCGCTTTCGCCTATCTCGGTGCGCGGCTTCTCTACATCCCGGCCTATGCGCTCGGCTGGCGTCTCTGGCGCTCGGTCATCTGGGCGGTGGGCTGGTTCGCCACGCTCGGCCTCATGCTGGCCGCGCTGATCTGACATGATTTCTATGCACAGTCGTCTGCACATGGTGCGGCACAGAGTCCGGCACAGCACAGACGACAGGATAAGGAAGGAACCGACCCATGGCTGAGTTTGACGTCATCATCATCGGCGGCGGCCCCGGCGGCTATGTCTGCGCCATCCGCTGCGCGCAGCTGGGGCTGAAGGCCGCCGTGGTCGAAGGGCGCGACACGCTCGGCGGCACCTGCCTCAACGTCGGCTGCATCCCGTCCAAGGCGCTGCTCAATGCCACCCATCACCTGCATGAAGTGCATGAAAACTTTGAGAAAATGGGCATCATGGGCGCCAAGCCCACGGTCGATTGGGTGCGTATGCTCGGCTACAAGGACGATGTGATCGGCCAGAACACCAAGGGCATCGAATTCCTCTTCAAGAAGAACAAGGTGACATGGCTGAAAGGCTGGGGCAGCATCCCCGCCCCCGGTCAGGTCAAGGTGGGTGATGAGGTCCATACGGCCAAGAACATCGTGATCGCAACGGGTTCCGAGTCCTCCCCCCTCCCCGGCGTCACGATCGACGAGAAGGTCGTCGTCACCTCGACAGGTGCCCTGACCCTCGAAAAAATCCCGGCCAGACTGGTGGTGATCGGCGCGGGCGTCATCGGGCTTGAGATGGGCTCCGTCTACGCCCGGCTCGGCGCCGAGGTGACGGTGATCGAATATCTTGACGCCATCACCCCCGGCATGGATGCCGAAGTCGCCAAGACCTTCCAGCGCATCCTCACGAAACAAGGCCTCAAATTCATCCTCGGTGCCGCCGTGCAAGGCGTGGACAAGGGGAAAAAGGGCGCGACCATCCGCTACAAGCTCCGCAAGGACGACAGCGAAGCCACGCTCGAGGCCGACACCGTCCTCGTCGCCACAGGCCGCCGCCCCTATGTCGCGGGTCTCGGGCTCGAGGCGCTCGGGGTCGAGATGCTGCCCCGTGGCCAAGTCAAGACCGACGGCCATTTCGCCTCCAATATCAAGGGCCTCTACGCCATCGGCGACGCGATCACGGGCCCCATGCTTGCCCACAAGGCCGAGGATGAGGGGATGGCTCTGGCCGAAATCCTTGCCGGCAAATCGGGCCATGTGAATTACGACGTGATCCCCGGCGTGATCTACACCACGCCCGAAGTGGCCAATGTCGGCAAGACCGAGGAACAGCTGAAGGAAGAAGGCCGCGCCTATAAGGTGGGCAAGTTCTCCTTCATGGGCAATGGCCGCGCCAAGGCCGTGTTCCAAGGCGACGGTTTCGTCAAGATCCTTGCGGACAAGGCGACGGACCGCATCCTCGGCGCGCATATCATCGGCCCGATGGCAGGCGACCTGATCCACGAAATCTGCGTCGCGATGGAATTCGGGGCCTCAGCGCAGGACCTTGCCCTCACCTGCCATGCGCATCCCACCTACTCTGAGGCGGTGCGCGAAGCGGCGCTCGCCTGCGGCGACGGAGCGATCCACGCCTGATGCCCAACAGGGTCAAGCCCCTTCATCTTGGCCCAAATACTCAAAATGCCCCGGCGTCCACCCGCGCTCCGCCGGGGCTTTTCGCGCCAAAGGGGGGTGCGGGGGGACGACCGTCCCCCCGCCCTTACCGCCGCAGCGCATCCCCCAGCGCCGGAAAAACCAGCGCCGCCGACAGCACCGCGCAGGCCGCAAATCCCGCCCAAGCCTCCACCCAGCCGAAGCCCGCCGTCGCCAGAAACATCGCCAGATAGGTCACCCCGGAATTCAGCCCCAGCACCGCCCCCCGCCGCGCGGGGTCCAGCGCTGCCAGCCGCCCCACGATCAGGTTCAGCCCCAGATGGTTGATCATCCCCCAACTCAGGCACAGCACGACAAGCGCCCAAGCGCTTTCCGTCACCGCCGCCAGCGCCAGGTATTGCAGCACCAGCAGGCCAAAGACCCAAGGCGCCACCCGCCGCGCCCCGAACCGGTCGATCCACGGATCGCCCAGCGAGGCCAGCCCGAACCCGATCCCATAGACGAGGGGCACCGCCCCCGCCATCCAGACGGGCCAACCCAGCCCCGCCTGAAGATGCGGCGCCACATAGGCGTAAAGCCCGTAGAAGGCCGCCATATAGCCCCCCGCCACCCCCAGCGCCGCCCCGATCCCCGGCACCCGCAGCGCCGCCCAAGGCGATGCCCCCTGCGCCGCCCGCACCTCGCCCATCCGCGGCGACATCGCCATCGCCCCCAGCACCAGCAGCCCCAGCGCCGCCAGCACCCCATGCACCGCCCGCCACCCCGCCACCTCCGCGATCAGCGCGGCGGCAGAGGCCCCGAAGACTAGCGACAGCGTCCATCCCATCAGCACCCGGCCCAGAAAGGTGCTCTCCCGCCCCTTCGGCGCGATCTCGGCGGCCAGCCCATAGGTCGCGGGCAAGGCCACGCCCGACCCCAGCCCTGCCACCGCCTGCGCCGCCCAGACCACGGGCAGCGTCGGCGCCAGCGCCGTCCCCACCATCCCCGCCACCAGTATGGCAAGCGCCAGAAACAGAGCCCGCGACAGCCCAATCCGATCGGCGAAAGGCGCGATCCCCACTGCCGCCGCTGCCGTCCCTGCCCCGAACAGCGCGGCCGCCACCAGCACCTCCTGCGCGCTCGCCCCCCCAAAGCCGCGCCCGATCTCCAGCGCGATGGGCGACAGGGCCAAGGAATTGGACCCAACGATGGTGACCGCTGCCATCAGCAGCATCAGGGGCGAAATCCGCATCCTCTGTTCATCCCGCCAGATGCCGTAGCCCCTGCGTGACATCCGTCCGCACCGCCAGCCGTAACCCCGGCTCATCCCCCGCCTTCAGCGCGGCCAAAATCATGCGGTGATGCTGCGGCGGTTCCTTCCGGCGCAGCTTCGAATACAGCGCCCGCATCGTCGGGCCCAACTGCAACCAGACCGTCTCGCAGATGGCCAGCATCGCGGGGGCCTGCGCGCGCAGATAGAGCGTGCGGTGAAACTCCAGATTGGTGCGCACATAGGCCACCGCATCCTGCTTCACCACGGCCTCCGCATTCAGCGCATTGATCGCCGCCAGCCGCTCGATCAGCGCGAAATGCGCCCGCGGCAGCGCCCGCGCCGCCATCTCCGGCTCCAAGAGCGCCCGGATCGCGGCCAATTCCTCAATCCGCTCCGGGGTCAGCTCGGGCGTCGAGATGCGACCTGATGACGACAGTGTCAAAGCCCCCTCGGCCACCAGCCGCCGCACCGCCTCGCGCGCAGGCGTCATGCTGACGCCGAACTGCTTGCCCAAGCCCCGCAGCGTCATCGCCTGCCCGGGCGGCAATTCGCCATGCATCACCTGCTGGCGCAGGGTCCGGTACAGCCGCTCATGCGCGGCGGCATTGGGGTCGGTCTGGCGCGGGGTTATCGGCATGGGCACCAGCCAAGCACCGCCATGGCGCGGAAATCAATCCCCGAAACGAAAGCCATGCAGCGCCTGCCCTTCCGCATGCAGCCATTTCCGCTGCGCTTGCCAGCCGGGATAAAGCCGCTCCACCACCGCCCAGAAGCGGGCCGAATGGTTCATCTCCAGCAGATGCGCCACCTCATGAGCAGCCACGTAATCCAGCACCGCAGGCGGTGCCATCACCAGCCGCCAAGAATACATCAGCGCCCCATCCGCTGCGCAGGACCCCCAGCGCGACCGCGTGTCACGCAATGTGACCCGCGTGACCTGCCGCCCGATCGCCGCCGCATGGCGGTCCGAAGCCGCCACCAGCCGGTCCCGCGCCATGGCCTTAAGGAAGGCCCCCGCCCGAACGCCCGCCTGCGCCGGATCGCCGGGGATCAGCAGCGCCTCCGCCTCCACCCGCACCCCGCGCCCCGCGCCGGGAACCAGCCGCAAGAGCCGCCCCTCCACCGGGATCACCGACCCGATCCCCACCCCTTCGCGCGTGGGCATGCCCGCAAGTGTCTCGCGCAGCCATCCCTCCTGCGCCCGGGCAAAGGCCATCGCCTCCGCCTCCCGCGCGCGGGCGGGCAAGGACAAAGTCACCCGCCCGTCCAGCCGCGACACGCGCAGCGAGAATCGCCGCGCTCGGGCCGACCGTTTCAACACGATTTCCACCGGCGGCGATCCGGGAAGGACGGGCATCCGCAACCTCTTGATTTGCGCGCCAAGGATAGCCACTTCCCGACAGGCTGCAACGGCTGCAAAAGCCTTTGACACCCGCCCTGCGGTGTGGCAAGCGACCACGACTCTGGACAACCCAGCCTGACCATCGGCGCGCCTGATTCCGCGTGTTTCAGGGCCGCCACAAAAGGGAACGACCATGCCCAAGGAAGAATGGGGTACCAAGCGCATCTGCCCGACGACCGGCAAGCGCTTCTATGACCTGAACCGCAATCCGATCGTGTCGCCTTACACGGGCGAAGTGGTGGATATCGAATCCGCCCGCCGCAAGATGGCCGCCGCCGCCATCAGCCGCGTCATCCCCGAAAAGGATGAGGATGTGCTCGTCGACGATCTGGAAGCCGATGACGAACTGCTCGAGTCCGGGGTCGCCGACGACACCGAACTGGACGATGATCTGCTCGAAGACGATGCCGATGACAACGTCTCGCTCGACGATCTGGCCGATGTGGCCGGCGACGAGGAAGAAGTCTGACACGCCGTCTGCCGGGGGGCTGCGGTGCCCTGCAAAAGTCGGAAAGACCCCGCGTTTTTCCCCTTGCACCCCACCGCGCCCTCCACTAGACAGCGGCCCAACAAGGCGGTGACGCCTTGCCCATCGAAGCGGAAACGCTTCGACCTCCGGTGGGGTCATAGCTCAGATGGGAGAGCGCTTGAATGGCATTCAAGAGGTCCGGGGTTCGATTCCCCGTGGCTCCACCAAACATAATTCTCGACCGCACGCGTTGCATCGCCTGCCGCTGACTTGCGCAGGTTCGGAACCTGCACTGCTTTGATGCGTCAACGCGAACGGAAACGGGCGCACCTTTCGGCGCGCCCGTCCGTTTCATCGCGGTCCGCGTGGTTCAGGCGATTGCCGCGCGCCGCCGCAGAAGCACCAGCCCGCCCAGCGCGCCGATCAGCAGGAAGCCCGCCGCAGGCAGCGGCACTTCCGACACTCGGAAGGCGTAGTTCGTGTACTCCAACCCCTGCGCATTGTCCCAGACAAAGGACGAGGCCGGGTTCGTCATCAGGCCTCGGATAAAGGACGCTCCGTCGTAATACAGGCCCGACGGCAGCGCCTGATCAAGATCCTGTGCCAGTTCGAAACCGCCCGGCACGCCAAGGATGCTGTACCACGCCTTAAAGTTGATATTCGCCACCAGCGCGTCGATGGTCGAGATCACGTAATCCCCCGGCGCACCACCGAACAGCAACGCCGCCGCCTCCTGCCCGGTATAGGCCAGCGGCTGGTCTGCCCAAAATGGGCCGTCCTCCACCATCCATGACCCCGCAAAATCATAGGTCGCGGCCTGCCCGTCCGACGCCGAAAGAACCGTCGCGGCCGCCAGTGCCGCAAGGAACCCTGCCTTCATCATCCACCCCTCCGAGTTCTACCCATGGATGAAGAATTCAACTTAAGGATGATTTACGCAAAGCCAATCTCGCCCCGAAACAGAAACAGTCCCGCCACGAAACAGGAACGATCCGGCGGCTGCGTGGCCCGCTTCGGCTTGACCGGAAATCCCCCCTCGGCCTAGTCTGGTGAAATATCACCGGGTGAAAAATGGCAATGATTCTAGAGCGTGACCGCGTTTTTCAGCTTGTCCGTCAGGATATCCTGACCTGCGAACTCAAGCCGGGCGAAGAGTTGCGCGAGGCCGATCTCGCCCTGCGCTACGGCGTGTCCAAGACCCCGGTGCGCGATGCGATGCAAAAGCTGGAATTCGAAGGTCTGATCGAGATCGAACCCCGGCGCGGCCATCGCGTCCGCCCCGTCTCCATGCGCGATGCCGAAGACATCCTCGAATTGCGCGCCGTTCTCGAATGCGCTGTGGTCACAAAGGTCGCGCGGCGGGCGGAACCCGAGGAACTCGCCGCCCTTGACGCGTTGCGCAACTGCGAGGGCGACGGCATCCGCGCCTTCGCCGATTACAACCGCCGCTTCCATGCCACGCTGGCCCAGATGTCCGGCAACCGTCGCCTGTCCGAGGAAACCGTCCGCGTGATGGAATTCTACGACCGCCTCGCCATCGTCTCGCTCACGCTTCTGTCGCGCGAGGGCGGGTTTGACACCCCGCTCGCCGATCACAACGCCATCATCGACGCGCTGCAGGCCCGCAACGGGCGGCTCGCCGCGCGGCTGGTGCGCGACCATGTCGAACGCTCGCGCGCCCAGATCATGCGCGGGCTCACACGCAAGCCTGTGGTGGACTGACCGCAGGCGCACAGGAACAGGGGGACCCATGACTCACGGCATCTGCGGCCTTGGCCGCATGGGCGCGGCAATGGCTGAACGGCTTCTGGCGCAGGGCGTCGATCTGGTCGTCTGGAACCGCGATCCGGCCAAGGCCGCCCCGCTTGTCGCGCGTGGCGCAAGGCTGGCCGACAGCCCCGCCGCGCTGGCCGAGGCCTGCGACACGATCATCACCATGCTCTATGACGCCCCGGCGGTGGATCAGGTTTATTCCGGGCCCCATGGCCTTCTATCCGGCGATGTCACCGGCAAGCTCTTTATCGAGATGTCCACCATCGGCCCCGACGCCATCCTCGCGCTGGGTCGGGCCGTGGCGGCCAAGGGGGCGGACCTTGTAGAATGCCCGGTTGGCGGCACCATCGGCCCGGCCCGCGAAGGCCGCCTTCTGGGCCTTGTCGGCGGCAGCGCGGCGGCCGTCGCCCTCGCGCGTCCCACCCTCGCTCATCTTTGCCGCCGGATTGAACATGCCGGCCCCTTGGGCGCGGGCGCGCGGCTGAAACTTGCCGTCAACCTGCCCCTTCTCGTCTATTGGCAGGCCCTGCGCGAGGCGATGGGTCTGGTCGCCGATCTCGACATGACGCCCGAACAGCTGGCCGATCTGATGGCCGATACCTCAGGGGCCTGTATGGCGGTCAAGCATCGCGTGGCCGAACTGGCCGCTCTCTTGGCCGGGACGGGCGAACCGGGCCTGTCCTTCGAGGCGAAGGGTGCTGCCAAGGACCTGTCCCACATGGTCGCAACCGCCACCGCGCAGGGGCAGGCCATGCCCGTCACCGCCGCCGCCCGCGACGCCTTTGCCACCGCCGCCGCAGGCCCCATCGCCGGGCGCGACGCCATGACGATCACCGCGCTTGACTGGGCCGCCCTGCGCGCCGCGCGCCCCTGACGCTGCAAGGACACGCCATGCCCCGCCCCCCCATCCTTGACGAAACCGCCCTCACCCCGGCGCAAAAGCCCATCTACGACGCCATCCTGAACGGCCCGCGCGGCATCGTCGAAGGCCCGCTTCGTGTCTGGCTGCACAGCCCGGGCCTTGCCGACAAGGCACAGGCGCTGGGGGCCTTCTGCCGCTACGGCACCACCCTGCCGCCCGATCTCAGCGAACTGGCCATCCTCGTTACAGGGGCCTTCTGGCAATCGGGCTTCGAATGGGCCGTCCACGCCCCGATTGCCGCCAAGGCCGGGTTGGCCCCTGATGTGATCGAGGCAATCCGTCAGGGCCGCCGCCCCGAAGGCCTGTCCGACACCGCCGCCGCCGTGCATGACTTCGCCGCAGAACTCCACCGCCACCGCGCGGTCAGCGACGCCACCTATGCCCGCGCCGAAGCGGCGCTCGGCCTGCAGGGCGTGGTCGATCTGACAGGCATCCTCGGCTACTACACCCTCATCTCGATGACGATTAACGCCTTCCACGTGCCCCTGCCCGACGGCGCGGCCGATCCTTTCCCAGCGCAGGGGTAAGGCCGATGCAGATGGCCCATCTTCTACCGATCCTCGCCCTTCTGGGGGCAGGGTCCGTGCTGGCCATTCAGGCCCCGATCAATGCCGCCCTGGCGCGCGGCTTGGGCGATCCTGTCATCGCCGCCTGCATCAACTTCTTCGTGGGCTTCCTCGTTCTGCTGATCGTCAACCTGATCCGGGGCAGCAGCCCGCAGGACGGGGCGCTGACGATCACGCCCCTCTGGGCCTTCGTCGGCGGCGCGCTCGGGGCCTGCTACATCGTCTCGCTGATCTGGGCGATCCCGCAGACCGGCGCGCTCACCGCCGCCGCCGCCACCATCTTCGCCCAGCTTGCCATGGCGCTGATCCTCGACCGGATCGGGGCCTTCGGCCTTCCGGTGCAGGAAATCACATGGCCCCGCGTCGCGGGCCTCGCCCTCGTCATGGCGGGGCTTCTTCTTTCGCGCATGTAAAGCGAAAGGCCCGGCAGGTTTCCCCGCCGGGCCTTTGCGCCTAGCTGTGCAAGATCACTCCAACCCCAGCAGCCGCGCCGCTGTGCCGCCCGCCACCTTGGCGGTGTCCCCGGCCGACAGGCCCGCGCTGATGACATGCTCCACCGGATCGTAATCCGCCATGTCATAGGGGTAATCCGTCCCCATCACGATCTTGTCCGCGCCATAGACCTTCACAAGGTATTCCAACTGATGCGGGCTGAAGACCACATTGTCGAAATAGATCTTGCGCAGGTAATGCGTCGGCGGCTTGGGCAGCCCTGCATTGCAATCCCGCCGCGCGCCCCAAGCGTGATCGATCCGCCCCGAATAGGCAGGCAGATACCCGCCCCCGTGGACGGCAAGGATCTTCAGATCCGGCATCCGTTCCAGCGTGCCCGAAAAGATCAGGTGGTGCAGCGCGACCGTCGTCTCCAGCGGGTTCCCGATCACGTTCGAGAAGTAGTAATCGCTGAACCGCTCCCCCCCGGTGAACCCGTTCGGGTGGATCATCACCAGCGCGCCCAACTCCTCGGCCTTCTGCCAGAAAGGGGCAAACTCCGGATCGGCCAGTTCCTTGCCGTTCACATTGGTCAGGACCTCGACGCCCTTCATCCCCAACTCGCCCATGCAGCGGGTCAGTTCCACCACCGCCTCAGCCGGGTCGTGCAGCGGCACAGTGCCAAGGGCCGCCAGACGGTCGGGCCGCTTGCCCACCCATCCCGCCAGCCCGTCATTAACCATGCGCGAGGCGACCACGGCATGTTCCACCGGGATATGGTAGAAACACTGCGGCGGCGGCGGCGCGACCAGTTGGAAATCGATCCCCATCGCATCCAGCACCCGCATCCGGTCATCCAGATCGGTCATGGCCAGCGTGCGGTCCTTGTCCTGCTGCATGTTGATGCCGCGCGTCTCGGCATTGGAATGCTTGACCATCGCGATCTTCATCGGGTCGTTGTGCGGGGCGATATAGGCCATCGCCTCGGGGATAAGCACATGCGCGTGCATGTCGATCGTCCGGCTGTCCAGCCGCTTCTTCCCCTCGGGAAAGGCCCGGCCCGCCGTCGGCCCATAGCGGTTGTGGCTGTCGCCGCGGTCGCGCGTGTCGATAACGGTGTGCGTCATATGCTGTCCTTGTCGATCTCTTGCAAAAACACCCCTGCGGCGGGCCTGCGACGGGCCACCGGACAGGGCAGGAAGTTGGGGCAGGAAGAACGGGGCAGCCCCGGCAGGGACCGCCCCGAAAAGCCGTGCTTACTTGTTCGCTTCCAGCCAAGCGGCGGCCTCAGCCTCCACCTCGGCGCGGTCGAAGTCATTCGCCGCAGCGATATAGGCGTCGTTCAGGAAGGTGGTTACATCCACCTGCTCCGGGATCGCGCCCGAAGACAGCAGACGCGGCTGCAGCGCGGTCCAGACATCCGTCTGCAGATCGCCCAACCGCTCGGTGGTCGAGAGGTTCATCCCGATCGACATGTCGAGGAACAGCTGACCCGCCGCCTCGTTCTCCCATTCCGCCGGAACGCCCAAGCGCAGCGCCTGCGCCACCATCTCGGGGTTCACCTTGGAGACATACATGCCCTTGGACCATGCGCGCAGGAAGCCTTCCATCGCCGGACGCTTCTCTTCCATCGTGTCCACCGCAGCGGCGAAGGTATTCGCCGGGCTCGCCAGCAGTTCCTCGGGCGTGATCAGCCGCACATTGATCCCGTTCGCGTTCAGCGCGATCCAATCCGGCGCAGCCCCCGAGATGGCAGACACCTGCCCGTCACGGATGGCGGCGGCCAGCGTCGGCCCGCTCTCGCCCAGAACCACCGTCTCCACGTCGTCGATCGACTTGCCGACCACGTCCAGCGCGGCCTGCAGGAAAGCGCGGTCGCGGTCCGACACCAGACCGACCGTCGTGCCGACCAGATCATCGACCGAGTCATAGGCGCTCGTGTCCAGCACACCGATGGCTTCCGGCGCGTTCTGCATCACCTCATAGACGGTGGCGATGTTCGCTCCCGCCAGCCGCGCGTTGATCGTCTCGACCGGGTCCAGCATCGCCAGATCCGCCTGACCATTCTGCACGAAGGCCACATAGGGGATCGAGGTGTCGGAGGGCAGCAGGTTCACCTCCACCCCTTCCTCTGCGAAGTAGCCCAGCGCCTCGGCCACCACCAGCGGGAAGAAGTTGGTGGACCGCGGCAGCGGGTTGATCATGTTGACCGTCGTCATCTCCTGCGCCGCCACCGGCAGGGCCGTGGCCGCCAGCAGCGCCGAAACGGTAAGCGCCTTGAACGTGTTCATGTTGTCTCTCCTCCCATGTTTTTCTTTTCGTCCCTCTGCCCGCGGCGTGCCATCCACGCCCGGGCCTTCGCGCGCGACACCGCAGACATGCGCGCTTCCCGCCGCCAGAAGACGACCCTGTCGTCGAGCAATTCCATCCCGTAAAACAGCAAGAGCCCCATCAGCGTCATGCTCAGCAGCGCCGCCAGCGACCCCGCCATGTCCAGCGCGAAAGACGCCCGCGCCATCAGCACGCCCACCCCCGCCGTGGCCTGAGCGAATTCCGCCACCACCGCCCCGATCAGCGCCGTGGTCAGCCCAATCTTCATTCCCGCAAACATCAGGGGCAGCGCCGCAGGCACCCGCGCCTTGAAGAAGACCTGCCGCTCCGTCGCGCCCAGCGACCGGAACAATTCTTCCCGGTCCGGGTCCATCTGGCGCAGCCCGGTCAGCGTGTTCACAAAGATCGGGAAGAAGCAGATCACCGCCGCCAAGGCGATCTTCGACCCCATCCCATAGCCGAACCACGCGATGATCAGCGGCGTCAGCGCGATCCCCGGCGTCACGTTCAACACCACCGCATAGGGCGACACATAGCGTTCAAACCGCTCGGACAGCGACGAGAACAGCGCAAGCAGGATCGCCACCGCCGCCCCGATCAGAAAGCCGAACACCGCTTCGCCCAGCGTGATGAAGAAATGCTCCCAGATCGTGCCCTTGATCACGTAAAGATTGGCGATGGCCACGCCGATCTTACTCGGCCGCGGGATCATGATCGACGTGATCCAGCCCTGCGCGACCGCCACCTCCCACAGCGTGATCAGCGCGGCGAAGATCACCAGATGCGGCGCGATCCGCCCGGCCCAGTAGGCCGCCCCGAAACTCGCATCACGCATGGGCCATCCCCCCGCGACGCGCGGCCCAGGCCCGCGCCCGCTTCTCCGTCATCCGCTTCATCCCGGTCTCGTTCTTCCAATAGGCGACATGGTGATCGACCATCTCCATCCCCTTGAAGATCAGAAAGCCGATCGCCGTCAGCGTCAGGATGCAGGCAAAGGCCGAGGCCATGTTCAGGTTGCGCGTATAGGTCAGGATCAGCGCCCCGATCCCCTGATCCCGCTGGATGAACTCCGCCACCAGCACACCTGACAGGGCCGAGGTCATCGCCAGCCGCTCGCCCGCCATGATCACCGGAATGGCATCCGGCAGCACCAGCTTGCGCAGCACCTGCATCTTTGACGCCCCCAGCGACCGCATCAGTTCCATCCGGTCGCGGTTGACGTTGATCACCCCCGACAGCGTGTTGATGAAGGGCGCGAAAAAGCAGACCAGCATGATGATGGCGATCTTCGACTGCGGGCCAAAGCCCAGCGCCGCGATCAACAGCGGCGCCACCGCGATGCGCGGCGTGGCCTCCAACACGATCACATAGGGCTGCAGGAACCGCCGCACCGTGGCGTTCATCCCCACCACCGCCCCAAGGCCCACGCCAAGGATCGACCCAGCCGTAAACCCCGCTAGCACAAGGCTCAGCGACACATAGAGGTGATACCAGACATTCCCCTGCGACACGTAGATCCGCCAGAAGGACGCCAGAATGTCCAAGGGCGCCGGAAAGAACAACGGGTCCAAAAGCCCCGCCGAAGACCCGCCCTGCCATAGCGCCAGCAGGCCAAGGAAGATCGCCGCATGATTGCCCCTGCGCCGCCATTTCAGGCGGGCGGCATCGGGTGCCATATCCGCTGCCAGCGCCATCAATGCGTCCCCAGAATGTCGCGCACTTCCGCCACCAGCGCATTGAACTCCGGCGTCAGTTGCAATTCCGCCGGGCGGGGCCTTGCAAAGGGCACCTCCACCATCCGCGCCAGACGGCCCGGACGCGGGGTCATCACCATCACCTTGTCGGCCAGAAAGATCGCCTCGCCGATATTGTGGGTCACGAACAGCGTGGTGGCCTTCACCTCCGCCACGATCCGCATCAACTCAAGATTCAGCCGCTCGCGCGTGAATTCGTCCAGCGCGCCGAAAGGTTCGTCCAGCAGCAGGATATCCGCCCCGGTCTTCAACAGCCGCGCCAGCGCCACGCGCTGCTGCATCCCGCCCGAAAGCTGGCTGGGGAAGGAAAAGACGAAATCCTTCAGCCCCACCATGTTCAACAGTGCGATCGCCTCATCTTCGTCGGCCTGCGTGGGCTTACGCACCATCTCGGTCGGCAGCAGCACATTCTCCAGCGAGGTGCGCCAATCCAGCAGCGTCGCCTTCTGGAACATCAGGCCGACGTCCCGGCGCGGGCCCTTCACCGGCTCGCCATGCACCGTCAGCGTGCCGGAGGTCCGCTCGATCAGCCCCGCCACCATCCGCAGCAGCGTGGACTTGCCACAGCCCGACGGACCGACCAGCGACACGAAATCCCCCTGCGCGATATCGAAACTCGCCCCTTCCAGCGCCACGACCGCGCCATTGGCGAAGGTCTTCCCGACCATTCGCCCCGAGATCACCGTCCCGGCCCCCTCGCCCGCCTTGGACATCTGGGTTTCAACCTCCCTCGCGATCTTGTTCATTGTCGCCTCCGATCTCAGTCGGTCTTGTCGTTTGCAGTCCTGATATCTCACCAACTCAAACAGGCCTTGGCCCCGGATCGGGCCGCAGCGGCAGTGTCACTCGGTTACGGCGCGGCTCCGCAATCCCCGCAGGATCGCCGCTTCAGAGCGCGCCGCATGGCGGCGCGACCACAGTTGTGCCCGCCCGGCGTCGCGCGCCTGCAGGGCATCGATGATCTCGTTATGGTCGGCCAAAGGCCGTGCCCACCAGTCCGGTCCGGTCGGATTGGACAGAGACAGAACGCACATCCGCTCATACCCTTCCATCAACCGCGCCAGTTCCGACGCGATCCGCCCGTTGCCCGAGAGCCGCGCCAGTTCCGAATGAAAGGCCCGGTTATACTCCGCATAGGCCCGAAGGCTTGAAGTATCGCCCGAACGGAACCGGTCAAGCGCGCGCAGCTCCGCTTCTTCCGCCCGCTCTGCCGCAAGGCGGATCGCCGCCGACTCCAGCACCTGCCGCAGATCGATCAGATCCCCCGCATCGGCCATGGACACGGGCGCCACCCGATGCCCCTGCCGCGGCGCGATCTCCACCAGCCCCTCACGCTCCAGCTTCTGCATCGCGTCGCGCACAGGTGACTTCGACGTGCCGAAGCGCTGCGCCAGATCCTGCTCACGCAATTCCATGCCCGGGGCAAGACGGCAAGACAGGATGTCTTGCCGCATCTCCTGAAACACCCGATTGCGCGCCAGATTCACGGAATTCAGCCCTTCGTGATATATCAGTAACTCTTGCGACCCATCCATCGCGCGTCAAGCCCCAATCACGCGCCCGCTGCGCCAAGGCGCACGGTTTCGCCTGTGGCGGCGGACTTCACCACCGCCTCCACCACCGCGATATTCCCGATCTTCTGCGCATCGGTGAAGGCATAGGCCTCCACCCCCCGGATAGCGCGGGCAAACTGGTCCAGATTGGCCCGCACCGAATCGGTCCAGTCATAGGTCGTCACCTGCGCGGGCTCTCCCGTCACCTGCATCACAAGGGTCGAAGGCCCCGGCGTGTCCGGATGCGTCTCGTTGCGATACTCCACCCAGGCCTTCGTCCCAAAGACCGCAAAGCGCAGATACAGCGGCGTGTAGAGGATCGCGTTCAAATAGGTCGTGACCCCGCTCTCATGCCGCAGCAGGGCACTGACCACGTCACCATTCTCGCCCTCCAGCACCCGCCGCGCGGTCATCGCCTGCACCTCGGCCACGGGGCCGAATAGGTTCACATAGGCGTCCGACAGATGGATCCCCATCGCCGTCATCCCCGCCGCCGGGCTTTCCTTGGCGCTCCGCCGCCAATCACTCGGCGGCACGTTGATCAGCTTGTCATGGGAAAAGCTCGACTCCGCATGCATGATCGTGCCCAAGGCACCCGACCGCACCAGCCGCTCGATCTCCTGCATGGCCAGTTCGAACCGCCGCTCATGCCCGATGCCCAGATGCACCCCATGCGCGGCACAGATCGCCACGCTCGCCTCCGCCTCGGCCCGCGTCAGCGCCAGCGGCTTTTCGCAGAACACATGCTTGCCCGCCCGCGCCGCCGCCGCCACTTGCCCCGTGTGCAGGCTGTTCGGGGTGCACAGCACGACCACATCCACCCCCGGATCGGCCAGCACCTCGTCATAGCTGGCCCCCACCGAGATGCCATGCTCGGCCGCATAGTCGCCATGCCGCTCGGGGAACAGGTCCACCGCCCGCACGACGCGCAACTCCTCCGATCCGGCCAGACGGCGGGTGATCGTCTTCCCCCACCAGCCAAGGCCGATCACGGCCACATTCAACATCTTCCGTCCCCTTCGCATCCCCAACTGCCGCCCCCGCAAGGGCCGCAGCCCTCCCCGTCAGCCGCGCCCGACATCCCCCGTCAGCCCACAGCCCTCGATCCCCGCCAAAGCGCAGACCTCGTCCATATCCGCGGTGTCCCCGCTCACCCCCACGGCACCCACGATCCGGCCCGCCGTGTCGCGCAACAGAACGCCGCCGGGGTTCGGCACCAGCCGCCCGCCCGAAGCCATCGCCACCGCGTTGAAGAAATTCGCGTTTTCCTGCGCCCGCGCATATAGAACCCGGCTCGGCAGACCAAAGCCCAGCGCGCCATAGGCCTTGCCCGTGGCAATCTCGATCCGCAGGATGCCGGAATTGTCGGCCCGCTTGGCCACCACCACATGCCCGCCCGCATCCAGCACCACCACGGTCAAAGGCTGCGCACCCTTCGCCCGCCCCGCCGCCAGCGTGCCATCCGCGATCCGATCCGCGATCTCCAGCGTCAGCATCACGCGCCCTCTCCCGCCAATTGCGTCAGCACGGCGAACAGCGCCGCCGTGTCCTGCTTGGCCCGCCCCTGCGCCAGCCCTGCCTCGTAATAGGGCACCGTCGCCGCCATCAGAGGGATAGGCGCATCCACGGCCCGCGCCTGTTCAAGGATCAGCGCCACATCCTTCATGTAGACGTCCATCTTCATCGTGGCCGGCTCATACCGCCCCTCGATCATCAGCGGACCCCGCACCTCGAACATCCGCGACGTCGCCGCGCCCCCGCCCGCCAGCGCGTCATAGACCATCCGCAGGTCCAACCCCTGCCGCTCTGCGAACAACAGCGCCTCTGCCGTCGCAAGGTTGTGGATCGACACCAGCAGGTTCGCCACCAGCTTCAACTTCATCCCGTTGCCAAAAGGGCCGACCGCCCGCACATCCTTGGCAATCGCCTCCAGCACCGGGCGCAGCCGCGCCCCCGCTGTCTCGGGCCCCGACAGGTAGACGACCAGATCGCCCTTCTCGGCCTGCGCCCCAGTGCCAGACACGGGACAATCCAGCAGCACCGCCCCGCGTTCCGCCATCCGGTCGCGCGCGGCCTCCTTCGCGGGGATGGGCAGCGTGCCCATCTCCGCCACCACCTGACCGGGGCGCAGGGACGGGGCCATCTCGACCACCACCGCCTCCAGCGCCGCCACGCTGGGCAGCGCCATCAGGATCTGGTCCGCCCGCGCCGCGACCTCCGCCGCGCTGTCCACCGCCACCGCGTCGGGAAATGCAGCCAACCGCGCCCGCGCCTCGGGCACCGGATCAAACCCCACAAGGGCAAACCCCTTGCGGGACAGGTTCCCCGCATAGGCCATCCCCATGATCCCCAGCCCGATCAGCCCGACCGTGGTCATGCCGCCTCCAGAAAATCCCCCAGCGCCGCCGCAAAGGCCGCCGGGTTCTCCATATTGGGCACATGCGCCGTGCCCGCGATCTCGGCAAAGGATGCCCCCGGAGTCGCCTCGGCCATCGCCCGCATCGCCGCGGGCGGCGCGCCCATATCCTCCGCCCCCACGATGTACCGCACGGGCACCGTCATCCCGCCCAGATGCCGCAGGTAATCCAGCCGCTTCAACGCGCCCGCACAGCCCTCATATCCGATGGGCGAGGTGGCAAGGATCATCGCCTTGGCCCGCGCGGGAACCGCCGGGTCCGCCGCAGGCGTGAACCACCGCGCCAATGTGCCCTCGACGATGGCAGCCATGCCGCCCGCCCGGATCGCGGCGATCCGGTCATCCCAGCTTTGGACAAAGGGCGGCGGCGCATCGGCCCGCGCGTCGCAGACCACCATCCGCCGCACCCGGCCCGGATGGGCAAGACCCAGCCCCAGCGCCGTCATGCCGCCCAGCGACAGGCCCATCACATCGGCCCGCTCCGCCCCCACATGATCCAGAAGGGCGACCATATCCGCCACCAGATCGTCAAAAGAGTACGGCCCCTCCGGCGCACCGCTCTCGCCATGCCCCCGCGTGTCATAGCGCAGTACCCGATGCGTGCGGGTCAGATGGGCGATCTGGTCATCCCACATCGTCAGGTCGGCAGCCAAAGAGTTGGACAGCAGAAGCCACGGCTTTCCCGCCGCCCCGTCCACCTGCGCCGACAGGGCCACCCCGCCCGCATCGACGGTGATCCGGCTCATTCCGCGGCCTCCGCCACCTTCTCAGCGTCGTTGACGCGCGGCAGCACCTCTTCGGCCATCAGGCGCATCGATGTCCGCGCCAGGCCCACATCGGCCCAGTCATGCCCCGCATAAAGCAGCGTGCCAAAGCGCCCCACCTCCTCGCGGAAGGACAAAAGCTCATCCGCTACCTTGTCCGGCGTTCCATAGCAGACCAGCCGATCCAGCACGTATTCCAGCGTCACCGCCTCATCCGGCATGGATGGGTCATCCTTGAACAGGTTCGCCCGTCCGTTCTTCTTCAACTTCGTCAGAAGCTGGCGGTAATAGAACACATAGGGGCTGTTCGGGCTCAGCGCATAGTCGCGCGCCGTCGCCATGTCCTTGGCCACGAAGACCGACTTAGCCACCCGCCAATTGGCCAGATCCGCCGTCCGCCCGCCCTGTGCGCAGCCCTCGATATAGCTGTCCTTATGCGTCGCCACCCAGCGCGGCATCAGGAAATTGGCCGAGATCGGGTCCCACCCCCGCGCCGCTGCCGCCGTCACGCCCTTGGAAAAGGGCGCCACCGCCGTCACCACGATGGGCGGATGCGGCCGCTGCAAGGGCTGACCCACGATGCCCTGCCCGATCTCTTCCATGATCGTGCGTTCGGTCGTGATGTTCCAGAACCGCCCTTTCAGCGCATAGGGCGGCTTCTCCCGCCACAGCGCCAGCACCATGTCGATCGCCTCAAGGAACATCGCGTTCCGGTCATTGTCGAGGTTCCCGAAAATCTCCGCATCCGACAGCAGCCCACCGGGGCTGATCCCGAAATTGAACCGCCCGTCCAGCAGGTGATCCAGCATCGCGATCTGCGATGCGACATGCGCGGGGTGGGTGTTGGGCAGGTTCACCGTCCCGGTTCCCAGCCGCATCTTCTTCACCCGGTCCACCAGCGCCGCGATGAAGACAACCGACGAAGTGATGTTCTCCGCCTTGTCCGTCACATGCTCGCCGACATAGGCCTCCACGAAATCCAACTCGTCGGCCAGCACGAAGGCATCCCGATCCTCGTGCAGGCATTGCCGCCAGTCCTTGTCCAGCGGGTGGATGGGCATGGTGAAAAAGCCAAGTTGCATCGGGTCCTCTCCGCGTTGCGCCGAACCCTCACGCTAGCGGGAAAGGGATATTCAGAAGAAACGATAAATTTCTATAGGCCCCATCGCATCCAGTGATACCCCTATCGGCGCGGGATCGAGGCGATGATCTCGTCCCACTGCCGCGCGCTGCGGCGGTATTCGGCCTCCAAATGGGTGATGAATTCGGTCGCCGCCGGGATCGGCGCACGGCGGGCCGGTTCGATGATCGCATAGCCCACGGTCAGCACCGGATCGACGATCGGATGCAGCCAGCGCAGCCGCCCCTCCAGATCCTTGCCGCAGATCGTCTGCGGCAGGATCGTCGCATAGTCCGAACTGGCGACGAAATCCAAGGTCGCAATCATCGCATCCATCGCAAGGATCGAATTGACCTTCACCCCCATGGTTTCAAAGGCCCGGTCCAGCCGATCCCGCCGCGCGTTCCCCTTCAGTGGCAGAACAAGGTTCAGCGGCGGCAGTTCGCCAAGCCGCGCGGGTTCCAGATGCTTCAGCTTCCCCCCCGCCCGCGTAACGAGGATCTCCCGATCCTCACCCAGCGGCCTTGTGCGGATGCCGTCCCGCTCCCCGCTGCGCGGCACCACGGCGAAATCCACCTCGCCCTCGGCCACCTTGTCCATCAGCACCGCCGAATAGGCCTCCACCACCGACACCTCCACATTCGGATGCTCGGCCATATACCCGCTCAGCACCGGCGCCAGCAGGCCCCGCGTGAAGGTGGGCATCAGCCCCACCCGCAGGGGCCCGGTGATCTGCCCCGACAGATCGCGCAACTCCAGCCCCACGCGGTCCAACTGCCGCAACACCTCCACCGCCGTCGCATAAAGCCTGCGCCCCGCCAGTGTCGGCTGCACCCCCTTGGCCGACCGTTCGAACAGCGCGGTCCCCATCGTCTCTTCCAGATTGCGGATCTGCACCGACAGGCCCGACTGCGTGGCGTTCAACCGCCGCGCCGCCTTGTTGAAGGACCCGTCCTCATAGATGCCCACGAAGGTGGCAAGCTGACGAAAGTTCATGGCTATCACCGTTCCTCATGGTTGGGTGAAAATCTTATTATTACTTGCGATGGCTGTCCTGCCCTATCTTGCCCCTCGCGCAGAACAGGACAGACAGGAGACCGCCATGCAAGTGGTGAACCCGGCCACGCTCACCGCCCCGGCGATGACGGACCTTCGCCACCCCGACCCGTCGCTGTACCGCGACGTGATGGGGGCCTTCCCCACCGGCGTGACCGTGATGACCCTCACCACCGCCGATGGCACCCGCATCGGCGTCACCGCCTCGTCCTTCAATACCGTCTCGCTCGACCCGCCCCTGATCCTGTGGAGCCTTGCGCTCAAGGCCCCCAGCCTGCACGCCTTCCGCAGCACCGACCACTTCGCCGTCAACATCCTCGCCGAGGAGCAGCGCCAGATCGCTCTGCAATTCGCACGGCCATCGGATGACAAGTTCACGGGCATCGCCACAGAAACCGGCCTCACCGGCGCACCGCTTCTGACGGGCGCTCTGGCCCATGTCGAATGCCGCACCGTGGCCCGCCATCCCGGCGGCGATCACGAAATCATCGTCGCCGAGGTCCTCACCCTGCGCCGCCGCGATGGCGCGCCCCTCGTCTTCCAGCGCGGCGCCTTCCACGGCCTGACCCCGGGTTAGGCGACCCGCGCCATCTCGGCCCCGTACCAATCGCCGATCTGCGAGGCGGTCATGAACTTTGCCCCGCCCTTCTCGCCGATGTAATCCAGAAGCCGCTCCAGCACCCCAATGCGGTGCGGCACCCCGGTGATATAGGGGTGGATGGAAATGGCCATCACCCGCGCGTTCTGCGCCCCCTCCGCATGCAGCCGGTCAAATTGCGCGATCCCCCGCGTCAGGAATTCCTCGGCGCTGTGCTGCTGCAGGGCAAAGACGGTGATGTCGTTCATCTCCACTGTATAGGGCACCGTGGTGATGGGGCCGTGCGGCGTCTCGATCCGCTGCGGCAGATCGTCGATCACCCAATCGGCCACATACTCCACCCCTTCGGCGCGCAGCAGGTCCAGCGTCGCCTCCGTCTCGGTCAGGCCGGGGCTTTCCCAGCTGCGCGGGCGGTATCCGCAGAAGGCCTCGATCCGGTCCTGCGCGCGGCGGATCGCGTCATGCTGATCCTCCAGCCGATGCATGGGCCCCTGCTCATGGCCATGGCCCATGAACTCCCACCCCGCCTCCAGCGCGGCCTCGGCCACGCGCGGATAGCTGTCACAGACCTTTCCGTTCAGCGCGAGAACCGCCGGAATCCCGCGCGAGGTCAGCGCCTGATGCTGTCGCCAAAACCCCGCCCGCATCCCGTATTCGTGCCACGACCAATTCGGCACATCGGGCAGCAGCGGCTGGCCCATCGGCGGCGGCAGAACCGTGCGCGGCATGGCCCGCGTGATGTTCCAATGTTCGACATTCACGATCACCCAGACTGCCACCCGCGCGCCGTCAGGCAGGGTCAGGCGCGGGCGATCGGGGGCCGCGACATAGGGAATTCGGTCCGACAGGATCATGGGGCAGTCCATCCGTGACGTCAGGTAAGGTTGGGGGGCGCGGGCACCCGGCCCGCGCCCCGCCGCATCAGTCGATCTTGTATTCGACAGGCCACGTGTAACCGGCCGCGCTCACCGCCGCGATATAGGCCTTCAGGACCTGCGACGCGGGCATGTCGCGCCCGTCGCCATCCGCCGCCATCCGCGCCGGGAAGCCCGCCATCGTCTCGGCCCAGGCCTGCCGCGCTTCGGGCGACAGTTCCACGATATTGGCCCCCGCCTCCTTCAGCCCGGTCAGCCCGCGCTCCTGCGCCGCGTTCAGGTTCGCACCCGCCGCCGCCTCATATTGCGCACCGACCTCGCGGATGATCGCCTGCACATCCTCGGGCAGCCGCGACAGGGTGGCCGCGTTCATCGTCAGCGCATTCACCCCCATCGCACCAAAGCCGATCAAGGTGAAGTTCGGCGCAGGCTCATGGAACTTGAACCCCAGATAGCCCGAAGGGAACATGATCCAGCCCGAATAGACCCCGGTCTGCAGCGACATATAGCCGTCGGGCAGCGCCGATTGCACCGGCACCGTCCCCGCCGTCTCCAGCCATGGCAGGTTCGGCCCCGCGCCCGCGATCTTGACGCCTTTCAGATCTTCCAGCGTGGACCACGGCTCCACCGTGCCGAGATGATAGTTGTCCCAGCCATGCAACCCAAGCAGCACCTGCCCGTAATCCTTTTCGAAGGACTCGGTCAGCCACGGCACCTCGTTATAGACCTGCCGCACGGTCTGCATCGCCTGCACGGAATCCTGCGGCCCGAAGGGCGCGTAATAGGGGAAGTTGTGCAGGTACAGCTTGGATGTCTCGAAGCACATGCAGAACCCGCCGATGTCCAGCAGCCCGCTCTGCACCGCCTCGAAGGTATCGGCCACCCCGGCGATGGCCCCGCCATAGCCTTCCACGAATTCGATCTCGTGCTCCGTCTCCTCGGCCACCCGGCGCTTCACCTCGGGCACGAAGAAATTGGCCATATCGTTGACATAGACCGTGGGCCCGTTCGGGTGCCCTGCCCCGATCCGCAGCGTGAAGGTCTCTGCCGCCACCGGCGCGGCAAGCGAAAGCGCCGCCACACCCATGAAAATCCCCGCAAAACGCGCAGTCATCACGTACTCCTCCCTGTTTTGAACAAGCGGAAACGTCAGGGGCCTCCCCGCCCCATCACAGCCGCACCGCTTATTTATCGTTCGCTAAACGACTGCATTCCCCCACAGAATCGCTATCCGGTCAAGACCGACGATCGCCCTCCAGCAATCTTATTTATCGAACGCTAATTTGCTCTTGACCCATCCTGTTCTTGGATTAGCGTCCAACGCCAAAGCGCTTTGCGGCAGGGTCGGGGAGGGATCCATGAACGCGAACATCACCCTCGCACGGGGGCTTCACATCCTGTCCTGCTTCTGGATCCTCGCGCTGGCCTTCACGGTCTGCGCCGATGCGCTGGGGCGGGGACTCTTCAACGCGCCCGTGCCCGGCACCAAGGAAATCCTGCAGAATTCGGTGGTTGCCATCACCTTTCTGCAATTGCCGCTGGCCATCTACTCCGGCTCCATGCTGCGCACGCCCATTCTCGTCGGGCTCTTGCCGCCCGTCCTGCGCCGCCTGATGCGCGTGCTCGCCGCCCTGCTCGGCGCGGCTCTCTTCGCCGCCCTCGTCGCGGCCAGCTGGCCCGAGTTCCAGACCGCCTACCGCATCGGCGAATACGAAGGCGAAGGGGCGCTCCGCGTTCCCACATGGCCCGTGCGCGCGATCATCATCGCGCTCTCGGCCCTCACCGTTCTGGCCTATCTCTGGATGATCGCGCTCGATCTCGCGGGCCGTCTGCACAACGAAGAAGAGGCGCCGGGTGCCATCCGCGGCTCCGAACGCGGGGGGAATGCCTGATGGGCGGCGATATCGTCCTGTGGATGCTGGGCCTCCTGATCCTCCTGATCCTCGGCGGCTTCCACATCGCCATCGCGCTGGCGGTCTGTTCCTTCCTCGGCGTCTGGCTGATGATGGGCGATCTCGACATCGCGCTCTCCATCCTTGGGCTGACGGCCTATGAGGCAATCCGCAAGGACATCTTCGCCGTCATTCCCCTCTTCGTGCTGATGGGCGACTTCATCTCGCGCTCCGGCGCGGCGGGTGACCTCTACCGCATCTGCGACCGCGGCCTGCGCCGCCTGCCGGGGCGCCTCGCCATCGCCACCATCGCAGGCAACACCATCTTCGCCGCCGTTACCGGCGTCTCCATCGCCGCCGCCGCCGCCTTCTCGCGCATCGCCTATCCGGAAATGCGCAAGGCAGGCTACAAGCAGACCTTCTCCCTCGGCGTCGTTGCCGGATCGGCCTGCCTCGGCATGCTGATCCCGCCTTCCGTCCTCCTCATCGTCTGGGCCATCCTGACAGAGATGAGCGTGGGCGCCCTCTTCGTCGCGGGCATCGTGCCGGGGCTGCTGCTCGCCGCGCTCTTCGCGCTTTACGTCATCGTCGCGGCCAGCCGGAACCCCGCCATCGCCCCGCGTTTCGACGCCCCCATAGTCCCCGCCACGCAGGCCGAGACGCGGTCCGAACTCGTCGGTGGCCTGGGCATCCTCGGTCTCGTCCTCCTCGTCATCGGCGGCATCTGGACCGGGGCCTTCACGCCGACTGAGGCCGCCGCCTTCGGCGCGGTCGGTGCCCTTATCATCGGGCTGTTCAAGGGGATGCGCGGCAAGGAATTCATGGATTCGCTCTTTCAGGCGGGCCGCACCACCGCGCCGATCATGATCCTTCTCATCACCGCGCAGATGTATTCCCGCCTTCTCGCCATGGGCGGCGGTGTGAACTACATCCAAGGCCTCTTCCTTGGCGCCGACCTGTCGCCGATGATGATCCTCCTCCTCATGGCGCTGATCTGGCTGATCCTCGGCATGCTGATCGACTCCGTCTCGATCATCCTTCTGACCGTGCCGATCTTCGCCCCCCTCGCTATGGGCATGGGGATCGACCCGCTTGCCTTCGCCATCTTCGGCATTCTTGTGATCGAAGCCGGGCTCCTGACCCCGCCCTTCGGCATCCTTGTCTATACCGTGCGCGGCTCGGTGAACGATCCATCGGCCACGCTGGCCAAGATCTTCACAGGCGCCACACCCTACTGCCTCCTGATCCTTGTCGCAGCCTTCCTCGTGCTGCTGATCCCGCAACTCGCCAACTGGCTGCCGCGCGTCATGCTCTGACCCGACGCTTTACTGACCAAGGGGAAACCCCATGACCATCACCTATCTCAAGCGTGGCAAACCCGCCGACCAACGCGCCGAAGATGACGCCGCCGTCCGCGCCACCGTCGAAACCGTGTTGGCGGATATCGAGGCGCGCGGCGACGCCGCCATCCGCGACCTGTCCGTGAAATTTGACCGCTACGATCCCCCCGCCTTCCGCCTGACGCCTTCCGAGATCGAGGCCGCGATGCAGAAAGTCGCCCCCCGCGACATGGAGGATATCCGCTTCGCCCAAACCCAGATCCGCAGCTTCGCACAGGCTCAGCGCGCAGCCTTGCAGGATATCGAGGTGGAAACCCTGCCGGGCGTGATCCTCGGCCATCGCAACATCCCCGTGCAATCGGTGGGCTGCTATGTGCCGGGGGGCAAATTCCCCATGGTAGCCAGTGCCCATATGTCCGTCCTGACCGCCGCCGTGGCGGGCGTGCCGCGCATCATCGCCTCCGCCCCGCCCGTGAAGGGCGAACCCCATCCCGCCATCGTCGCCGCCATGCATATGGGCGGCGCGCATGAAATCTACGTCCTCGGCGGCATGCAGGCCGTCGGCGCCATGGCGATCGGCACCGAAACCATCAAGCCCGTCGACATGCTCGTCGGCCCCGGCAACGCCTATGTGGCTGAGGCGAAGCGCCAGCTTTTCGGCCGCGTCGGCATCGACCTTTTCGCAGGCCCGACCGAAACCATGGTCATCGCCGACGACACCGTTGATGCCGAACTTTGCGCCACCGACCTCCTCGGTCAGGCCGAACACGGCTACAACTCGCCCGCCGTTCTGATCACCAATTCCCGCAAGCTCGCCCTTGCGACGATGGCCGAAATCGACCGCCTGCTGACCATCCTGCCCACCGCCGAAACCGCCGCCGTCAGTTGGCGCGACTACGGCGAGGTGGTGCTCTGCGACACCTACGAAGAAATGCTGTCCGAGGCCAATTTCATCGCCTCCGAACATGTGCAGGTGATGACCGACCGCGACGACTGGTTCCTGCAGCACATGCACAGCTACGGCGCGCTCTTCCTTGGGCCCCGGACCAATGTCGCCAATGGCGACAAGGTTATCGGCACCAACCACACGCTGCCCACCCGCAAGGCGGGCCGCTATACAGGCGGTCTCTGGGTCGGCAAATTCCTGAAAACCCACAGCTATCAGCGCGTCACCACGGACGAGGCGGCGGCGATGATCGGCGCCTACGGCTCGCGCCTCTGCATGCTCGAAGGCTTCGTCGGCCATGCCGAACAATGCAACATCCGCGTCCGCCGCTATGGCGGGCAAAACGTCCCCTATGGCGCGGCGGCGGAATGACCCTTCCCCGCACCCCGTCCTTCCGACTTGACGGCCGCTGCGCGCTGGTCACCGGGGCCTCCTCCGGCATCGGCCTCGCCGCCGCCGCCGCCTTGGCAGAGGCGGGCGCAGCCGTCCACCTCGTCGCCCGCCGCCCCGCCGAGCTGGAAACCCTCCGCGACGCCCTCCGCGCCAGCGGCGCAGAGGCCCATGCGACCGCCCTCGACATCACCGACCTTGCCGCCACCGCCGCGATGGTTGCGGCCCACGGCCCCTTCGACATCCTCGTGAATTCCGCAGGCCTCGCCCGCCATTCCCCGGCGCTGGACACCACGCCCGAGGATTACGATGCAGCAATGAACCTCAACCTCCGCGCCGCCTATTTCCTCACGCGCGAGGTGGCGCGCGGCCTGATCGCCGCCGGAAAACCCGGCAGCCTGATCAACATCAGCAGCCAGATGGGCCATGTCGGCGGCCCCGACCGCGCCGTCTACTGCGCCAACAAGCACGCGCTGGAAGGGATGACCAAGGCGATGGCACTGGAATGGGCGCCCCACGGCATCCGCGTCAACACGCTCTGCCCCACCTTCATCCGCACACCGCTTGCCGAACAGACGCTCAAGAACCCCGAACGCAAGGCCTGGATCCTGTCCAAGATCAAGCTCGGCCGATTGGGAGAGGTCGAGGATCTCATGGGTCCCATCACCTTCCTCGCCTCCGACGCCGCCGCCCTGATCACTGGCACCCATCTGATCGTCGATGGCGGCTGGACGGCGGATTAATCCGCCACCACCCCCAAGGCCCGCAGCACCCGCTCCGGCGTGATGGGCATCTGCCATACGCTCGCCCCCAAAGGCGCCAGCGCATCATTCACCGCGTTCAGAATGGCCCCCGGCGCGCCGCCCGTCCCCGCCTCTCCCGCGCCCTTCGCGCCAAGGATCGACGTCTTTGTGGGCGTCTCCACATGCGCCACAACGATATCCGGCATCTCCGCCGCCATCGGCACCAGATAATCCGCCATTGTCGTGTTCAGCAGCTGCCCCTCATCGTCGTAAAGGCATTCCTCATACAGCGCGCCACCGATCCCCTGCACCACCCCGCCGCGCACCTGTTCATCCACCAGCATCGGGTTGATCACGCGCCCGCAATCCTCCACCGCCCAGAAACCCAGCACCTTGGTAAAGCCCGTATCGGTATCCACCTCCACATAGGCCCCCATCGCGCCATTGGTGAAGACAAAGGGCATATCCGTCACCCGGTAATGCCGCGTCGCCACCAATTCCGGCTTCAGGTCGGCGGGCAATTCATTCCCCCGGTAGTAGACGGTGCGCGCCAGATCGGCCAAACCCATCCGCTCCGCCCCCGTGGCCGCATCCACGACCTTGCCCGCGCGGATGTCCAGCGTCTCCACCCCCGCCTGCAGCATGACGCCCGCCACCGCCAGCACCTGTTCCTTCAGCGCATGCGCCGCCAGCAGCATCGCCTCACCGCCGATCCCGGCCCCGCGGGATGCCCAAGTGCCGCCGCCATATGGCACCGTCGCCGTGTCCCCCGTGGTCACCTTCACCCGCCCGATATCGACGCCGAACACCCCCGCCGCGATCTGGGCGAGGATGGCATTCGTCCCCTGCCCCTGCTCCGTCACCGAAGATGAGATATGCAAGGCCCCACCCGCATCCAGCCGCACCGTCGCCCCGTCCTGACTGGCAATCGGCGCGCCGCCGATGCCATAGAACATGGGCGAAGGGTTCGTGACCTCCACCATCGACAGGATGCCGATGCCCCGATGCACCCCCCGCGCCCGCGCCGCCGCCTGATCGGCGCGCAGCGCGTCATAGCCCATCACCTCCACCAGCTTGGCCAGCGTCTTCTGATGCGACAGGTCATCCAGCTTCATGCCGCTCGCCGATGTCGTCGGATAGGCGTCATCCGGGATCAGGTTCCGCTGCCGGATGGTCACCGGGTCCATGCCCAACACCCGCGCCGCCTCGTCCAGCAGCCCATCCGCCACTGCCATGGCGATGGGATGGCCCACAGCGCGGTACTGGCACATCATGTTCTTGTTCTGGAACACCACCCGCCCCCGCGCGCGATAGGCTTCCATCCGATAGGGCGCGCCCGTCAGGTTCAGCACCTGATTGCATTCGATGGCCGAGGTGCGGGGATACATCGAAAACGGCCCGATCCCCGTCAGATCGTCGATCTCCAGCCCCGCGATGCGCCCGTCTGCATGCAGGCCGATCCGCCCCGTCACCACATGGTCCCGGGCATGGATATCGGTCATGAAGCTTTCCATCCGGTCCGCCACGAACTTCACCGGACGGCGCAGCAACCGCGCCGCCGCGCCCACCGCGATCTCATCGCCATAGGTGTGGATCTTGATCCCGAAACTGCCCCCCACGTCGTTTGAGATGACGCGGATATTCTCCTCCGCCATCCCCAGATGCCGCGACAGCACCACCTGCATCATATGCGGGGCCTGCCCCGAATAATGCATGGTCAGACGGTCCTCCGCCGGATCGTAGTCCATCACCGTCGCGCGGGGCTCCAACGTCACACCCGTATGGCGGCCAAAGCGAAAGGTCCGCTCCACCACCGTCACGCCCGGCTGGGCCATGGCCGCCGCCATGTCGCCCGTCTCCACCCGCCGCTCCCAAGCAAGGTTCGACCCGAACTCCGCATGGATCACCGGCGCGTCGGGCGACAGCGCCTCTTCCATCCGCACAGCGGCAGGCAGGGGGTCATAATCCGCCTCGATCCGCTCCACCGCATCCTCTGCCTCGGCGCGGGTCGCGGCGACCACCATCGCCACAGGCTCTCCCTGCCAGCGCACCACATCCACCGCCAGCGCAGGTTGCGGCGGCGACCGCAGCCCCGCCAGATGGGTCAGAACGCCCACCCATGGCGTCACATGCGCCGCCATCTCGGCCCCGGTCCAGACCGCCACCACCCCCGGCATCGCCCGCGCCGCCGCGACGTCCAGCGAAACGATCCGCGCATGCGCATGCGGGCTGCGCAGAAAGGCCGCGTGCACCATGCGCGGCAGTTGGATGTCATCGACGAACCGCCCCCGGCCAGCCAGCAGCCGCGCCGCATCGGCGCGCGGCTCCGCCTTCCCGATATAGCGGTTGGGACGGTCGAAGATCGTCGCAGGCCCCGTCATTTCGCCGCCCCCCCGATCACGTCGCAGACCGCATCCACCACGGCCTGATAGCCCGTGCAGCGGCAGTAATTCCCCGACAGATGCGCCCGGATCGCCGCCCGATCCGGCCCCCCGCCGCCGTCGATGTATTCAAGGGCCGAGGCGATCATCCCCGGCGTGCAGAACCCGCATTGCAGGGCGTTGCGCGCCGTGAAGGCCGCCGCCAGCGCCGCCGACCGCCCGCTCTCGGCCAGCCCCTCCACCGTCACCACCTCGGCGCCCTCAGCCTGCACCGCCAGCATCAGGCAGCCCCGCACCGTGACCCCATCGACAAGGATCGTGCAGGCCCCGCAGACCCCATGCTCACATCCCGCATGGCTGCCCGTCAGCCCAAGGTCCTGCCGCAGGAAATCCAGCAGGTTCCGCCGCACGGGCACCTCCGCCCGCACCTCTTCGCCATTCACCCGACAGGTCAGCCGCGCCATCCCCGTCATGCCACGCCCTCCGCCCATGCCCGCCGCATCGCCACCCCCGCCAGATGCCGCCGCATCGGGGCCGAGGCATGGATGTCCCCCGCGAAATCGATCTCCGCCAGCGCCGCCACCGCCCGGTCCAGGGCCGTGCCATCGCCCAGCACCGCGCCGCGCAAGGCCGCCTCCGCACCCGTCGCGCGCAGCGCCCGATCCGCCACGCCGAACAGCGCGATCCGCGCCTCCATCACCCGCGCACCCTCCACCGCCACGGCCAGCGCGGCGCCCGCCAAGGCGAAATCCCCATGCCGCCGCCCAATCTCATGGAACCCGTGGCGCAAGCCGCGCGCCTTCGGCACCTCAAGCGCGACGATCAACTCATCCGCCGCCCGCGCCGTCTCGTAATGGCCAAGGAAGAAATCCCCGGCCGCCACGCGCCGCTCGCCCGCCAGCGACCGCAGCACAACTACCCCCGCCAGCGCCAGCAGCACCGCAGGCGCCTCCGCCGCCGGATCGGCCAGCGCGACCGACCCGCCGATCGTGCCCCGGTTGCGGATGGCGGGATGCGCAATCTCGGGCAGCGCACGCGCCAACAGCGGCACCGCCGCCGCGATCAGCGGCGACGCCATCAACTCCGACCAGCGCGTCATCGCCCCGATCACCACCCGGTCGCCCGCGTCATGAATGCCCCGCAACTCCGCCAGCGCGGCCAGATCGACCAGCGTCTCGGGCATCGCCACACGGAAATTCATCATCGGCATCAGGCTCTGCCCCCCGGCCAAAGGCATCGCCGCCCCCTCGCCTGCGGCCAAGGCTTGCAAGGCCTCCTCCATCCGCCCCGGTCGCAGATATCCGAACTCCGCCGCCTTCATGCGCCCCCCAGCCCGGTGCAAGCGCGACCCTCCCGCCGCGCCGACCCCGCCTTGTTTATCGATCTATAACTTAACCGCCGGACAGCATCTGACAAGCCCGTTTCCACCCCCGAAAACGGCCCCATAGTCGAACTGTCCCGAAATCACCCTCGCTTCAACGCCAGCCCATGCAGAAAGGCCGCCACCGCATCCGCGATCACCTGCTGCTTGTCGGCAGAGACGCAGCTTTCATAGATCAGATCGCGCACTCCGTAATAGAAGATGCCCCCGTGCATGACCCAGGCAAACTCCACCTCGTCATCGCGCGGCACCGCCTCCGGCAGCCCCGCTTCGGCCCGCGCCTCCATCACGATGGGCTCCAGTATGCGCTGCCGCACCAGTTGCATGTAGCGGCGGTTGATGTCCACGCCCTTCAGCCCGGAAAACAGGTAGATCCGCATCCATTCCCGGTTGAAGATCACATCCGTATAGGCGTTGTAGAACTCGTTCAGCCGATCCGCCAAGGGCCGCGACCGATCCCCGATCAGCCCCGCCCATTCCGGCCGCCAGCGGTTCACATAGACCGTCTCATAGACCTCGTGGATCAGGTCTTCCTTGCTGGGGAAATAGCGATACAGCAGCGGCTGCGTCACGCCCAGTCGCTTGGCCAGCCCGCGCGTCGAACTCTCGAACCCTTCCTCGGCAAAGAACTCCACCGCCCGCGTGACGAATTCCCGCCGCCGCTCGTCAGACGGCAGCCGCCGCCGTCGCGGCGCCGGCGTCCCCTCCGGCCGTTCATCCTTCATCGCCAACCCTTCCACAGCGCCCCAACGCGCACGCTTGCTCTCCTGATACCAAATTCCGTCGCTCCCGGGCAAGGTCGCGGCAGGTTTCCCCAGCCCCACCCGCCGTCATGCTCGCCGTCATGCCCGCCGTCATGCCCATTGACGCTATCGCATTTTTATTTTTCAGTCGATAAATAACGCCAGACAGAAGGGGAGGATGCCAATGCCGAAATACACCCGCGACGACATCTACAAGGCCGCGAAAGAGCTTTCGAACTGGGGCCGCTGGGGGCCGGATGACCAGATCGGCACGCTCAACAACGTCTCCCCCGAAGACGTCGTCCGCGCCGCGGGCCTGATCCGCAAGGGCAAGACCTTCGCCCTCGGCCTCAACCTCAAGGAAAAGATCCAATCCGGCCTCTTCGGCGGGCGCTGGAACATGATCCATCAGATGCTCGCCACCGGCACCGACGCGGTGATCGGCGCGCAGGATGGCGACGGCAAGAAATACCTCCGCTACGCCGATGACGCGATCAACCTGCCCTGTCAGGGCTCCACCCAATGGGACGCGCTCTGCCACATCTTCCTCGATGACAAGATGTATAACGGCTACCCGGCCACCGACGTGACCGTCGCAGGCGCCGCCCGCCTCGGCATTGAACATGTCCGCGACAAGATGGTGGGCCGCGGCGTCCTCCTCGACATCGCGCGCTGGAAAGGGCTGGACAGCCTGCCCGACGGCTATCCCGTCACCAATGCCGATCTGGACGGCTGCGCCGCCGCCCAAGGCGTCGAAATCCGCAAAGGCGATTTCGTCATCGTCCGCACCGGCCATCAGGAACGCTGCCTCGCCGCCGCCGACTGGACGGGTTACGCGGGCGGCGATGCCCCCGGTCTGGCCTTTGAAACCGCCTACTGGATCCGCCAGCACGACATCGCCGCGATCTGCGCCGATACCTGGGGCTGCGAGGTCCGCCCCAACGAATGCGACGAGGCGAACCAGCCCTGGCACTGGGTCGTCATCCCCGCCATCGGCATCTCCATGGGCGAGATTTTCTACGTCAAGGAACTGGCCGAAGACTGCGCCGCCGACGGGGTCTATGAATTCTTCTTCACCGCCCCGCCCCTTCACATCCCCGGGGCGGCAGGCTCTCCCATCAACCCGCAGGCGATCAAATGACCCTCATCCTCTGGGGCCGCGCAAGCTCGGCCAATGTCCAGAAGGCGCTCTGGGCGCTGGCAGAACTGGGCCTGCCTTACGACCACCGCATCGTCGGCGGCCGCTACGGCGGCACCGATGGGGCGGAATTCGCCGCCCTCACCCCCACCCGCAAGGTGCCCGTCCTGCAGGACGGCCCCCTCGTTATCTGGGACAGCCACGCCATCCTGCGCCATCTGGGCCTCTGGCACGCCCCCGCAGGCCACGCGCTGCACCTCGCCACGCCCGCCGCGATGGCCGCGTCCGACTCATGGCTCGACTTCACCTCGACCGTGCTGCAACCGCCCTTCATCCGGCTGTTCTGGCAATTGGTCCGCACCCCCGCCGACCAGCAGAGCGTCCCGGCACAAGAGGCCGCCAAGAAGGACATCGCCGCCGCCCTGACCGAACTTGCGCGCGGGATCGACGATAAAGGGCGGCTGGCAGGCGCGGATTTCAGCATGGCCGATATCGGCCCGGGCAGCCTGATGTATCGGCTGAACGATCTCGCCCCCGACCTGATCGCCGCCGATCCAAAGATTGCCGCTTGGGCCGCGCGGCTGCAGGCGCGCCCGGCATGGCAAGCCCATGTCGCCACCAGCTACGAAGAACTGCGCGTGTGACCACAGCGCGGCGGGGGGGCCGCTCCCGGCCCCCCCCACACCCCCCCTAAATCACCATCACCGCCGTCTCGCGCATGATCTCGTCCAGATGGCGGTTGTTCGCCCCATCCGCATTGCCCCCCGGCGGGTCGTCAAAGAGATAGGCCCCCAGCCGCCGCGACCGCGCCCATGCCTTCTGCGCCTCGGGCACCCGCTCGGCCGAATAGGTGGCCAGCGCCGCCGCCACAGCCCCCCCGCCCGACAGATGCCGCGCCAAGGCCAGCGCATCGCAGGCGGCCTTGGTCACCCCCATCCCCACATGGGGCCGGGCCACGCAGGCCGCATCCCCCACCAGCGCCACCCGCCCCTCGGCCATCACGGGCGACACATGATCGTAGATCGGCGTGAAGAAGGGCCGCTCACCCGCCCGCAGGATGTCCACGAAGGGCCGCGCCAACCGCGCCTCAGCATCCGCCTTCATCGCCGCGACAACATCCTCGCGCACCAGTGGCGGCGGGATCGACACAGAATGCAGCACCCCCTCCGCATCCGTCAGCATATCGCGCAAGCGTCGCGGCTCCACCGGCACATACCAGACGAAGTTATAGCGCCGATGCCCCGGCCGCAGATCGTTCCCCGGCCCGGCGATGGGATAGCCGATGAATTCTCCGCCCGTCGGCAGATGAAAGCCGAAATGCGGGAACACCTCCTCCCGGATCGCCTCGGGCAGATCGGCCTCATGCGCCAAGGTCCGCCAGACCACATAGCCGGAATAAACGGGTTGCACCTCGGGCAGCATCTGTGCCCGGATCGCTGACCGGAACCCGTCCGCCCCCACCAGCACGTCGCCCCGCGCCTCGCCCCCGTCGGCAAAGCGCAACGTCACCCCGTCCGCATCCTGTGCATAGCCCGCCACCGCCCGGCCCAGATGATGCGTCCCCTCCGGCATCAACTGCCGCAGGCTCCGATGGATGCGGTCCCATGACGTCACCACCTGCGGCAGGCGCAACCGCCCGACCTCGTTCCCCGCCAGATCCCAGGTCACCCGATCCGTCACAGCCACGCCCAGATCGGCCACATCCACCCCCACCGCTTCCAGCACCGAGGTCAGCACATCATGCGTGACGATCCCCGCCCCGCGCCCCGAAAGCTCCACCCCCGTCCGCTCGAAAACCTCCACATGCCAGCCCACGCGCCGCAGGGCCGCCGCCGCGAACAGCCCCCCGATCGACCCGCCGCAGACCAGCGCCTTCCCCGTCATCCCGTCGCTCCCTTTCCTCTGGCCTCCCTCTATTTATCGCACTATAAATAAGAAGCAATCTCGAACCGGAGGACGCGATGACGCCCCATACCCCGCCGCAAGAGTTTTCGGGTCCGCACTGGACCCCCGCCCTTCTGGCCGAACTGGAGGCAGGCCGCAGCAATGGCCGCGTCGGCAGCCGGATCGTCTCGGAAAGCGACCGCGTCCGCGTCTGGCTGATCGAATTGCAGCCGGGCGAACGGCTGCCCTTCCACACCCATGTGCAAGATTACTTCTGGACCGCCACCACCCCGGGCCGCGCCCGGTCGCGCTATGCCGATGGGCGGGTGGCGGAAGTCAGCTATGATCTGGGCGACACCCGCCATTTCACCTTCGGCAAGGGCGAGTCGATGACCCATGATCTGGAAAACATCGGAGACAGCGTGCTCTGCTTCACCACGGTGGAATTCTTCGGCAGCGCGAACCCGCCCCTGCTCTGATCCCCGCCGCGCGGGTTTCTGTGCATCACCGCACGGTTAACCATACCGTCGGCCGATTTCTCGCATAAATCGGTATGTACACTTTGCTGCACAAAAGGCGGCACAAAACAGGGCACAGCCGTTTTCGGGCAATTCCTTGAAAAGGCGGCGGAAAACGGTTGTCTTAACCGTTTTCCGCCGCCCCCGTCTCAGTCCTCTGCCTGCCCCACCTGCGCCAGCACATCCCCCCGTCCCCGCGCCCGCAGGATCATCGGCAGGATCAGCGCCACCGCCGCCAGCGCCAGCAGCACCGCCGCAATGGGCGACTGCACCAAGGTCATCGGATCGCCCTGCGAAATCGACAGCGCGCGGCGCAACTGCTGCTCCGCCATCGGCCCAAGGATCAACCCCACCACCACCGGCGCGATGGGATAGCCGTAAAGCCGCATCAGATAGCCAAGCGTCCCGAACAGGACGAGCATGGTCAGTTCCACAGGCGACGGATTCACCCCCAGCGTGCCCAGCGTCGCAAAAACAAGGATACCGCCATAAAGCCACGGCTGCGGGATCTTCAACAGCAGGATCCAGAACCGGATTAGCGGCAAATTCAGCACCAAAAGCATGACGTTAGCCACCAACAGCGACGCGATCAGCCCCCAGACAAGGTCCGGCGCCGTGACAAACAACAGCGGCCCGGGTTGCAGCCCGAACTGCTGAAACCCCGCCAGCATGATCGCCGCCGTCGCCGTCGTGGGCAGGCCCAGCGTCAGCAGCGGCACCAGCGTCCCGGCAGCGGCGGCATTGTTCGCAGCCTCGGGTCCCGCAACCCCCTCGATCGCGCCTTTGCCGAATTCTTCCGGGTGCTTGGTCAGGTTCCGCTCCGTCGCATAGGACAGGAAGGACGCGATATCCGCCCCCCCGGCAGGCATCGACCCAATGGGAAATCCGATCCCCGTGCCCCGCAGCCACGCCTTCCACGACCGCGACCAATCCTGCGCCGTCATCTTCACGCGCCCCTTGATCGCCAGCACCGCCCCCTCATTCCCCGGCCCCTGCGCCGCCACGAACAGCGCCTCACCCAGCGCGAACATCGCCACCGCCAGCGTCGTCACCTCAATCCCGTCCAGAAGCTGCGGCACCCCGAAGGACAACCGCGTCTGCCCCGTCAACTGGTCGATCCCGACCATCGCCAGCGCCAAGCCTATGAAAAGAGACACCAATCCCTTCAGCGCGCTTTCCCCGAAGGCGGCCGAAACGGTGACAAAGGCCAGCACCATCAGCGCGAAATACTCCCGCGGCCCGAAGACGAGCGCGAGTTTCACCACGTGCGGCGCAAGGAAAGCCAGCAGCAGCGTCGCGATCAATCCCGCCACGAAAGACCCGATGGCCGCCGTCGCCAGCGCAGGCCCCCCACGCCCGGCGCGCGCCATCTTGTTGCCTTCCAGCGCGGTGATGACCGACGCGCTTTCGCCGGGCGTGTTCAGCAGGATCGACGTCGTCGATCCTCCATACATCCCGCCGTAATAGATGCCCGCGAACATGATCAGCGACCCTGCCGCATCCAGCCCATAGGTGACTGGCAGAAGCAGCGCCACCGTCAACGCAGGCCCGATCCCCGGCAGCACGCCGACCGCCGTGCCCAGCGTCACCCCGATCAGCGCATAAAGCAGCATCATCGGTTCGAACGCCGTCGCAAGCCCTTGCATCAGAAAGGAAAACGTATCCATCTCAGCGCCCGAAGATCGCCATTTCGATCGGTCCGCCCGGCAGGTTCAACTGCAGCAGAACGTCGAAAACGGCATAGATGAAAAGCCCAAGCCCAAGGCCCGAAGGGATGGCGACATGGAACCGCCGCTCACCGAAAGCCGCTGCTGCGCAGGTGAAAAGGATGGTCGATCCCAGCACGAAGCCAATGGTGTGGATGCTCGCCACCATCACCACCATCCCGCCCAACAGCCACAAAAGCGGCACGGGATGCTGCTTCGGGCGCTTCGGCCCCGGATTGCGCCAGCCTTCGATGGCCGTCCCGACGCCCAGCAGAACAAGGGCATAGCCGATCAGCTTCGGCACATCCCCCGGCCCCACGCCGGAATATCCCGCTTTGTCAGGTATCCGCCCGCCATCCCAGACGAGCAGCGCGCCAAGCGCCACAAGCCCCAATGCGATGATGAACGCCGCCCCATCGGGGCGGCGTCCGGATGCACCATTCGGTGTCATTGCACCAGACCGATGTCCTTGAGGACGGCGGTCGTGGCCTCGATCTCTTTGGCAAGCTGCGCGTCGAAATCGGCCCCAGCGAGGTAGGTGTCGGCCCAGCCCTTGTCGGCCAGCGCCTTCTGCCAACCCGCGGATTTCGCCAGCTTTTCGATGTCTGCCGCAACCTGCGCCTTCTGCTCGTCGCTCAGTCCCGGAGCAGCGGCGACCATGCGCCAGTTCTGCACAACAACATCATAGCCTGCCTCGCTCAGCGTCGGCGCATCCACGCCGTCGATACGCGCATCCGACGACACCGCCAGAAGGCGCATCGTGCCCGCCTGCACCTGCGGCAGGAACTCGCCCAGACCCGAGATGCCCGCCGTCACCTGATTGCCCAGGATCGCCGCCGTCGCCTCGCCACCGCCCGAGAAGGCGATGTAGTTGATCTTGGTCGGGTCCACACCCGCCGCCTTGGCCAGCAGGCCCACGGTGATGTGGTCCACGCCGCCCGCCGACCCACCGGCCCAGCTTACGGCACCCGGATCGGCGGCCATCGCATCCACCAGACCCTTGATATCCTGAATGGGCGACGCGGCCGGAACCACGATCGCCACCGCTTCACCGGTCAGCCGCGCGATGGGCGTGACATCGGCCAGCGACACGGGCGAGGCATTGGTCAGGATCGCGCCAACCATCACATAGCCGCCGACGATCAGCTGCGACGGATCGCCCGACGCGCTTGCGACGAATTGCGCAAGGCCCACGGTGCCGCCTGCGCCGGGGACGTTTGTCACCTGCACGTTGGACGAAATGCCTTCCGCCTGCATCACTTCCTGCATGGTGCGCGCGGTGGAATCCCACCCGCCGCCGGGGCTGGCCGGGGCCATGATCGCGTAATCATTGGCAAAGGCCGGCATCGCAAGCGCAGCCGCAACCATCGCGCCGAAAAGGGCGTGTTTCATAGCTAGTCTCCTCCCATTTCCCGGGTCATGCCCGGGATGATTCCCTTGGTGGGCACCTCCTCGTGCCTCCCAAGTGTCAGGCAATCACAGAAACCTGTCATCAACCTGACACGCGCCTAGCGTCCCGTCAGCGCCTCATCCCACCGCGCCAGCAGCCGCCGCCGCTTGGCCTGATCCAAATAGACCAGCAACCCGGGGCTGACCCCCACGGGCTGCAACTGCGCGCCCAAGACCGCCTGCATCATCCGCGCGCTGTTACCGTCCGACACTTCCAGCGACACTGCCGGAAGGCGCAGCTTGCGCGCCAGAACCTCCTGCCCCTCGCGGCTCATCAGAAAGCCAAGGAAGGCCTCGCCCAGATCGGGGTTCCGCGCCGCCCTCGGCACCAGTGCCACGCGCGACACGACCACCGTGAAATCCTTCAAGAGCACCAGCCCGATCTCGGGCCGCTGCCGCGCCTGATCGGCGGCGTAGGAGCCAAGGATGTTGTAGCCCAGTTTCAGCCGCCCATCGGCCACCCGGTCGATGATGTCCTGACTGGTGGGAAACACCTCCAGCCCGGCCCGCGCCATCGCGCCGACCAGCGTCCAGATATCGGCGAACCGCTCCTCGTCCCGGGCAAGGAACAGATAGCCCAGCGCCGACCGCGTGATGTCATAGGTCCCCACCGCCCCCCCAGCGCCTTCCGGCTGCGCCTTCAGCCACTCCATCAGCGCCAGCCGCGATTGCGGCGGGCCTTCCGGAAAGCTGGGGCGGTGATAGACCAGCACCGCAGGTTCAAAGGTCAGGGCATAGGCCCGATCCTGCCATTGCGCCCAATCCGGCCAATCCCGCGCCGCATCGGGCCGCACGGCCAAGGCATAGCCGTCATTGGCCAAACTCATCTGCAGGTCCATGCCCGAGGAAAAGACGAAATCCGCCGTCACCCCCGCGCCATCCGTCTCGTCCCGCACCCGGTCGCGGATCTGCCCCGTCAGCAAATCCTCATAGCGCACCGCCACATCCGGATACTGCGTCTGAAACGCCTCGATCATCGGCGCGGCCAGCCCCTCGTCCAGCGTGGAATAGATGGTCAACTCCCGCTCCGCCGCCCCGGAGGGGGCAGCGAACAGGAACACCTCCCCCCGCGCGGGCCACGCGAAGGCCAAGGCCAACAGGAACGGCAGGATCCCCCTCATGTCCGACAGCTTGCCTCAACCCCGCCCGGTTCACAACGTCGCCATTCCCTCCTACTCTGCCGGGCCGGAGGACCCCATGCGCATCATGCTTGTCGAAGATGACCGCCCCCTGGCCGAGGCGCTGACCACGCTTCTGCTCGCGGCGGGCTATGCCGTGGACACCGTCCATGACGGCGCTTCGGCCGAGGCGCTGGGGGCCGTGGAACGCTTCGATCTGGTGATCCTCGACCTCAACCTGCCGGAAATGGACGGCCTCGCCGTCCTGCGCGCCATGCGCGCACGCTCGGACGATGCCGCCGTGATGATCCTGACGGCGCGCGGCGCGCCCGAAGACCGTGTGCGCGGCCTCAACCTCGGCGCGGACGACTACCTGACCAAACCCTTCGACGTGGCGGAATTCGAGGCGCGGGTGCGCTCGCTCCTCCGCCGTCAGGCGGGCTTGCGCGCCTCCAGCCTGACCTTGGGCGAGGTCACCTTCGACCTCATCTCGCGCCGCTTCTTCACGCCCGACGGCCCGATCGACCTGCCCGCCCGCGAACTCGCGCTGCTGGAACTTCTCTTCACCCGCGCGGGCAAGGTGGTCAGCAAGGAAACCATCGTCCAGTCCCTCACCTCGCTGGATGACAGCCTGTCGGACAACGCGATCGAACAATATGTCTCGCGCCTGCGCCGCCGCCTTGCCCCCCATGGCGTGACGCTGCGCACGGCGCGCGGCATCGGCTATTACATCGACAAGGGCCCCGGCGCATGACCGCCCTACACGTCTTCGCCCGAGGGTCGCTGCGCCGCCGCCTTCTGGGCTGGCTGCTCGTCTCCACACTCTTCCTTGGCCTCATCGCCCTTGCCGACACATGGGTCGAGGCGCGCCGCACCGCGCAGGGCGTCTCAGACCGCGTGCTGGCAGGCTCCACCCTCGCCATCGCCGAACGCGTTAGCGTCGATCTTTCCGGCATGATCGAGGTCGACATCCCCTATTCCGCCCTCGACATGCTCGCCTCCGCTGCCGAGGATCAGGTCTTCTACCGCGTCGACGGCCCCGATGGCTTTCTCACAGGATATGAAGGCCTCGCCCCCGCCCCCCGCCTTGACGGCGCGGATACGGGCTTCGCCGACGGCACCTTCGGCGAGACGCGTCTCCGGATCGCCACCCGCTACGGCAAGGTCTCTACCGGCGAGGATGTGCTGCCCTTCTCCGTCACTGTGGCCGAATCCACACGCGCCCGCGACGCGCTGGCGCAGTCGATCCTGCTGCGCTCGGCGCTCCGCCTTGCGGGCCTTGCCGCCGGGGCCGCGCTGATCGTCTGGGTCACCGTGACCATCGCGCTCCGCCCGCTGGACCGCCTCGCCCGCACCCTCGCCGCCCGCGCGCCGGATGACCTCAGCCCGCTGCAGGCCGACATCCCCTCTGAAGTCGCCGGTCCCATCGAGGCGATGAACAGCTTCATGCAGCGGCTCGACGGCGCGGTGGCCGCGCTGCGCAACTTCACCGGCAATGCGGGCCACCAACTTCGCACCCCCCTTGCCACCGTGCGCGCGCAGCTGGCCCTGATCGCGCGGGGCGGGCCCGAAAGCCGCGACGGCATCGCCAAGGCGGAAACCGCGCTGATCCGGGCCGAACGGGTGCTGGCGCAACTCCTGATGCTCGCCCGGATCGACGCCGCCGCCGCCCGCCGCGCCCTGCCCGAAACGGATATCGCTGCCATCGCCCGCGCCACCACCGCCGAGGCGATCCCCGAAGCCACGCGCTTCGGCCACGATCTCGGCTATGAAGGCGACGACACACTCATCACCCGCGCCGACCCCGTCCTCTGCGCGGAACTCCTGACCAACCTCGTCGACAACGCCATCCGCTATGCAGGACCCCGCGCCACGATCACCGTCCGCGCCCTGCAAACGCCCCAAGGCCCGGTGCTGGAGGTAGAGGATGACGGCCCCGGCCTGCCACCCGATGCCATCCCCCGCCTCATCGCCCGTCAGGACCTGCGCACTGACGCCGCTCAGGGCACCCATGGCCTAGGCCTTGCGGTGGTGGCCGAAATCGCCCGGCTTTTCGGGGCCACGCTCGACTTCGCCCCCGCCGCCACAGGCAAGGGCCATGTCATCCGCTGCCGCTTTCCCCTGCCCGAGGCGGATTAGAAGGCGTTCAGGATCAGGAAAATCGCCGCCTTCGCCAGTGCCCAGACCACGCCCGATACCACGATCATCGACAGCACGCCCATCACCGCGCCGAAGATCACCCACAGCCCGTCGCGTTCCAGCACCCCCAAGGCCATCAGCGAAATCGCAAAGGCCGGCAGCATGTTGCCCAAGGGGATCGGCATGGCCAGCACGATCGCCAGCACAAGACAAAGCCCGCCGATGATCCGCTCTCCCAAGGCCGAGGTGATGAACAGAAGCCGCGGCTTCAACAGCCGCTCCGCCCGCGCCAAAAGCGGCGTGACGCGCCCGACAAAGGCATTGAAATCCGCCCGAGTCATCGACCTGTCTGCGATGATCGCGGGCAGCCATGGCAGCTTGCCCAGCATCATCTGCGCCGTCAGATACAGCAGCGGCAGTCCAAGGATCGAGGACGTTCCGGGCGGTGTCGGCACCACATTCGGCAGCGCAAAGAGAAGGATCAGCGCCGCCACCGCGCGGGCATCCATCGCCCGCATCAGATCGGATACCGAAACCCGCTCGCGCCGCTCATCCGCCCCGATAGCGTCGAGGATCTGGGAAAAGCGCTTCTTGCCCTCGGGCTGCGGGCCTTCGATCCCGCGAAATCGCTTGGCGATCTTCCGTCCCCGGCCCATCGAAACAAAACCCCTCTCTCCGCCCCGCCCAAACTCGGCATTCCGACCGGGGGATGCAACCCCATGCCGCCCCTTCCCGTGCGCCAAGCACGCAGTTGTCAGGGGATGACCTCGAACCGATCCACATCCACCATCCCATGATCGGTGATCTTCAAATGCGGGATCACCGGGAGAGCGAGGAAGGCGAGCTGCAGGAACGGTTCCTCCAGCACCACGCCCAAGCCCGCCGCCGCCGCGCGCAGGGCGACCAGCCCTTCCCGCACCACCTCAAACGGCTCAAGGCTCATCAGCCCCGCCACGGGCAGCGCCAGTTCCGCCAACACCCGCCCCCCTTCGACCACCACGAAGCCCCCCTCGATCTCGCCCAGACGGTTCGCCGCCAGCGCCATGTCGGCATAATCCGCGCCAACCACTGCAATATTGTGATGGTCATGGCAGACGGTGGACGCAATCGCCCCTCGCTTCAGCCCGAAGCCCTGAACGAAACCTGTGGCGCGGTTGCCGTTCTTCCCATGCCGCTCGATCACCGCGATGCGGATCAGGTCGCGCTCCGGATCGGGCCGCTTGTCGCCATCCTGCGGCGCGATGTCGAAGGTCAGATGTTCGGTGATGATCTTGCCGGGCAGAATACCGATCACCGGCGTCTCCACCCGGTTGCCGCCACAGCGGAAATGATGCGCCTCCACCCGTCCCGCCTTCACCGAATGCCGCGCCACGGGCGGGATCACCGCCCGGTCGGCAAAGGCCGCCTCCGTCACCTCCACCCCGCCCGCAAAGACCTGCGCGGCATGGCAGCCTTCCAGACTGTCGATCACCGCGATATCCGCCCGTTTCCCCGGCGCGATCAGCCCCCGGTCCTTCAACCCAAAGGCCTCTGCCGCCGACAGGCTCGCGGCACGATAGACCGCCAAAGGCTCCGCCCCCAGCGCGATGGCCGTCCGGATCATATGGTCCAGATGCCCATGTTCCGCGATGTCCAGCGGGTTGCGGTCATCGGTGCAGAGGCAAAGATAGGGCGCAAACCGCTCCACCAGCAAAGGCGCCAGCGCGTGCAGGTCCTTGGACACCGATCCTTCGCGGATCAGCACCCGCATCCCCTTGCGCAGCTTCTCCAAGGCCTCCTCGGCGGATGTCGCCTCATGCTCCGTCCGTATCCCCGCCGCGATATAGCCGTTCAGGTCATTCCCGCGCAGCAAAGGCGCATGCCCGTCGATATGCCGCCCCTGCCATGCCGAAAGCTTGGCCATGCAACCGGGGTCCTGCATCAGGACGCCCGGAAAATTCATGAACTCCGCCAGACCGATGCCCCTCGGATGATCCATCAACGGGATCAGGTCCGCTGCTTCCAGCCGCGCGCCCGCGGTCTCCATATGCGTGGACGGCACGCAAGAGGACAGTTGCACCCGTATGTCCATCAAGGTTCGGCCTGACGCCTCAAGGAAATACCCGATCCCCTCCAACCCGCAGACATTGGCGATCTCATGCGGGTCGCAAATCGCTGTCGTCACCCCCCGCGGCGTCACGCAGCGGTCGAATTCGAAGGGCGTCACCAGCGAGGATTCGATATGCAGATGCGTGTCGATGAACCCCGGCACCAGCACCTTGCCCGTCACATCGATGACCCGCTTCCCCTCATAACTCCCGAACACCCCCACGATCGTGTCGCCACACATCGCGACATCCGTCTCGACCAGTTCCCCGGTGATCAGATCAAACACCCTGCCCCCCCGCAGCACCAGATCGGCAGGCACCTGCCCACGCCCCTGCGCGATGCGGTCGGAAAGGGCGGCACTCGGGGCAATCTGCGGCATGGGACACTCCTTTCCCCACAGCAAAGCCCAAGCCCCGCCCCCCGTCCAGCCCCCCCGACTGCAAACCCTTGCACCGTCCGCGAAACGATGGTCCAACCGGGCCAAGCCCGGAGAAACCCCCGAAAGACTCCCATGCGCCCCCTGCGCGGCATCGCCTTCAAGCTTGGCTCGGTCCTCGTCTTCATCGTGATGGCGGCGATGATCAAGGCCACGGCCGACCATGTGCCGGCGGGGCAGGCCGTCTTCTTCCGCTCCGCCTTTGCGATTCCCGTCATCGTGGTCTGGCTCATGCTGCGGCGCGAATTGGCCACAGGGCTGCGGGCCGTTCACCCGATGGGCCATGTCTGGCGCGGCTTCGCGGGCACCTGCGCTATGGGCCTTGGCTTTGCAGGCCTCGGCTACCTGCCCTTGCCCGAGGTCACCGCCATCGGCTACGCCGCCCCCCTGCTCACCGTCGTCTTCGCCGCGATGTTTCTGGGCGAAGACGTGCGCCTTTTCCGCCTCTCCTGTGTGGCGCTGGGGATGGTGGGCGTGTTGATCGTCCTGTCGCCCCGCCTCACGGTCCTCGACGGCGGCGCAGGTCACGCCGAAGCCTTTGGCGCCATGCTGGTGCTGGGCGGGGCGGTCTTCGCGGCGCTTGCTCAGGTCTTCGTCCGCAAACTGGTGCAGACGGAAAAGACCCCCGCCATCGTCTTCTACTTCTCGCTGACCGCCACGCTCCTGTCGCTGGTCACCCTCCCCTTCGGCTGGGTCTGGCCGGAACCCTTCGAACTGGCCCTCCTGATCGGGGCGGGGCTTTTGGGCGGCATCGGCCAGATCCTCCTCACCTCCAGCTACCGCGAAGCGGATGCCTCGCTGGTCGCCCCCTTCGACTATGCCTCGATGCTCTTTGCCCTCGCCATCGGCTGGTTCGTCTTCGCCGAGATGCCCACGCTGCCCATGCTGGCGGGCGCGGCCCTCATCATCCTCGCGGGCATCCTGATCATCTGGCGCGAACGCCGTTTGGGCAAGGATCGCGCGCAGGCCCGCAAGGTGACCACCCTGCAGGGCTGACACCCCCCTTGACCCCGCCGCCACAGGCGACAGGATCACCCCGCAGCGCCGCGAAAGGACCGCCCATGCCCGCTTCCCCCACCGTCCTTGTCGCAGGCTCGCTCCACCACGACATTATGATCGAGACGGATCACCTGCCACGTCCCGACGAAACCGCCGTCGGGCGGCGCTGGTATCCCAAGTTCGGCGGCAAGGGCGGCAATCAGGCCGTCGCCGCCGCCCATGCCGGGGTCGCGGCCCGCATGTTCGGCGCGGTGGGCGAGGATGACTTCGGCCGCGCCCTGCGCGCCGCGCTCGCGGCGGGCGGGGTAGACGACCGCTTCGTCACCACCCTGCCCGACCACGGCTCGGGGATGAGCGTGGCCCTCGCCCTGCCGAACGGCGACTATGCCGCCACCATCGTCTCGGGCGCGAACCTCGCACTCGATCCGGCCCGTCTGCAGGATGCGGCACTCTGGCAAGACGTCGCCCTCCTCCTGCTGCAGAACGAGGTGGCCGAAGCCATCAACCTCGCCGCCGCGACCGAGGCCCGCCGCCGCGGCCTGCCCGTCCTCTTGAACGCCGCCCCCGCCCGCCCATTGCCCGAGGCATTGCGCGCCGCCGTCGACATCCTCATCGTGAACGCCGTCGAGGCCGCGATGATGGGCGCAGACGAAGTGCGCGACCTCGCCACCGCCGAACAGGCCGCCACGGCACTGGCCCGGCCCGGACAGGCCGTCATCGTGACGGCGGGCGGACATGGCCTTGCCCTCGTCACCCCGGAGGGCACGTCGCTCACCCTGCCCGCGACCCCCGTCGAGGTGGTCAGCACCCATGGCGCGGGCGATTGCTTCTGCGGCACGCTCGCCGCCGAACGGGCCCGGGGCACCGACCTCGCCACCGCCTGTCGTATTGCCTCCACCCGCGCCGCGGCGCATGTGGCTGGGCAGGGAAATGCGGCACGAATCGGGCAGGATTAAGGCAGGCCCCTCGGGGCCTCGATACGCCCCGCGCGCCACCATTGCGCGAATAAGCATATGATATTAATCAATAAGTAGCAGTTTTCAGACCTTTTCCGACCAAATGCCGTCACGAGATCGGACCAAATGCCAATCGTAGAACTGCCGTTTTTTTGCCATATTTGTGGTTCGGGCCGCTGTTGGCCCGGGTTAACGAGTGGGACAAACATGCAGCCACATCTCTTGCCCGGGTAACGCCGTTCTCTGCCATCCGGCAGCGTTCACCTCGCCCGGCTGGCGTCATGCCCACATTGCACAAAGGGCATTGCGATGACCGAGAACCGTGTCTCTCTTCTTTCCACCCGCAAGCAACCGACAGAGAGCTTGCTGGAACGTGCCCGCAACGGGCGGCGCACCGCTCTGGCGGATCGGATGGTCACGATCATCCAGACCTCGACCGATGGCATGACCTTCGCCGAACACCGCTTTCCCGCCATGCCGCGCGTCGTAGATCTTCTGGCCCGCCTCGGCGGCGATGCGCTTGTCGTTGCCGTACGTACGGAACGCCTCGACAGCAGCCCCGTCGAACGCCCCGATATCGCGGCCGAGTGATCCGCGCCCCACAAGGCGGCAGGGGCCGGGGTCACGCCCTCGCAAAGCAGCCGGATAACGACACGGCACTCAGGCCGCGTGCTGACGTGCGACCCTGTCCCTGCCCAACACGCAATCGCGTGACCTAAACGGGCTTTCGGCTCCCGCAAACCGCATTTCGGCCTACCTTCTCGTCCAAGCCCAATGCAGCTCCTCGACGCACCGCCGACCCCGCTGCCACTCAGCCGCAAGGCAGAGGCAGCACGGGCTGTGATCACGACCAGTCCCAAGCGTGACGTCCTCGTCAAGGGCAAGGGGGGCGTGGGCAAGATGACCGCAGCCGCCCTTGGGCGATGGCAGCTTGCACCGGAACCGCCGCGCCCCACGGGACAGATGACAGGACCGACAAGATCGCCCGGGACCGGCCAAAGGCCGCGACGGGCGCGCCGTCACCTCAATCCAAAATAGCCAAGCACGAACAGGATGATGACGATGGCTCCGACAAGCCAGATCAGATTGTTCATTTCTCCTCATCCCTCTTCTGAGAATTCCGCCCTCTGCAGCCTGTCAGAAACCGCGCGTCCAATCGTCGACTTCGCGTTCCGCGGCTTCCTTGACCAGCCCGTAGCGCTCTTGAATCTTGCCGACGAGCTGGTCCCGCCTTCCTGAAATCTGATCCAGATCGTCATTCGTCAGCTTGCCCCACTTCTCGATGGCCTTGCCCTGCACCTGCTTCCATTTGCCTTCGACCTGATCCCAGTTCATTCCCATGCTCCTCGCTTGCCAACCCGGCGCTCGGTCCGCTTTGTCGAACCGCAAGGAATGCTACGCCCGCCCCGGCAGCGCGCACTCACTTGGATCAGCAGGTGCAGCCGCCCGTCGCGCCACGGCTAAGGTCAGTGCCAGAACAGGGCGGGGAACATGCCCGCCCAACCCGCCATCGCCACCAGCACCAGACCGGGCACGACCCGCAGGGCGAAAGCCCATCCCCCCGTCGCTGCCGCCATGACGATCTTGGTCAGGGTGTTAGAGGTCAGACCCGCAAGGATCGGAAGCACGGCATCATCCGGCGTGATCTTGCCCGACGCCACCAAGGTGGCCACCGATATGGCCGCCGCATGGGTGTCGACCAGTCCCGCCGCCATCGCCGCCAACAACAGGCCCGTATCGCCATAGCGGTCCTGTAGCCCGGCCGAGATCACAAGGATGACGGCAAGGATCGACCCGAAGGCCAGCGCCGTCTTCAGGCTTAGGACGCCGCCGGTCGGCGCGGCATCGCCGCCCGAATGCCGCGCAGCCAGAAAGGTGAAGACGGCCCCGTAGGCCGCAGCACAGCCCCCAGCCAGCAGCAGCGGGCCCGACAGGCGCAACAGGGTCGGCATGCTCGTGGCGGCCACAACCAGCGCCATCTGCAGGATCGTCGCCACCGTCGACAGAACAGCCCCCGCGACACAGGCCGCCAACACCGCGTCGGATTTGCGCGCCCGAACGCCCATCGCGCCGATCGCCGCAGTGCTGGAAATGAAGCCCGAGATCGCCCCCGCCAGCGGCAATCCGAACCGCGCCCCCAACAGGCGTACGGCGACATAGCCCGCCGCACTGATCGCCATGACCAGCACGATCACGATCCAGAGCGATTGCGGATTCAGCGCGAGATACGGCCCCATCGGCCGATCCGGCACCAAAGGCAGGATCACCAGCGTCGCCGCCGCGAAGATCAGGGCGTCATCAAGCTCGTCCTTCGAGATCACGGTGATGACAAGGTTATGCAGCCAGGCCTTGGCGTAAAGAAGTGCTGCCACCGTCACCGCAATCGCCGCCGCCGTCTGGGGCGCCTGCATGCACATCCCCCCGAGCAACGCCGTCAGGACAAGCACGATCTCTGTGGTCAGCCCCGGGTCTTCATCTTGCGCGCGCCAGTAGGAGACCGCAGCCAGCACGGCAACGCCTGCCGTCAAAACACCCAGCAGCACCGTTCCCCCAAGGCTAAAGGCGACAGCGCCGGACAGCGACGTGATCGTGAAGGTCCGGATACCAGCCGGAGATCGGGTCGGACCTTCGCCCTTGCGCCGCTCGCGTTCCGCGCCGATCAGGGCGCCGACGGCGACCGCGCTGACGAGGTTCAGGGCAAGACTGTCCGACAGCAGAAGATTTTCCATGGAACGCAACGGGGCCTTTGTGCAGGACCCACGAATAGCCCCCGCCTCCGCCCCGCGTATTGATGTGGATCACCCGCCCAGCATTCGCCCGTCTGCCCCGGCGCATAGGCCGCAGGCAACAGGCGCCGCGCCGTAACCTGCAGCAACGCACGGCAGGTCCCATGAGGCTAGTCTCGTCCCTGCCTTACGCGGGAAGAATGCCGTGCCCAACCTTGCCCCCTCTTTGTGGCCCGCGCCGTCGCGCAGGCCCATCCGCGTGATGTCCTGCGCCCGGTCCCGTCCCTTGGGGGCGGGGGGGCGATACTGGCCCCTACGCCACCCGCAAGCCGCTTCCACAGGATGCGCTCAGGGACCGAACCGATGAACCCAAAAGCCCGCTTCCCCCGCAGCAGCCGTTTCGGACGCTCTGCCCTCGCCTTGGCAAGCCTTGCCGGTGTCTGCCTCTGCCTCCTGATCGCGTGGCCGTTCCTCGGCGCGATCACTTGGGCGCTGACACTGGCGATCCTCTTCGCACCGCTTCACGCGCGAATCGAACGGATGACCCGACACCCCGACATCGCCGCCCTGCTGTCGACGACGATGGTGGCGGTCGTGGTCGTCGTTCCGGCGGTGTTCGTGGCCGAACGCCTGATCACCGAGGCCGCATCAGGCATCCTCGCCCTACAACTCCGCGTCGAGAAGGGCGAGTTGCAGGCCCTGCTCGACAGCCACCCTGCCCTTTCGCCCTTCGGAAAATGGATCAACCGCCAATTCGATCTGCCATCCATGATGGCCAACCTTGCAAGCTGGCTCAGCAACCTCGGGGCCAGCTTCCTCAGGGGATCGGTGTTGCAGGCGGTCGAAGCCCTCATCACCTTCTACCTTCTCTTCTATGTCCTGCGCGACAGGCTGGCGGCCAAGGCGATGATCGTGTCGTGGCTCCCCCTCGGCAGGGCCGAGACAGAGAAACTGCTGCAGCGGGTCGCAGAAACCATCCATGCGACGGTCTACGGAACGCTTGCCGTCGCCGCCGTACAAGGCAGCCTCGGCGGTCTGGTCTTCTGGGTACTTGGCCTGCCCACCCCGCTCCTCTGGGGGCTGGTGATGGGGCTTCTGTCCCTCGTGCCGGTCCTTGGCGCCTTTGTCGTCTGGATTCCGGCGGCCCTTCTTCTCGTCATCGATGGCGGCTGGATACGCGCCCTCATTCTGGCCGTATGGGGCGCGATCGTGGTCGGCGGGATCGACAATGTGCTGCGGCCGATGTTCGTCGGCAACCGGCTGCGCCTGCACACCATCCCCGCCTTCATCGCGATCATCGGCGGCCTGCTGCTCTTTGGTCCGCCGGGGTTCATCCTCGGGCCGCTGGCCGCCACGGTGACCATGCTGCTGGTCGGGTTCTGGATCCGACAGAAGCCACCGGACCCATTGCCGGAAAAGGACCCCGTGGCACAGCCCGACGGACCCTGACCGGGCCGGGCGCGCCACGGCATCGCCATCCCGCGCTGCGGGGCTTTTGGCCGGAGGGCGGTCGCATCGCCAACACACTGCGACGACGGGATCGCCCCGTCGCGGCAGGCCCGCCTCCGGGGCGCTGCTGCGGGCGGTCGGTGGAATGCAGGATGTGCAACCCCGCGTGACCGTGTTAACGTGCCAGAGTGACCCTTTTCCCCCGACACGCCCAAGGCAACGCACGGCACCGGGACATGTCACCCTCCTGTCGTGCCAGTCGCCTTGCAGACCCAGAGAAAACGGAACTGGAACACGTTTGAAACGGACCGCCACCAAACGCGCCGCCCCGGTGCATGCTGGGCAAGGGTCCGAGAAGACGCCCGCCGAAGCGACGGCCGACCGGAACACCCTTTGCCCCGTCGTCGGCATCGGGGCTTCGGCTGGCGGGATCGAGGCGCTGATCAGTCTCTTCGATGCGATGCCCGCCGAAAGCGGGATGGCCTTCCTCGTGGTGATGCATCTGGACCCGACGCGGGAAAGCGGGCTTGCCGACGTCCTGTCCAAGCACAACGCAATGACCGTGTCCGAAGCCACGGACGGCGCGGTGATCGAGCCGAACCATATCTACGTCATCCCGCCTGCCGCCTCGCTCACGGTCGATGGCGGCCATCTGCGGCTGGCGGAACCGACCGAGCGGCGGGGGGCCCGCTACCCAATCAACGAGTTGTTCGAGTCGCTGGCAAGCGGGCGGCAGTCTGGGGCGATCTGCATCGTTCTGTCGGGAACCGGGAATGACGGCACGGAGGGCCTGAAAGAGGTCCGCAGCCAAGGCGGCTGCATCATCGTGCAGGACCCGGCGACCGCCCGGTTCGGGGCCATGCCGCGCAGCGCGATCGCGGCCGACCTGTCCGACCATGTCCTTGCACCGGCACAGATGCCCGATGTCCTGTTGCGCTATTCCCGCCATGCCTATGCCGCAGGCGCCGACCTTCCAGAGGATGCGGCATCGGGCGACCTGGCCATCGATCCGGTTCTGGCCCTGCTTAGAAAGCACGCCGGACAGGATTTCCGGCTCTACAAGCGCAGCACGCTGACCCGGCGCATCCACCGGCGCATGGGGCTGTCCAACCTTCAGACGATCGGCGCCTATCTCGACCTCCTCGCGTCCCGCCCCGACGAGATCGAGGCGCTTGGCCGCGACCTGATGATCAACGTCACCGGCTTTTTCCGCGACCCGGAGGCATGGGCGGCACTGGACGAAACAGTCCTGACCCCGCTGGTCGCCGGATGCGACAACGGTGCCTCCGTCCGCCTCTGGGTGCCGGCCTGCGCGACCGGCGAGGAAGCCTATACGCTCGCCATGCTTCTGGCCGCCCGCGCCGAGGCCGCGAACAAGCAGTTCGAAATCAAGCTGTTCGCCACCGACGGGCGCGAAGACAATCTGACGGTGGCCCGGGCGGGTCTCTATTCCGAAGCCGCCGTGGCAGCGATCCCGCCGCCCCTGTTGGAGCGCCATTTCGACAGGATGGACGACGGGTCCTACCGCGTGGTGGAAGATCTGCGCGGCATGGTGGTCTTTGCGGCCCATAATCTGCTGCGCGATCCGCCCTTCTCGCGCATCGACCTGATCAGTTGCCGCAACCTTCTGATCTATCTGCAACCCGTGGCGCAGAGGCGTGCCCTCGCCTTGATGCATTTCGCCTTGCGGCCGGGCGGTCACCTGCTCGTCGGCAATTCCGAAGGCGTGTCCGGGCGCGAAGACCTTTTCGAGACGGTGTCAAAGAAATGGCGCATCTTCCGCCGCATCGGCGGAACGCGCCATGACATCCTCGACTTTCCACTTCTAAGGGGCCGCACCATGCCCACCAACAATGAGGAGTCGGCCATGCCTGACACCGGCCGCCCCATGCAGCGCATCGTCGATGTCGCGCAGCGCGCGCTGCTGGAGCGTTTTGCCCCTGCTTCGGTTCTGATCGAACGGAACGGGCAGGTCGTCTGGATCCACGGATCGACAGGTGACTACCTCGAACCCCCGCCGGGAGAGCCGAGCCGCGATCTCATGGCGATGGCCCGGCACGGCCTGCGCGCCAAGCTGCGCCACGCCGTCCGCGAAGCGGTCGAGAAAACGCGTCCCATCGATTTCCGCGCCGTGGTTCGGCACGGCAATCGCGAGCAGGCGGTCGCGGTCTCGGTGATGCCCTTGCCCGATCCCTCCGACAATCTGCTCTTGGTCAGCTTCCGCCCGGTCGATCTGCCGCCCGGAACCAACGTCGCGGATGAGGCCGATCGCCAGATCCTTCAGCAGGCCTTCGAGGATGAACTCGCCACAGCCCGTGCCGAGCTGAAAGACACGATCCAGCAATTCGAAACGACGAATGAAGAACTCAAGGCCGCGAACGAGGAAGTGACCTCGATGAACGAGGAGCTTCAGTCGACCAACGAAGAACTGGAGACGTCCAAGGAAGAACTCCAGTCCTTCAACGAAGAGCTTCAGACCGTCAACAGCCAGCTTCACGACAAGAACCAAGAACTGGCGGATACCACGGACACGTTGAACAACCTGCTGGCCAGCAGCGAGATCGCGACCGTGTTTCTCGACAAGGAATTCCGCATCAAGTGGTTTTCCCCAAGCAGCAAGGAACTGCTGGCTCTGGTCGACACGGATGTCGGCCGCCCGGTCGCCCATTTCGCCTGGAAGGTCAAGGACGAGACCCTGCTGCGCGATGCCGAAACGGTGCTGCAAAAGCTGACGGGAATCGATGCCGAGGTCCGCAGCAGCACAGGACGCTGGTATCTGCGCCGCGTCCTTCCCTACCGCACGCAGGACGACCGCATCGCAGGCGTCGTCATCGCCTTCGTGGACATCACCGACCACAAGCTGGCACAGGATGCGATCAACGAAGCCCGCCTCTTTGCCGAGGCGATCATCAGCACCGTCCGGCACCCGGTTCTGGTGCTGGATTCCGATCTGCGGGTCCGCTCGCTCAATCCCGCCTTCTGCGAGGCGTTCAACTGCCCGGCCGCCGAGTCCGAGAACCACCTTCTTCAGGAACTGGACCACGGCGCATGGGACATCCCCGAACTGCGGCAGTTGCTGCGCAAGGTCCTCAGCGACGGGCAGCCCTTCGACGGCTACAAGATCGAACATGTTTTCCCCAAACGCGGGCGGCGGCACATGCTTCTGAACGCGCGCAAGCTGGCCCACAGCGACGGGCGGTCCGAACTGATCCTGCTTGCGATCGAGGATGTGACCGAACGCCATGACGCCGATGCCCTGCGCCAGACCCTCATCAGCGAACTCAGCCACCGCGTGAAGAACATGCTCGCGATGGTGCAGTCGATCTGTTTGCAGACCCTGCGCCAGAGCGACACGCTGGAACAGTTCGAAACGGCCTTCGAGGGACGTCTGCACTCTCTCGCCCGGGTCCATGACCTGCTGGTCACCGAGAACTGGACCGGTGCCGATCTGGGCCAGCTTGTCCGCCGCACCATGGAACCGCTTGGCCGGGGCGACCAGATCACCTTCACCGGGCCGAAACTGAACGTCACACCCGAGGTGGGCGTCACGATGGCCATGGTCCTGAACGAGCTTGCAACCAATGCCGTGAAATACGGCGCGCTGTCCCGCGACAGCGGCCGTCTAGAGGTGACATGGCGGCTGGATGCAAGGGCCGACGGCAAGTGGGTCGCACTCAACTGGACCGAAAGCGGCGGCCCGACCGTCGCACCGCCAACCCGCAAGGGTTTCGGCTCGACGCTGATCGAACGCAGCATCACCCATCAACTCAGCGGCACGATCGCGCTGCATTTCCGGCCAGAGGGCCTCTGCTGCGACATCGCCTTTCCGTTCAAACAGCGCACCGCCCCCCGCAGCGAAAAAGAGAGCTGATCCATGCCGCCTGACGACGGAAAACTCCACGGGCTGCGCATCCTCGTCGCCGAGGACGAACTGCTCGTCCTCCTGATGCTCGAAAACATGCTGCGCGAGATCGGATGCCAGATCGTGGGACCGGTGGCCACGGTCGACGCGGTGCTTGAAGCGATCGGCCGCGACGACTTCGACGGCGCGCTGCTCGACATGAACCTGCATGGTGGCCGCATAACCCCGGCCGTGGAGGAACTCGTCGCGCGGGGCATCCCCTTTCTGCTCTGCACCGGATATGGCCGCAATCCGTGCGAAGACCCGGTGATCCGGGATGCCCCTAGGCTGACCAAACCCTTCCGGCTCGATGATCTGCGCAGCGCCATCAGCAAGACATTCCTGAACGCCGACAGAAGATAGCCCCCCGCCAGAAACGGGCGTCCTCCCCGTCCTGCCCTGCGACCGCTGAACGCGCTCAAGGCCATGATGAACACTGGCCCAGACTACCAGCAAGCCTTTCGGCACATCACACCATCGGATGCCCCTGCGAATGATGAAAATGAATTTGCTCAACACCCCTCGCCAATCGCCCCATGGTTTGCCGTGGCTCTTGGGACAGAAGGCTTAAGTCGTGCCATCTACGCGTCCATCAACCAGAAAAGGTTGCGCCTCATTCAGTCTCTTTGCAGAGGCTGACGCGCGCCGTAACTCCCAGATCAATGGAGCATGACCCTAGGCTTTGCTTACGGCGAAGGCCGCGCACCGTGCGATGGCAGGGCCGTTGGGCAATGGGAAAGCGCGTTATTTCACTGCACGGGGCAGACTTAATGTGACGGAAAAGGTCGCGTCTAGATATTCGACGGAGATAGAGCCGTTCAGCATTTCGGTCAGATGCTTTGCGATCGTCAGCCCCAATCCAGAACCTGATTTCTCGGAAACGTGCGGACCTCTGTAGAATGGATCGAAAAGCCGGTCCATAGCTAAGCCCTGCAGCGCTATATGGCTGTTTGCAAAGCGGATCGTGGCCATGCTGTCGTTTTCTTCGCGTTCCCCACCGCAGGTCACGCTGATCTTTGTGCCAGGTTCCGCATATTTTTTCGCGTTGACGATGATCTGTTCAAACAATTGCTGCATCAAGGAATGCTCTGCCCAGACGAGCAATCCTTGCTCTCCTTCACAGACCATGGAATTGGACAAGTCCAGTTTCCGCTGCACCTCTTCCAACACGGTCCAAACTGGCACTTCGCTGGCTTTCATGCGTTCTTCCAGATCACTCGATCTTGAGAACAACCCGACCTGCTCAACCACCTGCAGCAGATCATCAATCGACTTGCGGACGCGGCTTGCCTTTGGGGCTTCCTTTGGCAGAGCATCGAAGGCCAGATTGATAACGGCCAAAGCATTGCGCACTTCGTGTTCCAGCACCGAGTTCAGCATCTTGCGAAACTCGATCTCACGCAGTTTCAGTTCGGTCTTTTGCTTTTCTTCAGCCAAGATCCGCGAAGAAATATCTCTGGAGACGCCCGCCAGAAAACTAAAGTTTCCACCTGCGTCAAAAGCGGGCACAGCGTAGACGTCAGTTTTCACGATGGACCCATCAGCATGGAAATAGTCCATGGGGCCCTGAAATGGCTCTGGCTTCCGGCCCGCCGCAATCTCGCCAAGCATATAGACAAAATACGAAACGGAACGATGCGCCGACTCTGGCACAAGGGTTTCTTCCAGTTTCTGGTGTTTTGCCTCTTCCGGTGTAATTCCGCGCAAAAGATAGATTGCCGGGCTGACATAGCTGACCGCCCCATCCTGAGTCATCAACCAAAGCACGTCCCGTGAGAAGTCGAAAAGCTCCTTGAAGGTTTCAACCATGATCATATTCGTTCGCTGGTCGTCAGTGCTCGGTTCCAAGTCGATTTCCCTGAACTTTTGGATTTGAACGTGTGTGCAGCAGGCCAAAGGTGCCATCGCAGATTTGCCGAAGGCCGTATCCCATATGGGAAAAAGGTTACATCGAGCCAAAGGTGTAGGATAGTGACTTTTGCATATGTCGGGTGGGTTGACCGACCCACCAGATCGCGTGGAACGGACAACAGGCCCTTTCCGCCGATACCAGTTTGACTTGCCACGGCGAGCAGCATGAAAGGCCGACGCGGACGATACCGTCTGGGAAGGCCCACGATTGGGCCCGCAAGATGCACGAGGGCACCAGCCTCACCAAGATCGCCCAGCGCGAGGGCCATTCCGAAAGCCACTTGCGCACCCGCGCGCCGCTCGCCTGCCTCTCCCCAAGACCCAAGGCGCCATACTCGCCCCCCCCGATCTCAGGCTCGAACGCATCTTCCTTCCCGGCATCCCCCTCGACTGGGCAGAGCATTAGGCAGATTTCGGCTTTTGCCGAGCCGCGTCCCTGCGGCGGTCACGCCTTCGGCCTGCCATTGCGCGGACGAGATCGATCGCGGTCACGACACCCATCACTCAAGCGCCACAGCGCATCAGGATCCGCATCGGCCAGTTCTTGGGAATCTTCCCTGTTCATCCCTGTTTCCACTGCAAAACCGGCCAACCCGAACCGGGGCCAAAGCGCCGCCAAGACAGCGCGCCAAATCGGGCACGATAGCAGCGGATTGCCGAGGTCTGACTGTGTGATCAAGCCGCGCAAGGCGCTGACATCACGCACGAATTTCCAAAGGAACCGCGCAGAAGAAACAGAGATAAGGGTGGCTGGCGGTGCTGTCAGACAAATGCGAACCAGTCTCCGTTTCCCTTGCCCCAGCCGGGATCAGGCCGCATGCAGGCCGCGCCAGCGAGAGCGGCGGAGCGTGCCCGGATCGCCTCAGAAAGAGTTCCTCTGACAGCGCCTCTGTGTCTTCTGTTCAGAACGGCTAGACCGGGACACCCCCGTTACCGACGTCTGGCCGCCGACAAATCGGTATGAACGCCCAAGGTCAAAGCTCTTCCGGCAACACCGGATCAGGTCATCGGGAAACGAGCCTTCGGGTATCCAATTCAGCTTCCCAGGAGACAGGCGAGCAGCACAATCGCCCCCCCGGTCCATTGCATCAGGGTCATCGTCTCTTCGGGCAGCAACAGCGTGGCGCTGACAGTTGCGACCAGTGCCTCCGACATCATGAGGATCGCGGCGCGGCCCGGGAAAAGCACGCGACTGGCCCAGAAGATGGCCATGATGCTTGGCAACAGGAGCATGGCGGAGCCGACGAATGCCAAAGGCAAAACGTCTAGCAATTGTGTGGGCGCCGGGGCCGTGCCCGGAAACAGCAGATGGGCAAGGACAGCCCCTGCGAGAACCGCGAACACGAACTGGTAGAACGACGTTGCCAACAGCTTTTCGCCCGGCCAGCGTTTCATCCCCGCCGCCCCGAAGGCCCAGAGAACACCGGATGCTAGGGCGAGCACATCGCCAAGGCCGAAGGCGGATTGCGCTGCATCCGACGCTCCGGCGATTAGGAGGAAAAGGCCGAACAGGCCTGCCACCACCGTCGCCACGCGGCGCAGGTCAAGCCGCTCCGACAGCCAGATCACACCGATGATCGTTGACCAAACCGCGGTCAGGTAGAATTCCATCGTCACCCGGATCACCGGTGCGATCACCATGGCGGTCGAGTAAATGCCCATCGCCACACCCGTCATCAGGCCGATGAATAAGGCGGGGCCGGGTCTGGTCCAGATGTTGACGCGCTTCCAGATCATCAGCGGCAGCAGAACCAGCAGGGGGCAGAAGTTGAAGAATACAACGCCCCAGGTTCCCTCGATCCCAAGGCGGTTCATCTCGCGCAGGGGTAGCCAGTAAAGGCCCCAGACCGAAGCGCCGAGAACCAGCGCCAGCGAGGCACGTCTTTGTAACTGCGCGTCACGCATCTATGGCCTTGCTCCAATCCTGCGCGGCATAGGCATCATCCATCGCGGCCTTCATGCCATCGTACCAGTCGCCCACGCTGCCCATGGTCTGCCCGCCGCGGAGATAGGCATCGACGATCTCGCGCAGGCGCGCCTTCCCGAAGGACGGATAGTGGCCGCCATGGAAAACCTCGGCGTCCAGATCGCGCAGGCGCTCAAGTGTCAGGCGGTAGGTCGCGGGATCCGAATGGTAAAGTGCATCCAGCAAATCGCCGTCATAGACGGCATCGCCGGAAAAGACGGTGCGAGATTTCCGGTCCCACAGCGCGATGGACCCGGGTGAATGGCCAGGCACGTGCAGGACCTGATAGGCCACGTCACCAAGGTCAAGGACATCGCCCTCGTCCAGATGACCGGTCAGGGGGGCGGGTGTAATGGTCCATGTTTCGGGCCGGAAATCGGGGTGGGCCTGCGGGCTGACGATCTCGATCCTTGCCCAATCGCCGGAATACACGACGGCATCGGCCTTCGGGTCGGCGAAGACATGCGCCTCGGCCCTGTGGCCAAGGCGGCAGTCGAATTCGTGCAGGCTGCCCATATGGTCGAAATGGCAATGGGTACAGATGGCCTTCAGCGGACGGTCGCTGTCACGCCGCACCCAATCCTTCAGCGGCCCAAGTCCCATGCCAGTGTCGATGACCAAATCGCAGTCACGCCCGCGCACATGCCAGATGTTGCAGCGCAGGAAGTTGGCGACACCGGTTTCCTGAATTAGCGAGACGCGATCGGTGAGGCGGAGTGTCGTGAAGGGCATGATCTACCAATCCGCGCCTGCATTGATCTGGATGTCGACATTGGTCAAACCGAGGGCAGAGTCCGAGCAGAAGAAATCCACCAGAGCGGCAACCTCCGCCGGCTGGACGATGCGTCCTTGCGGGTTCGATCCGGCGATCACGGCCCGTGCAGCGTCACGCGGGATGCCTTGTGCCGTTGCGATGCGGTCGAAAGCATTCTCCATCATCGGCGTTTCCACCCAGGTCGGGCTGACCGCGATGCAGGAAATGCCATGCGGCGCACCCTCCACCGCCGTGGCCTTGCTGAGGCCGATCAGCCCGGCCTTCGAGGCGCAATAGGCCGCATAGCCGCGTTCGCCCTTGCTTCCGGCGGTTGACGCGATGTTGGCGATCCGGCCCCAGCCAGCGGCGATCATGTGGGGCATGACGGCGCGGGTCATGCGGAAAGCACCCGACAGGTTGACCTCGATCTGGTCGTCCCATGCCGCGTCGGAATGGTCGTGCAGGAATGCCTCATGATAGATTCCGGCGGCGTTGACCAGAATGGCGGGCGCCCCAAGGGCGTCCACGACTCGGGCAACGAAGCCGTCGACCGAGGCGCGGTCGGCTACATCCAGTGCAGCCAACAGGACCTCAGTGCCAAGCACATCGCGCACCGACGATTGGACGGCGCCATCGCCCGCCCGCCTTGCCCCGATCGCCACATCATGCCCCCGCGCGATCAGCGCCTTCGCGCAGGCGAGGCCGATGCCTGTCGTGCCGCCGGTGATGATTGCGGTCCGGGTGGTCATGGATGCCTACCGCGCTTGGGTCAGGGACTCGCGGATCACGACCGTCACCTCGCCAAGGCTGAATGGTCGTGGATTGGTTCCCGCTGCCGTGTCCGTCATCGCCTTGGCGGCGACGCTTTCAATACGGTCCGCCGTGACGCCAATCTCGGCAAGGGACCGGGGGATGTCGCAATGGTCCAGAAGCCGGCAAACCGCCGCGTAGAATGCCTCGAAATCCGTGGCGGCCAATCCCATGGCCTGACACATCGGCGCCACTTTCGGCCCGATTGCGGGGGCGTTGAACCGCAAGACCGCAGGCAACAGCACGGCATTGGTCAGCCCGTGCTGGGTGTCGAACTCGGCACCAATCATGTGGCTGATGGCGTGGACCATCCCCAACCCCTTAAGGAAGGCCACCCCGGCAAGGCAGGAGCCGGTCAGCATCACCCCCCTCGCCTGGATCGAGGCGGGGTTTTCAAGCGCCAGAGGCAGCGCGTGGTGTATCATTCCTAAGGCCTGCAAGGCGATGCCGTCGCACATAGGATGAAAGCTTGGCACGCAATAGGCCTCGATGGCGTGGGTCAGCGCATCGCAGCCGGTCCAGGCGGTCAGGTTGCGGGGCAGGCCGATGGTCAGTTCCGGGTCCAGCACCGCGGCGAAGGGCTTCTGCGCCGGATGCCAGACACAGCCCTTGATCCCCCGCTTGGTGTCAGTGATCATCGCCGTGCTTTCCGTTTCAGCCCCCGTGCCCGAGGTGGTGGGCACGCAGAGAAGTGGAACGAAGTCGGCTTTGCCGATGTCGGTCGGCGGCGTCAGGTTAAAGTCGAAATCCCACAGGTCGCGCGAGCTGTTCAGCACAAGGCTGATCGCCTTGCCGGCATCCATTCCCGACCCGCCGCCAAGGGCGATGATGCCGTCATGTCCATGGGCGAGAAAGGCCGCCTTGCCCGCAGCAACCTCGACGTCGGTCGGATTGGGCGAGACATCTGAGAAGGTGCCATGCGCCAATCCCGCCAAGGCCAAATGGCCGCGCAGGATCTCCACGAAGGGCAGCTTCGCGGTTTCCCGGTCCGTCACGATCAGCGGCTTGCGACATCCAGCAGCGGCGCAAAGCGCGCCCACCTCGGCCAGCCGCCCGGGCCCATACTTGATCGGAACCGGAAAGTCCCAATTGGCGGCCTGCGTGAACGGATCATCTGTCATGGCCCCTGCTGTCCTTTGTTCGATGTCAGATCGCCGCATGTCTTCGGCTGTGGAGCCAGCGCCCGCCGGCAGGATGCTCTTGTGTCAGTCGGCCGGCACGGTCAGGACGATCTTCCCACTGCCGCCCGCACTTTCCAGAAGTCGATGCGCATCGGCAGCCCTGTCCAGAGAGAAGCGGTCCTGAATGCGCACGAAGACCTTGCCTTCGGCAAGCCAGTCCATCGCCCTCTGCAGGATCGCCGCCTGACGAATCAGATGAGGTCGCAACCCCTTCCACATCGGGGTCAACATCATCACGTTGTGGATGGTCAGGTTACCATTATAGGCCGTGCCATCGGGCAAATCGCCCAGCATGCCCATCAGGGTGACGACATGGCCATAGGGCTGCAGCACCCGCAGACTTTTCAGAAACCCGTCTCCCCCTATGTTGTCGAGAACGGCCCGGACGCCGTCGCCACCGCTCCAGTCCATCACGGCCGCACCGAAATCCTCATCCCTGTAGCGGATAGCCAGTTCAGCCCCCGCGGCCACAGACAGCTTGGCCTTCTCTGCCGAACTCACAGTGGTGGCCACGCGCGCGCCCATGGCACGGGCGATCTGGGTAGCCATCTGCCCCGTGCCGCCCGCCCCTGCATGGATCAGCACCAGATCACCCTGTCCGACCCCAGCGCGTTCGACCATAGCCTCCCACCCTGTGATGAAGACGAGCGCGATGGCAGCCGCATCCTCAAGGGCAACACCGTCAGGTACCCGGACAAGACAATCGGCTGGCACGACCGCATGGCGGGCATAGGTGCCCGCAGCGCCACCAACCCCACCATGACAGAAGCAGACACGATCCCCCGGCGCAAACTCTGTCGCACCCCTTCCGACCGCCTGCACGATACCTGCGCCGTCATGGCCCAGCACGCAACCCTCGGCCGCGCCGACATAGGGGCCCAGACTGCGAAAGAAGGTATCTGCCGGGTTCACGCCTGCCGCGACCAGCTTGACCAGCACTTCGCTCCCTTCAGGGTCAAAGGCAAGGTCATGCATGCGATACTCCAACACCTCCGGCCCGCCGGTTTGGCGCATGACCATGGCTTGGGTCGTGAACATCATTCCCGTCTCTCCTTCTGGGCCTAGCCTTGCAGATAGCCGGTCAGAACATTGGTTACATTCTGTCCCAAGGGCGCGATTGCATAGCCGCCTTCCATCACGAAGAGCGTTGGCAGCCCGAGCCCGGCGATGACTTGCCCCAGACGCAGGTAATCGGGCGTCTGCAGGCAGAACCCGCCCACCGGATCGCCGTCGAAGGTATCAACCCCCAGCGACAGGACCAGAACATCTGGCGCATAGGCCCGGATACGGGTGGCGGCGGCCTGCATCGCTGGCAGATAGGTGTCGATGCGGGTACCGGGCGGCATGGGCAGGTTCAGGTTGAACCCATCTCCACGTCCTCCGCCGGTTTCATGGGCAAAGCCTAGAAGGAAGGGATACTCCTCTTCCGGCCGTCCATGCAGCGAGACGAACAGCACGTCATCGCGGTCATAAAAGATGCGCTGCGTGCCATTGCCGTGGTGATAGTCGATGTCCAGAATCGCCACCCGCGCTGCCCCCTGATCAAGGAACATCTGGGCCGCGATGGCGGCGTTGTTCAGATAGCAATACCCCCCCGCCAGATCGCCCGAGGCATGGTGGCCGGGCGGACGGCACAGGGCAAAAGCCGCGCGCGCGTCCGACTGCACCACAGCGGCGGCCGTCAAGGTCACATCCAATGCCGAGCGGATCGCCGTCCAAGTGCCCGGCATGAAGGGCGAGAAGATGTCGAAGGTATAGGCCGACAACATCGCGTCGATGTTGTCCATCTGCGGCTTCTGCGCCAAGCCGCGCATCCCAAACGTCCGGGCAAAAACGGCGCGGCTGGGGCCGTGGCGTTTCTCCCACAGGGGATAGGCGGTTTCCAGAAATGTGAGGAAGTCGGGGTCATGGATGCGAAGGGCCTCGGCCAGACCATGGGGTCTTGCCGTCTCCACATCGCGCAATCCCGCCTCGGAGAGCGCCGACAGGATGACATCCATGCGCTCGGGGCATTCGGCCATTGGCACGAACCCATCGCCGCGCATTTCCAGTGCGCCCACATGCGCCTTGTGGGCGTCAGAATAGATGATCTTCATGCAGCACCTTCCAGCTTCGCGTCTATCCGCCTTTGCCAGGCTCGGCAGAACTGATCGGCCAAGAGAGCGATCACCGCCATCGCGATCCCCGCGAGGAAGCCGATGCCGAAATTGCCCTTCGAGAGCCCGATGTAGATGACCTGTCCCAACTCGTCCGTGCCCACCAGCGCGGTAATCACCAGCATAGAAATCCCGAACATGATCGCTTGATTCAGGCCCAGCATGATATTGGGCATCGCCAGCGGCACCTTAACCCGCCACAAGAGCTGCGACCGTGTCGCTCCCATGCTGGTCGCAGCCTCGATCACGTCCTTCGGCACATTGCGCAAGCCGTATTCGGCATAGCGGATCGGCGCGACGACGGCATAAGCGATGATCGCCAGGAGGGCCGAGAATTCGCCAATCTTGAAGATCATGATCACCGGGATCAGCAGGACGAACACGGGCATCGTCTGCAACGTGTCGTTGATCGGGCGGAGGATGCGGGAAAAGCCGTCGCTCTCGGCCGCTGCGATGCCAAGGCCGGTGCCGATCAGGAAGGACGCGAGCACCGCCAGACCGCAAAGCTGCACCGACAGGACCGCCTTTTCATAGCTGCCCGTCAGCAGCATGAAAGCCAGTGCCGCCGCCGTCCAAAGCGCCAGACGCGTGCCGCCTGACCGATAGCCGAACCAGATCAGCAGAAGGGTCGCCCCCGGCCAGGTCAGGTTGGTCAGACCGAAGAACATGATCAGTCCGAGGCTGGCGATCGCGACGGCAAGCCCGGCGCGCCCGCGCGACAGGGCATATCCCGCGCCGACGGCAATGAGGGCCGCATAGGCCGCAGCGTGCCAGACGGTCGCGGTAAAGCCCCAGGTGAAGGGTCCGACGACGTTCAGAAGCCCGATCTTCAAGGGCAGGACCAGCGTGAAGATGATGAAGTTCTTGACCGCATCAAGCACGGGCTTTGCCCAGAGAACAAACGCCTCAATCCCGGTGTTGAGCGGGCCGGCCGGATCAAAAGTCCAGGCCGCGGGCCAGCTGCGCAGGGCAGGCAGGGCGAGGGCAGCAAGATGGACCAGCACCGCCATGCCGAGAACCGCCAAGGCAAAGCGGTGGCGTCCGACAAAGCCTTGCGGCGGCGACATGTCAGGCGCGCGTGTGGCCAGCCCATGGGTGATGCGGTCCAGCACCATCGCCATCAAGGCGATGACGATGCCCGCCACCAGACTTTCGCCGAACTCCGCCTTGCGCAGGGTCGATAGGACCCGCCAGCCGATATCCTCGGACCCGCCGATGATCGAGGCCACGATGATCATGTTCAGGGCTGCCATCGTGGTCTGGTTCACACCCAGAAGGATCTGGCGCAGGCCCGCGCGGCACCGAACGAGGAAGAACAGTTGCCGCCTCGTCGCACCCGACATTAGGCCACTTTCGATGATGTCCGAAGGCACCTCGCGGAGACCCACGATGGTGTTCTTCACCATGGGCGGAAAGGCAAAAATGATCCCGGCAATCAAACCCACCACCGGGCCAAAGCCGAACAGGATCAGGATCGGCAGCAGGTAGGCAAAGGCCGGGACGGTCTGGGTGATGTCCATCAGTGGTGTCAACAGACGCTCGGCCCGGGGAGATTGAAACCCCCAGACGCCCAGACCGAAGCCGAGGGCCACGGCCAGTGGCACGGAGACGGCAACCAAGGCGAGCGAGTTCATCGTTTCGGGCCAAAGCCCCATCAGCAGGATGTAGACCAGCGTGCCCAAGGTGAACGTCGCCAGCGGCCAGCCGCCCGCACGGTAGCCGATCATCACGGCAATGACCGTCCCGACCGACCAGGGCAGCCAGCCAAGAAAGGCAGACGTCCATACCAGCGGGTAGTCCATGAGTGCGGACAGGGCACGGAAGACGGGCTTGAAGACGCCGACGACCCAATCCATGCCGATGTTCAACCAATCGACGACCGGCAGCGTCCAGGCCGACGGATAGGCCTTGAGGTCGGGAACACGCGGCTGCAACAGCGCGAGGACCAGAACCACCGCCAGAACCAGACACCAGATCAGCAAGGTCCGCCCATCGGTCTTTCTGGCCATCGACGCTTCAGCCATGCGCCACGCGCGAAGGGCTCGTCCCCTCGACCCGACCAAGGGTCCCGACCAGAGATGCCGCGGTCACCGTGCCGAGATAGGCGCCCCCCGAATCCACCACGTCCAGACCCGCAGAACTGGCGGCAAGTTTGGACATCAGGCCCTCGATCCGGTCTTCGGGGGCGATGCGCGGCAGGTTATCGGGACGGTTGGCCAGGACGACCGCACATTGATGAGCGCGGAGGATCTTGATCCGGGGAACCTCTCCGGTGAACTGGGCGACATAGTCGTCGGCGGGGTTCAGGATCAGCTCCTCGGGCGTGCCGATCTGTACCACGCGACCGTCACGCATAATCGCCATGCGGTCGGCGATGCGAAGCGCCTCAAGGAAATCATGGGTGATGAAGACGATGGACTTCTTCAGCACGCGCTGGATCCGCAGGAATTCGTCCTGCATCTGGCGACGGATAAGGGGATCAAGCGCGCTAAAGGGTTCGTCGAGGAACCACAGCTCCGGCTCCACCGCCAAGGACCGCGCGATGCCGACGCGCTGTTGCTGGCCACCCGACAACTGCCCCGGATAAGACTGCTCCCGTCCCTTCAGCCCCACCAGATCGATGACATGCGCCGCGCGGTCGCGCTGTTCGGCCGCTGACAAGCCCTGCAGGCGCAAGGGGAAGGAGATGTTCTCGATCACTGTCAGATGCGGCAGCAGGCCGAAGTTCTGGAACACCATCCCCATTTTGTGCCGTCTGATCTCGATGAGGTCGCGGTCGGACTTGGCCAGAAGGTCCTGCCCGTCCAGCAAGACCTGACCCGCCTCAGGCTCGATAAGGCGCGAGAGGCAGCGGATCACCGTTGACTTGCCCGAACCGGACAGGCCCATGATGACGAAGGTCTCGCCGACATGGACATCAAATCCAACATCGATGGCCGCCGGGATGTGGCCCGCCGCGCGCATTTCTGCGGCTAAGGCGTCTGGTGCAGCGCCTTCCCGTGCGAAAAAGCGCGCCGGATCAGGCCCGTAGACTTTCCAAAGGTGGCGGCACGACAGCTTGACAGGTCCGGGCATCCTAGGTTCCTGCAATGGAAGTCAGGCTCGACCTGGCGGGCCGGGCGGTTCACCCGGGCCGCAAGAGGCCCGGGCGACTGATCATGCCGACTACTTAATCCACGTGGTCCAGACGGGCTCGTTCTTGACCATCCATTCGGCGGCCAGTTCCTCAACCGTACGGCCTTTCTGATCGACCTCAAGGATCATGGCATTGTGATCGGCGTTGTTGAGGGTGAACTTCGCCACCATCGCCGCCGCTGCCGGATACTTGGCCGCAAAGTCGTCACTGTGGATCTTCTGCGCCTCGGCCTGCGCGAATCCGCACGCGGTTTCCTTGACCTGCGTTTCCTCGATGCACTCGCCCTCAATCGCGTTCCATTCGACGAACTTCAACTCGGTTTCGGCAAAGATCCAATGCGGTTCCCAGAACATCATCAGGATCGGCTCCTTGGCCGCGATCGCGCTTTTCAGTTCGGCGAGCATCGCGCCTTCACTGCCGCCCGGCACCACGTTGAACGGCAGGCCGATGGCCTTGACGACATCGATGTCGCGGGTGCCCCAATCGGCCGGATAGCCAACCAGTCGCCCATTCGGGAAGGTTTCCGCAGTCCCGAAGGCCATCGCGCAGTCATAAAGCGCCATGTAGTTCGGCAGGCCGGGGCAAAGCTCTTCCATATAGGGCGGATAGATCCAGCCTTCGCGCGGTTCCAGCCCGAGGGGGCCCGCAGCGATGATCGCGCCGGACGCGAGGCCGTTGGTATAGGCCTCGGTCACCGAGTTGTCCCAGACTTCTGGGTTTAAGTCCAACTCGCCCTGCTCGATGGCGGCAAGCTGCGGCAGCGCTCCGGCGATGACCAGCTCGACGTTGTACCCCATCTTCTTAAGCACTTCGCCCACGATAGTGGCGGACAGCACCTGTCCGGTCCATTCGTTTACCGCGATCTTGATCGGATCGGGGGATTCAGGCGCCTCGGCCAGCGCAAAGTGGGGCGCCCCAAAGGCCAGTGTGGCGGCCAGAAGGCCAAGTCTCGTCTTGCGCGTCATCTTCATCTCCCTGTTGTTCTTATAGTGTCATTTCCGACAAGAGTTGCGCTCGCAGGGCACCCCTGTCATCAGCGTAGTTCCGGGCAATCTCGGGTCCCCTCTGGCGGTTTTGCCAGTCGTGATCGGCCATGATCGGGGCATCTTCCGCTGCGGGCAGGGTCATTCCCCGGATGATGTCGGCGGCACGTTCGGCCAGCATGATGGTCGGGCCGTTTAAATCGCCCGCGGTCGCCTGCGGCATGATCGAGGCATCGACCACCCGCAGGTTCGAAACGCCGATCACCCGGCATTCGGGGTCCACGACAGCCAGCGGATCGGTGCCCATCCGACAGGTGCCGCAGGGGTGATAGGCGCTTTCGACCTTGCGGCGGATGAAATCATCCAGAGCGTCATCGGACTGCGCTTCCGGCCCCGGGGCAAGTTCCGCCCCGGCATAGTCAGCCATCGGCGCCTGAGCAAAGATCTCGCGGCTGAGGCGGATGCAGGCCCGCATCTCCTGCCAGTCTTCTTCATGGGTCATGTAGTTGAACTGCACGCGCGGCAGGCTGTGCGGGTCGGCGTCGCGAAGCCGCACCCAGCCCCGGCTTTTCGAGCGTTTCGTGCCGACATGGACCTGAAAGCCATGGCCCTTCGCCAGTGACTTCCCGTCATAGGAAATCGCCAAAGGCAAGAAGTGGAACTGGATGTCGGGATAGACGAGGCCCGCACGGCTGCGGATATGCCCGCCGGTCTCGAAATGGTTGGTTGCGCCAAGCCCTTTGCGGGTGGCCAGCCACTTCATCCCGATCAGTGCCTTGCCGGGCAAAGACATCCACGGAAACAGCGAGACGGGCTTGGTGCAGGCGTATTGGACGTAAAGCTCCAGATGATCCATCAGGTTCTCGCCGACCCCAGCGCTTGCCTGCAGGACGGGAATGCCGTGATCGGCCAGTTCCTGCGCCGGTCCTATCCCCGAGCGTTTCAGGATCACGGGCGACATGATGGACCCAGCGCTTAGGATGACTTCCCGGCGGGCGCGGGCGACCTCGACCCGGCGGTTGCGCAGGTATTCCACGCCGACGGCGGTCTTGCCGTCGAAGAGAATGCGCTTGACCATGGCCCCGGTGACCAGCCGCACCTGCGGATTCTTCAGGGCGGGCCGCAGGTAGGCCCGTGCGGCCGAGGCACGCATGCCGTCGCCCACAGACATCTCCATCGGGCCAAAGCCTTCGTGCTGGACCTCGTTCATGTTGGCGCTGCGGGGATAGCCTGCGGCCACCGCCGCATCGACAAAGGCGTGATAGAGCGGGTTCACCTCGGGACCGCGCGTCACGCGCAAGGGCCCGTCAGTGCCGCGATAGGGCCCGCCGCCCTGAACGCGCTCCATCTTCTGGAAATAGGGCAGCACATTGGCCCAGTTCCAGCCGGTCGCGCCCTTGGCCTCCCACAACTCGTAATCCATCGGGTTGCCGCGCACATAGCACATGCCGTTGATCGACGATGACCCGCCCATTCCCTTGCCCCGGGGCAGGTTGATCCGACGACCCGCCAAACCCGGCTCCGGCTCTGACACCATGCCCCAGTTGAAGCGCTTGGTGTTCATCGGCATGGTCAGGGCGGCGGGCATTGCGACGATCACCGACCGGTCGCTGCCCCCCGCCTCTAGAACGAGGATGCTTACCCCTGCATCCTCTGCCAGCCGCCGCGCCAGCACTGACCCGGCCGAGCCTGCGCCGATTATCACATAATCGTAGACCTCACCCTTGGCAGCCATGTCATGCAGGCCCGGTCATTCGATGATCACGTAATACTTCAGCATCGGCTGATCCTGCCGCCAGTAGCCCCGGAACCCCTTTGGTACGAAGAAGGCATCGCCCTTGCGGTAGGTCTCGGCGAAGCCCTCGGCCTCAAGCGTGACTTCGCCGTCAAGCACGACCATGAACTCGTCGGCGGCGTAACTTTCATAGTACTCGGTGTAGGGCTGCGAGCGCCAGATCCCCATGCGATACTTTGGGTTCGCCCGATCAAAGTAGGAATGATCCGCCCCCATCGGCGTGCCACTGATGAATGTCGCCGTCTCCTGTGGCACATCGTGCTGCGCCAACCAGCCTTCCGGACCGGTAGGCGAGAACTTTATCGGAAGCTCCACGCAACTCTCCCCCTGTCAGCGCTGACACCGCCTGACGCGACGCCACGCTCGGAAAGGTTAAGGGCGGCTTTATCAATTGCCGAATCAATAATAGTGCCAGAGGGTAACCTCAGGTTACCAAGGGCCATCGATCTATGCCGGCGAGACTTCCCCTGACCGCCCTTCGCGCCTTCGAGGCCGCGGCCCGAAGCGGCTCACTTACAGCCGCCGCCAGCGAACTGGGGGTAACTCGACCGGCCATCAGCAAGCAGATCAAGCAACTCGAGCAGATGTTGGACTGCGCCCTGATGGTCCGTCTTGGCAATGCCGTCCAGCTGACCGCGGCAGGACAGGACCTTGCACATGACGTGGGACAGGCTTTCGGTCAGATTGCCGCCTCGCTGGAACGCCAGAGTCAGGGCAGGACGCTGACCAATGTCATCCGCATCTTGGTCGACCGCGATTTCGCCTCTTCCTTCTTGGCCGGACATATCGGCCAGTTCCTGCTGCGGAATCCCGGTGTCTCGGTCGAAGTCGTGGCCGAAAGGAATGGCAGGATGCGGTTGGAAGAGGACTTCAACTTCCGAATATTCTACGGCCATTTTGGCGCGACGCCCTGTCCCGGCTTGCGCGAAAGGATCTTGTGCCGCTGGTACGATCTGGTCGTCTGTACCCCGGAATACGCGTCAGAGCACGTCAGCGGCGAGGGGGCCCTTATTGATGCCCAACTCCTGATCGATGGAAACTACAATGTCTGGGACAGCTGGTTCACCAAGACCGGCCTCAACCATCCCGGCCCAGCCCGCGATATGACCCACTTCAACGAAACATCGCTGTGTCTTTCGACCGCGCTGACGGGCGGCGGAATAACTATCGGCGACACCATTCTGGCCTTCCCCTCCATTCGCGCAGGACGGCTGGCCCTGCCCTTTCGTTACGGGCTGGAAAGCGAGCAGTGCTATTCGCTCTTCGACCGCGCGGGGCGGTTGCATACCGCTGCCGAGCTATCCTTTCAGGAGTGGCTGTCCGAAGTCGTCACGAAACATGAAATCGAGGTCAACGCATTTCTTAAGGAAAGCGGGATCGACATTCAGCATTGTTCAGTGGGGTCGGGCGGAGTGTGTCCTGCGGGAATGCTCATCCGTGCATAAACCCGAGGGTCACAGTGCTTTGATCTGGCGGTCGCGCCATGATCTATCCTCCGAAGGTAGACCAATCGATTGAAAACCATTTCTGCCAAGCGGCGGCGCAGCTTTAGCTTTTCTTGCCGAAGAGTAATGGGAAGGTGGCGGAGACGAAGTGCCTCATCGTCAACAGTATCGCAGAATTTATCTTGTTATTTCAATACCCTACGGAGGCACGCACATCACAGTGGGAAGTAATGACGCCTTTTGTGTAACCTCATCCAGCATTTCTCCGCCAGACTATCGCTCGAAGCAAAGCGGAGGGTGGGCAGCGGCCACCAGTATTCTCTGCACTTCTTCCCGCAACGCGCGTAATTGCATGGAAGGTAGTCGCCTTTCTAGATCGATGACCTAGACCGAGGTGGCTACCGTTCCCCTCGGCCTAGCCAAAGATCAGTCAAAGGCACTCAGAACTAATTTGGCAGCATCTGTAAGGCATTTTTGGTCAAAACCCTCCAAGTAGGCAGGCTTCAGACTCCGCTGATGCAACCCAGTTTCTGGATTTTCATCATATCGCCTGCACGCATCAATCAGAGCGCCTGAAATCACCTCTGGATGGCCCACGTCAAGAGATACAATGTTCTCGTGCCAAGTCGCGAGGTTCTTACAAAAGAACGAATTGGTTAAGGTGATCGCTCCAAAATGAGCCATTTCGAGTGGTGGGTAGCTTGGATGGGGTGACGCCATAAGTGACAAACCAACTGCTGTCGTCCGGAGCTCATCACAATACTGATCAAGGGAGAGCTTGCCTAGCACTTTCACATTTCCGCCACCCCTTAACTTAAAGCTATCATAAGCCTGCCCAACTGATACGACTTCCCAAGCGGATGCATTTTCATAGCGAACCGACCATTCATCCAAGGCTTCACGAGCAAGAAAGAAGCAGTTCCGCCTAGCTGTTGGGCGGCCATAGAACATGATCTTTCTGGATTTGCGACGCGGTGGCGTACTCTTCAGGTTTGCCGCCATAAAGCTGTTCATGGTGGGTTCGAAAGTTACCGAGGATCGCACAACATGCCCAAGAGCCAAATAGTAGTTCCTTAGTTCCGCCGAATTGAACAAATGGATCATTGGCCAATCCCAGTCGTACATCGACTGCGCCAAAAGGAACGCAGATGACCAAGGACTGAACGAAGCTTCATAGTCTTGCATCAGGCTCACATAAGGAACGCGTTTTCCACCACGGACTTTTGCCTGAAACTCCAGCAAGGGCCGAGCAGCGAAAAAATGAAACCACAAGCTTCCTAGGAAAACATCCCGTGTGCTTACTTCGATTGGACTAGCATAGGGCTTGAGGCAAACCATCTCGACGCAGTCAGCGCTTACGCCCAAGCGATTCATGTACTTCAACGCAATATTATCATCTTCACGCGGAAGGGCCTCGCTACATATAAAACGGATTTTCCACCCTTCTGCATTGAGACCTGAGAGGAAAACCCTCAGTGGAAGCTCAATTAGAGTTGCAACTCCACCAAAGGCTGATCTCGAAGATAAGGTGGGAGTTACAACGTTTAAACGCTTCAAACCTTCATTCGCGGAAGGGATTGGCTTAAACTCATCCAGACTGAACTGAACATACTCATCTTCAAAAAGCACACTCTCACGCCCCGAAATCAGGTGTCTAGCAGCAACCTTTATCCGCCGTTTCAACTCTCGCCCAGCAATCAATTCAACCGCCCTCTTTCAACGAAACGATCTAGCGAACACTTCAAGTGGCCTTAATCAATAATCATGCACCTATCGGAAAATGCCACGACTGTGGACCGAACCTGTAATGGATCAATCGAATACCGCAAGCGTTTTCGACATGACATCGCTCTGGATAAGCCAAAGCTCAGATGGCTGCTCATCAGTACATGTGGCCCTAACCTCCGGAACCACCAAAACTTTGGCTGTAAGGGCGCAGTCAGCTTTAAATTTCCGGTATGCATGGAAGTGCGCCCACTCATCTCTTGGGCGAACCACCGCAACAATTGCAACCGAGCATTTCCGTCAAAAGAACATCTATTCAAATCAGCATCTAGCGGTTCGTTGCCTGAATCACACAATATGTATATACCAGTGCAACAAAAGTGAGAACTGCATTCACCTAACGCGACCTATTGAAGAACGTGCCCTCGCCTGCACGGCTTACAGGCAGAGTGCTGCAAGCATACGGACAGCACTTCTCATCGGGCACCCAAGTCCTGATTGTCGCTCCATCACGCTTCTATGTTTGGGGGGAGCCGTTAGCTCCCCTCGTGCACCCCTAGGACCCTGTAGACTGATCGCTCCGAAACACCCGTCGGCCAACACGCTTCCCTTCCAGTTCCTCGACGACCTCACCAAGGTTGCGGACAGAGCGGGCCAAACGGTCAAGTTTGGTCACGATCAGCGCATCACCCTCGCGGGCGAAGTCCATCGCCGCCCTGAGGGCAACCCTCCTCCCTACTGAGTTTGTCTGTTCCTCCCATGTCCTTTCGCACCCAAGCCCCTTACCCTTAGGGATCATGATCAGTTGGCATGACCTCCTCGCAGAGAGCGTATAGAATTCCCATGTGGCTTCGCGCCGAGAAGCTCCGAGAGTTGCGAGAGCTTGAAAGTTACATCAAAGGCTTGGACCCGGCCACTTGAGACCAGTTCTTGATGCAGCGGAGAGCCCAGCGTTCGTCTGGGATAGTATACCTAGGAAGGCGAGGTACCATCTGCGGTTCGGGGCGGGTACCCCCCGGTTGGGGTCTAGAAGAACTAGATTCTTGAAGGGGGGGGGTATAGCGCGAACGGAATCGGCGATGCCCGGCTGCCAGGTAGCAAGACTTCGGATCGCTGAACATAAGCGGCAAGCATGCGCCCAATGTGGACCCAAGTGTGGACCTGAAAACAGAACCTAACCCCAAGTGTTTGAAAATAAACAAATTCAACTTGAATATGGCGGAGACGAAGCCCGCCATTGTGGCGTCGCATCCCGTATGCCTCCTGTTTAGCAAGGCTCTGAAAACAGGGGAAGAACAGGGAAGTTAGGCGACCCTCTGTTTATCCCCGTTGCTTCCCGTTCCTTCCTGTGATTCTATCTTTGATGGGTAGGATGATTTGAAAGTGGTGTCATGCCGAAGGTTGCGAAGGAACTGGGGCCGCTGGACGTCAAGCGGTTGGTCCATGCGGGCGGGAAAGGTAACGCAATGGTGGCCGTTGGCGGGGTCGCGGGGCTGTATCTGCAACTCACCCCGAAGGGCGGCAAGTCTTGGATACTCCGCACGACAGTTGGCGCGAAGCGCACGGACATTGGTCTAGGGGGCTTCCCGACCGTCACGCTGGCACAGGCCCGCGAAAAGGCCCGCGAAGCCCGCGACAAACTGGAGCAGGGGATCGACCCTGTGGCCGAAAGGAAAGCCGCCAAAGCCCGATTGATAGCAGCACGTAACAAGGGCATGACCTTTGCCGACGCGATCGACAAGGCTCTTGCCGCGCGGCTGGACGCCTTCAAGAACGAAAAGCACCGCGACCAGTGGCGCAACACTCTTTCCCAATACGCCGTGCCGATCATCGGCGCGCTTCCCGTGCAAGAGGTCGATACTGCCGCTGTCTTGCGTGTGCTGTCGCAGGAAGTGACAGACAAAGCCGGGAAGGTGGAGGGCACGCTCTGGCAGGCCCGCACCGAAACCGCGTCCCGCCTTCGGGGCCGGATCGAAGCTGTACTTTCTTGGGCAACCGTGAAAGGGGAACGGTCGGGCGACAACCCCGCGCGCTGGGCGGGCAACCTTAAGGAACTTCTGCCTGCCGCATCCAAGATTGCCGTTGAAGGCAATCATCCGGCCCTTTCGCTGGAAGATGCGCCGCGCTGGTTTGCAGCTCTGAGGACGCGCGAAGGCTTCGGCGCACGGGCTTTGGAGTTTGCCGCCCTGACTGCCGCGCGATCCGGCGAAGTGCGGGGTGCGACTTGGGATGAAATCGATCTAGAGCGGGGCCTGTGGACCATCCCCGCCGCGCGAATGAAGATGAAGCGGGAACATCGCGTTCCCCTGTCACCCGTCGCGGTGGCCCTGTTGAAGGCTCTGCCGAAGTTGAAGGATAACCCGCTGGTGTTCCCTGCCGCCAAAGGAGGGATGCTGTCGGACATGACGCTTTCCGCAACCATGCGCCGGATGCATGAATCTTCCGAAGCCGAAGGCGCGGGTTTCATCGATCCGCGCAACAAGCGCCCTGCCGTGCCGCACGGGCTTCGCAGCACGTTCCGCGATTGGGTGGCAGAGCGGACAACCTACCCCGGCGAAATGGCCGAGGTGGCCTTGGCGCATCGGATCAGCAACGCTGTGGAAGCAGCCTATCGGCGGGGCGATATAGTCGAGAAGCGCCGCGCCATGATGGCGGCATGGGCGGGCTTCCTGAGCGGGGTGGAAGTGACGAGTAAAATTGTGAGGATGCGATAATGTGGAAACCAGAGGGCTCTGCCACTTGGAGCGAGGTGTTTGGGCAACTCCATAAGATCACAGAGGACGTGTTAAATCACGTGTATGGCTATAAGGAGAACATTGCCGGAAAAAGCGTTTATGCCCGCTCAACTGATCATTACCTTGTCAAATCTGGACTTTTCAATAACTACGATGAAGCTGGCCTCTCAATTTCACTTACATCAACGTTGTTGATGGCTCATTTTCTTGATGAGTTTCCGCCCCTTGTTTGTGACGTTTCAGGCAAGAAGCTAGAACTTGATTGGGTGTTTTTCACTCACAAGGATCAGCTTGAACTTTGCTACTTTGACTGGCCTCTAGACCAATCACCGCAGTTTTCCTCTTTCTTTAAGTATCAGAGAGAAGGAGGATTTTCCCCTACTGACCTCTATCGAAGGTTTCCCTTTATAAATTACGAAACTGGGATGCTGCGCACTTCCAACGGAGCGGATGACTTTCTGCGGTTTCAGATTGGTTTGGAAGAGGAAAGCGTGGGTGACGTGCTCAAACTGGCCGAAGCGGCGAGGGGTTACCTAGTTTGCTGGCCGGAGGAGTTTGATGAAAGGATCGTAAGACGGTTTCTGTCGCTACTTGAAGTAAGTGATAGCTTCAAGAAGGCTCTAGACGATCTTTTCGGCGCAATGCCAAGTGACCACAGCACAGATGCAAATGGCGATTTCACCCCAAAGCGAGGACGGCCTGCAAAGACACCGGAGGTCTTGACCGCACTTGCGGCGTGCTTTCCAGATGGAATCGAAAGTCTTTCTAACAAGGAGATTTGGCGCGCGATTAACGCACATACCGGAAAGGCCTTTACAGAACGGACAATCGGTCGAGCAATCTCCGCCTTCCGTCACAAGGACAAAAATCCCCGCTAGAATTTTGGCAATTTTGGCTTTTTTGCAGAACTTCCTTGTACCGCCGGGAATTGGCACGGTTTGCCTCAATGCAACTTAGCGATGAGGTTCATCAATGCCCAAGCGCATCGACACTGCCGACCGGTATACTAGGCCCGCATACGCAACTGACGCATCTATTGCCGCCCATTTCGGGGTGAACCGCGCAACCATTTGGGGATGGGTGAACCGAAACGGTTTTCCCGCACCTGTGAAACTGTCGCCCCAAATGACCCGCTGGCGCTGGGCTGATGTTGAGGCTTGGGAAGCCGCCCAATCTGCCGCCGCTTGAAAAGCAACCGCCCGCAATTCTACGGGCGGCTGCGCTATTCGTCTGTGCATTTGGATAATCCAGACAATAGCGTTTCCGGCCCGTTCCTTCAACCGTGAGGAACTCGCATGAAACGACCTGATACCAATTCTGGCCCAGCGCCCGACAACGATTCAATTGGCAAGCCCGCCAAACCCCGCAACAGGCAAGAGGCGTGGCGGGACCGCAACCCGCTTGCCATTTGGGCGCACGGCGCGACCCGTTCCGCAATTCGTCGCGGGCTTCTATCGCCGCAGCCGTGCGAAATCTGCGGAGCGACGGCAGAAGCGCACCATCCCGACCATGCCGACCCGCTGCGGGTGCAATGGCTCTGCCGCATCCACCACAAGCGGCTGCATGCCATGCTTCGGAAAGGAGGCAAGGCATGATGGCCCTTCGCATCGCCCGCCTGCGCCATCTGCATGGCGTTTCCGAGTCCGTCGCCCGCGTCATGGCTGGGATGATCTACGGGGGCGACCTGTGAGCGCCCTTCCGAAATCAGCCCTACCTGACCACGTCCGCAACGAGGTTGCCCGCCTGAAAAGGGCGGGCTTCCCCCTCTTGCCTGTTGGGGGTGGCGAAGATGGCAAGACGCCGTTGACGCGGGCTTGGGCTGGCCCTGCCATGCCCTTGGCGCAAGTGCTGGCACCGATGCACAGGACAGGCTCTAGGGCCTATGGGGTGCGTCTGGACGGGTTGGCCGTGATCGACTGCGACAGCGCCGACGCCGCGCTTGTGGCCGATCTAGAAGCCCGCTTCGGCCCGTCGCCCGTGCATGTGCGGACGCCGCGCGGGATGCACCTGTATTACCGGGCTGTCGGACCCGCACCGAACCTTCGCAGCGAGGGCTTGCCTGTGGACGTCAAGACAGGGGGCCGCGCCTATGTGGTCGGCCCGCTGTCAGAGCGCCGCGATGGAGGCCTTTATGTGCCAGAGCGGGGTTTACTGGGTGTTGATGCCCTGCCGCCTCTCAGGCCCTTTTCCGGCCCGCTGGCGACGTCTGCGACCGTGCCAGAAGGTCAGCGCCACGTCACCCTAGTCAGAGAGGCAATCCGCATGGTCGAGTATGTGGACAGCGCCGGGGAACTTGCCGCCAACCTGTGCGGGCTAAGGGATGATCTGTGCGGCGATCCGGCGACGATGCCCGATAGTGAATTGCGGGCGATTGCCGGATGGGCATGGAAGCGCCGCCTTGAGGGCCGGATTTTTCGGGGCCGCGACAGCGAGGTGAAGTTGAGCCGTTTGGCGCTGGATGCCTTGCTTCCCCTTGCAAATGGACCCGACGCTCTGGCCCTTCTGCTAACCCTGATCGACAGGCACGGACACGCGCCGGGAAAGCGGTTTGCCCTGTCACATGGGGCGATGCGCAAGGCTGGCCTGACGTCGCTTTCCCGCCCGCGCTTCCTTGCCGCCCGCCGCGCCCTAGAAGGCGCTGGGCTGTTGCGTCTGGCTCAGACCCACCGCGCCGGATCACGCGCGCAATCCTTCGTCCTGACCCGCCTTCGCCCGCACGGGATCGACGCCGACAACGTGGCCGAGATGGCCGCCCAAGGTGGCGGGAAAGGAAGAGGGAAGGGGCTTTAGTTTCATATGACGACAGGATTCAGACCAGTTTCAAAGGAAGCCAACATGACACAGCAAAGCAAACCGAAGCCGCCCGCGAAGGCTAGGAACGATGCAGCCAAGACCTTCAACGGAAAGGCCCTTGTGAACGATGCCGAGGTAGATGCCCTGCTTGCGTCCTTTACCCCTGCCCAGCGCGAAAAGGTCGAGGCCGTCGCAAAGCGCAGGAAGGCCCGCCTTTCTGGCCCGCCGATGGAGTTAAACCTAAGGGACGGAGTGCTTCACATCAGCTTCATGCATGCCAATCCCGATGCCGCCAACCTTGTCCTGATGGCAGAACTCGCATCCTGCGATCCTGACTTTCTGCACGGGGTTACCGGCCATATCGCACGCATCGGGGCGCACGGAGCAAAAATCGACCAAGCCTCCAGCAATTTCCTTCTGTCTGTGGTGCGCGCCGTTGAACCCCGCGACGAATTGGAGGCCCTGCTTGCCGTCCAGATGGGTGCGATCCATCAGGCGACCATGATGATGGCCCGACGGCTGAACCATGTTGAAACCATCCCGCAACAGGACGCCGCCGAAAGGGCGCTAAACAAACTGGCCCGCACCTATGCCATGCAGATGGAAACCTTGAAGCGATACCGCACAGGCGGACAGCAGAAGGTCACTGTGGAGCACGTGACAGTGAACGCGGGCGGGCAAGCTATCGTTGGGGCAGTGGCCCACGGGGGTGGGGGGCAGGAATGAAACAGGACGGCAACCCCATCAGCCCCACTCGACGACTTCAAAAATCACCCCGTTGCACCGCCAAAGCGAAACGGACGGGGCAGCCTTGCAGATGCCCTGCCGTTACCGGGTGGACCGTATGCCGGGTGCATGGCGCAAAAGGTGGCGCGCCAGTAGGCCCTGCCAACGGAAACTGGAGGCATGGCGGGCGCAGCCGAGAGGTAACAGAAATCCGGCGCATTGGAGCGGAACTGTCGCGGCAATCCAAGGGCGCGCTGGGCGTCTTTCTTTCGGACTTTCAAAGTGGAAAGCCGCATAAGGCGCGCGAATGATGGTCTCGTCGTTAATCTGCCTCGTTACCCTCTATTGTGCGAAACCATGTGAGGACTACACCGCCAGTTTCAGAGTTGGGTTTAGATACGTTTTTAAAGCTGAAACGTGTTGTGTGTGTGAATCCGAAAACGTCTTGATAGGTAGTCTTCCCAACCAAGAAAAAGGATGTTTCAGCAGGATACGCTCCGATCTCTCGTATGGTTTTTTCGTCCAGAACGAAATCTGCGTAGATTCTGGCCCAAACCATTTCATTGGATGGCAGATTCTGAGTTGGCGTGACGCTCTCAAAGAGAGAGTCAACCATTGCACGGAGATCAATAAAGTCAAATCGGGAATCCGCAACGACCAACATACCTGCGGTACGCATATTCAACGCAGGCGTAGCACCACTGTTTCGGAGTGGAACTCTCTGATAGGGTGCGCCTCCAACAAAAAAGTCCTCAGGAAACTTAAGTTTCCCTTCATTTACAGAAACATAAGCTCTGACCTCTGCCTGCCCAAGCTTCTCTGTGACTTCCACCGCCCTGTATGCGGCAGCGTTGGCCTGCCTCGTCAGCAGCAAGGTCCAAAAGAGCAAGCAAGTACCCAAAAAGACCAAGATTGTGGAGTACAGCGCATAGTCCCGCATCTGTCGCGTGGCGGCTTCAATCGACTGTGTGGCGGCGTTCATGCCTTGTTGGGCGACAAGGTCTTCTATCTCCCGCTGGCGGGCTTCTTCTTCTCTGCGCTGGCGGGCTTCGGCGGCTTCCTTGCCTTCGACAATTTCAACGGGCAGAGGTATCGGCAGCGCTTGGGCTTCATCCTGCTGTTCGCTGGGTTGGGCGTCGGCTTCCTGTGCTTGCTGTTGGGCCTCCCCTAGGGAAGCCCAGATCATCAATCCAAGTGCAACTGCGAAAATCCGAAGTTTGAAAGTCATTGAAATAAGTAAGCCGCCATGGACTTGCCCTGCGTGGCTTGGACCTGACGTTCACTTCCTTTCTCGCCGATTCCTTTACTTCGCAGCTTTTCCACAAGCAGGGTGAGAGTCACGCCCTTTCCCTTCGCTTAAGTCGATAGAAGACGCACCATCTTCAATTCTCGGTCTGTCGGCCGACGCATCTTTACTGTCCCCACGCTACAGACAACCTTCGGACTGAGGCAACCTGAGCCCCGCATGCAGCTTACACCGACCTAGCCACAGCCGAGCTTGCGCGACGTTGGCAACCGTACGACCTGAATGAAAGGCCGCGTCTCCCGCCATCACAACAATACATCGAAGGCAGAGGGGTCGTAACTCCGAGGATGAACGACCGAGGATTGTGACTGTCGGAGCGGGATGCTATCGTGTTGATCGCGCGACGTTTTGTGTCATGCCCAGAATCTAGAGCCCTGCACTTCGCCAGACTTCTTTTCACTCCGGCATAGCGAAACCCCTTGATAGAAGTGCGTGCCCTCAGCGACCATTCAGGCAGATTCGGGGGAGATTTTCATGCCAAGGGTTTTGGGCCTTCTCGCTGTCATTTTCATAGCTAACGCCGCCACATCGGCAGATTCTGCGACCTTTCAGTTTCAAGGCAGCGGCCCGTGGACATTCTTCGGGGCGTTCCAGGCGTCCGATGCAAACGATGATGGGCGGATATCCAGTGACGAGGTCTCATCGTACCAAGCCGCCGCTGGGAACTTTTCCGGCGGGCCGGGACAATGGGGAGTGTCAGTGAACTCTAGTGTCTTGGGGGCTAACGACACCTTCTTCAGCATCGACTTCGACTATAGGCGAAACGCCCTTTCTAGTTTGGCCTTTGGATACTCTCGCGAAGTCGAGTGCCGGATTTTCCCAAGTGGGGAGTTTGGCGAAGCTCGGACTGTTAGCGGGTCAGTCTCGGTTTCAGGACAGAGCACGGTCATTTCCATTTTGCGGCAAGATTACTTCAACCGATTATACCCACCAGACTACTGCGAGGCGTTCAGTGTCACTCCTTTTTCGTTTGCCTACAGTCAGGTCGTGCAAGTGACGGGTGAAGGAGTGCCAACCGTTGTGCCGCTGCCTGCGGGCATGGTTCTATTGGTTTCCGGGCTTGGATTACTCACCCTGACGGCTGCAAAGAGACGCCACGCACGACCGCAAATGATGGCGTGACCCTAAGCCATTCCCGACACTGCCATGGGCGACCAAACGAAGTGATGCCCTGCAATGGCGTCGGTTGCAGCGTGGCGGTTTACCATCGAAAGCTTCCTGAGCGGACGGCGACACCTAGCGATCCGATCTATCTACCGCAGCTTCGGATGAACTGCTCAGGCGTTTCCATTTTGATGGGCTTGATGATGGGTAAAATCGGAAAACGTATAAATTTCCGTTATTTATCAATGGTGTATGGCGGAGACGAAGGGATTCGAACCCTCGAGACGGTTCCCCGTCTGCACCCTTAGCAGGGGTGTGCCTTCGACCACTCGGCCACGTCTCCGTCGACCCGTTTAGCGAGGGCCGAGGAGAGGGGCAAGCGGAAAGGCGGGGACAAAACCCGCGCCTTAGCCGTTGAACAGGAAATGCAGGACGTCGCCGTCCTTGACCTCATAGGTCTTGCCCTCGACCCGGAACTTGCCCGCCTCTTTCGCACCCGCTTCACCGTTTCCGGCGATGTAGTCGTCATAGGCGATGGTCTCGGCGCGGATGAAGCCCTTCTCGAAATCTCCATGGATCACCCCTGCCGCCTGCGGGGCCAGCGTGCCCTTGGTGATCGTCCAGGCGCGGGCCTCTTTCGGCCCCACGGTGAAATAGGTCTGCAGGCCCAGCAGCTCGTATCCCGCCCGGATCAGCCGGTCCAACCCCGCCTCGTGCAGCCCCATCTCCTCAAGAAACATCGCCGCCTCGTCTTCGGGCAGCTGCGCCAGCTCTTCCTCGATCCGGGCCGAGATCACCACCGTCGCCGCCCCCTGCGCGCGGGCCATCTCGGCCACCCGGTCGGATTGGCTGTTGCCGGTGGCGGCCTTCGCCTCTTCGACATTGCAGACATAAAGCACGGGCTTGGCCGTCAGCAATTGCAGCAGCCGCCACGCCCGCCGGTCATCCTCGGCCACGGCCACCGTGCGCGCGGGCTTGCCTGCCTCCAGCGCCGCCTGCGCTTGCGCCAGCAACCGGTCCTGATCCAGCGACTCCTTGTCCCCACCCTTCAGCTTGCGCGCAAGGTTTGCCCGCCGCCGCTCGATCGACTCGAGGTCCGCCAGCATCAGCTCCGTCTCAATTGTCTCGGCATCGGCGACCGGGTCGATGCGCCCCTCCACATGGGTGATGTCGCCATCCTCGAAACAGCGCAGCACATGGGCGATGGAGTCGCATTCCCGGATATTGGCGAGGAACTGGTTGCCCAAGCCCTCGCCCTTCGATGCGCCCCGCACCAGACCCGCAATATCCACAAAGGTCATCCGCGTGGGGATGATCTGCTTGGAACTGGCAATCGCCGCCAGCTTGTCCAGCCGCGCATCGGGCACCGCCACCTCGCCCACATTGGGCTCGATGGTGCAGAAGGGGAAATTGGCCGCCTGCGCCGCCGCCGTCCGCGTCAGCGCGTTGAACAGGGTCGATTTGCCGACATTCGGCAGACCCACGATCCCCATCTTGAAACCCATCGCCCGCTCTCCTTGCCGCACCCGCTGCCCGTCGCGCCGCTTCTAGTGGGCCGCCCCGCCCATAGCAAGTTCCCCCGGGAACGGCCTTTCCTGCCACCTGCCTTCATCTTGGCCGAAATACTCCGGGGGTCCGGGGGGGACCCCCGGTTCCGCCGCCGCCCCCGCCCCACCGCCCATTGATCTTTCTCCCCGCCTCCTGCAAAACCGCCCGCAAGACACAGGGGACGGGGCCAGCCAGATGACCAGAATCGACGCCACCTTCGCGCGCCTGCGGGCCGAGGGCAAAAAGGCCTTCGTCAGCTATATCATGGGCGGCGATCCGGATGCGGAAACCTCGCTTGCCGTTATGCAGGGCCTGCCCGCCGCGGGCGTGGACATCATCGAGCTTGGCCTGCCCTTCACCGATCCCATGGCCGATGGCCCGACGATCCAGCTTGCCGGGCAGCGCGCGCTCGACAAGGGTATGACGATGGATGCCGTCTTGGGCATGGTCCGCGCCTTCCGCGCGGGCGATCAGACCACCCCCATCGTCCTGATGGGCTATTACAACCCGATCTATTCGCGCGGCGTCGACCGCTTCCTGTCGGAGGCGAAAGAGGCAGGCATCGACGGCCTCATCATCGTCGACCTGCCGCCGGAAGAGGATGACGAGCTGTGCATCCCCGCCCAGAAGGCCGGGATCAACTTCATCCGCCTCGCCACCCCCACGACCGATGCCAAGCGCCTGCCCACGGTGCTGCAGAACACCTCTGGCTTCGTCTATTACGTCTCCATCACCGGGATCACGGGTGCGGCAGCGGCTCAGGCCACCGACGTGGCCCCGGAAGTGGCGCGCATCAAGGCCGCCACCGATCTGCCCGTGATCGTGGGCTTCGGCATCAACACGCCCGACTCCGCCCGCGCTATCGCCTCTGTGGCCGACGGCTGCGTCGTAGGCTCGGCCATCGTCAAGGATATTGGCTCCGGCATGCCCGTCGCGCAGGTTCTGGCCAAGGTCGCGGCACTGGCCGCAGGCGCCCATTCTGCCTGACCGTCCACCACCCTGTTGCTTGTTGATGATTGCACGATTGCCCCCATGCGCCCCGTCACGATCCGCCCCGCTGCGACGGCCCTGATCGCCCTCTGCCTCTCCCTGCCGGCCCTGCCGACCGGCGCTGTGGTCATCCTCGACAGCACATGGTTGGCGCAGGGCGGCGATACGGACGCCCCTGCCGATGGTTATTCGGCCCATGTCGCCCTTGCGATGCAGCCGCAATTCGCAGCCATCTTCGGTCTGCATGACGGCACCAGCTACGGCGGCTCCGCGACCTGGATCGGCAACGACCGCGACCACGGCTACTTGCTGACCGCCGCCCACAATTTCGGCGCGGACACAGATCCCTCCGCATGGGTCTACTGGTCGCGCGACGGCACCGCCTATGACGCCGTCGCCCTGCATATCCACCCCGGCTATGACCCGGATGACGACAGCACCTCCGGTTACGACATGGCCATCGTCGTCCTCTCCACACCCGTCACGGATGCAGGCCGCCAGCCCCGCCTCTATGCCGGGCGCGACGAATTGGGCCGCGTGGTGACGATCACCGGCTACGGCTCGCGCGGGACAGGATCATCGGGCGAAGCCGACGATTACTACGATTTCGACGGCGAAACACCCGCCGCCGCCCGCAACGTCGTGGACGAGGTGGATGGCGAAAACGGCTTCAACAGCCTGATCATCGACTTCGACAGCGAGGCCGGCGATGCCTCGGTCATGGGCGACGCCGAACCCGTGGACGCGATGGAAGGAATCCTCGGCAGCGGCGACAGCGGCGGCGCGTCATGGATCGAAACGCGGCAAGGATGGGCCATCGTCGCCACCAACACATGGGGCGACGATTCCGTCTACGGGTCCATCTCCGGCCTCAGCCGCGTCTCGACACAGCTTGACTGGATCGCCTCCATCTTTCCCGGCATCCGCACCGCCGACTGACGTCCTTTCACGGGCCTCTGCCCTCAGGCCGCTTCCGGGAACCGCCGCTGATCCTCCAGCCGCTCGGCCAGCGAGGCGAGGTCGCTCGCCAGCGCCTCCATCGCCTCGATCGGGGCCAGCCCGGCGATGCGCGCCATGTCCTGCTCCACCGCCGTCACCCCCGTCATGGCCAGCGTCCGCCCCTTCGGCGTCAGCCACAGGCATTTCGACCGCCCGTCGCGCGGATTGGGCTCCAGCCGGACCAGTCCGCGCCCCTCCAGCACCGCCAGAGTGTGCGACATGCTCGTCTTCGGCCAGCCAAAGGCCGCCGCGATAGACCGCGGCGTCTGCCCCTCGCCCAGCCGGATCAACCGCTCCAGCACCGCGAACTGCGCCGCCGCCAGCCCCTTGGGCAGCCGCGCCTCCACAAGGCGCTGTGCGGTGTGATGGGCCGCCGAGATGGCCGCGATCAGGGTCAGAACAGGTGTCAGGGTTTCCGTCATCTTTGGGGTTCCGTCATGTCAGGGGGCCTTTGTGCCGATGCCCCTGCCGCAGCAAGTTGCATGCCAACACCGCACCACCCGGTGCGACCTCGCACCACCTGCCCTCACCCTTGCCGCAGCCCCCCAGAATTGGTAAGCAAAGGTAACCAATCGGAGCGCGCCCATGCCCGTCATCACCTGCATCGACGATCTCAAACGCCTGCACAAGCGGCGCACGCCGAAGATGTTCTACGATTACTGCGAAAGCGGCAGCTACACCGAACAGACCTTCCGCGAGAATACGTCGGATTTCCAACACCTCCGCCTGCGCCAGAAGGTGGCGGTGGACATGCTGGGCAGGCGGCTCGACAGCACCATGATCGGCACACCTGTGGCGATGCCCGTCGCCCTCGCCCCCGTCGGCATGACCGGCATGCAACGGGCAGATGGCGAGATAAAGGCCGCCCGCGCCGCCGAAAAGGCGGGCGTGCCCTTCACCCTTTCAACCATGTCCATCTGTTCGATCGAGGATATCGCCGAACACACCAAGGCGCCCTTCTGGTTCCAGCTTTATGTGATGAAGGACGAAGGCTTCGTCGACAGCGCCATCGAACGCGCCCGCAAGGCGGGCTGTTCGGCCCTCGTCCTGACGCTCGATCTGCAGATCCTCGGCCAGCGGCATAAGGACCTGAAGAACGGCCTCTCTGCCCCCCCGCGCCTGACGCTGAAGAACATCCTCGACATGGCGATCCGGCCGCAATGGTCGCTGGAAATGCTCGCCACCAAACGGCGCACCTTCCGCAACATCGTGGGCCATGCCAAGGGCGTGGGCGATCTCTCCAGCCTGATGAGCTGGACCAACGAGCAGTTCGACCCAAAGCTCGACTGGACGAAAATCGCCCGCATCCGCGATCAATGGGGTGGCAAGCTGATCCTGAAAGGCATCCTTGACGAAGAGGATGCCATGAAGGCCGCCGATTTCGGGGCCGATGCGATCATCGTCTCCAACCATGGCGGGCGGCAGCTGGACGGCGCGCTGTCCTCCATCCGCATGCTGCCCCGCATCGTCCGCGCCGTGGGCGACAAGACCGAAGTCTTCCTCGACAGCGGCATCCGCTCTGGTCAGGACGTGCTCAAGGCGCTGGCGCTGGGGGCCAAAGGCACGATGATCGGCCGCGCCTATATCCACGGGCTGGGCGCCATGGGCGAGGAAGGGGTGTCCAAGGCGCTGGAGGTGATCCGCAAGGAGCTCGACATCACCATGGCGCTGTGCGGCGAGAAGTCCGTGGAAAACCTCGGCCGTCACAACCTGCTCATCCCCAAGGATTTCGAAGGCGATTACCTTTAGGGCGTCGCGCCTGTGGCTGGCCCCGGGGGCGCTTCGCCCCCGTCAGCCATCGGGCCTTGAACCGATGGCGCCCCGATGGCCGACCCCCAGAGGATATTTGAAAACAGATGAAGTGCAGGCAGCGGCTCAGGCCGTTTGCGCCCGCCGCTGCCGCGCCATCAGCGGCGCAAGGATCAGCACCGTCAGCAGCATCACCGCCGCAAAGACGAAGGCAAACCGCAGCCCGAAGGCCCCGGCAAGGAAGCCCAGCGTCGGCGGCCCGAAGAAATAGCCGAAGTATCCCAGCAGCGTCGCCCGTGCCACGGCCCGCGCCCGCGCCTCGGGCTCTGCCAGCCGCCCCACCATGGAAAAGGCCGTGGGCGCGATGACCGACGACCCGATCCCCATCACGATGAACCCGGCATAGGCCATCATCGGTGTCGTGGCCAACGCCGCCCCCAGCGCCCCGCAGGCCGACACCAACGCCCCCCCGATCAACAACCGGATCGGATCCACCCTCTGCACGATCCCCTGCCCCGCCAGCCGCGCAAAGCCCATGGTCAGCGCCAGCGCCGCAGGCCCCATCGCGCCTTCCTCCGGGCTGCCGCCCAGCGTCTTTTCGATATGCAGCGCCGACCAGTTCTCGGCCGCATTCTCGGTCAGGAAGGCGATCAGCACGATACCGCCCCCGATCACCGGGATCAGACCCAACCGCCCCGCCGTGCCATCCTTGGGCTTCCGCAACCCGTGGATCGTCCCGTCCCGCTCCAGCGTTGACAGGGCCAGCACCGCCGCCACCGCCGCCATCGTCCCCATCACCCAAGCCGGATGCCAACCCTCGCCCCGCATCGCGCCTGTGGCCAACGCGCCCCCCGCATAGCCAAAGCTGTAGGCGGCATGGCAGAGGTTCATCAGATGCAGGTTGCGCTCATTCTCCAGCGCCGCCACGCGCGCGTTCATCAGCACATCGGTCAGCCCCGTCGCCGCCCCGCAGGCCATCATCGCCAGCGGGAAGATCCACGCCATCCCCGCCTGCCCCGGCAAGGCAAAGGCCGCCGCCATCAGGATCGTCGCCACGGGCAGCGCCACCCGCCCCAGCATCGCCCCGATCATCGGCGCCAGCAGCATCGCCGTTACGGCGGCAATCGGCGTGGGCAGGATCAGCAGGCCCAGCTGCGACTCGTTCACCTCCAGCGCCGCCTTCAGGTCGGGCAGCACCGCCGCAAACGTCCCCCACAGCACGCCCATGGCGGCAAAGGCGGCAACGGGCGCGCGCGCCGCAACAAGGGTGGTGGACACGGACATGAAGGTGATCTCCTGCCCGCCACAGCTAGACCGCCCCCCATAAGGCGGCAAGCCTGCGCGCGACCCACCCCACGCCACGCGCGACCCGAATTTCCCTTTCCTTCGGCCCGAATCGCGGCTATAGCCCCCCGGTCGCGCCGCACACCCTTGGAGGGCGGCGGATGAATATATGGAGAGAACCTATGGCTCATGAGATCCCCGATCTTCTGGCCGAGGTACGGACGGGGACAGGCAAGGGGGCCGCTCGTCAAGCTCGTCGTGAGGGCTACGTACCCGGCATCATCTATGGCGACGGCAAAGAGCCGACGCCGATCAAGCTGAAATACTACTACCTGCTCAAGCGCCTGAAGGCCGGCCGCTTCCTGCAAACCCTCTTCAACGTGAAGATCGAGGGTGGCGAGGAAGTGCACGTGATCTGCCGCGGCGTCCAGCGCGACGTGGTCAAGGACCTTCCGACCCATGTCGACTTCATGCGCATCCACGACGAATCGCGCATCAACCTCTTCATCCATGTGGACTTCATCAACCACGAAGCCTCGCCGGGCCTGAAGCGCGGCGGCACGCTCACCGTGGTGCGTCCGGAAGTGGAACTTGAGGTTGTCGCAGGCGACATCCCCGATCACATCACGGTCGACCTGACCGGCAAGCAGATCGGCGACGTCATCCACATCAACGATGTGACCCTGCCGAACGGGGCAAAGCCCACCATCGCGCGCAACTTCGTCATCGCGAACATCGCCGCACCGACGGGCATCGCCGCGTCGGAGTGATCCTTCGGGATCGTGCATAAGGGGGCGCGGCTGATCCATCAGCCGCGCCCCTTTCCTTTTCGCAGCGGGCTTGCACCGCAGGGGGCACTGCGGCAAAGGTCGCGCAGGACCGCAGGAAGGGCAGGACAGTGAAAATCTTCGCAGGCCTCGGCAATCCGGGGGCGAAATACACGGGCAACCGCCACAATATCGGCTTCATGGCGCTGGATCGCATCGCCGCCGATCACGGCTTCGGCCCGTGGAAATCTGCCTTCAAGGCGCAGGTCGCCGAAGGCCGCCTCGGGTCTGCAAAGGTGCTGCTCGTCAAACCCCAGACCTTCATGAACCTGTCCGGAGAGGCGGTCCGCGCCGCGCTCGATTTCTACAAGCTTGGCCCCGATGCCGTCACCGTCTTCCATGACGAATTGGACCTCGCCCCCGGCAAGTGCCGGGTAAAGCAGGGCGGCGGCCATGCCGGGCATAATGGCCTGCGCTCCATCCATGCCCATCTCGGGACCGATGCCTATGCCCGCGTGCGGCTCGGCATCGGCCATCCCGGCCACAAGGATGCCGTGGCGGCCTATGTGCTGCATGATTTCGCCAAGGCCGATCAGGATTGGCTCGACGACCTTCTGCGCGGGATCTCCGACGGCGCGGCCGCGCTGGCCGAAGGCGACCCCGCGCGCTTCATGAATGCCGTCGCGCTCCGCACCGCCCCGCCCCGGTCATCGGACAAGGCGGACGCCAAAACCGCGCCGCCGAAGGCCGCCCCCCACAGACCAGCCCACGACCCCCGACGGCCGGACCGCCCTGCAAAAACTAATGGACAAGTTCCGCTGACCTCCGCCCGCGCCGACACCATCCGCGCTGCCTTCCGGTCGCAGGCCCGCGCCTGCGCCCGCCTCGGCTCGCCCCTGATGGACCAGTTGCTGCACGGCCTCTCCACAGCCCTGCGCCCCGGCAGCCCCCTCACCGACCGCATCCTGAACTGGCAAGGCGATCCCGGCCCCGCTGGCGATGCCCTGCCCCTGCGCCTTGCCGCAGGCCTCCATGCCCTCGTCCTCACCGGCACCGATCCCGCCCTCGCCAAGGCCTATGCCGCCCGCGACCCCTTCCCCGCCGCCCTCGCCGCGATCGACCGCCACGCCACCCATCTCAACCGCTGGCTCGACCAGCCGCCCCAGACCAACGAACCCCGCCGCTCCGCTCCCCTGCTTGCCGCCGCGCATCTCCTGACCGCCCGCTTCGGCCTGCCCCTCACCCTCTCGGAACTCGGCGCCTCCGCAGGCCTCAACCTCCTCTGGGATCGTTGCACCCTCACCTTGCCCGACCTCACGCTCGGCCAAGGCCCCATCTCTCTTGCACCCGACTGGAACGGCCCGCGCCCCCCCGAAACCCCCCTCACAATCGCCGACCGCGCGGGATGCGACCTGAACCCGCTCGACCCTGTCACCGACCGCCTCCGCCTTCTCGCCTATCTCTGGCCCGATCAACCCGACCGCCTCGCCCGGACCGAGGCCGCGCTCCGCGAAGCCGCCGCCCTGCGCCCAAAGATCACCCAAGCCGACGCCGCCGACTGGCTTGACCACCGCCTTGCCACCCCTCGGCAAGGCAGCCTCCACATCGTCTTCCACACCATCGCCGCCCAGTATTTCCCCGCCACCACCCGCGCGCGGATCACCGAAAGCCTGCGAATGGCAGGCGCGAAGGCCACCCCCACCACCCCCCTCGCCCATCTGGAATTAGAGGCCGACGGCACCCCCGACGGCGCCGCCCTCACCCTGATCACCTGGCCCGGCGGGCAGACGGAATCCCTCGGCCGCGCCTGTTTCCACGGCCGCTGGGTGCGGTGGTCTCCCATGGCCTGAACGGCGGCCGCCCGCGCATGGCACGTCCACGCAGGGCACATCCACAG
>VYLE01000077.1_pt1 | contig 92384 bp, 85 predicted proteins | sample 5114391 | NCBI WGS metagenome assembly VYLE01 (sample SAMN12291771, study PRJNA351875) | freshwater metagenome | isolation source: freshwater lake | place: USA: Michigan, Kent Lake | collected 2013-08-15 | reverse complement strand
TGGGCCCGGGCCGCGGCGCATAGTCGGGCCTGGCGCGCGCCGGGGCGTCGAGCGTGCGGGCCAGGGCGAGGTGGCGCGACGGCTGCTCAAGGGTCACCGGGGTCGCCTCCGCATCGGCCCCGCGGGTCAGCATCTCCAGCCGCCAGAGCCAGCGCGACTTGACCGCCGGCTGGCCGCCGCGGCGCCCGGAATGGACCAGAATGACCTCCTCGGCGCAGGCGGCCTGGACGAAGTCCTGGGCGGTCTGACCCAGACGGCGCTCGGGCGGCGGCAGGCCGAGGGCCTTGCGCATGGGGCGGGACAGGAAGGGATCGGTCGGGGCGGCGTTGGGCCAGACGCCCTCCTCGAGCCCGGCGAGGATCATCCGGTCGGCCCGCACCAGTCGCGCCTCGATGGCCCCCAGGATGCGCAGCCGGGGCTGGTTGGCCCCGCCGCTGCGCACCGTCTGTTCAGTCAGGAGCTCATGGACGAGGGCCGCGAACTCGGCGGGCAGGACGTCCCCCAGGGAACCACCGCCCTCGATCAGGGCCGTCATCAGGCCGGCCGCGGCCTCGCCGTCGGGACCGGCCCAGCCGTCCTGGCCGGCCAGGGCCTCGACCAGCCGGGTCAGATCGCGGGCGGCCGTGTCGAGGGCGGCGTAAGGCGAGAAGGCAGTGACCGCCCCGGTGAACAGGCCCTCGAGCCGATCTACCAGGGCCCCGGCGGCAGACAGGCGGTCGAGGGTAACTGCGGACGGGACCTTGCCGTCATCACGCGGCTGGCCGGCGCGGGTCAGGGTCTCGCGCAAACGGGTCCAGCTGCGACGGCGTGGGCCTCGCAGACCGAACTGCTCCAGTGCCTTGACCGCAACCTCGCTCGAGGGGCCGCCCGGTTCGAGACGGACAAGCGGGTGTTTCAACAGCCCCAGCAGGACATGTGGATCCAGCGGATCGGCGACGAAGCGGGCACAGAGGTCGATCAGCCGTCCGGCGGGCATGCGCGAAAGGGGCTGGCCCGATGACAGGTCGGCGCTGATTCCCCAACGCTCCAGCCGGCTGGCGACGCGGCGGCCCAGGGCGAGGTCGGGGGTGACGAGGGCACAGGTCTTGCCGGGGGTTTCCAGGGTCTCGCGCATCATCAGGGCGAGGGTCGTCGCGGCCTCCTCCTCGGCCCGCACAGTGACGACCGACAGGCCCTCAAGACCCTCGGCGATCGGATCGGCGGACTGGCTGCGGAAGGCTGTGGCGCGAAGGTCCCGGATCAGGACGCGCCAGTCGTCGGTGGATTCGGCCGGGCGCAGCGCTTCGTTCAGCAGGCGCTGGCGAGCGCGGCCGCGCGCCGCGCCGGTCGCCGGCTGGCGGGGGCAGAACCAGGACCGGACGGTCTCGCGCGGGACCGAATGGCGATCCAGAAGCCGCCAGAGCGCGTTCTGGGGATGTTGCTCGCTCTCGCCCAGCTGGTTCCAGACCCTGGCATCGAGGTCGAAATCGAGGCCGGGAAGGACGACACAGCCGCGCGGGGCCCTGGCCACGGCAGCCAGCACATCGGCGGCGGCGGGTGCCGAGCCGGTTGAGCCGGCGGCAATGACCGTCTGGGTCGGCGGGCGTTCGGTCCAGGCGTCGGCGAGAAGGCGCAGCAGCCGCGCACGCCGCCAGGCCGGATCGACCAGCCCCATCGCCTCCAGTCGCTTCGGCCAGGCCTCGACGGCCAGACCGAGAAACCGTGCCGACTCCTGCCAGTGCTCGGCCAGGTCGCCCTCGACCAGGGTGGCCACGCGGCCGATGTCCCCGACCTCCTCGAGCTGGCAGGAATCCAGGAAGCCGCCGAGGGCATCGGCCAGCGCCAGCGCACGCAGGGGGGGCAGGCCCGGCTGGAAGTCCTCGACGATCATCTGCGCCATCTCGAAGCGCCGGGTGAGGGGCGCGATGGCCGGCGGCAGGTCCAGCCCCAGTTCTCCGGGGGCGAACGGCGGCTCGTCCTCCTCAAGGTCACCGAGGGGCCGGACCTGGGGCAGGAGGATGGGCCGCCCGCCTGCCAGCCGGGTCAGGGCGGCGGTGAAGGCCCGCGCGGCCCGGCGGTTGGGCAGCAGGATGACAGCGTCGGAGAGGGTCTCGGGCGGATGGTCGCCCAGCCAGTCCAGCACCCCCGCGGCCAGATCGTCGAGAAAGGGCCTCCGGGCCTCGATCGCATACCAGCGCGGGCCGGGTTGTTCGAAAGGGTCGAACCGGGCGGTCATCCGCCCGCCAGTTTCGCCTCGGCCGCATCACGGGCTTCGGGGTCGCCGACATGCATCCAGTCGCCGTCCAGCACGCAGCCATACAGCCGCCCCGCCGCTGCCGACCGGCGCCAGAAGCCGCTGAGGGAAAAAGGGCCGTCGGGGCCGTCGGCGACATAGTCGGGCCGGCAGATGTGCACGCCCATATAGGCGAACGGCGCCTCGGCCGCCTCGCCGCGGAAGGTCAGCCGGCCGTCATCGGCGAGGAAGAAGTCACCGCCGCCCTCAAAGCCGATCGAGCCCTCGCGTCGCGCGAGAAGAAGGGCGGCATCCATGATTGACGGATTCCACAGCCGCGCGAGTTGATTCAGGGCGGTGTCGCCCGCCGCGCCGTTGTCGGTCCAGACGCTGTCGATATTGGCCACAAAGACCGGGTCGGACCCCAGCAACGGGCCCGCCTTCTTCAGGCCACCGCCCGTTTCCAGAAGTTCGGCCCGCTCGTCGGAGATGAGGATTTCCGGCCCGCCGGCGCGCGCCGCGAGGTGCGATTCCAGCCGCTCGGCGAACCAGTGGACATTGACGACGGCGCGCTCGACTCCCGACTCGCCCAGACGGCGAAGCACATGGTCGATCAGGGCCTGTCCGCCGACCTCGACCAGGGCCTTGGGGCGGTCGTCGGTAAGGGGTCGCATCCGGGTGCCGAGGCCGGCGGCGAGGACCATGGCGGTCGTGGGGGCGGTCACGTCCGGGTCTCCATCGGCACAAATTCGTCGAACCACGCCCCGAGGCGCGGATCGGCCGCGGGAAGATTGGCGGTCAGATGGTTCCACATCCGGGGCATGAAGGCCGCATAACGGTTCTTGCCGTCCCGGACGATCAGCCGCGCGAAGATGCCGAGAATCCGGGCTTCGTTGAGTGTGGCCAGGGCCGCGTAGTCGCGCATGAAGCCCTCGCGGTCGACGGTCGGCCGGAGGGAAAAATAGTGGTCGAGCGCCATGGCCTCCAGGGCGGGTGAGACATCGCGCCGTGCGTCCTGGAGCAGGGAATGGAGGTCCCAGCTCGGATGGGCGCGGACGGCGTCCTGGAAGTCGATCATTCCGACCCGGGCGGGACCGTCGCGGTCGGGAAGCCAGATCAGGTTCTCGGCATGGAAGTCGCGATGCGCCATGACGGTCGCTTCGCGTTCGGCATGCTGGATCAGTCCGGCCCATGCCTCGTCCCATCGGGCCCGGGCGGTGTCGGAAAACTGCAGGCCCGGCTTCAGCCGGGGAAGCCATTCGATGAACAGGTCGGCACCGCCCTTAAGCGCGGTCCCGTCATAGACCTGCAAGGGCCAGTCGCCGGCGGGTCCACTGAGAACCTCGGGCACCGGGGCTTCCTGCAATCGCACCAGGGCCTCGATGGCGGCGAGGTAGAGCGGTGTTTCGTCCTGACCGCCGTCGATCACCCGGGCGAACAGGCCGTCGCCGAAATCCTCGAGCACCGCGAGCCCGGAGGCGGCGTCCAAGGCCGGAATCGCCGGCGCGGACAGTCCGACGCCGCGCATGTGGGAAGCGACGGCGGCGAAGGCCTCGATCCGGCCGGCGGACAGGCGGGCGGTGGCGTTCCAGCCCTCGGCCCTGCGGCGCTCGGGCGACCAGGAGGGATCGGCCGGCGGGCTCTCCGCGGCGGCGACCTGGTCCATCAGCATCAGCGACCGGCCCGAGGGCGTGGTCAGCCTTTCATACCGGCGCGTGGAGGCGTCGCCGGCCAGCGGCGTGCGGACGGCGTCGGCGAGGCCGGCCGTCTTCAGAAATTCGAGGCGTTGGCGTTCGCGGTCAGACATGAAGATCCTTCAGCTTGGCATCCCACGCCCCTGCGCCAGAAACGGTCGCATGCCGTCCGGCCCCCTGTTCGGCCAGGGTCACGGTCAGCCGGTCCGGCCCCAGCCAGGCCGCCGGATCGTCGCCCAGCCGCTCGGGCCATTCAATCACGGCACAGCCTTCGTCCAGCGCCTCGTCCAGCCCGATCTCGGCCGCCTCTTCGGGCCGGGTCAGGCGATAGAGGTCGAAATGGGCCACGGGCGGCGCGCTCTCATAGAATTGCACCAGGGTGAAGGTGGGCGAGGGCACGTCCTCGTCGGGCCGGGTGAGCGCCCGGATCAGGCCGCGCGCCAGGGTGGACTTGCCCATGCCCAGCGGGCCGTACAGCAGAACCGCCTCGCCCGGTGCCAGCCGTGGCGCAATCGCCGCGCCCAGTCGGGTCGTGGCCTCGGCATCGGGCAGGACCCAGTCGCGTGTCCCCGTCATGCGAAATCGGCGTCCGGCTGGTCGGGCAGGACCCGTTCGGTGAAGGTCTTGAGCCCGCCGGTCGCCCGGGCCGCATCGATGTCGAGCCGGGCGGGCGGGATCGGCTTGCCGACCTTGAGCTGGAAGGCCGCCTTCCGCTTGTTCAGCAGTTCGTGGAACAGGGTGATGTCGCGCAACTCTTCCGACACCCGGTCGAACAGGTGGAACAGGGTCGAATCGGGTCCCGCGACATGGATGGGCACCACGGGCGCATCATATTTGCGGGCCAGGGAGGCGGCTGTCTGCGCCCATTCCGGATCGGTCAGGGAGCCGTCCTTCGCCACGCGCGACAGCCGGCCGGCCGGGAACAGGACTACGCAGCGATCGGCCTCGAAGGCCTCCCGGGCCGCCGCCAGGGTGGCGCGGGTCTTTTCGCGGTTGCGTTTGGCCACCACCCATTCGACCGGAATGACGGCCTCGCCCAGACGCGGCGAGACCCTGAGGGCATCGGCATTGGCGAAGAAGATCGCATCGGCACGGCGCGCCCGGACGGCGTCGAAGACGGCGATCCCGTCGGCGATTCCGGTCGGGTGATTGGCCACGACGATACAGCGGCCGGTGGACGGAATCCGCTCGGGACTCCTCACCTCGACCCGCAGGTCCATCAGCGCGCTCATATAGTCGAGCGCCTCTGCCCCCGACAGGGGCCTGACCGCATCGGCCATGTCCACGGCGGCCCGGTAGTTGAGCAGTTTGTAGAGCACCGGCCGGATCACCGGCCAGAACAGCGACCGGGTCAGACGCGGCGCGCGCTCGGCGATCAGCACGTCGACAATATGCGGCTCGCGGCGGGTCGGCATGGGGGCGTCGGTCTCGGTCATTGACCCGGTTGTCGCCGCTCCGCACGGCCGCCGCAAGCGGCAACCTGCGCCATCGTCTTTGCCCGGCACCACGCCGGTGCTACCCCTTTGCATCGAGATATTCGCCCCCCGTCCGAGGAAGCCCGCATGCGCCCGTTGACCCGTCTCCTTACCGGCCTCAGCGCCGCCGCCCTGCTGGGGTCCGCCGCCCTGCCCGCCCTGGCCGAGACGCCGCCGGTGGTGGTCGCCGGGGCTCCGGCCGCCGCCGAGATCAATGCCTTCACCTGGGAGGACATGATCGCCCTGAACCGGCTGGGGGATCCGCAGGTGTCGCCGGACGGCCGCTGGGTGGTCTATTCGGTGACCACGACCGATGTCGCCGCCAACCGGCGCTCGGGTGCCCTGTACATGATGGACCTGAATGCGCCCGGCGAGCCGGTCCGGCTGGCCATCAATGAGGGCGGGGCCAACACCGGCCGCTGGGGATCGGACGGCAGGCTGTATTTCCTCTCGGGCCGCTCGGGCTCAAGCCAGGTCTGGCGCGCCGCGGCCGATGGCACCGGCCCGGAGCAGGTGACCAACCTGCCGCTGGACGTGAATGCCTATCGCCTCAGCCCCGACGCCTCGAAGGTGGCGGTGTCGCTGGCGGTCTTCCCCGACTGCCCCGACCTGGCCTGCACCGTCGACCGGACCAAGGCCATCGCCGACGATCCCGCCACCGGCCAGGTCTATGACCGGATGTTCGTGCGCCACTGGGACACCTGGGCGGACGGGACGCAGAACCATCTGTTCGTGGTCAATGCCGACGGCTCGGGCGCGCCGGTGATGGTGACCCGCGGCTTCGATGGCGACACCCCCTCCAAGCCGTTCGGCGACGAGAGCGAATTCGTCTTCGCCCCCGACGGCCAGTCGATCGTCTTTTCCTCCCGTGTCGCCGGCCAGTCCGAGCCCTGGAGCACGAATTTCGATCTTTTCCGGACCAATGGCCTGAGCGGCGACGGGACCTTCGAGAACCTGACCGACGCCAATGACGCCTGGGACACCGGCCCGGTGTTCTCGCCGGACGGCCGGACGATGGCCTATCGTGCCATGGCCCGCCCCGGGTTCGAGGCCGACAAATACGCCATCTTCCTGCGTGACATGGCGACCGGACAGGTCCGCCAGATCGCCGCCGACTGGGACCGTTCGGCCGACACCCTGCAGTGGTCCCGCGACGGGCGGACCCTCTACACCACGGCCGGTGACATCGGACAGACGCGGCTGTTTGCGATCGATGTGGCCCGCGGTTCCGTCGTGCCGGTCACCGGTCCGGGCCATGTCTCGGCCTTCCAGCAGACGCCCTCGGGCTTCGTCTTCGCCCAGGACACCCTGGTCCGGCCCAGCGAGCTGTTCGTGAAGACCTTCCGTGGCCGCGAAATGCCGCGCCGGATCACCAATGTGAACCCGTCGCTGGACAATGAGGTGTTCGGCGAGCCCGAGCAGTTCAGCTTCCCCGGCTGGAACGGCGAGACGGTATACGCCTATGTCATCAAGCCCGCCGGCTATGTGGAGGGCCGGCAGTATCCGGTCGCCTTCATCGTCCACGGCGGGCCGCAGAGCTCCTTCGGCAACGCCTGGTCCTTCCGCTGGAACGCCTCGACCTATGCCGGGGCGGGCTATGCGGTGGTGATGATCGATTTCCACGGATCGACCGGCTACGGCCAGGCCTTCACCGATTCGATCAGCCAGCACTGGGGCGATCGCCCGCTGGAAGACCTGCAGAAGGGCTGGGCCTTCGCCCAGGAACGCTATCCCTTCCTCGACGGCGACAATGCCTGTGCGCTGGGGGCCTCCTACGGCGGCTATATGATCAACTGGATCGCCGGCAACTGGGCGGGCGAGTTCAAATGCCTGGTCAATCACGACGGCATCTTCGACACCTTCGGCATGGGCTATGCCACCGAGGAGCTGTGGTTCACCGAATGGGAGAACGGCGGCACGCCCTATGACAATCCGCAGGGCTACCAGGAATTCAATCCGGCCAACCATGTGCTCAACTGGCGCGATCCGATGCTGGTGATCCAGGGCGACCTGGACTTCCGTGTCCCGACCACCCAGGCCCTGTCGACCTTCACCGCCCTGCAGCGCCGCGGCATCGAGAGCCGGCTGGTGGTCTTCCCCAATGAGAACCACTGGGTGCTCAAGCCGGCCAACAGCCGGCAGTGGCACAGCGAGGTGTTCGGCTGGCTGGACCGCTATCTGAGCCCGGCCGAATAGGGACCCCATGACCCGAAGAGGCCTGTTCGCCCCCGCCCTGGGACTGCTGGCCGCGGCCTGTTCGCCCCTGGCCATGCTCAACACCTTCGGACCACGCGATGGCGGGGTCCGCCGGGTCGCGCGTGACATCGCCTATGGCGACGACCCGCGCCAGAGGATGGATGTCTTCGTCCCGACAGCGGCCCCGGAGCGGCCCTGGCCGGTTCTGGTGCTGTTCTATGGCGGCGGCTGGGACAGCGGCGACAAGACCCACTACGCCTGGGCGGCACAGGCGCTGGCGGCGCGCGGCTTCGTCGTCGCCCTGCCGGACTACCGGCTGGTGCCGCAGGTGCATTTCCCGGCCTTCATCGAGGACGCGGCCCTGGCGACGGCCCGGGTCGGCGAAATCGCGGGCACCTATGGGGGAGACCCGGAGCGGTTGGGGGTGATCGGCCAGTCGGCGGGGGCGCACCTGGCCCTGATGATCACCCTCGACCGGCGCTATATGGCGGCGGCCGGCGCGCCGGGCCTGATCCGGGCGGCGGTCGGCCTGGCCGGTCCCTATGATTTCCTGCCCTTTGACGTCCCGGCCTCGGTCAATGCCTTCGGGCGGGTTGCCGACCCGACCCTGACCCAGCCGGTCACCTTCGCCCGCGCCGACGCCGCTCCCCTGTGGCTGGGTCACGGGACCGAGGACGTCATTGTCCATGCCGAGGACACCACCATTCTGTGCGAGCGGATGCGGGCGGTCGGGGGGCGTTGCGAGTTCAAACTCTATCCCGGCCTGAACCACGCCGACCTGATCTCGACGTTCTCGCCCCTGTTCCGCAAGAAGGCCCCGGTGCTGGACGACGCGACAGCCTTTCTCCGGCGCGAACTGGGCTGATCGACGCCCGGCCAGCGAGCGGAGGGCGGGCACCAAGACGGCCATCCTGCATCAGAACCGGTCAGTGGCGCCGCGGCTGTACGTCTGGCAGTCTCAGGGCTGATCGGGAGGTGACGATGCGTGCTCTGTTGTCCGTGCTGCTGCTTCTGGGCGTGACGACGCCGACCGGGGCGCAGGTTCCGCCCCCGCCGGCTGAACTCGGCGCAGCGTTTGAGGCCGCCCGGGCGGTGTCGCCCACCGCGCCCCGGCTGGAGGCCGAACAGCGGGACTGGCTGCGCTACAGGGCGCTGGATGAATATGGCCAGGGCACCGAGGGGGATGACGAGCGGCTCATCGATCTGAATCGCCGGACGCAGCGGGACCAGGCCCTTCGGCAGGTGGTCCTGGACTCACCGGATGCGCTCGCCGCCTGCATCGGACCGGCGCTGAAGGGTTGTTCCAGCCGCGCCGCCGGGTGGCTGTCGGCGCCCGATGGCCAACGCCTGTTCTGGCAGCTGCAGGACGGCTTTACCGATGAGAACGGCATCACCGGCGGATTTGTGCTGCTGTCCGGCGGCGGTGCGGCCCCGATCCGGCCGGCGGCCTGGGCATTCGACGGCTGGCGCTACGAAGCGCCGACGCTGCTGATGGTCGGGGACGAGATGTATGTCGCGGTCGCCGGCCGGATGCAGGGGACGGGCAATGGCAATGCCGACGCCCTTTTCCGCTGGGATCCCGCGGCGGCCTCTCCCCTGGTCCAGGTCGACAACTGGAGCTGGCGCGAGCAGCTGGCCGATCAGCTCCCGACAGGGCTGGAGGTGTGGAAGGGCGTGGACTACCGCTATGGGGACGGCGAGGTCCGGGCCTGGACCCCGCTCTGGCAGGCCAATGACGGCAACTGCTGCCCCAGCGGCGGCGAGGCGACCCTGGGCTTCGGGATACGGGACGACGCGCTTGACCTCTTCAGCGTCGACGTCCGGGAGCCCCTGCTTGACGCGGCGATGACCGTGCCGGCCGAGGTGTTCGACTGGATGCGCCGCAGGATGGGGTGCGATCAATGGCGGGGCGAGGAAGGCTATGACGACGACAGCCTGGCGCGGATCACTGCGGCCCTCCGCGATCTGCGGTGCGATTCCGAGCCGGCGGACGGTGCGGCGCTGAAGGCCAGATACGCCGAAAATCCCATGCTGACGGCCCTGATCGCCCGCACGGCGGGCCCGCCGGCCCCGTAAGCGCCACCGTCTCGCCAAGGCCATGATCTTTCGCTAGAGGAGGTCATGACAGAAACGATGACAGCCCAGGCGGCCTTGGACCGCCTCGAAACCCTCTACAGCCAATCCGTCTCCAACCTGCGCACTGCGGTGGGGACCTTTCTCCGGACCGGCGAGCGCGCCGACCCGGAAGCCCGGGCCAAAGGCCTGTTCTGCTATCCTGAGCTCAGGGTCAGCTGGTTTGGCGAACGGCCCGGAAACCTTGAAACCCGCGCCTATGCCCGCCTGTCGCGGCCGGGTGTCTATTCGACCACCATCACCCGCCCTGACCTGTTCCGCCCCTATCTGACGGAACAGCTGAGCCTGCTGGAGGCCGACTACGGGGCGACCTTCGATGTCGGCCCGTCACAACAGGAAATTCCCTTCCCCTATGTGATGGACGGCTCGGACGTCAGCCTTGACCGCAGCCAGACGGCGGCCGTGGCCCGCTGGTTCCCGACCACCGACCTGGCGAATATCGGGGACGAGATCTCCGACGGCCTGTTCGACCTGGGCCGGGACTTCCCGCTGGCCCAGTTCGACGGCCTGCGCACCGACTTCTCCCTGGCCCGGCTGCGCCACTACACGGGCACGCCGGTCGAGGATGTGCAGAGCTACATCCTGTTCACCAACTACAATCGCTATGTCGATGAGTTCGTGCGCTGGGCCTGCGCCCAGTTGCAGGACCCGGACAGCCCCTATGAGACCCTGGTCTGCGCCGGCGGCATCGTCATTACCCGCGATACGCCCGATCCCGGCACGGCGGTCATGGATGCGGCCTGGAAGAAGCACCAGATGCCGGCCTATCATCTGACCGCGCCCGGCTCGAACGGCATCACCCTGGTCAATATCGGGGTCGGACCGTCCAACGCCAAGACCATCTGCGACCATCTGGCGGTCACCCGGCCGCACGTCTGGATGATGATCGGCCATTGCGGTGGCCTGCGCCCCAGCCAGACGATCGGCGACTATGTGCTGGCCCACGCCTATCTGCGCGACGACCATGTGCTGGACGCGGTCCTGCCGCCGGACATCCCCATCCCGTCGATCGCCGAGGTTCAGCGCGCCCTTTATGACGCCGCCAAGATCGTTTCAGGGGCCCCGGGCGAAGAGGTCAAACGGCGGCTGCGCACCGGCACGGTGGTGACTACCGACGACCGCAATTGGGAGCTGCGCTATTCCAAATCGGCCCTGAGGTTCAACCAGAGCCGGGCCGTGGCGATCGACATGGAGAGCGCCACCATCGCGGCCCAGGGCTATCGCTTCCGGGTCCCCTACGGCACCCTCCTGTGCGTCTCGGACAAGCCGTTGCACGGCGAGATCAAGCTGCCGGGTCAGGCCAACCGCTTCTATGAGGGGTCGATCTCGGAGCACCTCCAGATCGGCATCCACGCCGTCGACCTGCTGCGCGCCGAGGGCAGTCGCCTGCATTCCCGCAAGCTGCGGGCCTTCGACGAGCCGCCGTTCCGCTAGGGAAAACGCCGTCCCCAAAAAGGCGGGGACGGCGCGCTTTTCGTCTTCAGCCGGGGGATTTGGTCTTCTGGCCGAATGCCTGTTTGGTCTCGGCCTCGGTGATCCGTTTGGAGGGATCACCCTTCTGGTTGAGGTTCTGCTCTTCGGTGCCGTCTCCCATCATGCCGGGATGCGGGTCCTTGGTCGGGGGGGTGGTCATGGCGATCTCCTTTTCACCCAGGTGAAAGGCCTCGCCGGTGCGGGTGTTCCGCTATTTCTTCAGCCGCCTGGCATTGTCGACGGCGGTCCTGTGGATCGGGCGGATGGCGTCGGCCTGGCCCTTCAGCAGGGCGCTGTTCAGGGTCAGCATCTGCGTCGCCGCCCGGCTCCACCAGCCGACAGCATAGCTGTACTGCGCCTGCATGGCCGCGGCCGGGGTCGCAGCGGTGGCAATCGAGGCGGCAGCCTTCGAGGCGTGTCCGGCCTCTGTCATGACACCCGAGCCCAGCCGTCCGCCGATGTCGCCGAATGTTTTCGCCACGGACGAGGCGGAGGCCGAAAGGGCCTCGACCTTTTCGGTGCTCATCAACGAGATTTCCTTGAGGTCGGCCTTGCGCGGATCGACCAGGCCCGCCGCCATGATCTCCAGCCGTGCGTTGATGACATCACCCGCGGCCTTCATCATCTCGCCGCCGGACACGACCGTGTGCGCGGCCCGTGCGCCGTCGCGGGTCAGGCGGCGGCCGGTCTTCAGCGCTTTTTCAAACTCGGTCATGACTCAGCCTTGGGCCGGTTTCAGACCTCCGGCAAGACCTCGGCGGAGAAGTCGGCGACATCCTTGAGCAGGGCCGCGACGGAGGCGTCGATGATGGTCTGGCCCTTTTCGGGGCTGGCCTGGGCCGGGTCGGAGCCGATCCGGCCGTCGGGGAAGCGGGCGCGATAGTCGAGGGCGTCGCGGATCGGGCCGCTGGGCGCGATCTGCGGGCTGTAGCTCGCGGTCTTGATATGATCGGGATATGCGGCCTGGGTCACGGCGATCTCGGACGGGGTGGCATGCATGCCGTGCCCGGTCGGGAAGATCTTGTTGCACAGGCTGTTGACCCCCGGCAGGTCCCACCAGTTCTTCAGTTTCAGCACGAAAGGCGGCTGTTCCTCGACGAACGACCATTCCGCATAGATCTCGGCAAAGGTCGCCTCGATGGTGGCGACATTGCCGCCGTGGCCGTTGAGGAAATAGATCCGCTCGAACCCGTGCCGGCTCAGCGACGACACCCAGTCCGTGATGGCCGCCATGAAGGTCGAGGGGCGCAGGCTGATGGTGCCGGCGAAGGCCAGGTGATGCTGGGCCATGCCGATGTTGAAGGTCGGGGACACGACCAGGTTGCCGTCCTGTTTCTCGGCGGCATGGGCGATGATCTCGGGGCACATCCAGTCGGTGCCCAGCAGGCCGGTCGGGCCGTGCTGCTCGTTCGAGCCGATCGGCACCACGATCGTCTTCGTGGTCTTCAGCCGGGCGTCGATCTCGGGCCAGGACGACAGATGGATCAGCATGGTGGAGCTCCGGGGCGATTTGCGCGGTCTAGTCCGATTGGTGGCCGAGGCCAACCGTGGCGGCGCCGGTCTGTGCACTTGACCCTGTCCGGGCACCCGGCGAGGAGAGCGAATGAAGTCCCCCGCGATCCGCCGGAAGCCCGCTCCCAAACGTCCCGCCGTCATGACCGGGGCGATGGTTCCCGTATTGGGCTGGCCGCCGGAGGAGGACCGGGTCGAGGCCGTCTTTTCGCGGCTGGCCGGGATCATGCCCGAGCCGAAGACCGAGCTGAGCTTCTCCAGCCCCTATACGCTGGTGGTCGCCGTCGCCCTGTCTGCCCAGGCCACGGATGTCGCGGTCAACAAGGCCACCGACAAATTGTTCGCCGTCGCCGACACGCCCGCGAAGATGCTGGCACTGGGGGAGGCGGGGTTGGTCCCCTTCATCGCCTCCATCGGCCTGTATCGGAACAAGGCGAAGAACGTCATCGCCCTGAGCCGGATCGTGCTGGAACAGCATGGCGGCGAGGTGCCGCTGAACCGCGCCGACCTCCAGGCCCTGCCCGGCGTGGGCCGCAAGACCGCCAGCGTGGTGCTGAACGAACTGGGGATCGAGGCCGCCATTGCCGTCGACACCCACGTCTTTCGAGTCTCGCACCGGCTGGGTCTGGCCAATGCCGGGACGCCGGACAAGGTCGAGGCCCAGCTGTTCCGGGTGGTGCCGGACGCCTGGCTGCCCAAGGCCCACCACTGGCTGATCCTGCACGGCCGCTACACCTGCACGGCGCGGAAGCCGAAATGCTCGGCGTGTGTGATCAGCGACCTGTGCCCGTCACGGGCGGGGTTGGCGGCGTTGGGCGAGGCGGGGTGAAGGGGTGATTGGTGGTTGGTGATTGGTGACGCAAAGGGTCGACCGCCTCTGCGAACCCAGCGCCGCCGGTGCCGCCCTCAGCAAACCACCAACCACCAATCACCAATCACCCAAGCCGCGCCTTCACCGCCGCCGCGAACCGCGTCCCGCCCGCCGGCGCGGAGGCCAGATAGAAGTCCGGCTCGATCAGTTCGGCCTCCATCAGCAGCCAGCCGCCGTCGGCGTCCGGGGCCATGTCGATGCGGGCGTAGAGCAGGTCTTCGCCGATGGCGGCGAGTGTCTGTTCCGCCAGCGCCAGGGCGGCTGCGGGCGGTTCCGGCAGGGCAACATAGCCGCCGCCGTACTGGACCTGGACCCGGAACTCGCCGGGGACCGGCCGCTTGTTGACGACATGGCTGAGTTTGCCGCCGAAGAAGAGCAGGGAGGTTTCGCCCTCGGTCTCGATAGACGGCAGATAGGGCTGGATCATCGCCGGGCCCTCGGGGGCGCCGACCATGGCCTCGCCGCGTGACAGGCGCAGGGTCTTGTGGGCCCCGCCCGAGACGCGGGGCTTGACCACGATCTGATCCGTCCCGAACCGGTCGAAGGCGGCGTCGGCGTCGGCTTGAGTCGGGCCGTCGATCCAGACGGTGTCGGGGATGGCGATGCCCTGATCGGCCAGACGGCCGAGGTAGGATTTGTCCGAATTCCAGCCCAGCACCGACGGCGGGTTCAGCATCTTCACCCCGGCGGCTTGCCAGGTGGCACAGGCCTGCATCCAGCGGTCGTGGTCGCGGTGATAGCCCCAGGCGATCACCGGCAGGACCAGCGGAAACCGCATCAGGCCGGAGGCGTCCTTGATGTGGTCCGTCCAGGCCGAGGGCACCGCCGTCAGTCCGGCTGTGTCGAGGGCCTCGGCCAGCCGCTCCAGCACGCCGGGCCATTGGCCGGCGTAGGAAGGGTCGGCGGCGTCGGGGGTCAGGACGGCGATCTCGGTCATGGCGGTCTCATAGCGAAGGGGCGGCAATCGCATAAGGCTTTCCTTATGCTTTTTGGATGACGGCGGGCCGGGTGTCCGCTAAGGGCGGCCCATGACCCAGAACCCCATCTATGACGTCTGCGCTGTCGGCAATGCCATCGTCGACGTCCTCGCGCCCTGCGACCCCGCCTTCCTGGTGGCCCAGGGCCTGACGCCCGGCTCGATGCAGCTGGTCGATGCGCAGCAGAGCGCCGCCCTCTATGCCGCCATGGCGGCGGGCGTGGAGGCCTCGGGCGGATCGGCGGGCAATACGGTGGCCGGGATCGGTTCGTTCGGGGGCCGTGCGGCCTATATCGGCAAGGTCGCCGATGATGTGCTGGGCGGGGTCTTTACCCACGACATCCGCGCCGCCGGGGTCGCCTTCGACACCCCGGTGCTGCCCGGTGCCGCCACCGGCGCCTGTATGATCAACGTCACCCCCGACGGCCAGCGCACCATGTGCACCTTCCTCGGCGCGGCCAACCAGCTGGAGGCGGCCGACATCGACGCCACGGTGATCGGCGCCTCGGCCATCGTCTATCTGGAAGGCTATCTGTTCGACCCGGCCCCGGCCCGCGCCGCCTTCGAGGCCGCCGCGGCCGCCGCCCATGCTGCCGGGCGCAAGGTCGCCATCACCCTGTCCGACACCTTCGTCGTCGGCCGCTGGCGCGCCGAGCTGCTGGCCTTCATCGAGGCCTCGGCCGACATCGTCCTGGCCAATGAGGGCGAACTGGCCGCCCTGTTCGAGACCGATGACTTCGACGCCGCCGCATCGCAGCTCGCGTCAATGGTTGACGTCGCCGCCATCACCCGGGGCGAGGCCGGTTCGGAGATCGTCTGCGGCGAGGTTCGGGTCACCATCGCCCCCGTCCCGGTCGACAAGGTGGTCGACACCACCGGCGCCGGCGACCAGTACGCCGCCGGCTTCCTGCTGGGCCTCGCCCGCGGCCTGTCACTGGAGGACGCCGGCAAGCTCGGTTCGCTCGCAGCGGCGGAGGTCATCGCCCACTGGGGGCCGCGGCCGATGACGTCGCTGGAAGAGCTGGCGAAAGAGGCGGGGTTGCGTCTCACGTGATTGGTGATTGGTGATTGGTTGGACGCTGATGCGCGTCGGCCTGACTCCAACCAACCACCAACCACCAATCACCCCGGCCTCCGGATCGTCACATACAGCGCGCCGTCCCCGCCGTGGTGGCGGGCGGCGGAGGCGAAGCCGGACACCACGCCCCTCAGTGCCGGCGCCTGCAGCCATTCATGCACCGAGGCGCGGATGACGCCGGTGCCGCCGCGCCGGCCCTGGCCGGTGACGACCAGGACTGACCGGTAGCCGCGCGCCTGGGCCCCCATCAGGAAGGCGGTCAGGGCGTCCTGGGCCTGGAAGCGGCCATAGCCGTGCAGGTCGATCTTCGCCTCGATCGGATCGCGCTCGCGCGACAGGCGGCGCTGGCGGCGCGGCTCCAGCTCCTCGGGATGGCCCCGCGGGCGGGCGGGTGCCGGTGCGGGTGGGCTCCAGCCGGGCGGAGTGGGGCGTGGCCTGGTCAAACCCTTGGGATAGGGCGCGGCGGCGGGATCGGGCACGGCCGCGCCGGGGATGACGAGGGCGGCCTTCTTCGGCTTGCGGGGTGTGACCGATCCGGCGACGCGGGCCCAGATGCGACGGTCGTCGGGGCTCAGGTCGTCGCGGCGGCTCATGTCGTGCCGGGGGCGTTCCCGTCCGGATCCTCGTCCGAGCCGATGTCCTGGGGGCCGGGCGTCTGGACCAGAAGGTCGCCCGGCTGGCAGTTCAGCTCGCGGCACAGGGCGTCCAGGGTCGTGAAACGGATGGCCCGCGCCTTGCCGGTCTTGAGGATCGACAGATTGGCCAGGGTCACGCCCACGCGGTCAGCCAGCTCGGTCAGCGACATACGCCGCTCGAGGAGGATTCGGTCGAGTTGCACGCGGATGGCCATGGGGTCCTCTTAACCGGCGCGCGTCGGGTCGAGAAGGGCGGAGCCTTCTGACCGCGCGCCCATCTAGATTGTCAGTTCAGATTCACGGCGAAGGCGCGCGCCTTCCCGGAAGACCTCGGCCAGGACGAAGACGACCAGCACCGAGAAGGCGGGGGTGACCAGGTCGAACAGGCTGGGCGGCTCCAGGGCGCCTCGCACCAGCCGCGACACCAGGGTCTGGCCGATCCAGGCCCCGCCCGTCACCGTGGCCAGGGTCAGGCCGATCTGCTTCAGCCGGCTGACATTGGCGGGCTGGAAGGGGTCGCCGATGCGCAGGGAGTGGACGATGCGACGCAGGTGGCGGAGGATCAGGGCGAAGCCGGCGAAATAGCCGGCAAAGGCCCCGACCCCGAACAGGAAATAGGCGCGCGGCACGGGCACGCTGGTGCCGCCGTCATCCGAGGTCGCGATCAGATCGAGCGGTCCCAGCGGTACGAAGGCGATGAAGAGAAAGACGAGGACGGCGGCGCAGGTCAGCAGCGCCAGGATCCAGAAGGCGGCCCCGAGGGCGACGCCGAGCAGGCTGGACATGGAGCCGGGGCCGAGGGCCGGAAGGGCAGGGGTCCGGACGAACGGCAGGCGGATCCCGATCGAAGGTGCCTTCGGGAAACGCATCGGTCGGCCTTTCTGTTATCGGACCGGTCGGCGGGGCGAGGATGCCGCGCGGGGTCCGGCGAACCCGCACGCGGTCTTATTCATCGCGATTGTCATGCCGATCGTCAAAGCTCCTGTGAGACTTTGTTTCTTTGGCCTACCGCCCTTCGGGCTATTTGAGGCCGGGTATCTGGCCTGTCGCCCTTGGGCTAGATGAGGCCGGAACGAAATCAGAAGCTCTGGACCAGGGTGGCGACCAGGGCGGTCGGCAGGGCAGCGAGCAGGAAGGCGTTGAGGATGCCGTGGCCGACCTTCTCGATGAAGTAGGAAGCTTTCATGGTGTTCATTGTGGTTCTCCGTTGATCCTGGGTGAGGGATGTTTTCACCCCTCGCTCGTTGTTCCGCTGCATCGATCTTGCCGGTATCGGCTCGTTCGTGGAACGTCGCGGCGTCCGTCCTTGAAGACATAGATAGGTCGTGCTCCGTCAAAAGGCACGTTACATATCGTTTAACGATATTAAACTTTGGCAATGGATTGTTTCGGAGCGCGTGATCAGGATGAATCTGAAGCTTATCAAGGGGATGCGGCTCGTCGTGGCGACCCACAACCCCGGCAAGGCCGTCGAGATCGACGCGCTTCTGGACGGACATTACGCCGTGGTTACCGCCGGCAGCCTGAATCTGCCCGAACCGGACGAGACCGAGAGCACCTTCGTGGGCAATGCCCTGCTCAAGGCGCGCCATGCCGCCGATCTGTCGGGTGAGGTGGCCCTGGCCGACGACTCCGGCCTGTCTGTTGCGGCCCTGGACGGGGCGCCGGGCATTTTTTCCGCCCGCTGGGCCGGGCCGGACAAGGATTTTGCCTTCGCCATGCGCCGGGTCGAGGAGCGGCTGGAGGAGACCGGCTCGCGCGATCGCCGGGCCTGGTTCACCTCGGCCCTGGCCGTGGCCTGGCCCGACGGCCCGGCGGTGGTGGTCGAGGGCCGGGTCGATGGCCAGCTGACCTTCCCCCCGCGCGGCGACCGCGGCTTCGGCTATGACCCGATCTTCATCCCGGACGGCCAGGGCCAGACCTTCGGCGAACTGGACCCGGCGCTGAAGGACTCGATCAGCCACCGGGCGGTGGCGTTTGCGAAGCTGAAGGCGGCTTTGATGGAAGGGTGATTGGTGGTTGGTGATTGGTGTGGCTGGATCGCCGCCGCCGATCACCGCCCAAGCACCGGCGCCTGCCCGCGCTAATCACCAATCACCAATCACCGACGGCCCCCATGCCCTCCGTCCCAGACCCCGGCTCCGACCTCGCCCTCTACGTCCACTGGCCGTACTGCGCCCGGATCTGCCCCTATTGCGATTTCAACGTCGTGCGGGACCGGGGACGGGTGGAGGAACAGGCGGCGCTGGTCGAGGCCATTCTCGCCGACATGGGGGCGCAGGCCGCCCTGACCGGTCCGCGCCGTCTGGCCTCGATCTTCTTCGGCGGCGGCACCCCCTCCCTGATGGCACCCGAGGCCGTGGCTGCGGTCATCGATCGCGCCCGGATCCTGTTCCCGCCGCGCGGTGCGATCGAGGTCACGCTGGAGGCCAATCCCACCGACGCCGAGGCGGCCCGGTTCGCATCCCTGGCGGGGGCCGGGGTCAACCGGCTGTCGATGGGGGTGCAGGCGCTGGACGACGCGGCTCTTGCCTTCCTGGGCCGCAACCATTCGGCGGAGGAGGCCCGCCGCGCCGTGGCGGTCGCCGCCCGCGCCTTCCCGCGCCTGTCGATCGACCTGATCTACGCAAGGCCCGACCAGACCGTGGCCGGCTGGCGGGCCGAACTGGCCGGGGCCATCGACATGGGCTTTGAGCACGTCTCGCCCTATCAGCTGACCATAGAGCCCACGACCGCCTTCGGCCGCGCGGTGGCCCGCGGGGCCTGGACCCCGCCCGACGAGGACCACGCCGCCGCCCTGTATGAGACCACCCAGACCGTGCTCGAGGCCGCGGGCTTCGACGCCTATGAGGTTTCCAACCATGCGCGCGGCGCGGCGGCGCGATCGGCCCACAATCTCCACGTCTGGCGCGGCGGCGACTACCTCGGCCTCGGTCCGGGCGCGCACGGGCGGCTGACACTGGAGGGCGCGCGGACGGCGACGGTCGCGCACCGGGGGATCGCGGCCTATGTCGCCGGCGTCGCGACGGGGATGCCCTGGAGCGAGCGGGAGACGCAGTCGGTTCGGGACGCGGCAGAGGAGAAGGTGCTGCTGGGCCTGCGCACGGTCGAGGGCGTGGACCGCGCCACCTTCGCTGCGCTCGATCTCGATCCGGAGGATCTGATCTCCGACGGCTTCCTGATAACGGACGGCGACCGCATCGCTGCCACGCCGAAGGGCCGTCCCGTGCTGGACGGTGTTCTCAAGGCGCTGCTGGTCTGAATGAGACCTTGAGGGGATGCGTCCCCGCTGGCACGGTCCCGGCGATGTCCGATCCCTCGCCGTTTCCCCCGACCGCGCCGCCGTCCCGCCCCGTGGCGTCGGGCCTCTATCTGGTGGCGACACCGATCGGGAACCTGAGGGACATGACGCTGCGGGCGCTCGATGTGCTGGCCGCTGCCGATCTGGTGCTGGCCGAGGATACGCGCGTCACCGCCAAACTGCTGTCGGCCTATGGGCTGAAGGCGAGGCTGGAGCGGTGCGACGACCATGCCTCGGCCCGGGCGGCCGAGGGGGCGATCGAACGGCTGCGGGCCGGCGAGGTGGTGGCCCTGGTCTCGGACGCGGGCACGCCGATGGTCAATGATCCGGGCTATGTCGTGGCCCGGGCCGTGATCGCGGCGGGCCTGCCGGTACATCCGGTGCCGGGTGCCTCCAGCCTGCTGGCGGCCCTGTGCATTGCCGGCCTGCCGGCCGACCGGGTGCTGTTCGCCGGTTTCCTGCCGCCCAAGTCCGGCGCGCGTCGGGCGGCACTGGAAGAGATGCGGACGGCGCGCCAGACCCTGGTCTTCTTCGAGAGCGGGCCGCGCCTGGCCGACAGCCTGGTTGATATGGCGGCTGTGCTGGGTCCGCGCCCCGCGGCCGTGGCCCGTGAACTGACCAAGCTGTACGAGGAGTGTGTGCGGGGTTCCCTGGCCGAACTGGCCGCCGATCCCCGCTGTCAGGGGCCGAAGGGCGAGATCGTCATCGTGGTCGCGCCCGGCGAGACGGAGGTCGCCTCCGAGGCCGACGCTGACGCCGCCCTGGCCGAGGCCATGACCCGGCTGCCGCCCGGCGAGGCGGCGGCGGAGGTGTCGAAGGCCCTGAACCTGCCGCGCAAGCCGCTCTACAAGCGGGCGCTGGAGATGCAGGGCCGGTGAGCCGGAAACGGCCCGAGGTGCAGTTGCCCCCCACGCGGGTCAAGGCACCGAAGGTCGTGCGGGCCAAACGCGGCTGGCGTGTCGCCCTCGGCGCGGTCTCCCACCGGCTCGGCCACCGCTCCGAATGGTGGGCCGCCGCACTGCTGATGGCCCGGGGCTACCAGATCCTCGGTTTCCGGCTGAAGACCCGGGCCGGGGAGATCGACATCCTCGCCCGACGGGGCAGGGTGCTGGCCGTGGTCGAGGTGAAGCGCCGGGCCCGGCTGGAGGATGCGCTGACGGCCCTTGGGTCAGACCAGTATGACCGGCTGCTCTCCGCCGGCCGGTCGGTGTTGCGCCAAAGACCCAGCCTGGCCGGTCATGTGCTGCGGATCGACGTCGTGGCGCTGGCCCCCGGCCGGTTTCCGCGCCATCGTCGGGGGGTTGTCGCCTTCGGGAGGGGCACCGCATGACCCGCGATGAGGCCATCGAGACCCTGACCAGTGCCGGACAGGCCGCGGATGAGGCGTTCCCGCTGCTGGAAGCCGCCATCGCCTGCGCGATCCACGATCAGCCGCTTCGTGATCCCGAACCCGTCCGCACCCTGGCCGGCCTCGCCGCCGGTCGGCTGGCCGAACGGATCGGGCGCGAGGGACCGGACGTGGCCCTGACCGAGACCCTGGCTGCGGACTTCCGTCTCAATGGTGACCTGCTCAACCATGACAGTCGGGGCACCACCGATGTGATCGAGGTCGCCGAAAGCCGCCGTGGCCTGTCGGCGACCCTGTCGATCTTCTACCTCGACGCGGCGCGACGGGCCGGGATCAAGGCCCAGGGCGTCGACTTCCCCGGCCATTTCCTGCTGCGGGTCGAGACCCCGGACGGGCCCGTGGCCCTGGACCCGTTCAGCCATGGCCGGCTGGTGCTGCCGTCAGAGCTGAGCCGCCGCGCCCTGCGGGCCGGGCTGACGCCGCATGTGGCCGACCGGCTGGACATTCTGATGGCCCCGGTCAGCGACCGCCAGGCCCTGATCCGGCTGCAGAATGTCCTGTTCAGCCGTGCCCTCCGCGACGGGGACCATGAAGGCGCCGAGCGGTCGGCCTTGCGCCGTGCCCTGCTCGATCCCGAGGACCCGCGCCCCTGGCTGGACGTCGCGGCCGCGCGCGAGCAACAGGGCTCCCTGACCGGGGCGCTCGAGGCCCTGACCCGCGCCCGCACCGTTGATGATCCGATGGAGGTGACGAGGCAGATGTCGGTCGACCGGGTCAGGCTGCAGCTGAATTGAGTGGCCAGTGGCCAGTGGCCAGTGGCTAGTGATGGGTGATTGCCGCTTCGCTTTCTGCGGAAGGGCGGCGCTGACCTCTCCGTTGCGCCGCCGTTGGCCAGCCACTGGCCACTCGCCACCAATCACTCCCTTGCGCTCACCCCCGCGGCTGCCCATTAGCCATCCACCCCCGGCTGGAAGGACACCCCATGCTCAGAGTCGCGATCCAGATGGACCCCGTCGAGGCGGTCAATATCGAGTCCGACACCACCTGGCTGATGATGACCACGGCCCAGGACCGGGGACATGCCCAGTGGGTCTATGATTTCCGCACCCTGGCGCTGGAGGACGGCCGCCTGTTCTGCCGCGCCCGCCCGGTGACCCTGCGCCAGATCCAGGGCGACCACGTCACCCTCGGCGACGAGGTGAAGCTGGACCTCGGTCAGGATGTCGACGTCATACTGATGCGCCAGGACCCGCCCTTCGATATGGCCTATGTCACCGCCACCTATCTGCTGGAGACGGTGCATCCGAAGACGCTGGTGGTGAACGACCCGGCCGAGGTCCGCAGCGCGCCCGAGAAGCTGCTGGTGACGCAATTTCCCGGCCTGACCCCGCCCACCCTGATCAGCTCCGACCCCGTCGCCCTGGTCGACTTCCACGAACGCCACGGCGATGTGGTGCTCAAACCCCTGCACGGCGCGGCCGGCTCGGGCGTGGTGAAACTGAAGGCCGGCGATCCCAATCTCGAGGCCCTGGTCGAGATCCACATGACCGGCAGCCGCGATCCGCTGGTGATCCAGAAATTCATCCCGGCCGTCTCGAAGGGCGACAAGCGGATCATCCTGATCGACGGCGAGCCCGTCGGGGCGATCAACCGCATCCCGGCCAAGGATCAGGTGCGCTCCAACCTGCGGGTCGGCGGAACGGCGGCCCCGGTCGAACTGACGGCCCGTGACCGCGAGATCTGCGCCGCCATCGGCCCGACCCTGAAGGCGCGGGGCCTGATCTTCGTCGGCATCGATGTGATCGGCGACTACCTCACCGAGATCAATGTCACCTCGCCGACCGGGGCCCAGCAGCTCAAGGCCTTCACCGGCGTCGATGCGGCGGCGTTGATGTGGGATGTGGTGGAGAGGAAGAGGGCCTAGGGATTAGGGATTAGGGATTAGGGATTGGGGATTGGGGATCAGGAGCCGCCGGGCGTTCACCGCGCTTCCAGTCTCTGACCTCTACCCCCCTAATCCCTAATCCCTAATCCCCAAGCCCTTCCTCTTGCCAATCATCACCGTTCGTGGTTCGTTCTTTCTCCCATAGCGGGAGGTGAACATGCTCGCCAGCGTGGTAACGGTGGCCTTCGAGGGCGTCGACGCCCGGCGGGTGGATGTGCAGGTCCATCAGCTGCCGTCGGGCGACCAGTCGTCCTTCACCATCGTCGGCCTGGCCGACAAGGCGGTGGCGGAAAGCCGGGAGCGGGTGCGCGGGGCCTTTGCGGGCATCGGCCTGTCGCTTCCGGCCAAGCGGATCATCGTCAACATGGCGCCGGCCGACCTGCCCAAGGAGGGCAGTCATTTCGACCTGCCGATCGCCCTGGCCCTGCTGGCCTCCATGGGCGTCATTCCGCCGGACATGCTGTCGGGCTGGGCGGCGGTCGGCGAACTGGGGCTGGACGGGCGGATCGCCCCGGTCGGCGGAACCCTGCCGGCGGCGGTGGCGGTCGACGCCATGGGGCTGGGTCTGATCTGTCCCGAGGCCAACGGGCCGGAGGCGGCCTGGGCGGGGGAGGTGGCGGTGCTGGCCCCGCGCTCCCTGATCGGCCTGGTCAACCATTTCAAGGGCAGCCAGGTGCTGAGACGGCCCGAGCCGGGGGCGATGCGGTCCGGTGATCGCGTCCCCGACCTGCGCGAGGTCAAGGGTCAGGAGAGCGCCAAAAGGGCGCTGGAGATCGCGGCGGCCGGCGGCCACAACCTGCTGTTTGTCGGCCCGCCGGGCTCGGGCAAGTCGATGATGGCCGCGCGCCTGCCGGGCCTGCTGCCGCCGCTGACGCCCAGGGAGCTGCTGGAGACCTCCATGGTCTGGTCGGTGGCCGGGCTGATCGAACGCGGCGCCCTGACCCGCGACCGGCCGTTCCGCTCGCCGCACCATTCGGCCTCCATGGCCGCCCTGACCGGCGGCGGTCTGCGCGCCAAGCCGGGCGAGGCCTCGCTGGCGCACAACGGGGTGCTGTTTCTGGATGAACTGCCCGAGTACAGCGCCCAGGCCCTCGACAGCCTGCGGGCGCCGCTGGAGACGGGTGAGATCGTGGTGGCGCGGGCCAATGCCCATGTCCGCTATCCGGCCCGGTTCCAGCTGATCGCCGCCATGAACCCCTGCCGCTGCGGTCTCGGCGGGGGCGGCAAGGGGGCGTGCGGCAAGGCTCCCCGCTGCCAGCGCGACTATCAGAACCGCATCTCGGGCCCGATGTTCGACCGTATCGACCTGACGGTGGAGACGCCGCCGGTGACCGCCGCCGACATGGCCCTGCCGCCGCCCGCCGAGGGCACGGCGGAGGCCTCGGCCCGGGTGCTGGCCGCCCGCGCCCTGCAGGAGGACCGGCTGCGCGCGGCCGGCATCGATCCCGAGATCGCCCGTGACCAGGCCGTCAACGCCCGCGCCTCGGGCGAGACCCTGGACCGGTTCGCCACGCCCGACGATGCCGGGCGCGCCCTGCTGATGCGGGCCGGACAGTCCGGGGGGCTGACCGCGCGGGGCTGGACCCGGACCCTGCGGCTGGCCCGCACCATCGCCGATCTGGACGGCTGCGACGGCGTCCTGCGCCGCCACATCGCCGAGGCCCTGGTCTATCGCCGTGCGACGGTCGGGGCCCAGGGCGATTTCGAACGGCAGACGGGCCCGGATGCCCGTACATCGGCCTACTGAAATCCCGTTTGCCCGCCGGCGCGGCGTGACGAACCCGTCCCCGCAGCCATGTCCGGCCCGTCAATTCAGGAAAAACAGACCGTATCGGGACGGTCTTTCATCGAACCGCGAAAACAACTTCATACAAGCGAATCCGAACCGTTACGTTTCGGCGGCTGCGTTGTCACATCCGGCTTCTACGGAGGCACCGGGCAGGTGGGGCTTATGCGTCGTCGCGGCCAGGGTAGCGTACCCGGGTGTCATCTGCCGTGAATTCCTTTTGGATAGAGACGGTGAAAACGATGACCGGCATTCGACTGACCACCCTGCTCGCGCTCTCCGCCAGCGCCCTGACACTCGCCGCCTGCGGGTCGGCTGAAGTCGCATCGCCGGGCGAAGGCGATTTCGGCGGCTCGGGCGGCGGCGGACCGGTCACGCCCCCCACGCTGCCCCCGGGCACGCCTGCTGCGGATTGCCCCACCGGTTTCGCCAACGTCGGCACCGTGGCCGGTGGCACGCTCCGCGCCTGCCAGCTGCCGCAACAGATCAACGGTGCCCTGACCGTGCCGCTGCGCGCCGGCACCATCTATGCGATCAGCGGCCGCACCTCGGTCGGCACGGACATGGGCGTCGACCCGGCATCGCCGATCGCCGGCAGCGTCCAGGGCATCCTGACCATCGAGCCGGGCGTGCGCCTGTTCGCCTCGGGTGGTTCGGACTATCTGCTGGTCAACCGCGGCTCGCAGCTGTTCGCTGAAGGCACCCCCACCAGCCCGATCATCTTCACCAGCCGCCAGAACGTCGATGGCACGACGACCCTCGACTCGCAGGGCCAGTGGGGCGGCATCGTCCTGGCCGGCCGCGCGCCGCAGGCCAACTGCTCGCTGGTCGCGCCCGTGACCTGCACCGGCACCGTCGAAGGCACCAGCGCCTTCTTCGGCGGCAACACCCCGGCCGATAACTCGGGCCGCCTGCGTTATGTCCAGATCAAGTTCTCGGGCTTCGAAATCTCGACCGGTAACGAGCTCCAGGGCCTGACCATGGCCGGCGTCGGTTCCGGCACCACGGTCGAGTTCATCCAGGTTCACAACAGCTCGGACGACGGCATCGAGATCTTCGGCGGCAACGTCAACCTGCGCCGCATCGTGATCACGGGCGCTGACGACGACGGCCTGGACACCGACACCGGCTGGCGCGGTGGTGCCCAGTTCGGCATCGTGACCCAGCGTCCCGCCGGCAGCACCAGCCGCAGCGCCGGCTTCGAGTTCTCGTCCGCCCCGGCTGCCACGCCGCTGGCCAGCCGCTATGTGTCCCGCCCGTTCATCTCCAACTGGACGCTGGTCGGCCGCAACGCGACGATCGATGCCCACACCGTCGCCCACTTCGACACCGGCACGGACGCCACGGTCATCAACTCGGTGTTCACCAGCGTCACCGGATCGGTCGCCGGCTGTCTGGCCATCGCTGACGCCGACACCGGCACCAGCGGCGTCACCTTCAACTCGGTCTTCATGTCCTGCCCGGTCTCGTACCGCGCTGCCAACGTCGCGCTTTCGACGACGGCCTTCACCGGCGGCACGAACAACCTCATCGGTACCTCGACCATGACGGCCCCGGCTGGTGCCACGCTCACCAACCAGGTGCTGACCTTCATCAACGGCGCCAATGAGACGGCGCGTCCGGTTGTCAACGCCGCAACCGTCTATCCGTTCTTCACGACGACCACCTACATCGGCGCCGTCCAGAACGCCGCCGACACCTGGTACACGGGCTGGACCTGCGGCCTGGCGGCCGGCGCGTCCTGCTGATGACGGATGCGCGGAGGCGGCCCTGCCAGGGCCGCCTCCGTGTTTCGCGTATTCCGTTGAACCCCTTCAAGGCGCAGATCATGAAGACAGTTACTCTGACCCTCAGCGGGGTCCTGCTGGCCACCAGCGCGTTGATCGCGCCGGGACTGGCTTTTGCTCAAACGCCCCCGGCACCCGCGCCTGAGGCTGCCGCTGAACAGGACCCGGCCGCGCAGGACGAGCCTGAACAGGTCGGCGAGCTGGACGAGGTCATCGTCCTGGGCCGCTACATTCCGGAACCGAACCGCGAAAGCGCCGAAGTCGCCGCCTTCCTCACGTCAGAGGACCTCGAGCGGACCGGCGACAGCAGCGCTGCCGGTGCCCTGGCCCGTGTGACGGGCCTGACGGTCGTTGAGGGCCGGTTCGTCTATGTCCGCGGCCTCGGCGAACGCTATTCGTCGGCCCTGCTGAACGGCTCGCCGCTCCCCAGCCCCGAGCCGCTGCAACGCGTCGTTCCTCTGGACCTGTTTCCGTCCAGCATCCTCGAAAGCGTCACCGTCCAGAAGTCCTACTCGGTTGATTTCCCGGGTGAGTTCGGCGGTGGGGTGATCGACCTCCGCACGGTCGATGCGCCCAATGATCCCTTCTTCTCGATGTCGGCATCGGTCGGCGGCAACACCGAAACTACCGGTGAAGAGAGCCTGATCTATTTCGGCTCGCGCACCGATTTCACCGGTTTCGACGACGGCACCCGCGACGTCCCGGGGCAGCTGGCCCTCGCCTTTGCGCGCGGCCGGCCGGTCAACAGCTCCAACGTGACCCCGCTGGAACTGGAAAGCATCGGCCATTCGCTGGTCAACTCGCCGCTGCGTCTGCTGCAGCGCGAAGTGACGCCGGTGAATTTCGGCTTTGATTTCGCCGGTGGCTTCAAGTCCGACAGCAGCCTCGGCACCTTCGGCGTGATCGGCGTGGCCGGCTACAGCAACAGCTGGTCGACCCGGAACGGCGTGCAGGAAGAGGCCCAGTTCTCCGGTGCCATCCTCGTGCCCGTCACGAGCAAGGCCTTTGAGTCGAACCAGAACGACATCCAGCTGAACTTCCTCGGCGGCCTGTCGCTGATTACGGACAACAGCGACTATCGCTGGACCAATTTCTTCGTGCGCAACGTCACCAAGGAAGCGCGGATCAGCGCCGGTCCTGACTTCGACGCCGGCGGGGCGATCCAGCGGAGCGACCACACCGAATGGTTCGAACGTCAGCTGTTCTCCTCCCAGCTGTCCGGCGAACACGAGTTCATGGACGGTGCCCTGGAGATCTCCTGGCGGGGTGCCTATGCCCTGACCGAGCGCAACGCGCCCTATGAGACGCGTTTCGAATACGGGGTCGCTGCGAACGGTGCCTTCCTGCACGAGATCGGCGGCAACCGGATTTCGTTCAGCGAGCTGGAAGACGACATCGTCTCCGGTGGGGCGGACGTCAGCTACACCATGGAACTTTCCGATTTCCGGGAAGCCGTGTTCAGCTTCGGCGTGGCCTATTCGGACAATACCCGCGACGCCGAGCGCCGGGACCTGCAGTTCGTGCCCGCCACCACCCTGACGGAAGAGCAGCGCCGGTCGCGGGTCGACTATCTCTACTCCGACGTCAACATCGGGCCGTCGGGTCTGCTCCTGACGGAAATCACGGGCGGTGCCGGCAGCGGCGCGGCGGCCTATTCGGCCGAGATGGAGGTGGCGGCAGCCTATTTCCAGGTCGACGCCGAGATCATCCCCCTGGTTCGCACCACCTATGGCGTGCGTTTCGAGGACGGTCGCCAGTCGGTCACCACGCGTGACCTGTTCGGCGGCGCGGCACCCTTTGCGCCGACCGAGATCGAGGAGCAGTATTACCTGCCTTCGTTCACGGGGACCTGGAATTTCGCCGAGGACCAGCAGCTGCGTCTGGGCGCGTCCATGACCATCGGTCGTCCGCAGTTCCGCGAACTGGCACCGCAGTCCTATACGGACCCGGAAACCGATCGCGAGTTCACCGGCAACCCGTTCCTGGTCGATACCGAGATCCTGAACGTGGATGCCCGGTATGAGTGGTTCTTCGCCCGCCAGCAGTATCTGACCGCCGGCGTCTTCTACAAGGACCTGGAAAAGCCGGTTGAAGCCGTCATCTCGGCCTCGAGCGCCGGCCGTCAGCAGTCGTTCCTGAACGCGCCGCAGGCGACCATCTTCGGGGCTGAAATCGAAGCCAAGAAATTCTTCGAGTTCCCTGACAACAGCTCGTCCTTCATCGCCAACAAGCGCTGGCTGGTTCAGGCCAACTACACCTGGTCCGACTCCGAAGTCAGCGTCGACGCGGGCGACTTTGTTCGTACCCCCGGCGGCGGCGGTGCCAACGAGCGCGCGGACTTCTTCGTCGAGGACGGCAGCCGTCTTCAGGGCCAGTCCGAGCATGTCGCCAACCTGCAACTGGGTTGGGAAGATGATACGGCCCGGTCCCAGGCGACCCTCATCGTCAACTACGTCAGCGAGCGCGTCAGCGCCCGTGGCGCAGGCGGTGCCGGCAACCGCGAACCGGACTATATCCAGGATCCGGGCATCTTCATGGACTTTGTCTACCGCAAGGATTTCGAAGTCGGTGGCCGGGACATGGGCTTCGCCGTCGAACTCCGGAACCTGCTGAACACGGGCTACGACGAGTTCCAGGAACTGGGGAACAAGATCCTGATCAACAACTATGAGCTGGGATCCAGCGCTTCGGTCAGCCTGACCGCACGCTTCTAGAGGCCTTCGGGGGGCGGTCGGAAGGCCGCCCCCCGAACCAATTTTCAGGGCAGTTTTTGCGGAAAATCATCCGTACAGGCCCTAAATGTCACGGCAAGGTCGCCGGGCCGTCATGAACCCATGAAGCCGGACACGGACGATCGGTCTAAAAGGACCGCCGGACCGCCAGGGTCCGCTTGAGGCACGCCACAGTGATCGGCGCAGTTCGCGATTTCAGCACTCGGGTCCGGGGCGTCTGGCTGGCGCGGCCGGACCGTGTCCGTTCATCCGTCGAGGTTGCGCTGGCGTTGCTGCTGGTGGTCCAGCTGGGTCGACTGGTCTGGATTGTGGCCGAGCCGCGGGATGCGGTGGCGGCCTCGACCTCACCTTCCGCCGCCGTGGCACCGGCCGACCTTGCCGTCTTCCAGCGTTTCGACGCCTTCTTCCGCACGGGCGGCCAGAGCAGTCTGGCGGAGGCGAGCGCGGCGGGCAGCGGGCAGATGCGGCTGTATGGCCTGCGCTCGGACGGCTCGGGCGGCGGCTCGGCGATCATCGGGCTGGCGGACGGCCGGCAGGTTTCGGTGGGCGTGGGCGAAGAGGTTGAGCCGGGACTGGTCCTGCGCGGCGTGGGTCCGGACTATGTGACGCTGGCGCGCGGGGCGTCCCTCAGCCGGCTGATCTTCTCGGACCTGCCGGTCGGCGTGGCGCCGGTTCCGCCGCCGCCGCCGGGCCCGCAGACCGTGACGCCCCCCGCTCCGCCCCCACCTCCGCCGGCTGCGACGCCGACGGCCGCGTCGGTCGATCCTGTGCGGCTGATCACCCAGGCGGGGTTGCGGCCCCGGATGCGGGGCCTGCGGATGGACGGATTCACGGTCTCGGGGTCGGGCGACGCGGCGGTGTTGCGGGCGGCGGGACTTCAGGCCGGGGATGTGATCCTGGCCGTCAACGGCCAGCCGCTGGACAGCCTCGAGCGAATTGCGGCCCTGCGTGGCCAGCTTGCGAACAGTACGGGTGCCGAGCTCCGCTATGAGCGGGACGGCGCGGTGCAGACCTCCACCATAGGAACCGGCCGATGAAGCGATCGACCCTGATCGGAGCGGCGCTGGCCGCCATTCTTGCTGTCCAGGCTCCGCTGGCGGCGGGTGCCGCCCAGGCCCAGGCGGGCCAGACCCTGAATGTGCAGGGGGCAGATATCCGTGCCTTCATCCAGGACGTGGCCCGTTCGACCGGGCGGACCTTCATCGTCGATCCGGGTGTCACCGGGACGGTGACGGTGAGCAGCGACCGGCCGTTGAGCCGGGCCCGGCTGTTCGAGGTGTTTCTGTCGACCCTGCGGGCCAACGGGCTTGTGGTCACACCGACGGCCTCGGGGGCCTACCGGATCAGCCCGGCGCAGGGTGCCGCCCAGGGGCCGGCGACCGTTGGGTCGGAACGGTTCTCGACCGAGGTCTTCCAGCTTCGCCATATCGACGCGACCTCGGCGGCCGAGACGATCCGGCCGCTGGCGGGGGCGCAGGGCCAGGTGCTGGCCAATCCCGGTGCCAACAGTGTGGTGGTGGCCGATTTCGCCGACAATCTGGCGCGCATCCGGGCCCTGATCGGGCGGATCGACGTCGACCGGACCGGATTCGAGGTGGTGACCCTCGAGAACTCCTCGGCCCGCGAGATCGCGGCCGTCCTGCAAACCGTCCTTGCGCCGCCGGGCGGTCAGCCGGGGCAGGGCATGGTCAGTGTCACGCCGGTGGAGAGCTCCAACTCGGTCGTGTTGCGCGGCGACCCCTCGGCCATGGCCCGCATCCGTCCCCTGATCGAGGACCTGGACCGTCGGGCCGAGAGCGCCGACGACGTCAAGGTGATCTTCCTCCAGCATGCCAATGCCGAGGCCCTGCTGCCGGTGCTGCAACAGATCGTGGGCCAGCAGGTCACGGTCGCCAGCGCCAATGCGACCCCCGAGGGCGGCTCGCAGCCCGGCGCAGGCGACGCTCCGGCCGCTGTGGTTCCGGCCGCGGTTGCCGCTCCACCCCTCCCCGGCCAACGCGCCACCATCGCCCGCTTCCCCGGGGCCAATGCCCTCGTGATCTCGGCCTCGGCGGATACGCAGCGGATGCTGGCCGAGGTGATCCGCCAGCTCGATCAACGCCGCCAGCAGGTGCTGATCGAGGCGATCGTGGTGGAGCTGAGCGACAACGCCGTGCGCGAGCTGGGTGTGCAGTGGCTGCTCGCCGGCGAGGACGGCAGCCCGGTGGGCCTGACCAACTACTCGGACCGCGCGGCACCGCTGGTTCCGATTGCAGGCGGGGCGGCCGCCGGCCAGCTGGACGCCGACGACCCCCTGCGTGAGCAGTTGCAGAATCTGGCGCTGAACACCCTGCTGGGGGCCAATGGTTTCGTCGGCGGCGGTGGCGGCAGCATCGGTGACGGCCTGTTCGGCTTCATCATCAATGCGGCCAAGACCGATGCGGGCTCCAACCTGCTGCAGACCCCGTCGCTGATGACGCTGGACAATGAGGAGGCGACGATCCTGGTCGGGCAGGAGGTGCCGATCACGACCGGCGAGACCCTGCTGGACGGCAACGCCAATCCGTTCCGCACGACCCAGCGCCAGGACATCGGCGTCAAGCTGGTGGTGCGACCGCAGATCAATGCCGGCGGCTCCATCACCCTGTTCATGCGTCAGGAGGTGTCGAGCATCAACGGCCTCCTGAGCGACAGTGCCAATGATCTGGTGCTGAACAAGCGCGAACTGGAGACCACACTGGTGGTCGATGACGGCGAGATCGCTGTGGCCGGGGGGCTGCTGGACCAGAACGACCGGCTGTCCGTGGATGGTGTGCCGGGGTTGGGCACCCTGCCGGTGATCGGCAACCTGTTCCGCTCGACCAGCCGTCAGCGCGGGCGGACCAATCTGATGGTGTTCATCCGCCCGACCATCATCCGCAACCCGGCCGACGCCCAGACCCTGGCGGCGGATCGCTGGGGCTATATGCGTCAGCAGCAGCTCAACAACGCCCCCGGCGTGGAGCCCAGCCTCGACGAGATGCTGCGCGACTATATGCGCACCCAGCCTCCGGCCGCAGCGGGCCCCGTGGTCACCGCCCCGGTCGGCGAGGTCACCGCCGCGCCGCTGCCGCCGGTCCCCCGGGGGTGATACGTCCATGATCACCCTGATCAATCCGACGCTGCCCTATGGCTTCGCCAAACGGCATGGGGTGATCCTGCTGGACGCGGGCGAGATCGCCGTGGTGGGCCTGCGCGAAGGCGCTGATCCCTCGGCCCTGATCGAGACGCGGCGGGCGCTCGGCCGGCCGCTCAGGGTCGAGCCGCTGGATCAGGCCGCCTTCGACCGGCGGCTGTCCCAGGTCTATGCCGGCGATCACCTGAGTGCCGCAGACGGCGACGACCTGTCGATGCCCTCGGGGCTGGAGAGCCTGATCGACGACATTCCGGCCGCCGCCGACCTGCTGGACACGGCCGACGATGCGCCGGTGATCCGGCTGATCAACGGCATCATCGCCGAGGCCGTACGGGCCGGGGCCTCGGACATCCATCTCGAACCGTTCGAGACGGCGCTGACGGTGCGGATGCGGATTGACGGGGTGTTGCGCGAGACCCTGTCCCTGAACCCGCGGATCACGCCCCTGCTGGTGTCGCGCATCAAGGTGATGGCGCGGCTGGACATCGCCGAGAAGCGGGTGCCCCAGGACGGGCGCATCCCGCTGGCCCTCGGCGGCAAGACGCTGGACGTGCGTGTCTCCACCCTGCCGTCGCGGATGGGTGAGCGGGTGGTGCTGCGGATTCTCGACCGGGACCAGGCCGGTCTGACGCTGGACCGGCTGGGCATGGCACCGGATGCGCTGGAGGCCTTCCGCGCGGCCTTGAGGGAACCCAACGGCATCATTCTGGTCACCGGACCGACGGGCTCGGGCAAAACCACCTCCCTGTATGCCGGCCTGTCGTTGCTGAACGACGCCACGCGCAACATCCTGACGGTCGAGGACCCGGTGGAATACGCCATCGACGGCGTCGGCCAGACCCAGGTCAATCCCAAGGTCGGCATGACCTTCGCGGCGGGCCTGCGGGCCATCCTGCGTCAGGATCCTGACGTGGTCATGGTGGGCGAGATCCGCGATGTGGAGACGGCGCGGATCGCGGTGCAGGCGGCCCTGACCGGCCATCTGGTGCTGTCGACGGTTCACACCAATGACGCGGCGGGTGCGGTTACCCGCCTGAGAGACATGGGGGTGGAGCCCTTCCTGCTGGCCTCGACCCTGCGGCTGATCGTGGCCCAGCGGCTGGTGCGCCGCCTGTGTGGCGACTGCCGCCGGCCGGAAGCGGCGGACAAGGCCACGGCGAGACTGGCCGGGGTCAAGGTCGGCCAGACCGTCTGGCGGCCGCAAGGCTGCGCCCACTGCGGCCAGACCGGCTATGTCGGGCGGGTGGGGCTGTATGAGGTGATCCGGGTCGACGACCGGGTCCGCCGTCTGATCGCGGCCGAGGCCGGGGAGGAGGCGATCAATGCCGCGGCCTTTGCCGGCGCAGAGACCTTGACGCAGCGCGCGCGGACCCTGGTGCTGGAAGGAGTCACCTCGGTCGAGGAAGCGGTTCGGGTGACCCGGCAGGAGACGGCTGAGGCACATGAGGCGCTCGCTCCGGGTGACGCCGTCGCAGTGCCGGGCGGACGCGAGGACGCGGCCTGATGGCGGCGTTCGACTATGTGGCGGTGGACGCCGGCGGGCGAACGGTCAGCGGGACCCTGACCGCCGCGGATGACGGCAGCGCGCGGGCCCTGCTGGCGCGCCGCAAGCTGATGCCGATGGAAGTCACCCCGTCGCGCGGGGCGGTCCGAAACAGTGACGCCCCTGTTCGCAAGGGCGGCCTGTCCGGGCGCTTCGGCATGCCCCGCGGGGGGCTGGACTCCCGGACCCTGGCGCTGGTGACGCGCCAGCTGGCCACCCTGGTGACGGTGTCGCCGGTCGAGGAGGCGCTCAGGGCCATCGCCCTGCAGGCAGACCGGCCGGCCGTGCGGGCTGTGCTGGAAGGGGTGCATGGCGGGGTGATGGAGGGCCGACGGCTGTCGGACGCCATGGCCCTGCAGGGCGCGGCCTTTCCGCCGCTCTACCGCGCCATGGTCTCGGCGGGCGAGACCTCGGGCGCGCTGGCACCAATTCTGGAGCGGCTGGCCGACGGGCTGGAGCGCGACCAGGTGGTGCGCGGCAAGGTGATCACGGCCCTGGTCTATCCGGCGGTGCTGGCGGTGGTGGCCATCGGTGTGGTGATCGCCCTGATGACCTTCGTCGTGCCCCGGGTGGTGGATCAGTTCGACAGTATGAACCAGACACTGCCGCTGCTGACGCGGCTGGTCATCGGCCTTTCGAACGGCATGCGCGACTGGGGCTGGCTGGCGGCGCTGCTGCTGGCTGCCGCCGCTGTCGCCGGGGGTTTTGCCCTGCGCAATCCGGCTGTCCGGCTTCGGGTCGATACGGCGATCCTGCGTCTGCCCCTGATCGGGCGGCTGACGCGGGACCTGCACGGGGCGAAGATGGCCCGCACCCTGTCGACGATGATCACCGCCGGCCTGCCGGTGCTGGAGGGGCTGACGATCACGGCCCGGACCGTGTCCAACCGCCGGCTGCGGCTGGCGACCGAGCGGATGGCCGAGGCCGTGCGCGAGGGCGGGGGGCTGTCGGCCGCCATGCGACGGGCCGATGTCTTCCCGCCGATCCTGGTGACCATGACCGCCTCGGGCGAGGCCGGCGGCCGGCTGGAGCCGATGCTGGAGCGCGCGGCGGAATATCTGGAGCGGGAGTTCTCGACCTTCACGGCTGTGATGCTCAGCCTGATAGAACCGGCCATCATCGTGGTCATGGGTGGCGTGGTCGCCCTGATCGTCCTGTCCATCCTGCTGCCCATCCTGCAGATCAACACCCTGGCCATGGGGTGAGGAGGAAGTATGCCTGTCCCTGATATCCGCCGTGCGGCGACCCGCCTTCTGGCCCGGGCCGCGATGCCCGGACTCCGCCCGTTCGACCCCGAGCTCGCACCGAACGACGGCCCGCATCGGAGACAGGGCTTTACCCTGGTCGAGATGATGGTGGTGGTGGTCATCATCGGCCTGCTGGCCACCGTGGTCGCGATCAATGTCCTGCCCAGCCAGGACCGGGCGATGGTGACCAAGGCGAAGGCCGACATCGCGACCCTGGAGCAGGCGATCGAGACCTATCGTCTCGACAATCTCGACTTCCCCGCCGACCTGCAATCGCTGGTCGCGGCCCCGCCGGGCCTGGCCAGCCCCGACCGCTACCGCCCCGGCGGCTATGTCCGGCGCCTGCCGCAGGACCCTTGGGGCCAGCCCTACCAGTACCGCCGCCAGAGCGCGCATGGCGGGCAGTTCGACGTCTTCTCCTACGGTGCCGACCGGAAGGAAGGCGGCGAGGGCAATGACGCCGACCTCGGCAACTGGGAAGGCTAGGCATGATGCCGGGCGCCAAGGCTCGCGCCGCCAGCAGGGCCGGCTTCACCCTGGTGGAACTGCTGATGGTGGTCGCCATCATCGGGCTCGCCGCCGGGGCCGTGGTCCTGTCTGTGCCCGACCCGCGGCCGTCGGTGGCCGAGGACGCCGAGCGGTTCGCCGCCCGGCTGAGCCGCGCCCGCGAGGAAGCCATCCTGTCAAACCGGCCGGTCGCGGTCGATGCGACCGCTGCCGGCTATGATTTCATGGTGTTCGACGGAGCCGCCTGGTCGGCGCTGGATGAGGGCCCGTTCCGGCCCGAAACCTGGACGGCGGGCACGACAGTCGTGCCTTCCGCCGCTCCCGTCCGCATCGTCTTCGACCCCACCGGCGTCGCCGACCCCGCCGCCATGACCCTGACCCGTGAACGCCACAGCCGCACCATCGCCGTCGATGGTGCGGGGGAGGTGACCCTTGCGGGCTGACGGGACGCCCGGAATCGGCGCGCGCGACAGGGAGGGCTTTACGCTCATCGAACTGCTGGTGGCCCTGGCGGTGTTCAGCCTCGCCGCCCTGGCCCTGCTCAACCTGTCCGGCGAGAACACCCGTTCGGCCGCCCGGGTCGAGACCCGGACCCTCGGCGGGATCGTCGCCGAAAACCGCGCCGTCGAGACCATGATCGCGCCGTCCATCGTGGAGGGAACCTCGAACGGAGAGACCCCGCTCGCCGGCCGTCCGTGGCGCTGGACCCAGACCGTGACCGGGACCGCCGAGCCCGACCTCCTGCGCGTCCACATCACGGTCCGGGACTCCGAAGGCCAGGCCGCGGAACGCACAGTCTTCCGGACAAGGACGCGACCGTGAGGCCGCGCGCGGGCTTTACCCTGGTCGAGGTCATGATCTCGCTCATGATCTTTGCCGTGCTGGCGGGCGCAGGTGCGGCGGTGCTGGCGGGGGCCATCGACAACCGCTTTGCGGTCAAGGCGGCCAGCGACCGGGTCGGTGACCTGCAGCGGATGCGCGGCCTGTTGCGGGCTGATCTCGGCCAGGCCACGGCCCGCCGCTCGCGGGGGCCCACCGGTCGCCCGACACCCCAACCCCTCATGGGTGCCGCCGCACCCGGTGATCCCCTGCTGGTGCTGAACCGCGCCGGCTGGAGCAACCCCGGCGAGCAGTCGCGGCCATCGCTGCAGCGGGTGGAGTACCGGCTGGTCGGGGATCGGCTGGAGCGACGCGTGTCCACCCATCTGGACGGGGCCCGCCCGGGCCCGCCCCAGGTGCTTTACCGCGGGGTTCGCGATGTCACCGTGGAGTTCGTGCGCGACGGCCAGGCGGCCCCGGCGTTCATCTCCAGTCTGGACCGACCCCTGCCCGATGCCGTGCGGATCGGAATGACGATCAGGGACTATGGACGCGTCGAACAGCTGTTCCTTGTCGGGAGCGGTCGATGAGGCGCCGGGGGAACCGGCGGGAGGGCATGGCCCTGCTGACCGTGCTGCTGCTGGTCGCGGTCATGTCTGCGGTCGCCGTGGCGATCCTTGATGATGTGCGCTTCTCGGTTCGGCGCACGGCCAATGTCGAGTTCCAGAGCCAGGCCCAGTGGTATGCCGCGGGGGCGGAAAATCTGGCGCTGGGCCAGATCGCGCGCCTGCTCGCGCGCGGATCCGCGCGCACGCCGCTGGAGCCGGCCTGGAACGGGCGGCCGATGAGCTTCCCGATCGACGGAGGCAGCCTCACCGCCACCGTCACCGACGGCCAGGCCTGTTTCAACCTGAACAGCGTCGCGCTCGGCTTCGGAGAGGATCTGACCGCGCGTCCGTTGGGAGCCGCACAGTTCCGGGCCCTGGGCCGGGCGGTCGGGGTGCCCGACAGCCGGATGCGGGCGGTTGCCGATGCCCTGACCGACTGGCTGGACGCCGACACGACCCCGTCACCGCTCGGGGCCGAAGACGGAGCCTATGCGGGTCTTGGGACACCGTACCGGACGGGCGGGGCCATGCTGGCGGAGGTCAGCGAGCTGCGCGCCGTCAAGGGTGTGGATGCTGCGACCTATCGCCGGCTGCGGCCGTTCGTCTGCGCCCTGCCGACCTCGCGTCTCTCGCCCCTGAATGTGAATACCCTCACGCCGGAGCAGGCACCGCTGCTGACCATGCTGACCAACGGCGCGGTCGGACCTGAGCAGGCGCGGGCGTTGATCGCGTCGCGGCCGCGTGAGGGGTGGGCGGACACCGCCGCATTCTGGGCCCAGCCGGTCATGGCGAGGGTCGCGGTCGATCCGGAAGCCCGTGACCAGATCACCGTCCTGACCCGCTTCTTCGACCTGAGGGTCGATGTCGAACTGGGCGGCTCCCGGGCCGTCCGCACCGCCTTGCTCGAAGCCCGGTCCGACGGGCGTGTGCACACTGTGATCCAACGCTGGACACCCGAAGAATGAAACCTACCCGCCTGATCCTGATCCCCGCTCTCGGCAGCGAACCGGCTCCCTGTCTGGTGATTGACGGGGGTGTGGTGCGCGCGCGCGGCCTGCTGGAGCTGCATCCGGCCGAACGCCCCGAGCCCATGCACACCGTGGCCATTGTTCCGGGTCCCGAGGTGACGATCCGCTGGCTTGATCTCCCCGCCGGCGGACTGGCCCAGCAACGCGCGGCGGCCCTGTGGATGTTGCAGGATCAGCTGGCCGCCCCCGCCGACCGGCTGGCCGCGGCTCTCGGACCGGTTCCGCCGGCGGGCCAGCCCCGTCTGGTCGCCCTGGTTGCCCAGCCGCTGATCCAGGCCTGGACCGACTATCTGGAGGCCCTGGGGGTCAAGGCGGACGCCCTGGTGCCGGATGTCCTCACCGTGCCGGAGCCCGGCCAGGACGACCGGTTGAACGCCGTTGTGTTCGGACAGGCCACTGCCCTGCGGGGGCGGGGTTTCGCCGCCAGCGTCCAGCCTGACCTGGTCGATCTGCTGGCCGGGTCGCGGCCGGTCGATGCCATTGCGGACGCGGCCGAGGTGGAGCGGGCGCTGATCGGAGCGGCCCTGGCGCCGCCGATCAATCTGTTGACGTCGCAGGATCGCGCCCGCGGCACCCGGCGGCGGGGCTGGGCGCTGGCGGCGGCCATGGCCGGATTGCTGGTCGTTTCGCCCCTGGTCCTCGTCGCCGCAGCGGCCGCGAGGGACGAGGCGTCCGCCCGTGCCGACGGGGACCGTGCGCGCGCCGAGATCGCCCGGATTGCACCGGATCTTGCGGCTGCCCCCGATCCTGTGGAGGCCCTTCGTCAGCGTGTCCGCGCCGCGCCGCCGTCCGGAGGCGTGGCCGCCGCTACGGCTTCCCTGTTCGCCGCTGTGGAAGGGGTGGAGGGGGCGGAGCTGGACCTGCTGATTGTCGATCCGGCCGCGGGCATGAAGGCTAGCGTGTCCCACCCTGACTATCAGGACACACAGATCATCGCACGGGCGATGCGGGCCAACGGCCTGGAGGTGACGGAAACGGCGGCCATCGAGGACCGGGGTCGCATCGTCAGTGATATCACCATCGGGAGCGCGCGATGAACCGGTTGATCGGCCAGGCGGCGGCCTGGTGGGGCGGGCGCACCCTGCGCGAGCAGCGCATGCTGATGGTGATGGTCGGGCTGCTGGTGGCGACCGCCTTGTGGCTGGGTGCGGTGCAGCCTGTCCTGGCCTGGCGTGAGGCTGCGGCGGCGCGGGCCGGTGCGGCGGCCCTCACCCTTGCCGAGGTCCGGGCCTCGGTCGCCTCGCTCGGTCCGGTGCGATCGACGGCGACTCCGCCCGCCGAGGGCCTCGAACCCCTGATACGGCGCACGGCCGCCGCTTCTGGGCTGGAGGTTGTCACGGTGATGAGCGCCACAGGCCAACTGGGCGTGCAGCTTTCCAGCGTCAGCGCCGGGCCGCTTTTCGTCTGGCTGGCGGCACTTGAGACCGATCACCGTCTGTCGATCTGCAGCCTGGGCGTGACCGAGAATTCGGACGCCACCCTGAACGTCGAGGCCGGACTCTCAGCCGGGTCCTGTGCGGCCGGTGCGGCGGGTTAAACGTCCGGACAAGGGGCAAATGTCAAATTTCATACGCCACACTGTCGCATAAGCTTTACAAACGGGGAAAAGCACGCATTATTCCTCCGGGTCCTGACTGTTTCAGGCGTTCGGGAGAATTTTGATGCGCGCTTTCACACCTCTCATCGGCCTTGCGGCTCTCGCGGCGGCTGCGGCCCTGCCTGCCGGACTGGCCAGCGCGAACGACCATGACCAGTCGTCGGCCCGGTCGAACGCCCGCCCGGTGATGATCTGCGGGACGGATGCCGCAACCCGCCGCGCCTTCGCCCGTGAGCATGGGGCTGCGCCCATCTTCGTCACCGCCCGTGAAGCGATGTCGGTGCGGGCTTCCGACCCCGCCTGGAGCGCACCGCGCTGCATGACGGTGCGGGAGCATGCGCGCTACAGGGATGCCACGACATCCTTCGCCGCGGTTCGCTGAGGCCGGAAGGCCGCTCCAGACCCGCCACCCTGCCGGGCTCCGATAGCCGTCTGCGCCTTAACCGGACCGATTGAGCCGGTCTTAAGGGGTTGTCCGGCAGGGTGCTGATCCAGGAGATCGGTATGGTGCGGCAGACAAAGACGGGTGCGGCGGCGGTGGCTCCGGAGCAGCAGTTCCTGCGCCTGATGAGCCACGAGATGCGGACGCCGCTCAATGGCGTCATCGGCATGCTGGGCCTGCTGTCGCGGACCCGGCTGGACGGGGCCCAGCGCGCCTATGCCGAGGCGGCGCGATCGTCGGCGGAGCATCTGCTGGGCCTGGTCAATGATCTGCTCGACTATGCGCGGCTTGAAGCCGGAAAACTGGAGTTCGATCACGCCCCGGTCGACCTCGAGGCGCTGGTGCGCGGGGTTGCCGAACTGCTGAGTCCGCGCGCTCATGAAAAGGGGCTGGAGATCGCCTGGTCTGTCGCGCCCGGGGCCGTCGACATACTCGGCGACGAGGGCCGGCTGCGGCAGGTCCTGTTCAACCTGGCGGGCAATGCCGTCAAATTCACCGAGACCGGCGGTGTTAGGATCGCCGTCGAGCGGACGGGCGGCACGAGCGCATCGCCCCGGCTGGCCTTCATCATCGACGACACCGGCCCCGGCGTCCCGGCCGAGGCGCGGGCGCGGATCTTCGAGGAGTTCGGCCATGTCGACGCCTCGGACGCCAGCCGTTTCGGCGGCGCCGGCCTGGGGCTGGCGGTGGTGTCCCGTCTGGCCTCTGCCATGCAGGGCAGCGTCTCGGTGGCGGACCGGCCCGACGGCCCGGGTGCCCGCTTCCTGTTTGAGGCGACATTCGAGGCGGTGCCCGACACCGCGCGCGGTTCCCCTCTGGCCGGCCATGCGGTCGCGGTGGTCAGTCCTGACCCCTTCGTCCACGCTGCCGCTGTCGACCAGATCGAGGCCTCGGGCGGTGTCATTCAGGCGGACGCCGGCGTCGTTCTGATCGACCACGCCGCCCGCGAGACGCCGCACGGTCTGGCCGCCCGGCCTCAAACCGGAAAGGCCATCGTCCTGCTCAAGCCTGCCGAGCGTGACCTGATCGCCCGCTATCGCGGGGCCGGCTTCCACGGCTATCTGATCAAGCCCCTGCGCCGCGCCTCGCTGGCCGAGCGGGTGCTGGCGGCGTCGGATCAGGGCCCGGCCCACAAGCCCGGCGCGCCGCCGCCCTCTCCAGCCGAGGACGACCGGGTGACGCCGGCCCGGTTTTCCGGCACGCGGGTTCTGCTGGTCGAGGACAATCCGGTCGGTGCCTTGCTGGCGACGACCCTGTTGCGGCGCGAGGGCTGCGCCGTCGAGACCGCCGCCAGCGGTCATGAGGCCGTCGATGCGATGAAGCGCGCCCGCTACGACCTGGTCTTCATGGACATGCGGATGCCGGGCATGGACGGCCCCAGTGCCGCCCGGGCCATCCGCGCTGACGGTGACCGGACGCCGATCGTGGCCCTGACCGCCAATGCCTTCGCCGAGGACCGCAAGGCCTGCCTCGAAGCCGGCATGGACGACCATCTGGTCAAGCCGCTGGAACTCGATTCCCTGCGCGCCGCACTCGCCCGCTGGACGAACCGCACGGACCAAGCCAAGGTCGCGGCCGGATAGGGACGCGGGGGCGTCGCCTGCGAGGGACGCTGCAGATGACGGACGCCAACACTCAGGCCGCACCGCGCAAGGCAAGCACAAGGGATGTGATCAAGGCGCTCGGTCGGGGCCGCGTCCTGATTACCCTGCTGCTGGGCTTCGGTTCGGGCCTGCCCTTCCTGCTGACGGGCGCGACGCTCAGTCTCTGGCTGGGGGAGGGCGACGTGACCCTGTCGGCCATCGGCTTCATCTCATGGGTCGGCCTGGCCTATTCCTTCAAATTCGTCTGGGCTCCGGTCGTGGACCGGTTCGACGTTCCGCTCCTGGGCCGGTTCGGCCGGCGGCGGGGCTGGATGCTGTTGTCGCAATTCCTGGTCGGTGCGGCGCTGATTGCCATGGCGATCATCGGACCAGAGGGCGGATTGACGGCCCTGGGTGCCGCCGCGCTCGTCACGGCCTTTGCCTCGGCGACACAGGACATCGTCGTGGACGCCTGGCGGATCGAGACCGCCGAGAACGACGAGGACCTCGGGCTGCTGACCTCGGCCTATCAGCTGGGCTACCGGTTCGCGATGCTGGCGGGTAACGCCCTGATCCTGTTCTTCGCCACCTGGTTCGGCTGGAACGGCGCCTACTTCATCTGGGGCGCGGCCATGTCGATCGCCATCATCGCGACCCTGTTCGCCAAGGAACCGCTAGACCGCTCGGATATCGCAAAAGCCACCGGCGGTGCCGCGCCGTGGACCCTTCGCGGCATGTACGACGCCGTCGTCGGACCGTTCATCCAGTTCCTGAAGACGCACAAGACCGCGGCCCTGCTGATGCTGGCGGCGATCAGCCTCTACCGCCTGCCGGACTTCGTCATGGGGCCGATGGTCGGGCCCTTCTACCTTGATCTGGGCCTGACCAAGGAGGCCATCGGGGCCATGCGCCTCAGCTTTGGTCTGGCAGGCTCGATCACAGGCATTGCGGCCGGCGGGATCTGTGCCCTCCGATTCGGCTTTGGCCGGACCCTGCTGCTGGGTGCCCTGATCGGCCCCATGTCGAACCTGGGCTATACCCTGATGGCCATGGCCGGCCTCTCGACCCCGATGTTCGCCGGGGTCCTGTTTGTCGAGAATTTCAGCGAAGGCTTGGCCGGGGCAGCGCTCGTCGCCTACATGTCGAGCCTGACCGGGATTGGCTATACGGCGACCCAGTACGCCCTGCTCAGCTCCTTCTATGCCCTGCTCGGCAAATTCCTGAAGGGCTTCTCCGGGGTCGTCGTCGACGGCCTGCAGCAGGGGCACGAGCTGATGGTCGCCTATGCCTTGTTCTTCGCCGGAACGGCGGCGGTTGGTATTCCCGCGGTGCTCCTTTGCTGGCTGCTGGATCGCCGGAACCGCAGGCTGAAGGCGGCGATCGGGGCGACCTGACGGCCTAGCCCTCCGCCGCAGCCCCCTCGTCATAGGCGGCGAAGGTCGCGGCGGTGATGATCTCGCTGACCGAGGCCCCGAGGCTGACGATCTGGACGGATTTCTCCAGTCCGACCAGCAGGGGGCCGATCACCCGCGCCCCGCCCAGTGACTGGACCAGACGGGTCGAGATCGAGGCCGAATGGATGGCCGGCATGACCAGCACATTGGCGTGGCCGGTCAGGCGCATGAAGGGATAGGCGCCGCGGGCGTCGGGATCGAGCGCCAGTTCGGGGGGCATTTCGCCCTCATATTCGAAATCGACGCCGCGCTGGTCGAGGATGCGGATGGCCTCGCGCACCTTCTCGCCCCGGTCACCTGGAGGATTGCCGAAGGTCGAATAGCTGAGGAAGGCGACGCGCGGGGTCTTGCCCAGTTTGCGGACGGTTTCGGCGGCCTGGATGGCGATCTCGGCCAGTTCTTCCGCGTTCGGAAGCTCGTGGATCGAGGTGTCGGCGACGAACAGGGTGCGCCCCTTGGCCAGCAGGATCGACATGCCGATCATGCGGTCCTTGACGTCGAGGACCCGGCGGACCTCCTTGAGCACCATGTTGAAATTGCGGGTCACGCCGGTGACCATGGCATCGGCCTGGCCGCGGGCGACCATGGCCGCGCCGAAATAGTTGCGGTCCTGGTTGATCATCCGCTGGACGTCTCGCCGCAGATAGCCGCGGCGCTGCAGGCGGGCGTAGAGCCAGTCGGTGTAGTCGAGATTGTGCTCGGAGACCCGGGCGTTGACGATCTCCATGCCCATGGCGTCGAAATCGAGCCCGGCCTCGGCGGCGTTCTTGCGGATCAGCTCCTCGCGGCCCAGCAGGATGGGCGTGCCCAGCTCCGCCTGTTTGAAGCCCCAGGCGGCGCGGATGACGGACGTCTCCTCGCCCTCGGCGAACACCACCCGCTTGTTCGGCGCAGCGCGCACGGCACCGGAGATGTTCTGCATCAGGGCAGCGGAGGGATCGAGCCGCGAGCGCAGTTCGGTCCGGTAGGCCTCCATGTCCTCGATCGGCTTGCGCGCCACGCCGGTGTCCATCGCCGCCTGGGCGACGAAGGGCGGGATGTACCAGATCAGACGCGGGTCGAACGGCGAGGGGATGATGTAGTCGGGGCCGAATTTCAGCTTGCGGCCGCGATAGGCCATGGCGACCTCGTCCGGCACATCCTCGCGGGCGAGGGCAGCCAGGGCCTGGGCGCAGGCCACCTTCATCTCGTGATTGACCCGCCGGGCCCGCACATCCAGCGCGCCGCGGAAGATGTAGGGGAAGCCGAGGACGTTGTTGACCTGGTTCACATAGTCCGACCGGCCTGTTGCCATGATGGCGTCGGACCGCACCGAGGCCACATCCTCGGGCGTGATCTCCGGGTCAGGATTGGCCATGGCGAAGATGATCGGATTGGGGGCCATGGAGGCCACCATCTCCTTGGTGATCGCGCCCTTGGCCGACAGGCCGAGGACGACATCGGCCCCGACCATGGCCTCGGCCAGGGTCCGGTGCGGGGTGTCGGTAGCGTGGGCGGCCTTCCACTGGTCGACGCCGTCGCGACCCTTGTAGATGACCCCGTCGCGGTCGACGATGACGGTGTTCTCGGCCCGGACCCCGACGGCCTTCATCAGGCCGATGGACGACAGGCCGGCCGCGCCGGCGCCGGCCAGGACGACCTTGATGTCCTCCAGCTTCTTGCCGGTGATGTGGCAGGCGTTGATCAGGCCGGCGGTCGAGATGATGGCCGTGCCGTGCTGGTCGTCATGGAAGACGGGGATGTCGAGCAGGTCCTGGAGCTCGGACTCGATGACGAAACACTCCGGGGAGCGAATGTCCTCCAGATTGATCCCGCCCCAGGTGTCGCCGATGTTCTTGACCACGGTGATGAATTCGTCCGGGTCGGTGGTCTTGACCTCGACATCGAAGCTGTCGACGTCGGCGAAGCGTTTGAACAGGACCGCCTTGCCCTCCATCACCGGCTTGGACGCCATGTGACCGAGGTTGCCCAGGCCGAGGATGGCCGTGCCGTTGGAGATGACGGCGACCAGATTGCCCTTGGACGTATAGTCATAGGCCTTGTCGACATCGGCGGCGATGGCCAGCACCGGGATGGCGACGCCCGGCGAATAGGCCAGGGACAGGTCGCGCTGGGTCGCCATGGGCTTGGTCGGCGCCATGGAAATCTTGCCCGGCGTCGGACTGCGGTGAAACTCCAGCGCGTCTTCGTCGGAGAAGGTCTGTTTGTCTGTGAGATCGGCCATGCCCGTTCCTAAGCCGCAGGAGGGGCGGGGACAACTGTTGACGCCACGTCAGATCGCCAGCGTGCCCGTCCGCTCGACCTCGACCGGGCCGGTCATGAAGACGTGGTCCGTCGCCTCGTCCCATTCGATCCGCAACTCGCCGCCGTCGACCTCGATCGTGGCGGCGCGTCCGGTCAGGCCGCGACGGGCGGCGGCGACCAGGGCGGCGCAGGCACCGGTGCCGCAGGCCCGTGTCAGGCCGGCCCCGCGCTCCCAGACCCGCAGGCGGATCCGGTCGGGCGCGATGACATGGGCGAAGCCGACATTGACGCCCTCGGGGAAGCGCGGGTGGTGTTCGATCAGCGAGCCCGTGCCGCGCACGAAGGCGTCGTCGGGCGTGTGGTCCGTGAAGAAGACGACGTGCGGATTGCCCATGGAGACCGCGCCGGGTGTGTGCAGGACCGGGGCGTCGATGGGGCCGACCTGAAGTTCGATGCCGCGGGTGTCCATCGCCTCGTCGAGCGGGATCTGTTCCCAGTCCAGACGCGGGGCTCCCATATCAACCGTGATCCGGCCGTCGGCCGCGCGCCGGGCGGTGGTCGGGCCGCCGAGGGTGTCGATGGAGACCTCACCCTTCCCGGTCGACTGCAGCAGCATCCAGCCGACGCAGCGCAGGGCGTTGCCGCAGGTCTCGACCACGCCGCCGTCGGCGTTCCAGACCCGCATGAAGGCGTCGGCGGTCGTCGACGGCTCCAGGGCGATCAGCTGGTCGCACCCCTGGCCGGTCTTCCGGTCAGCGATGGCGCGCGCCTGGTCAGCCGTCGGCGCGAACGGCGTCTCCAGCGCATTGACGACGACGAAGTCGTTGCCGGCGCCGTTCATCTTGACGAAGGGGCGGGTCATCACCGGACCGATATAGGCGCGGACCGGGGCTTAGGCGAGGGTCAGGCACGGGCTGTGGCCCCGCGCCCCGCGGCACACCTCAAGATGACAAAGCCGTAACCTCGGCCCGCCCCGGCTTGTGGCCGAACCGCCGCCCGGTAAGGTGCCGCCCGACCTCAGTCGGAGACCAGACCAGATGATCCGCACCGCCGCGCTCGCCGCGCTTCTCGTTTCCACCGCCCTTTGCACGAGCGCCATGGCCCAGACCCCGACCCCGCCGAATCCGCCGCTGGCGGAGGGTGCCTTTGCGACCTCGGACGCGACCGACCCCTATGTCTGGCTGGAAGAGGTCGAGGGCGAGCGCGCCATGGCCTGGGTCAATGCGCAGAACGAGCGCTCGCTGGGCGTGCTGCGCGGCGACCCGCGCTACGAGGGCCTGCACCAGCAGGCGCTGGAGATTGTCCAGTCGCGCGACCGGATCCCCGCGCCGGGCTTCAACCACGACGGCACGATCGACAATTTCTGGCAGGACGCGAACCATGTGCGCGGCATCTGGCGCACCACGACGCTGGACAGCTACCGCACCGACGCGCCGCAGTGGGAGACCATCCTGGATTTCGACGCCCTGGCTGCGGCCGAGGGCAAGAACTGGGTCTACAAGGGCGCAACCTGTCTGCCGCCGGATGAGACCCGCTGCCTCGTCTCCCTGTCGGACGGCGGCAAGGACGCCGTGACCATCCGCGAATTCGACCGCACCACGCGAACCTTTGTTGAGGGCGGATTCGTGCTGGAGGAATCCAAGGGCGGGGCGTCCTGGGTGGACGAGAACACCCTGCTGGTCTCGCGCGACTTCGGCCCCGGCACCCTGACCAGCTCGGGCTATCCGATGATCGTCAAGGTGCTGCGGCGCGGCCAGACCATCGACCAGGCCCAGACGGTCTTCACCGGCCAGCCGACTGACGTCTCGGTTTCGGGCTACACCCTGCGCGACGCAGACGGCGTGGTGCAGGCGACCCTGATCAATCGGGGTGTCAGCTTCTATGAGGGCGAGACCCACCGGCTGAACGCCGACGGCACGACCACAAGGCTGCCGCTCCCGGCCAAGTCGAACATCAATGCCCTGGTGCGCGGCCAGCTGGTGGTGACGACCGATCAGGACTGGACCGCGCCTTCGGGGCAGGAATTCAAGACCGGCGACGTCATCGCCTGGGATCTGGCGGCCTGGCTGGCCGACCCGACCGTCCGGGCCCAGCTGGTCATCCGTCCGGGGCCGCGCGAGGCCATCGAGGGCATCACCAGCACCCGCAACAAACTGGTCGTGGCCCTGTACGAGAACGTGCGCGGATCGGTCTATGTCTATGAGCCCAACCCCTCGGGCGAGTGGGCGCGCAGCCGCATGGACCTGCCGCAGAACGTCTCGGTCGGCGTCGGCTCTGCCAGCGAGCGGGACGACCATGTCTTCGTCAGCGTCACCGGCTATCTGAACCCGTCCAGCCTGTTCCTGGCCGATGCCGCGACGGGCGAGGCGGACCTGACCAAATCCCTGCCGGCCAAATTCAATGCCGAGGGGATGAGGGTCGACCAGTTCGAGGCCCGTTCGGCCGACGGGACCATGATCCCCTATTTCGTCGTTCATCGCGACGCCATGCCGATGGACGGCTCGAACCCGACCCTGCTGTATGGCTATGGCGGCTTCCAGTCGTCGCTGCTGCCCGGCTATTCGGCCACGGTCGGCAAGCTGTGGCTGGAGCGGGGCGGGGTCTATGTCATCGCCAACACCCGCGGCGGCGGCGAGTTCGGACCCAACTGGCACCAGGCGGCCCTGCAGGAGAACCGGCAGCGGGCGCATGAGGACTATCAGGCCGTGGCCATGGACCTGATCGCACGCGGCATCACCAGCCAGCCGAGGCTGGGCATCATGGGCGGGTCCCAGGGCGGGCTGTTCATGGGGGCGATGCTGACCCAGCGGCCGGACCTGATCAATGCGGCGGTCATCCAGGTGCCCCTGTTCGACATGCTGCGCTTCCACCGCCTGCTGGCGGGGGCCAGCTGGATCGCGGAATACGGCAATCCGGACATTCCGGAGGAGCGGGCCTGGATCCAGCAGTATTCGCCCTATCAGAACCTGCGCGCCAACCAGCCCTATCCGGAAGTCTTCATCCATACCTCGACCAAGGACGACCGCGTCCACCCCGGCCACGCCCGCAAGGCGGCGGCGCGGCTGGAGGAACTGGGCTATCCGGTGCTGTTCTATGAGAACACTGATGGTGGCCATGCGGCGGGGGCCAATCTGCGCGAGACCGCCCGGCGGCTGGCGCTGGAATACACCTATCTGACGCGGCGGCTGATGGATCAGCCGGCGGCGGAATAGGGTCAACATTCCTCCCCCCGACGGGGGGAGGGGGACCGCGAAGCGGTGGAGGGGCCTCTCCGCCGCGCCCGGTCCAACACCCCTCCACCATCCTTCGCCTTCGGCTTCGGATGGTCCCCCTCCCCCGTTGGGGGAGGACCTGATCTGCGGAGTTTTGCGATGAACCGACTGATCCTGTCCGCCGCGATCCCGGCGCTGTTGCTCGCGGCCTGTGCGGGTGGGCCGGCGACGATGGAGGTGCCGGTGCTGACCGTGGCGGACGTGCCGCGGCCGCTGCTGGGGCCGTTCATGCCCGCCGACCTGACGCCCGCCGGCGTTCGCGCCGTTGACGACCACCTGGCGCTGGAAGAGGTCAACGGGACGGAGGCCATGGCCTTTGTGGCGGCGTCCAACCAGCGTGCGCTTGCGGCCCTGACCGGCGACCGGCGCTACGAGACCTTCCGTCGACAGGCCGAGGCGATCCTGACCGCCACCGACCGGATTCCCGGACCGAGTTTCCTCGGCGAGGGCATCGGAAACTTCTGGCAGGACGCGGCCAATCCCAAGGGCATCTGGCGGCGCACGACGCTGGACTCCTACCGCTCGGCCAATACGGATTGGGAGATCCTGCTCGACATCGACGCCCTGGCTCGGGCCGAGGGTCGCGACTGGGTTTTCAAGGGCACCGACTGTCTGGCTCCGGACGAAACCCGCTGCCTCATCTCCCTGTCCGACGGCGGCAAGGATGCGGTGGTGGTGCGGGAGTTCGACACCGGCACCCGACGCTTCGTCGACGGCGGCTTCAGCCTGCCCGAGGGCAAGCACCGGCTGGAATGGCTGGACCGGGATACACTGCTGGTGGCGACCGATTTCGGGCCGGGCACGCTGACGGAGAGCGGCTATCCCTTCATCGTCAAGTCGCTGAAGCGTGGCCAGACGCTGGCGCAGGCCACGGAAGTCTATCGCGGCGACATCGGCGACGGTGGCTATGGGGTCAGTCCGACGGTCTATCGTGACCGGACCGGCGCGATCCAGGCGGTGCTGATCAACCGCCCGCTGGACACCTTCCGCTCCGAGACCTGGGAAGTGGTCGACGGCCGTCCGGTGAAGCTGAACCTGCCGGAGCGGATCAGTGTCTATGGGGTGCAGGGCGGGTCCTTCATCCTGTCGCCGGATGAGGACTGGGCGCGGCCCGGGCGGTCGCACAAGGCCGGCTCCCTGCTGGCGATCTGCATCCCCTGCGTCCGCCCCACGGACGGTCCGGTGGTGATCTCCAACCAGGTCGAGACCATCTTCGATCCGACCGACCGTCAGTCGATCGGCAGCGTCCGGGTCATGCACGACCGGGTCGTGGTCGCCATCTCGGACAATGTCGTCGGGCGTCTGGCCGTGTTCCACAATCGTGGCGAATTCGGCTGGCCGCGCACGGACATCGCCACGCCGGACAATGTCGATGTTTCGCTGGGCGACTCCTCGAAATCGCGCGGCACCTTCTTCGTATCGACCCAGGGCTTCCTGACGCCCCAGACCCTGAGCCTGGCGACGGTGACCGGAACCGCTGATGTCATCCGGCAGGCCCCGGCCCGTTTCGACGCCTCCACCCATGTCACCGAACAGTTCGAGGCCCGGTCGTCCGACGGGACCATGATCCCCTATTTCGTCACCCGTCCCCGCGACATGGCGATGGATGGATCGGCGCCGACCATCCTGTTCGGCTACGGCGGTTTCCAGGCCAGCTTCCCGCCCGCCTACAAGCCCGAGATGGGCAAGCTCTGGCTCGAGAACGGCGGCGTCTTCGTCCAGGCCAATATCCGCGGCGGGGGCGAGTTCGGGCCGGAATGGCATCAGGCGGCGCTGAACGGGAACCGCCAGCTGGCCTTTGACGACTTCGCGGCGGTGGCCGCCGACCTGCATCGGCGGGGGATCAGCTCGCCGCGCCGCACCGGCATCTATGGCCGGTCGAACGGCGGGGTCCTGACCTCGGTGACGATGACCCAGCATCCGGAGCTGATCAATGCGGCGGTGATCGAGAGCCCGCTGATCGACATGCTGCGCTATCACGAACTGCCCGCCGGGGCCTCCTGGATCGGCGAATACGGCGACCCGCGCATCCCGGAAGAGGCAGCCTGGATCGCCCGTTATTCGGCCTATCAGAACCTTCGTCCGGGTACGGACTATCCGCGGGTCTACCTCACGACCAATACCCGCGACGACCGCGTCCACCCGGCCCATTCGCGGAAATTCGCGGCCCGGCTGGAGCAGATGGGGGTGGACCATCTCTACTATGAGGAGACCTCAGGCGGTCACTCCAATGACGCCGACCCGGTCGCCAACGCCCGCCGCTGGGCGAGGCACTATGTGTATCTGAGCCAGCAGCTGATGGACTGACCGCCGCTCACAATTGCTGTCGTCATCCTCCGGCGAGCGCAGCGAGACCGGGGGACCCGGCGGCGCCGAAGGCGATCTGTTCAGGCAGGGTGTCCGCGACAGTGTCGCGCTTGCGCGCGCCGCTGGGTCCCCCGGTCGCGGCGCTGACGCGCCTTGCCGGAGGATGACCAAAGCGGGGGTTACGCCGGCACGACCTCTTTGGCCTTCTTCGGCTTGGCAGCCTTGGCGGGCTTGGCAGGCTTTTCGGCCTTGGGCGGCTTGGGGGCCTTGGCCGGCTTCTCCGCCTTCACCTTGGCCGGTTTGGCCGCCTTCTTCGCCAGCTTCTTCGCTTCGCGGGCCGCCTTCTTGGCGGCCCGGGCCTCGGCCTTGGCCTTGTCAGGGGCCGCATCGGCCTCGCCGGCCAGTTCGGCCAGCAGGCTCAGGAAGCCGTCGCGCTTGGCCTTGGGCAGCAGGGCCATGATCCGCTTGTCGGCGGCCTCGACCTTCGGGCGGGCGGCATCCAGCGCGGCCTGACCGGGTCCGGACAGGCTGACGGCCTTGGCCCGGGCGTCGATCGTCGACTGCTCGCGGGCCAGCAGCCCCTTGGTCGTCATGCGTGAGACGAGGTCCGCCAGGGTCGAGCGGTCGATCCCGGTGGCCCGGACCAGATCGGTCTGTGTCAGGCCGGACTTCTGCGAGACAGCCTCAAGAACTGCAAACTGGCGCTGGGTCAGGCCGTCGGGGCCGGTTTCCTCGGAATAGATGTCGAGCGCCAGCTGCAGCACACGGTGCATCAGGTGACTGGGGGAGCCACCCAGGGCCCCACTGCGCTTCGACTTGTTCCCGGACTTGACCATGAACCGTATCCCTTCGGCCTCGATGAACCATGCGTAGCAGCGGTGCTTTACGGTTTGACGACGGACAATACGTCATCGATCCGGAAACGGTAGTTGCGAATGCACGGTACCCGGAAATGGCCGCTCCCCGGATCAATTTCAACTCAGGGCGCGGTATCCGGTTTCGCCGGGGCCATGGGATCGACCGGTGCGTCGGTCGAGGTCAGATTGCGCATGATCAGCGGGATCTGGGACAGGCCGAAGGCTGAGGAGGCGATCCACAACACGCCCCGGAAACTGACCCAGACATCGGCGGGATCAATATCCGTGCGGCCGACCTGCGCCGCCGCCCAGCCCACCAGGGCCTCGCTGCGGACCAGTTCATTGACGATGGCGACGGCGAGAAAATAGACGCCATAGCGGAGGGTCAGGGTGCGCCAGGCCCGGTCGTTGATCGGAATCACCGTGCCCAGGAGGGCTTTCAGCGGCTGTTTGCCGAGGAAGATGCCGCCGATCAGGGCCACGGCCAGCGACAGGTTCAGGGCCGTGACCTTGACCTTCACCCACAGACCGTCGCCGGTGAGCACGGTCAGCAGGCCGAAGACGAGGGCGAAGCCGCCGACCAGCAAGGGCATCAGGGCAAGTCGCTTCTCGACGATCAGGCCGACGGCGACGCCCACGGCGGACCCGGCCACCAGGAACCAGGTCGCATGGACCAGGGCCTCATCACCGCTCAGGCCGCGCAGGCGCATGACCAGAAAGGCGGCACCGAAGGCCAGCAGGCCGCCAAAATCCACCAGCTGACGCAGGCGGGAGTCGGTCTTCGGGGGCGTTTCGGGGGTGGCGGCGTCAGTCATGCGTCAATCCTCAAGCCCCACCAGAGATCGTGAAAAGGCCCGCGCGTCGAAGGGTTGCAGGTCGTCGATGCCCTCGCCGACGCCGATCAGCTTGATCGGGGCGTCCGAGGCCTGGGCTACAGGCACCAGGACCCCGCCGCGCGCCGTGCCGTCCAGCTTGGTCATGACCAGGCCGGAGACATAGGCGGTGCGGCCGAAGATCTGTTCCTGGGCCAGGGCGTTGCGGCCGACGGTGGCATCGAGCACCAGCAGGGTCTCGTGCGGGGCCTCCGGATCGATCTTCTTCAGCACGCGCACGATCTTGAGCAGTTCGTCCATCAGGGCGGACTTGTTCTGCAGCCGGCCGGCGGTGTCGATCAGGACGACGTCGTATCCTTCCGCCTTCGCCTTCGTATAGGCGTCGAAAGCCAGGCCGGCGGGGTCGGCACCGTCGCGGCGGCTCTCGAAGGTCGCCCCGGCGCGCTCGGCCCAGACCTTCAGCTGTTCGCGGGCCGCGGCGCGGAAGGTGTCGCAGGCGACGATCATCACCTTGGCGCCCTGGCCGGTCAGGTCGGCGGCGATCTTGCCCAGGGTGGTGGTCTTGCCCGAGCCATTGACCCCGACGAACAGGGTGACGAAGGGGCGTGCGCCGTTGAGTGGCTCGTAACGGGCCTCGTGGTGGATCAGTTCGGCGGTCACCGCCTCGGCCAGGGCTTCCTTGACCTCGCGCTCATTGGCCCCGGCACCGAAGCGCAGCTCGCGGAACCGGGCCACGATCCGGTCGGTGGCGGCAGGCCCCAGATCGCTCTCCAGCAGATGCTCTTCCAGCCCCTCGAGCGCGGCCTCGGACAGCGGCTCCTTGATGAAGGTGGCCACGACCTGTTCGGTCATCTGTTTCGAGGAGCGGGAGAGGCCCTCGGTCAGGCGCGAGAGCCAGCCCTTTTTCGGCGCATCGTTCATAGGTTGGCTTTAGCGGGGCAATGGTTGAGCGTCACGAGCAATCGCATTTTCACCCGCTCATCCCGGCGAATGCCGGGACCCAGATCGAAAGACTCGCTCACCGAAGGAGGCGCGCCGCCTGATCCAGCCGCTGAAGCCCGTAATCTGGGTCCCGGCATTCGCCGGGATGAGCGGAGGTGTGGTGGCAGCGAAGCCGGATGGGCGCTAGAACGATCCCAATCAGGATCACAGCCTTGCCCAAGCCCCACCCGTTCCATTCGCCCCGCACCCACGGCTTCGTCCGCGTGGCCGCCGCGACGTCGGTGGTGCACACCGCTGACCCGGTCGCCAACGCCGGGGAGCACATCGCCCTGATCCAGCAGGCGGGCGCGCAGGGCGTCGACCTGATCGTGTTTCCGGAACTGTCGCTGAGCGGCTACGCCATCGACGACCTGCTGATGCAGGACGCCCTGCTGGCCGAGGTTGAGCGGCAGATCGCCGTCCTGGCCGGGGCCGCGGAAGAGGCCGGCGTGGTCGCCGTGGTCGGGGCGCCGCTCCGCAATGGCGACGCCCTGTACAATTGTGCCGTGGTGCTGGGTGCGGGGTCCGTGCTCGGCGTCGTACCCAAGACCTATCTGCCCAATTACCGCGAATACTATGAGAAGCGCTGGTTCGCCCCGGCCGCCAGCCGGTCAGAAGACACGGTCGTCCTGAACGGCGAGGCCGTCGATTTCGCGCCCGGCCTGATCTTTGAGGCGGTCGACCGCCCCGGCTTCGTCTTCGCCGCCGAAATCTGCGAGGATTTCTGGGCGCCGCAGCCGCCCTCCACGCGCGCGGCGCTGGCCGGGGCCCGCATCCTTTTGAACCTGTCGGCCTCAAACATCGTCATCGGCAAGGCGGACGAACGGGCCGTGCTGTGCGCCAGCCAGTCGATGCGGACCCTGTCGGCCTATGTCTTCACCGCCTCCGGCTGGGGCGAGAGCAGCACCGACCTGGCCTGGGACGGCCAGGCCACCATCCATGAGCTCGGTGCCAGACTGGCCGAGGGTGAACGGTTCGCCCTCGAAAGCCATCTGACCATCGCCGACATCGACGTCGAGCGAATCGGACTGGACCGGCTGCGCAACGGCACCTTCGCCGACTGCGCACGGCTGGAGGGCGAGCCGGCGACGGTCGTGCCGTTCGAGGCCGGACCGGGGCCGGACAGCGACCTCCTCCGTCCCCTCGACCGCTTCCCCTTCGTGCCTGACGACCCGGCCCGGCTGGATCAGGACTGCTACGAGGCCTTCAACATCCAGGTCCAGGGGCTGATGCGCCGGATGAAGGCCACCAGCGCCGAGCGGCTGGTCATCGGCGTCTCGGGCGGGCTGGATTCGACCCAGGCCCTGCTGGTCGCCTGCCGCGCCTTCGACCGGCTGGGCCTGCCGAGGACGGGCATTCTGGCATACACGATGCCGGGCTTCGCCACCTCGGAGGGGACCAAGGCCAATGCCTGGGCCCTGATGAAGGCGCTGGGCGTCACGGGGGCCGAGATCGACATCCGGCCGACGGCGCAGACCATGCTGGAGGCCATCGGCCATCCGTTTGCCAGCGGCGAGCCGGTCCACGACATCACCTTCGAGAATGTGCAGGCGGGGCTGAGGACGGACTATCTGTTCCGGCTGGCCAATCAGAACGGGGCCTTTGTGCTGGGCACCGGCGATCTGTCGGAGCTGGCCCTGGGCTGGTGCACCTATGGCGTCGGCGACCATATGAGCCATTACAACGTCAATGGCGGGGTGGCGAAGACCCTGATCCGGCACCTGATCCGCTGGGTGGCGGCGAAGGAGCATGAGGGCGGGGCGGCCGATGTGCTGCACGCCATTCTGGATACGGAGATTTCGCCGGAACTGGTGCCTGCGGGCGCGGACGGGAAGATCCAGTCGACCGAGGCTACCGTCGGCCCCTATGCCCTGAACGACTTCTTCCTGTTCTACATCACCCGCTTCGGCCTGAAGCCGTCGAAGGTGGCGTATCTGGCGCATCAGGCCTGGAAGGACGCGGCGACCGGCCACTGGCCGGTGAACACGCCCGACGACGAGCGGGTCGCCTATGACCTCGCGACCATCAAACACTGGTTGCGGAAATTCCTGTTCCGCTTCTTCCAGACGTCGCAGTTCAAACGGTCAGCCCTGCCCAACGGACCCAAGGTGGTCACAGGGGGGTCGCTGTCTCCGCGCGGCGACTGGCGCGCGCCTTCGGACGCGACGGCAAGGGTTTGGCTGGATGAGCTCGAAGCGAACGTCCCTGATTAGGCATTAGGCATTAGGCATTAGGCAGTAGGCAATGGGGATCAGGAACGGCCTGTCCCCTACTGCCTAATTCCTGCTGCCTACTGCCTTCTTCAGGGCAGCTCGCTCAAAAACGGAAAGATCGCGGCCTTGGCCTCGGGCTCGTCCAGCATGGGGGCGTGGCCGACGCCGGGGACCTCGACGAAATCCATCTTCGGGGCGCGTTTGCGCATCTTCGCCGCGATCTCCGGGCTCAGCAGATCGGAGGTCTCGCCGCGAACCAGCAGGGTCGGCCGGCCCTTGGCCAGCCGGTTGAAGAAGGGCCAGAGATTGGGGACCAGGGCCTTGGCCCCCGCCGCCCGGATCGGGGCCATGATGTCAGGGTCATAGTCCGGGATGGGCGTACCCTCGGTGCCCATGCGGAAGGTGCGGCGGGCGAAGGCGTCCCAGTCGGCGTCCGAATAGTGGGGCAGGGCGACCTCATTGAGCTTGCGCACATAGGCGGCGGCATCGGCCCAGTTGTTGATCTCGACCGGCTGGCCCGCATAGGCGGCGATGCGCGCCAGACCCACGGGTGAAACCTCCGGCCCGACGTCATTGATGATGGCGGCGGCGATCACCTTCGAGCGGATGGCGGCCAGGGCCATGGTGATCAGCCCGCCCATGGAGGTGCCGAGGAAGACCGCGCGCTCGATGCCGAGGTCGCGCATCAGGGCCAGCACGTCCTGGGCATAGGTCGCGGGCTGGTAGGTCATCGGGTCCGGTGCCCGGTCCGACTGGCCGCGACCGCGGATGTCCAGGGCCAGTACCCGCCGGCCGCTCTGGGCGATCAGGGGGGCGATGGTGTCGAAATCCGCCGAATTGCGGGTCAGGCCGTGGATGGCGATGACCGGCAGTTTCGACGTGCCGGAGGCGGCGGGATAGTCACGGGCATAAAGGCTAAGCCCGTCTGCACTGGACCAGCGGCGCTCGGCAAAGGACGGGGTCATGAATAGCTCCGGAGGCGGACGGCCAAGCCTATTTCATGGGCGGGAGAATTCCCACCCGACGCGAACTGACGATCGATGACGGGCCGTCAGTGGCCCAGCAATTCCCGGACGAATTGGTACAGGTCGCCGCCCTCGAAGCGGAAGCCCGGCACCCCGGCGCGGCGGGCCGCCTCCATGTCCGACGGCTGGTCGCCGATCATGAAACTCTTCGCGGGATCGATATTGTGGTCGGCCATGGCTCGCAGGAGCATGCCGGGATTGGGTTTGCGGTCCGGATGGTCGGGATGCAGATAGGCCTCGACCCGGCCTTCGCTGTGGAAGGGGCAGGCATAGACGGCGCCGATCACCGCACCCTTCGCCGCCAATTTGCGCACGATCAGGGTATTGAACGCCTTCATCTGGTCTTCGCTGAACAGGCCCCGCGCCACGCCCGACTGATTGGTAACGATGACGCACAGATAGCCGAGCTGGTTCAGCCGCCGCACGGCCTCGGCGGCGCCGGGCATGAGGCGGAGGTGGGCTTCCAGATGAGGGTAGCCGGTGTCCTCGATCAGCACACCGTCGCGATCGAGGAAGACGGCAGGAACGCCAGAACTCATGGTTTCTGGCCATACGGCACCGTATGCGGTCGTTGCAACCCGTCACGCGAAGTGACGGGTCCGGATTTGGCTTTGCCGCAGACGATTTGGTAGGAGGCGGAAACCGTTTCGCCGCCCAGGGTTCGCCGCCGGGATGGTGCCCGACTGGAGACTATTCCGACATGTCCATCCAATTTATCGACCTGCAGGCCCAACGCCTTCGCCTCAACGGCCGTATCGAGGCTGCAGTCCAGGCGGCTGTGGTCGGCGGTGCCTGGGTCATGGGCCCGCAGGTGCGTCAGTTCGAGAGTGAGCTCGCCGCCTTCGGTCAGGCGAAACATGCCCTGGGCTGCGCCAATGGCACCGACGCCCTGATCCTGCCCCTGATCGCCTGGGGGATCCGCACCGGCGACGCCGTCTTCTGTCCCAGCTTCACCTTCACGGCGACGGGTGAGGTCGTGCCCTGGCTGGGTGCCACGCCGGTGTTTGTGGATGTCGATCCCCACACCTTCAACATGGACCCGGTCCAGCTGGAGGCGGCGATCGAGGCGACGCTCAAGGAGGGTCGTCTCAAGCCCCGCGTGGTCATCGCCGTCGACCTGTTCGGCCAGCCGGCCGACTATCCGGCCATTCGGGCCATATGCGACCGTTACGGTCTGAAACTGATCGCCGATTCGGCCCAGGGCTTCGGCTGTACCCTGAACGGGCATCACCCGATCAAATGGGCCGACATCACCACCACCAGCTTTTTCCCGGCCAAGCCGCTGGGTTGCTACGGCGACGGCGGGGCGGTGCTGACCGATGATGACGATCTGGCCCAGGAGATGGACTCGCTGCGGGTCCACGGCAAGGTCGTGGCCAAGGACCTGAAGGAGGGTCAGAGCTTCGATCACGACCCGAAATATCTCGCCATGCGCATCGGCATGAACAGCCGGCTCGACACCATCCAGGCCGCGGTCCTGATCGAGAAGCTCAATGTCTTTGCCGACGAGATCGGCTGGCGGAACGCGATCGCGGCTCGCTACAATGCCGGTCTGGCACCCCATGTCGCCCGGGTTCCGACCGTGATCGAAGGGGGGGTCTCGGTCTGGGCCCAGTATACCATCGAGCATGAGAACCGTGACGGGCTGGCGGCCCATCTCAAGGACCAGGGTATTCCCACGGCCGTCTATTATCCGGTGCCCATGCATCTGCAGCCCGCCTATGCCCGGTTCTCGAAAGGGCCCGGCAGCCTGCCGGTCACGGAGCGGCTCAAGGGGCGGGTCCTCAGCCTGCCGATGCATTCGGACCTGGACGAGGCGACGCAGGATACGATCATCGCGGCGGTCGCCAGCTTCCGCTAGGGTCTCCGCATGTCTCAACACCTTCCTCCGCTCAAGGTCGGCGTCGCCGGTGTCGGCGTCATGGGCCGCAACCATGCCCGGGTGCTGTCGGATATCCGCGATTTCGACCTGACCGCCGTGTTCGATCCGGATGCCGCGACCGCCGACGGGGTCGCCGGCCTGTATGGGGCGAAGGCCTTCACCACGGCCGCAGACTTCGTGGCCGCCGGCCTGGATGCCGCCGTGGTCGCCACGCCGAACCGGCATCACGCCGACCTCGGCGTCGCCCTGCTGGAAGCCGGGGTCCATGTGCTGGTCGAAAAGCCGATCGCCGCCACGGTCGTCGACGCCCAACGGATGATCGATGCGGCCCGGGCGAACGACCGGGTGCTGATGGTCGGCCAGGTCGAGCGCTTCAATCCGGCGGTCGAGGCGGTCAAGCGCGCCATCGATGGCGAGGACGTCATTTCGATCCAGATCACCCGCGTCGGCCCCTTCCCGCCCCGCATGGGCGAGGTCGGGGTGGTCATCGACCTGGCGGTGCACGACATCGACATCATCCGACATCTGACGGAGTCCGAGATTGTCGAGGTCCAGCCGCAGCTGGCCCGGACCAAGGCTGACCGCGAGGACACGGCCCTGCTGCAGTTCCGGCTGGCCAACGGGACCATCGCCCACATCACGACGAACTGGGTCACGCCGTACAAGGTTCGCACCCTGCAGGTCGCGACCCAGAACAAATTCGTCGTCGCCGATCTGATGAGCCGTCAGGTAACGGAGTATTTCGGCCAGCAGCCGGACGGCAGCTATTCGACACGCGGCGTCATGAGCTGGCCCGCCGAGCCCCTGAAGAAGGAGCTGGAAGCCTTTGCCCATGCCATCCGCACGGGCGAACCGCCGGCTGTGACCGGCGAGGACGGGCTTCGGAACCTGGAAGTGGCGCTGAGGTGTCTGGGGGAGGGCTAGCCGCCCACCACCTGCATCCCCAGCCATTCCGCGATCAGGGCCGGCTTGTCCGCGCCCTCGATCTCGACCGTGACCTCGTGTTTCAGCAGCCAGCGGCCGCCGCCCTTGTCCTCGGCGGACAGCAGCTTGAAGCGTCCGCGGACGTTGGATCCGGCCGGAACGGGGGCGAGGAAGCGGAGTTTGTCGAAGCCGTAGTTGACCCCCATCACCACGCCTTCCAGCGGCGGGACGGCGTCATAGGTCATGGCCGACAGCAGGCTGAGGGTCAGGAAGCCGTGGGCGATGGTGCCGCCGAAGGGGGTCTGGGCCGCCGCGACCGGGTCGATATGGATGAACTGCCGGTCCTCGGTGATCTCGGCGAAGGCGTCGATCCGGGCCTGGTCGACGGTGATCCAGCGGCTGACGCCGATCTCCTGGCCGATCAGGCCGGGCAGGTCGGCGACGGGGGTGGGCAGGCCCTTGCGGTCGGTCATGGTCTCAGGCTCCAGGGGTGAAACGGTCTTCGATGATGGCGGAAAACACGGACGGGTCGACGTTGCCGCCCGACAGGACGGCGGCGGTGGTCAGGCCGGCGGTCTCGACCTTGCCGGCCAGGATGGCGGCCAGCGACACCGCCCCGCCCGGCTCGACCACCAGTTTCAGCACCTTGAAGGCATAGCGCACAGCCTCGGCCACCTCGGCGTCCGAGACGGTCACCACCCCGGTCAGTCTTTGATTGATCGGGAAGGTCAGCTCGCCCGGCCGGTCGGTCATCAGGGCGTCGCAGATCGAGGGCCGTTCGACCGGGGCGTGGGTAAGCCGCTCGCCCGCCGCCAGCGACAGCAGGGTGTCATTATAGGCCTCGGGCTCGACGCCGATGACCCGGGTCTCATGCGACAGGGCTTCCATGGTCAGGTTGATGCCCGCGATCAGTCCGCCGCCCGAGGCCCCGCACAGCAGCTGGTCCAGCGGCGCATCGGCCTGTTCGAGGATTTCCAGCCCGGTCGTGCCCTGGCCCTCGATGACGAAGGGATCGTCGAACGGACGGACGAGGATGGAGCCCTTGGAGGCCGCGATCTCCTCGCCGATGGCCTCGCGGCTCTCGGTATAGCGGTCGTACATCCGCACCTCGCCGCCGAAGCCGATCACGCCCTCGACCTTCACCTTGGGGCTGTCGGCGGGCATGACGATGATGGCCTCGATCCCGAGAATCTGCGCCGCGCAGGCCACGGCCTGGGCGTGATTGCCGGACGAATAGGCCACGACGCCGCGCGCCTTCTCTTCGTCCGTCAGGCGGCTGATGCGGTTCCAGGCCCCGCGGAATTTGAAGGCCCCGGCCCGCTGCAGGGTCTCGGCCTTGAGCAGGATCCGACCGCCGGTCAACGCATTCAGCGCCGGGCTCTCGATCAGGGGGGTGCGGACGGCCTGTCCGGCGATCTGGCGGGCGGCGTCGCGGACGCCGGCGAAGGAGGCGGTGTGCATCTGCAATCCATAGCTGGCCGGTCATCCCGGCGAAAGTCGGGCTTGCAGTCCCGGCCTGACCGCCGGCTGGTTCATCACAAAGACCACAAAGAAGAAGCCACGAAGGTCACAAAGGGACCTGCGCCTGTCACTGCTGCCTTCGTGACCTTCGTGACCCCTTGGTGTCCTTCGTGGAGAACCTCCCGGCGGCAAACCCAATCGCTCGGCTTGCGGCTTCGCCGCGATGACCGGTTGAGTCTGGCGACCGCCGCTCTAACCTGACCGGATGAAGAGCCTCATCCTCGCCATTGACCAGGGCACCACCTCGACCCGGGCCATTGCCTTTGAGGCCGCGCCCGAGGGTGGCTTGCGGCCCGTCGCGGTCAGCCAGGTCGAGCTGGAGCAGCATTTCCCCCATCCGGGCTGGGTCGAGCATGACGCGGCTGAAATCTGGGCCGCGACGCTGCAGACCTGCCGCGCGGTGATCGGACAGGCCGGCGGGGTCGAGCGGTTCGCCGCCATCGGCATCACCAACCAGCGCGAGACCTCGGTGCTGTGGGACGTCGCCACCGGCGAGCCCCTGCATCGCGCCATCGTCTGGCAGGACCGGCGAACGGCAGATGTGACGTCGAAACTGGCGGCCGCCGGACATGAGCCGATGGTGCAGGCGGCGACCGGCCTGATTCTCGATCCCTATTTCTCCGCCTCCAAATTTGCCTGGCTGCTGGACGCCGTCCCGGGGGCCCGGGCCCGGGCTGAAACGGGGGCGGTCAAGGTCGGCACCATCGAGACCTGGCTGACCTGGAAGCTGACCGGCGGCGCAAGCCACGTCACCGACGCCACCAATGCCAGCCGCACCTCGCTGATGGACCTGTCGACGCGGGCCTGGCGGCCCGATCTCGCGGCCCTTTTCAATGTGCCGATGGCGGTCCTGCCGGAGATCCGCGGCTGCGCGGATCATCTCGGCGACTGTGATCCCTCCCTGTTCGGGGCGGCACTGCCGATCCATGGCGCGGCAGGGGACCAGCAGGCGGCCCTGGTCGGCCATGGCGCGCTCAAGGCCGGGAACGCCAAGATCACCTATGGTACCGGGGCCTTTCTGGTCGCCAATGTCGGCGGTGAGCCGGTCGGATCGACCAGCCGCTTGCTGGGCACCATGGGCTATGCCGTCGGGGACGATGTCGCCTGGGCCCTCGAGGGCTCCATCTTTTCGGCCGGCTCGGCGATCCAGTGGCTGCGCGACGGGCTGAAGGTGCTCGGTGCTTCGGGCGAGTCGGAGGCCATGGCCCGGGGGCTGACGGACAATGGCGGGGTCTATCTGGTGCCCGGCTTCACCGGCCTGGGCGCGCCCTGGTGGGAGCCGGAGGCGCGCGGGACCCTCATCGGCCTGACGCGCGACAGCGGACCGGCCCATTTCGTCCGGGCGGCGCTGGAATCGCTGGCCTATCAGACCCGCGACCTGCTCGATGCGCTGGAACGGGACGGGGCTCCGCCGTTGAAGGTGCTCAAGGTCGACGGTGGTGTCACGGCGAATGCCTTCGCCATGCAGTTCGTCGCCGACATCTGTGACGTGGTGGTGGAGCGGCCGGCGTTTCAGGAGATGACGGCGCTGGGCGCGGCCAAGCTGGCGGCGCTCGGGATCGGCCTGATCGGCGATCTGGAGGACCATCCGGTCGAGGCCCCGGCGCGGTGGACGCCGCTTATGGCCACGGAAGCGCGCGAACGGCTGCTGAAGGGCTGGCGCAGCGCCGTCCGCGCGGCCATCATCGCCGCTCACCCGGAAGACGCATGACCCAGCCCATCCTCGAAGACGCCCAGTCCACCTTCTCCGGCACCCGGGAGGTCGATCCCCGACATGCACTCGATGAGGCGGCGCTGGACCTGTGGCTGAAGGCGCATGTCGAGGGCTATGCCGGTCCGCTGACGCTGCGCCAGTTCAAGGGCGGGCAGTCGAATCCGACCTATGAGCTGGTCACGCCGACCGGCGCCTATGTGTTGCGCCGCAAGCCGCCGGGCAATCTGCTGCCCAGCGCCCATGCCGTCGACCGGGAGTTCACCGTCATCTCGGCCCTGCACAAACAGGGCTATCCGGTGGCCCGGCCCCATGCCCTGTGTATGGACGAAGGCGTCATCGGCTCGATCTTCTATGTCATGGACAAGGTCGAAGGCCGGGTACTGTGGGACCTGAAACTGCCGGGGATGGAGCCGGCCCAGCGGCGCGCCATCTATGAGAGCCAGGTCGATACCCTGGCGGCCCTGCACGCCTTCGATCCCGCCGCCATCGGATTGTCCGACTACGGACGGCCGGGCAATTATTTCGAGCGTCAGGTCGGGCGCTGGACCAAACAGTACCGGGCCTCGGAGATCGATCCGATTCCGGCCATGGACCGGCTGATCGAATTCCTGCCGTCCACCCTGCCGCCGGACGGGCCGACGCGGATCGTTCACGGCGACTTTCGCCTCGACAATATGATCCTCTCGCCCGGCGGGCCGCAGGTCCGGGCCGTGCTGGACTGGGAGCTGTCGACCCTGGGCGATCCGATGGCGGACTTTTCCTATCTGCTGATCGCCTGGGTGATTCCGGCGACGGCCCGCAACGGTCTCGCCGGTGCCGATCTCGAGGCCCTGGGCATTCCGTCAGTGGCGGAGACGGTGGAGCGTTATGCCCGGCTGACCGGGAACACGCCGGCCAATCTGGACTGGCTGCTGGCCTACAACCTGTTCCGGCTGGCGGCCATCTGCCAGGGCATTGCCGGGCGGGTGCGCGACGGCACGGCGGCCTCGTCCCATGCCAAGGCCATGGCGGCCCAGGTGCCGATGCTGGCGGCGGGCGCGCTCAGTTTTGCGCAGAAGGCGGGAGCCTGAGGAGGGATCAGGGATTAGGGATTAGGGATTAGGGATTAGGTCGCAGCAGGGGTCCGAAGGGATCGACGGCCGGACAAGGCCCCCCAAGCCCCAAGCCCTCCCTAATCCCTAATCCCTAATCCCTTGCCTCACCCCGGCTCCCCCACGAGCGTGAAGGCCGCCCAATAGGCCGGGTGGGCCCAGCGCCGTTCGGCGCGGACGGCGCGGATGCCGGCCTGCAGGGCAAGGGCGCGGACGCCGGGATCGCCGGGGCGACGGCTGTCCAGGTCCGCGAAGGCCGAGGTGATCAGGGTCGTGGTCGCGGCGTCCGACACCTCCCAGTGCGACACCATCACCGACCGGGCTCCGGCATAGAAGAAGGCACGGGCCAGTCCCGACAGGCCTTCGCCGCCCGGCCGGCCGTCGGAGGCCGCTGTATTGCAGGCCGACAGCACCACGAATTCGGCATTGAGCCGCAACTGCGCCGCCTCGGAGGCACCCAGATAGCCGTCGTCGGCCTCGGTGGCCTGGTCGGGCGGGGTCATGACCAGTCCGGGCTCGGCAGCGGCGGAGCCGGCCATCAGGCCATGGGTCGAGAAGACCACGAACCGCGCCTGCGACAGGGCGTCGGCGTCGTCGGCGCGGACGGCGTGTTCGGTGGCCTCGGGGCCGATCCGGACAAGCGCGTCGGGATAGCGGGTCTTCAGCGTCTCCAGCTCCAGTTTCGAACCGGGCAGGGCCGGCAGGGCCCGGAGTTTGCCGACATCGGCCAGCCGACCGTCGCCCATGACGTCGTCGGCCGCCGGAGCGCCGCGCGTGGCGTTGACCGGCTCACCCGTCAGCAGGGGCGCACCGAAGGCCGCAAGCTGCAGGCGGGTGCCCCCGGCGTTTGTCCGCGGTGTCACCGTGCCGCGTCTTTGCGGGCAGCCGGGACTGCGCAGGGCCGGATCGTTGACCAGGTGACACCGCAGTGCCTCCAGGCTGGATACGGCCGGCAGGGTGGCAAGAGCATAGCGGTCGATCAGCCAGGGTGTGGCGGCCAGCGCTTCCGGGGCGGTGTCCGAACCGGTCGGGGCCGCGGTCGTCAGCACTGACAGCGGCAGGGCGGTGAGGGCACCGGTGACCACCGAGAGCAGGGTCTTCTTGCCGACGAAGGCACTTTCGACGGGCTGGACCAGCTCCGTGTACAGACGATGTGCCGTCGCGCGGTCGAACAGGGTCGCCTGTGGCCCCGCGAACAGGAGCGGATCAACGGCCTGATCGCCGCGCACCGCGCCGGCGCTGGTCAGGGAGGCGCGCAGCCGGTTGACCGCTGCGGTCATGGCCGTGTCACCGAGGTCATCCGCCCGGGCCCATTCAACGCGTTCGCGCGATATACCCCAGACATAGGTCGCCTCGGGATTGACCAGCACCAGCAGCAGGCCCTCGTCGGGGCCGAGCAGGGCCTGGGTTTCGGCGACCGACAGGGCACGCGGGCTGGTCAATTCGGAATAGGCGGGAAAGCGGGCGTCGATGTCGGTGTCCACTGCCTGGAGCCGTTCGACCGTCGCCTCCCACACCGTTCGGGTCCGGGTCCGATCGGCAAGGCCGGCGGCATCATCAGAGGCGTAGAGCCGCTCCAGCTCGCGTTCCAGCCGGTCGCGGCGCTCGATCAGGGTCTCACGCTCCTCTGCCAGCCGGCCCAGCGCATCGTCGCCCTGGGCGAACCGGGCCGAGACCCGTGCGAGGGCGTCGGCGGCGTCGGAGGCCATGGCCCATTGCGCGGCCTCAAAGGCCTCGGCGCGAAGGACGGGGGCGGAATCCTGACGCGCGGGCGCAGGACCGGCGACGAGCACGGCGGCGACGGCGGCCATGGAAGCCAGACCTCTTGCCGCCCGGGCCGTGATCATAGCTTAAGGCCTCAGTTGCTCAGGACCTGGACCTTGGTCCAGACGTCGCCCCGGTTGACGATATCGACCTGCATCTGGCCGCCGGCGCGCGGGGAGACCGTACAGACCGGATAGTGGTCGCCGAATCCGTCGCGGCAGATCACGGCACCACGGGCATCACGCACGGTCAGGTCGATATTGGTGTCGCCGTCGCCGATCGCGGCAACACGCAGGATCTCGCCGCCGCGGGCCTCGACGTTGAAGGCCCACCGCTCGCGAGCCTGCAGCGACTTGACCGTCAACACCGGGCCGGTGCCAAAGGCGGAAGAGCGCACACCCCGGGTGAGCGGGTCGCGCAGACGGTCGATGGCGTCGATCACCCCGGCATTGCCGGCGGCCAGGGCCGCGGCCTCGTCCAGCAGGCTCCCGGGGGTCAGAAAGGCCGTTTCACCTTCGCCCTGGCGGACCGGTACCTCGGCCAGCAGACGGGCGGCCATGATCAGGGCACCCGCGTCGCCCCGGCTGCGGCCCCAGGTCGCCAGTTCGGCGGCGGTCAGGACCTGGGTCACGCCGCGTGCGGCGGGGGTCAGGACGGCGTCTTCCTGTCCCGCAGTGGCCCCGGCGGTGGCTCCGAACAGGAGACCGATCGCCAGACCTGCCCCGATCCATGTCCGTCCGCCGATCCGCATCACTGTTCCCGCCTGCTGTCCGGCCGCTGGACTGCAGGCCGATGATGCACTGTCCCGGCCATCGGGAGAACAGGGATACTGACGGAAGCTGACACGGCGCGACCGACGGGTCAGTGCGGGGCGAGAACGGCACCGTTCAGGATGCGCCGGTCGTCCTTCGCCTGGACCAGAATGGCGACGGCCAGACCCGATCCGGCGGCGTCGGGCAGGGCATAGAGGGCGGGCCGGCCGGTCCAGTCGCCGAGAGTCCGGACCGAGCGCACCACATTCATGTGCCGCACCGTGCGTCCCCGGTTGTCGCCACGGGCGATCACGACCTCCTGCGGGCCGGGGGTGAAGGTCACCGCCACAACCTCGGCACCGCCGGACGGCGCGCGGCCGGAGCCGACGCCGACGCGATCGCCGCCGGTGCGGAATTCGATCTCGGGCGGAAACACCCGGCGCGCGGCCTCCTCGTCGATGGCGCTCTGCAGGGCCGGTGCCTGGGCTCCTGCGACCTGACGACGACCGTCGATCACCACCTGGGGCGTGGACACGTCGCGCAGTCTGAGCGGCTTGCGGTAGGCCCGCTGGCGTTGCGCGAACTCCGGGCGGGCGAAGGTATCCTGCCAGCCCAGATAGTCCCAGTAGTCGACAGCATAGGTCAGGGCGATGACGCCGGGCTCGGCCGCGACGACTTCGAACCGGGCATTGGCTTCGGGACAGCCGGCGCAGCCCTGGGCGGTGAACAGCTCGATGACCACAGGCTCGGCCGGGCGCACGGTCTCATGGGCAGCGCGGGCCGACGACGGCCGGGCTACCGACCCTGCCGCGACAAGGGCGGCCGCGATGGCCGCCGCAGGAATGAGCCAGCCCCTCATGCGCATGGGCGTGAGGTTAACCACGGCGGACGAAATTGCGCCGCTCATTTTCGCGTGAAGGCCGAACCGGTCGGGGGATCGCTAGACCCGGATGTCCAGCAGGGCACCGGGGCGCGTGGGACGCTCGTCCTGTGCGGTCGGGGCGGACGCGGGTTCGGCGGTACGCGCCGCCGGCACCGGGCCGCCGGCCTGCACCGCATCCAGGGCCGCCCTGAAGAAGTCCGACCGCGCTGCGCGCACGGGAGGCTGCGCGGCGGGTTGCGGCGGGAACGGGACGGTCGGGATACCGGGTCGAATCGAGCTCATGCCCGCAGGGTTAACGAAAACCGTCGGAAAGAGGTTAACGTCCGGGTTCGCGCGGCGTGGCCGTCGGCAGGGGCCGGGCCGGGGCCTGGATGGCGGCGACCAGTCGTTCTATCTCGGCGGCGTCGAGAAGGGGACCGGACGACTTGGCCACGACCTCGCCCATGGCGTTGACGGCGAAGGTCTCGGGCGCGCCGGTGATGCCGAGATCGAGGCCGGCCCGCCCGTCCCGGTCGACCAGAACCATCGAATAGGGATCGCCCAGTTCGTCGAGGAAGGCCCGGGTGGCGACCGGGTCGTCCTTCCAGGCCACGCCGACGATGGCGACGCCGCGCGCTTCAAGTGCCATCAGGGTGGGATGTTCGGCCCGGCAGGGTGTGCACCAGCTGGCGAAGACATTGACCAGCATCGGCTTGCCGACGCCGGCGGTCTTCAGATCGAGATGGCCCGGGCCGGGCTGGTCGCCGGTCAGCATCGGCAGGACGGTCTCGGGAATGGGCTGGCCGATCAGGGCGTCGGGCTTGATCGACGGATCGCGCTTCAGCGACCAGCCGATGAACAGGGCCGCCAGCGCCACGAGGACGATGAGCGGGACGACGGAGAGCCAGCGGCTCATGGCCGGGGCTCTGCCGTGCCGCGCTCGTCCTGGAGCCGCTTCAGCTCTGCCGACCAGCGCCGCGCCGCGAGGGCGGCGCGGGCGGCGAGTGCAGCGAGGACGATCGCGCTCAGACCCCAGGCGGGCCAGACGAAGGCGGCGTAACGGCCCATGTCGAGGTCAAGCATGGTCAGGCCTCCAGGGCTCTGCGGGCGCGGATGGAGACCACCCGGCGGCGCACGATCTCGGTCCGGATCGCGGTCAGCCAGGTGGCCAGGAACAGGGCCCCGTAAGCCGCCATCATCAGCAGCAGGGGCGTGAGGAAGACGGGGGGCATGGCCGGCCCCTCGGCCCGCAGCAGGGAGGCCGGCTGGTGCAGGGTGTTCCACCAGTCGACCGAGAATTTCACGATCGGCAGATTGATCAGCCCGACCAGGCCCAGCACGGCGGCGGCGCGCGTCGCCCTGGCCTCGTCATCGATCGAGGCCCGCAGGGCCATATAGCCGAGGTAGAACAGGAACAGGATCAGCACCGACATCAGCCGGGCATCGCCCCAGGCCCACCAGGCCCCCCACATCGGCTTGCCCCAGAGGCTGCCGGTGGCCAGGGCCAGGGCGGTATAGGCGGCACCCGGCAGGGCGGCGGCGCGGGCGGCGGCGTCGGCAAGGGGATGGCGGAACACGAGGGCGAAGAAGCTGGACACGCCGAGCGCGCCATAGATCATCAGTCCGACCGAGGCCGCCGGCACATGGACGAACATGATCCGCACCGTGTCGCCCTGCTGATAGTCCTCGGGTGCGGTGAAGCTGAACCAGGTCCCGACGACCAGCAGCACGGCGGCCACCGCCCACAGCACCGGCGTCAGCGGGCGGGTGAAGCGCAGGAAGCGGTCTGGATTGGCGAGGCCGAACATCAGCGGCTCTTTAGCGGGCCGGAGCGGCGCACGCCATACGGGGACATCACGGGGTGGCGCCGCGACGCAGGCCTCGTGCTAGGACGACGGCACCCCGACCCGAAAGCGCCCGCCATGACCGATGATGTGACCAGGGATTCCAACGGCAATATCCTCGCCGACGGCGACAGTGTGACCCTGATCAAGGACCTGAAGGTCAAGGGGTCGGGCGGGGTGACGCTGAAGCGTGGGACCCTGGTGAAGAATATCCGTCTGACCGGCGACACCGACGAGATCGAGGCCAATGTCGACAAGGTCCGGGGCCTCGTGCTGCGGACGGAGTTCGTCAAGAAGGCCTGAGCGGCGGGTTCGACTGCGCGAAGCGCAAGAACCCCTGGGCCGCGCTGGTTCATCAAAACGGACACAACGAAGTCACGACGAACACAAAGGGATCGCGTCAGGCTCCGGCCCCGTCGCGCCCCTTGTGGTGAAACCGGGCCGCCAACGGGCCTTGGATCGCGCTTCGCGCGGCCGGAACCTAGCCCTGCGCGTTCCGCACCGCCGCGGCCCCTGCGAAGGGGGTGATCACGGCGGCGAACAGCACATAGGCTCCCAGGAATGCGAGGGCCGGTATCGGGTCGAGGCCGTTGACGGCCCGCTCCAGGGCTCCGGCGCCGAACACCACCGGCGGGATGAAGAGCGGCAGGACGACGACGGCGATCAGCAGGCCGCCGCGCTTCGATCCCAGGGCCAGTGCCGCGCCCAGCGCCCCGGTCAGGGCGAAGCCGAGCGAGCCGATCAGGGCGGAAAGCGCGACCAGGGGGGCGAGGTAGGTCGGCAGGCCAAGGGTGATCGCCGCGACCGGCGCGGTCAGGGCCAGGGGCACGCCGACGGCCAGCCACTGGGCCTTGGCCTTGGTGAGGACGACCAGTTCCAGCGGCACGGGGCCGAGGGCGATCAGGTCCAGCGCCCCGTCCTCGAGGTCGCGCTCGAACAGCCGCTCCAGCGACAGGATCGAGGACAGGGCCAGGGCCAGCCAGGCGATGCCGCCCGCGATCGGCCTCAGCCCCGCTGGATCACCGCCGGCCGCCAGCGGAATGAGCGCTGTCAGGCACAGGAAGAAGCCGCAGGCCAGCAGGGGGCCGCCGCCGCCGGACCAGGCCAGGGCCAGCTCGCGCCGGTACAGGGTCATCAGCGCCCTCATCGCCCGGCCCCGATGTCGAGCACCCGCGCCGGAACCGGCAGGGGATCATGCACGGCGGCGAGAATGGCACCGCCCGTGTCCAGATGGGCCTGCATCATCACGCCGAGGGCGGCGCGCCAGCGGGCGTCCAGCGGGGCGAAGGGTTCGTCCAGCAGCCACAGGGGCCGCGGGGCGGCGATCAGCCGGGCGAAGGCGAGGCGACGACGTTGTCCGGCCGACAGTTTGCGCACCTCCAGGTCGAGCAGGGGTTCGAGCGCCAGCCCGGCGATCGCCGCCGCGATCCCGTCTGCCCCGGCCCCGGCCCAGCGGGCCTGGAATTCCAGCTCCTCGCGGGCGCGTCGACCGGTCTTGAGGCCGTCCAGATGACCCAGCCAGTGGATGTGGCCGGCCCGTGCCTCCGCCGGGTCGATGTCGGCGAAGGTGACCGTCCCGGCATCCGGGCGGACGAAGCCGGCCAGGGTGCGCAGCAGGGTGGTCTTGCCCGCGCCATTGGCCCCGGTCAGGGCCACGGCCTCGCCCGGGGTGATGTGGAACGACAGGTCGCGGAACAGGACGCGTTCGCCGCGGGAGACGGTGAGGGAGTCGGCGGAAATCATCCGTGACCCCACCACTTGCGAACTTCTCTCAATGACCTTGCCGCCGACGTGGATACATGGACGCGCCTCGCAACCCTCGTTATATCCGGCCTCGCCGCAGCAGGCGTTCGCCGCGCGCGTCGGGGACCTGTGCGCCCCGCCGTCGACCGCGCGAACGTGCAACCGGATTGTCGGGCGGCGTTGACCAGAGGAAGCCTCTCCATGCCGTCGAACGACAGTCTCAAGACCCGTCAGGACCTTTCCGTCGGGCGCAAGAAATACGCCTATTACAGCCTTCCCGCCGCTGAGGAAGCCGGTCTGGCCGGGATTTCCCGTCTGCCGCGCTCGATGAAGGTGCTGCTGGAGAACCTTTTGCGCAACGAGGACGGGGTTTCCGTCACCGAAGCCGACCTGCGCGCCGTCGCCGCCTGGATCGACAACAAGGGCTCGGTCGAGCACGAGATCGCCTTCCGTCCGGCCCGGGTGCTGATGCAGGACTTCACCGGCGTGCCCGCCGTGGTCGATCTGGCCGCCATGCGCGACGCCATGTCGGCCCTCGGGGCCGATGCGACGAAGATCAATCCGCTGGTGCCCGTTGATCTGGTCATCGACCACTCGGTCATGGTCGATCATTTCGGCACGCCCGGCGCCTTCAACCAGAACGTCGAGCGCGAATATGAGCGCAACATCGAGCGCTATAATTTCCTGCGCTGGGGTTCGTCGGCCTTCAACAATTTCCGCGTTGTGCCCCCCGGCACCGGCATCTGCCACCAGGTGAACCTCGAGAATCTGGCCCAGACCGTCTGGACGATGGAAGAGGGCAAGAAGACCGTCGCCTATCCCGATACCGTGGTCGGCACCGACAGCCATACCACCATGATCAACGGCCTGGCCGTTCTGGGCTGGGGCGTCGGCGGCATCGAGGCCGAGGCCGCCATGCTGGGCCAGCCCATCCCCATGCTGATCCCGGAAGTCGTCGGCTTCCGCCTGACCGGCGCCCTGCCGGAAGGCGCGACGGCCACCGACCTGGTGCTGACCGTCACCCAGATGCTGCGCAAGAAGGGCGTGGTCGGGAAATTCGTGGAGTTCTTCGGCCCGGGCGTCATCAGCCTGACCATCGAGGACCAGGCCACCATCGCCAACATGGCCCCGGAATACGGTGCCACCTGCGGCTTCTTCCCCGTCTCGGCGGCGACCATCGGCTATCTGACCGCCACCGGCCGCGACAAGGCGCGCGTCGCCCTGGTCGAAGCCTATGCCAAGGCCCAGGGGCTGTGGATCGACGAGACCTCGGAAGACCCGGTCTTCTCGGACATCCTCGAACTGGACATGGCCTCGATCATGCCCTCGATCGCCGGTCCGAAACGTCCGCAGGACAAGGTCGAGCTGACCGTGGCCGCCCCGTCGTTCGAGACCGCCCTGACCGAGGTCTTCAACCGCCCGACCGATGCCCCGCGCGTCAAGGTCGAGGGTGAGAAATTCGACCTCGGCGACGGCGATGTGGTCATCGCCGCCATCACCTCCTGCACCAACACCTCCAACCCCTCGGTCCTGATCGCCGCCGGTCTGGTGGCGCGCAAGGCGAAGAAGCTGGGCCTGTCGGTCAAGCCCTGGGTCAAGACCTCGCTGGCCCCCGGCTCGCAGGTGGTCACCGACTATCTGACCGCCGCCGGCCTGCAGGCCGATCTGGACGCCATGGGCTTCAACCTGGTCGGCTACGGCTGCACCACCTGTATCGGCAACTCGGGTCCGCTGTCGGACAGCATTTCCAAGGCCATCAACGACAACGGTCTGGTCGGTGCCTCGGTGCTCTCGGGCAACCGCAATTTCGAGGGCCGGGTGAACCCCGACGTCCAGGCCAACTATCTGGCCTCGCCGCCGCTGGTCGTGGCCTATGCCCTGGCCGGCTCGATGCGGATCGACATCTCGAAGGATCCGATCGGCCAGGACAAGAAGGGCAAGGACGTCTTCCTGAAGGACGTCTGGCCGACCTCGAAAGAGATCGCCGACATCCAGAAGAAATGCGTCACCCCGGCCATGTTCGCCAAACGCTATGCCGACGTCTTCAAGGGCGACAAGCACTGGCAGGGCATCAAGGTCACGGGCGGCCAGACCTATGCCTGGGACGACAGCTCGACCTATGTCGCCAACCCTCCGTATTTCGAGGGGCTGTCGATGGAGCCGACAGCGGTCACCGACATCGTCGAGGCCCGCGTTCTGGCCATCTTCGGCGACAGCATCACCACCGACCACATCAGCCCGGCCGGTTCGATCAAGAAGACCTCGCCCGCCGGCGCCTGGCTGACCAACCGTGGTGTGGATGCGCTGGACTTCAACAGCTACGGCGCCCGCCGTGGCCACCACGAAGTCATGATGCGCGGCACCTTTGCCAACATCCGTATCCGCAACAAGATCACGCCCGAGATCGAGGGTGGCGTCACGCGTCACTTCCCGTCGCAGGACACGATGTCGATCTATGACGCCGCCATGCGCTACCAGTCCGAGGGCCGGCCGCTGGTCGTGTTCGCGGGCAAGGAATACGGCACCGGCTCGTCGCGAGACTGGGCCGCCAAGGGCACCCGCCTGCTGGGCGTCCGCGCTGTCCTCGCCGAGAGCTATGAGCGTATCCACCGCTCCAACCTGGTCGGGATGGGCGTGGTGCCGCTGCAGTTCAAGAGCGAGGGCTGGGCCCGTCTGGGCCTGACCGGGGAAGAGATCGTCACCATCCGCGGCCTGTCGGACGTCAACATCGGCAAGCTGAAGCCGCGTCAGGACCTGTGGGTCGAGCTGTTCCGTCCCTCGGACGGCAAGATGGCCCGCTTCCCGGTCCGCTGCCGCATCGATAACCAGACCGAGCTCGACTATTTCAAGTCCGGCGGGGTCATGCCCTATGTCCTGCGCAACCTGGCGCGCGGCGACGCGGAGTAGGGCCTCAAGAAGCGCGAATGCGCGTCAGGCCAAAAGAATGAGGGCCGGCGGAGCGATCCGCCGGCCCTTTCTGTTGTGGGGAGACGGCGCGCCGTCCGGGATGACAGGGCGTCCCTAGCCCCCCGTGGCGTTGTGAAGCCCGCGATCACGCGGGTTGCGGCCGAAGGCCTGGGCGCAGACGGCGCGGCCGAACTCTTCGGAGACCATCATCTGGCGGTCGCCCAGCAGGGCGCCGAGCCGGCCCTGGGCGCTGGTCGCGACCGAGACCGGGAAGCGGCCCACAACCCGGTTGCCGTCGGCGGGATCGACGAACTCCACCGTACCGGACAGGGTATGGCTGCCTTCGCCGGTCAGAAGGGTTTCCAGCCGGCCGGCGCGCTCCATCTCGTCGATGTGGACGCGGATGTTGATCGGCACCGTGCCCCACATGCAGCGGCGCAGCTCCTCATGGACCTCGGTCGAAAAGGTGAGGGCAAAATCGTCCTCCGAATCGAGCCAGCCGGTCGACAGGGTGACACTGCCGGCCTGGGCCGTTTCCTGCAGGCCGATCGGCAGGGCCATGGGCGGGCCGCCCTCGATCACGGGGGCGCAGGCCGTGGCGGCGAGCAGGGCGGCGGCGAGGACGGCGGTCGTGGCGGACTTCATTTGGGGCTCCGGAATTCGCGGCAAGCTTTAGCGTAGCGCGCGGTGAACGGCGGATGAACCGGGCTCGCCCCGAGATGAATTCGCCGTAAGGCCGGCGTCAGGTACCGAACACCTCGACCCCGATCTCGCCGTCGGTCGTCAGCCAGGCCCGTTTCATGCCCTGGCTGTTGAAGGGGGCGGTGATGTTGCCGTCGCGGTCGAGGGCGATCAGGCCGCCGTCGCCGCCCATGGTGCCGATCTCGTCGATCACGGCGCGCCCGGCCTCGACCAGGCCCTGACCGGCTGCGACTCGCCAGCTGACCTGGGCGCAGGCGGCGACGCGGATGAAATATTCGCCCTGGCCGGTCCCCGAGACGGCCACGCGGCCGTCGGCCCAGCTGCCGGCCCCGGGGATGGGGGTGTCGCCGACGCGGCCCGGCATCTTGCCGAACACGCCCGCCGTCGAGGTCGCCGCCGCCAGCCGCCCGTCGCGGTCCAGAACGCAGCAGCCGACGGTGCCGTGGCTGAGTGTTCCGGGCGGATGATTGTCCTCGCCCTGACCGGCCCGGGTGAACCAGGCGGTCTCGTCGGCGATGGGCTCCAGTCCCTGGTCGAGGGCGAACAGGGCGGCCCCCTCGCCGGCCAGCATGACATGGGGTGTGCGGTCCATGACCGCCCGGGCCGCCACAACCGGATTGCGGAACCCCTGCAGGGCGGCGACCGCCCCGGCCTTGCGCGTCGCACCGTCCATCAGGCTGGCGTCCAGCTCATACGCCCCGGCCAGATTGGGCGAGGCCCCGCGTCCGGCGACATAGAGGCCGGAATCTTCCAGCAGGACCGTCGCCTCGACCGCGACGTCGAGCGCCGGGGCCCCCGCGTCCAACCGCGCCTTCATGGCCGCGACGACCTCGCCCATATGGGCGATCTCGCGGGTGTAGTCGCGTTCGCGCCGGGCGCCGGCGCCGCCGTGGAGGATGAGGGCGGGTCTGCCGGTCATCAGGGCCTCTTTCAACTCGGGTCGCGGGTCGCTAGCGTCGGACGATGCCGGCGACACTTTCGCCCGTCATGCGCGCCAAGGGACGATCCGTGCAAGCTTCAGGGCCTTTTGTGGCTGTAAATTCCGCCGGGATCGCGATGGATCCGACGCTGGACCCGGCATCGATGGCCGGGTCGTTCAAACGGTTCGGTCGCATCCACATTCCGGGCTTCCTCCAGCCGGCGTCGGCCGAACGGCTGCACCGGAACCTCGCGGCGGAACGGCTCTGGATGTGCTCGACCATGGGCGGCGGCCAGACGATCGATATTCCGGTCGAACAGCTGGAGGCCTTTCCGCCGGATCAGGCGGCCCGGTTCCTGACCCTCGCCCATGCCGAGGCCCGGGACGGCTTTCACTACATGTTCGACAGCCTGCGAATCAGTGATCTGGTCGAGAAGGGGGAGCCGCTGGATCCGACCTATGCCGCTGCCTATGCCTTTCTCAACAGCCCGGTATTCCTCGACTTCGTGCGCAAGCTGACGGGCGACAGCCGGCCCAATCACGTCGATGCCCAGGCCACCCGCTATGAGCGGGGTCACTATCTCACCCAGCATGATGACAAGAAGCCGTCGTCCGGCCGGCTCTATGCCTATGTGCTGAACCTGACGCCGCACTGGCGAACCGACTGGGGCGGCCTGCTCAATTTCATCGACGCCGACGGCCATGTGGCCGAGGCCTACAGCCCGGCCTGGAATGCCCTGAACCTGTTCCGGGTGCCCCAGCCCCACGCTGTGTCCTGCGTCGCCCCCTTCGCCGGCGCGCCGCGCCTGTCCATCACCGGCTGGGTGCGCCAGACCGACCCCGGCCTCCTCCCCTCGAGAAAGATGTCCTGATGCGCGCTGTCCTGTCCAAGGCCCCCGGCGGTCCCGAAACCCTGGTCGTGGAAGAGGTGCTCGACCCTCGTCCGATGAAGGGCGAGGTGGTGATCGAGGTCCGGGCGGTGGGCGTCAATTTCCCCGATACCCTGATCATCGAGGACAAATACCAGTTCAAACCGACCCGGCCCTTCTCTCCCGGCGGCGAGGTCGCAGGCGTGGTCGAGGCCGTCGGAGAGGGCGTAACCAGCGTCCGCAGGGGTGACCGGGTCATCGCCGTGCCCGGCTGGGGCGGTATGGTCGAGCGGTTGGCGGTGCCCGCCGCCTCGGTGATGAAGATCCCCGACGCCATGGATTTCAACACCGCCGCGGCGCTGGTGATGACCTATGGCACCTCCTACTACGCCCTCAAGGACCGGGCCGGGTTGAAGCCGGGCGAGCGGCTGCTGGTGCTGGGCGCGGCCGGAGGTGTCGGCGTCGCCGCCGTCGAGCTGGGCAAGGCCATGGGGGCCCAGGTCACCGCCGCGGCCTCGACCAATGACAAGGTCCAGTTTGCGCTGGAGGCCGGGGCCGACAACGGCCTGATCTATCCCTCGGGCAAGCTGGACAAGGCCGCGAAGAAGGAACTGTCCGGCGAGCTGAAACTGGCCTCGGGCCGCGACGGGCCGGATGTGGTCTATGATGCCGTCGGCGGCGACTATTGCGAGCCGGCCCTGCGGGCCATGGACTGGAACGGCCGCTATCTGGTGGTCGGCTTCCCGGCGGGTATTCCGGCCCTGCCGCTGAACCTGACCCTGCTCAAGTCAGTGTCCGTGATCGGGGTGTTCTGGGGCGCGGCCGTCATGCGTGACCCCGCCGCCCATGCGGCCAATATGGCCGACCTGATGAAGATGTGGAGCGAAGGCAAGATCCGCCCCCGGGTCAGCCAGACCTTCCCGCTGGAACGTGCCCATGAGGCGATCCGGGCGCTGGGCGACCGTTCGGTGATGGGCAAGGTCGTGGTCACGGTCGACTCGTGACCCTTCGTCTGTCGCCCGCACTGGACGTCGCGGCGCTGCGCCAGGCATTCGGGGCGCAGCGGCGGCTGCATATCCCGGGCATCCTCGAGCCCGACAGCGCGGACCGGATCGCCACCGCCATGGAGGCCTTCGACGACTGGAAGGTCAGCGTCTCCGCCGGGGGGGAGTTCTTCGAACTGCCGCTCAAGGGGCGGGTCGCCGCCGAGCCCGGCAAACAGGGCTGGATCGACGGGGCCCGCGTCGACGGGGCCGAGCCGCGTATGCAGTATATCTTCGACACCCGGCGGCTGGATCTGGAGCCGGAGGATGCGCCGCGCGACGCGGTCAGTGAGGTGCCCGGCTTCCTCAACGGACCGGATTTCCTCGCCCTTGTCCGTGGCGTGACCGGTGATGACCGGATCGATTTCGCCGACGCCCAGGCCACCCGTTACCGGCCCGGCCATGTGCTGACCGGCCATGACGACGCCGCCGAGGGCAAGAACCGGCTCTATGCCTATGTGTTGAACCTGACGCGCGACTGGCGCGCCGACTGGGGCGGGGTCCTGGCCTTCGAGGGGGCGGACAGTCACATCGGGGCGGGGTTCGTACCGGCCTTCAACGCGCTCAACATCTTTGCCGTGCCGATGCGCCATGCCGTGACCCAGGTGGCCAGCTTCGCCCCTCGCGACCGGCTGTCGATCACCGGCTGGCTGCGCTCACATCAGGCGGTCTAGACCTCCCGCAGCCGCTCCAGCGCGGCATCGGCCTGGTCCTTGTGCCGGCGTTTGATATTGGCCCCCAGGGTGGCGATCAGGGCCGTGATCACCGCCGCATCGTCGGTGAAGCCGATGCCGGCGAAGATATCCGGAATGGCGTCGACGGGCAGGACGAAATAGGCCAGCGCGCCGAGCATGATCCCCTTGGCCGCCGTCGGCGTCTCCGGATCGCGGGCGGCGTACCAGACGCTGACCACCTGCCGGGCGAAGGGGATGCGGGCCGCGGTGCGCCGGATCTTGGGCCAGAATCCCTTCTGCACCCGCACCTCATTGACCTGCTGGATCGAGGGGACGAGCGCGCGGGAAGGGTCCAGGGCCTCTTCGGGCGTGATCGGTTTGGAATTCGTGGTCATGGCGGCTAAAGCCCCGCAACTGATCTCTGGTTCAACATCCATATAGGGGCTTCGGCCATGAAACTCGACGGGTCGATTGCGGCGGTGGTGACGGGCGGAGCCTCGGGCCTCGGCGAGGGCACGGCGCGGGCCATCGCGGCCACCGGGGCGAAGGTCGCCCTTTTCGACATGAACGCCGAGCGCGGCGAGGCCATCGCGGCCGAGATCGGCGGCGTCTTCTGCCATGTCGATGTGACCGACGACGCCAGCGTCGCAGCCGGCTTTGAAAAGGCCCGCGCCGCCCACGGCCAGGAGCGTCTGACGGTCAACTGCGCCGGCATCGCCACCGGCCAGAAGACGGTCAGCCGCAAGAAGGACACCGGCGAGATCCGCGCCCATGACATGGCCGGGTTCGAACGGACCGTGCGGGTCAATCTGTTCGGCACCTTCCGCGTCCTCAGCCAGTCGGCGGCCGGCATGGTGACGCTGGAGCCCATGGCCGACGGCGAACGCGGCCTGATCGTCAATACCGCCTCGGTTGCAGCCCAGGACGGCCAGATCGGCCAGGCGGCCTATTCGGCCTCCAAGGGCGGCGTCTATGCCATGACCCTGCCGGTGGCCCGCGATCTCGCCCAGGAAGGCATCCGCTGCAACACCATCCTGCCCGGCATCATGTGGACGCCGATGATGGCCGGCATGGACCAGAAGATCCAGGACGCCCTCGCCGCCGCGATTCCGTTCCCGAGCCGGCTCGGCACGCCTGCCGACTATGCCTCGCTGGTGCTGGAACTGGCCCGCAACGTCTACATCAACGGCGAATGCATCCGGCTGGACGGCGCGATCCGTTTGGCGCCGCGCTGACGCGCGGAAGGGCGCTATCGCTCGCGACGCGGTCGCTCGCGGCTTGAGCGCAAGGAAAAGTGCCGAAGGGACTTGCGAGAGGTCCGGGCTTCCCGCTATACGCCCGCCTCCGACTGAAGTGCGGGCGTAGCTCAGTGGTAGAGCACAACCTTGCCAAGGTTGGGGTCGAGAGTTCGAATCTCTTCGCCCGCTCCAGTTGGAACCTGAAAAGCTCGGCTTCGGCCGGGCTTTTTGCTTTTTGGGGCCATGGGCCGCCTGAGTTTGCCAAGGTTGGGGTCGAGAGTTCGAATCTCTTCGCCCGCTCCAGTTGGAACCTGAAAAGCCCGGCTTCGGCCGGGCTTTTTGCTTTTTGGCGGTCCGGTTGCCCGAACTGCCGAAATCGCGCACCTTTTTGCCCTGTTGAGCCGGGGGGCGGTCATGGACGAAGCGGGACAGAGGTCGACGGCTGGCCGACCCGTCGAATCGCAGCGGCTGGATGCCTTCGTCGACGCGGCCTTCGCCTTCGCCGTCTCGCTGCTGATCATCGCCGGGGGCGAGCCGTTGCGGTCGTTCGACGACCTGCTGGCCGCACTGGCGCGCATTCCCGCCTTCGCCTGCGCCTTCGCCCTGATCATTCTCTTCTGGCTGGCCCACCGGACCTGGTCCGGCCTCTCGCCGGCCCGTGACGGCCCGGCGACGGTGCTCAGCCTGGCGGTGGTCTTCGCCGTTCTGGTCTTTGTGTTTCCCCTCCGCCTGCTGACCGATACGGCGACTCATTTCATCTCCGGGGGCCTGCTTCCGGGGCGGGGACTGATCTCGAGCTTCACCGAGTTGCGATGGACCTATGTGATCTACGGAATCGGCTTCTCATTCCTGTCGGGGCTCTATGTGCTGCTGTTCCGGCAGGCGCAGCGGACCATCGATCCGGCGGATGCGGAGCGGCGCCTGGCCGCCCGCCAGTGGGCGCGCACCTGGATGCTTTCGGCGGCGACCGGTCTGGCCTCTGGCGGGATCGCCTGCACACCCCTGCTGGCCGCCGCGCCATGGCTGCCCGGCGTGACCTACCAGCTGATTCCGCTCGGGATCGGCCTGTTCGCCCTGCGCGACCGGCTTCGCCGCCGAAGCGTCTAGAGGCCGAGCGCCGTCCGGATATCGCGCCAGTCGATGTATTTGAAATTCTGCGTGCCGGCGTCGTTGATGTCGTCCTGGACCACGACCACGCCCTCGGGGAAGGCGTCGCCGACCGGACCGCCCAGGGCGGCCAGACCGTCCGTGCCGGTGACGCGGTCGACCGCTCCGTCCCGGACCACGAAACGCCCCACATAGACGGGCGCAGCGCCGTCGATACGCCAGACGGGGAAGGTCGAGTCGCCCTGGCTGGAACCGATCAGATAGCGGGCTGCCCGGTCCTCGATGACGGTCAGTCCCTCGGCGTCCGCGACCAGGACGCCGGGCGCGATCGGCTGGATCAACGTCCGTGTCGCGCCGGTCGCCGGGTCGAGGCCGTAGCGCCACAGGCCGACGTTTTCCTCGGCGATGTAGAGGGCATTGGTCGCCTCGTCGGCGGCGCAGCCTTCCGAGATCGTGCCGACGTCGAAGCGGCGCACCTCGCGGGCCGCGGGCGCGCCCGCGGCGTCGGCGGTCAGGACGAACTGGCGCACCTCGCCCTCGTGTCCGACCAGCACGGCGTGGATTTCGGTGCCGCGGCGGGCGAAGCAGAAGCCGTAGGGTTCGACGACGTCGGTGCGGATCGCGCCCCAGGGACGCACCCCCGCGTCCCCGGCGGGGTCGAACAGGTAGAAGGTGACACCCGTCTTGCCCGGCGTGCGGTCGCTGGCACCCAGCACCACCTGCGGTCGGCCGCCCACGGTCAGGCCTTCGGTCAGATCGACATTGTTCAGCAGGCCCTCCGGCAGGAACTGGAGGACAGCGCCATCGAGGCCGTAGATGTAGAGCCCGGCCTTCTTGTCGGTGCCCGCAACGAAGCCGCGCGTGGCGACCCCGCCGATCGTGACAGGGGCGGGGCTGGTCCAGATGGCCGGATCATCGGCGGCGTCCTGGCCGGCGGTCCCGACCGACGGTGTCTCGAGCCGGGCCATGACGCCGGAGCCCTCTCCGATGAAGCCTTCACCCTCGCCCTGGAAGTCGACCTCCCGGATCGCGCAGGCGGACAGAAGGACGGAGGTAGCCGCCAGAGCGGTCAGGGTGCGGACGAACATGGAGCGCGCCTGTAGTTGATCGGGGTGATCGCGCCAGAACATGCAGCCTGCCGTGCGTCAACCCAAGGCTCGATGAAGAGGTCGCGTCGACATGGTGAAAGGCTGTCCGTATTGAGAACAATTGTCACGCTGGCGTTCAAAAAACGCCAAACCCGTTTCGCCAAACCGTCGCGACCGCGTCGCCGCAAGCCCCTAGGTCCCGGCCCAGAACCGGCGACCGTGGGGGCGACCGGGCCATCGGGATGCTCGTCATGAAACTTGGACTTCTGCTCGGCGCCGCGCTCGCGCCGCTCGCCTTCGCGGGTGCCGCCTTCGCCCAGACCGCTCCTGAGCCGTCGGCCCAGCTCGACGATGTCGTTGTGATGGGCAACCGCCCGATCGCGGAATCCGAGGCGGCCGCCCTGCGGGTGCAGCGCAACGCCGACTCCCTCGTGACCGTCGTCGCCTCGGACTCGGTGGGCCGCCTGCCCGACCAGAACGTCGCCCAGGCCGTCGGACGCCTGCCGGGTGCCGCCGTTGCCCGCGACCAGGGCCAGGCCCGCTACATCAGCCTGCGCGGCGCGCCGGTGAACTGGACGACCCTGTCCATCGACGGCATCTCGATCGTCAGCCCCGAGGGCCGCGACACCCGTTATGACAGCCTGCCCTCGGCCATTGCCTCGCAGATCGTGGTCAGCAAGGCCGTGACGCCCGACATGACCGGCGAGACCATCGCCGGCAACGTCAACATCATCACCCGTTCGGCCTTCGACTATCCGGGCCTGCGCATCTCCGGCAAGGCCGGCGGCGGCTATGTCGAACTGGGCGAGCGTCAGGAATATGAAGGCCAGCTGGTCCTGTCGAACCGCTTTGACACGGACATGGGCGAGTTCGGCGTGCTGGTGTCGGGCAGCTACTACCAGCGCAACATGATCACGGACAACTATGAGATCGACTGGGAGACCGTCTCCCAGGACGTCCAGCCGGGTGGTGCCACCCGTCTGTGGGCGCGCGAGACCGAGAACAAGCTGTACCGCCTGACCCGCAAGAACTACTCCCAGTCGGGTCGCCTCGACTGGCGTCCGTCCGACAACCATCGCCTGTTCGTCGAGTCGATCTTCACGACCTTCACGGACGATGAGGCCCGCGACAACTACATCTTCGACATGGACGACCGTCAGTCCGATCCGTCGACCCCGCCGCGTTCGGCCCTGACGCCCTGCACCGTGACTCCCGTCACCACCGTGACCAACACCGGCTATGCCGACACCTGCATCGGCAACACCTCGCTGGTCGGCACGGTCTACGGCATCGACATCAACCAGCGCGCCACCCTGCGCGCCTTCGAACAGTCGGTCTTCACCAACACCCTCGGCGGCGATCATGAGTTCAACGACGGCTGGTCGTTCGACTGGCGGCTGAACTACACCAAGGCGATCGACGACCGCTCGGTGGTGGGCGAGGCCCGCTACGACAGCCCCTCGACCCGCAACCTGCGCCCGACGATCTCCTACAACTTCACTGACCCGGACCTTGCCCGTATCCGGCTCTTCAACACGATCTCGACGTCCGGCCCGACGACCTTCACCGCCGGCGCACTGGTCCGCGACATCGACACCTTTGCCCGCCCCCTCAGCTCGCTGACCTCGGCCAAGCTGATCGACGAGACCGAGGCCTATACCGGCAAGTTCGACCTGCGCCGGAATTTCGACTGGATGGGCAACGACGCCACCTTCACCTTCGGCGGCCAGTACGACCAGCGGACCAAGGACTCGGACAACCGTCGCTTCACCCTGAACTCGGCAGCCCAGTTCACGGCAGCCGGAATCTCGACGACCTTCGTCCCGGTTTCGCTGGGTGCCGCCTTCAACGGCGAAATCCCGCTGGGCTATGATTTCCGCTATTTTGACCCGCAGGCCATGCGCGACCAGGTCGCCCGCGCCGCCGCGCTGAATCCCTATGTCGCCGAGCCCGCCAACAACTACAACGTCACGGAAGAGGTCGCTGCGGCCTATGCCATGGCGCGCGTCGCCTATGACTGGGGCTCGATCCTGGGCGGCGTCCGGGTCGAGAACATCGTCAACACCGGCCAGGCCATTGTAACCCTCGCCGGCGTCCCGACCCGGATCGAGGTCGAGAATGATATGACGCTGGTCTATCCCAGCCTGCACATCAACTACGACATCGCCGACGACAAGAAACTGCGCCTCTCGTTCAACAGCGGCGCGGCGCGTCCGGACTATGACCAGCTGCGTCCGAACTTCACCTTCAACGACTCCAACCAGACCGTCTCGGGCGGCAATCCCGAGGCCCAGCCCGAGCGGGCCTATGGTGTCGACGCCTATTTCGAATGGTATGTGCAGCCCCAGGGCTATGTGATGTTCGGTGCCTTCTACAAGAAGGTCGAGGACGTCCTGTTCAACGACACGCGGACCTTCGGATCCACCGTTCTGAACACTCCCGGCGTGGATCGCTCGGGCTATCTGCTGAGCACCGAGGTCAACGGTGGCGAGGGCTATATCCGCGGCCTGGAATTCGCGGTTCAGCAGCAGCTCTCGATCTTCACCGAGCAACTGGGCCTGCCGGAATGGATGGGCGGTTTCGGCCTGACGGCAAACGTCACGCTGAACGACAGTGAGGCCGAGGCCCCGGACGGCAGCAAGGTCGTCCTGCCGAACACCTCGGACCTGGTCTATAATGTCGGTGCCTACTACGAGCAGTACGGCCTGTCGGCGCGCCTGAACTATCAGAACCGCAGCGAATGGCTGGACAGCTTCGGGGCCCCCTCTGACGGTGGCAACACCTTCTGGGCCTCGGATGACGAGCTGGACTTCTCGGCCCGCTACGCCGTCAGCGACAACATCGAAGTCTATTTCGATGCCTCGAACCTGCTGGACAACCCGGGCCGCCGCTACTCGCGGGAGTCGGCCTACACCATCGAGTGGGAACAGTTCGGCAGCCGCTACACCGGCGGTCTGCGCTTCGTTTTCTGATCCACGCCGAGCGACGGACATGACCGGGGCCGGGCAGCGATGCCCGGCCCCTTTTCATTGCGCCGCGCCCGTTTGGTACGGTGACGCTGGACCTCGCGGCCCAGCCCGGCTAGGTCGCCCTCGGGGCGAAAGCGGACCGGTTCGGTTCGCCGTTTGCAAGGTGTCTCCCGGATGGGCGCGCGTGGCGCCAGAACGGGACAGTCAGGTCGCATGTTTCTCGAAGGCCAGGTGAACTGGATGTGGGTTCTGGGGGCGGTCGCCGCCGTGGGCTGGATCGTGGGCCTCGTCGCCCTGTGGTTCGCCGTCCGCAACAGCAGCCGTCACGTCGACACCTCGGACCAGCTGGACCAGGTCCAGCGCGTCGCCGAAGATTCCCAGAAGCGTCTGTTCGAGACCCTGAACGCCATTCCCGTCGCCCTGGTCGAGACCGACCGGGAGGGCAAATTCGTTTTCGCCAACCGCGCCGCTCACCAGCTGCTGGGCCGCAAGGACGCCGAGCTGATCGGGCTGCGATTCCATTCGGCGACCTGGGGCATCACCTTCCCCGACGGCCGGCCCGTGCCGCCGGACCTGCTGCCCAGCGCCCGCGCCCTGCGGGGTCAGACAGTCCGCGGCTTCCAGCATCTGCTGGCCAATCCCGCCTCGCGCCGCAAGATGCTGGTCTCCGTCACGGCCATGCCGATCGAGAACGAGCTGGGCCAGATCACCGGCTCGACGGCCGCCATCGTCGAGACCGAAGGCCTGCAGATGCCCGAGCGCACCGTGCCCGAGTTCATGGCACCTGAGCCCGTCGTGGCCTCGGCCGACGACCTGACCCGCCGGGTCTTCGATGCCGCCTCGAGCGCCCTCGTCGTCGTCGGGGCCAATGGCCGGGTCCGCGAGGCCAACCGCACGGCCCTTCTGGTGCTCGGCCGGGCCGAGGCCGACGGCGACTTCTCCGACCTGTTCCTTGCCGAGGACGAGCGCGTCGAGGGCCGCCAGGCCCTGCGCGCCGCCCTGTCTGCCCCGCTGGGCGAGGCCGAGCCGATCATTTCGCGCAACGGCGCGGAGGGCGGCATCCGCTGGTCCATGCTGCCGCTGACCGATGCCGAAGGTCGCGTTGATGCCGTGCTGCTGGCCGGTGAACGTGCCGAGCCGGCCGCGAGCCCTGCCCCGGTCGTCCTTGAGGTCGCGGCCGAACCGACGGCCGTCCCTGACGAAACCCTGGCCCTGCGCGAAGCCGCCGAGGCCGCGCGCCGCGAGGCCGGGGACGCCCTGGCCGCCGCCGCCGCCGCCCGTGAAGAGGCCCGTGCCGCCCATGCCGCGGCGCGCAAGGCCGCCGAGGACGCCGAGGCCGAGCTGGCCGGGGGCCGCCGGATGGAGAGCGTCGGCCGCCTGACCGGCGGGTTGGCCCATGATTTCAACGCCCTGCTGGGCGTCATGACCGGTGCTCTCGACATGATGCTGCGTCAGGCGGACGACCCCGCCCGGGTGCGCCGCATCGGTCAGGCCGCCCTGGCTGCCGGCCAGCGTGGCGAGCTTCTGACCCGACGCCTGACGGCCTTCTCCCTGGGTGACGACGAGCCGGTGCTGCGCGTCCTCGACGCCGGCGTGCTGCTGCGCGGCATGGAGACCCGGCTGCGGGCCCTTGGCGGGCCGGGCGTCGACCTGATGATCGAGGGCCCGTCCGGGGACGCCCCCGTGCGGCTCGACCCCGTCGCCTTCGAGGGTGCTGTCCGGGGTCTGACCCAGAACGCCATCGACGCCGTCGCCGGCCGGGGCTCGGTGGCCGTGCGGCTGGAAATGATGCTGGAGGGCGGCGTACGTCTGAGTGTGCGTGACAGTGGTCCGGGTATGGATCGCGATCTTGCCGCCCGCGCCGTCGAGCCCTTCTTCACCACCCGCGAGGGCGCGGCCGGCCTCGGCCTGTCCCAGGCCTATGCCTTTGCCCGCCAGTCCGGAGGGGTTCTGTCGATCGACAGCATGCCCGGTGAGGGCGCGGAAGTGTCCATCACCCTGCCCAACGCGGGTTGAGCCGCCGCCTTTCGCAGTTCGGCCGTCGGGGGTAGGGTGACAGACGCGGGGGCGGGAGGTTCTTTATGAAGCTGTTGCGATTCATCGTGGTGCTGGCGGTTCTCGGCTACGCCGGCTGGCTGGCCTGGCCGTTCATCTCTCCCCTTCTCGAAGGTTCCGGGCCTGATGTGGCTGCGTCGCGCATGGGTGCCGAGGCGCAGTCGGGCGGAGACCTGTTCGGCTTCCTGCCGGCCTGGACCCTGTGGGCCGGGGCGGTGGGCCTTTATCTCATTGCGGCCCTGATGCTCGGCGCGGGTAATCCGAAGGCCGCCGTGGCCTATTTCCTCGGCTTCATGGCCGACGCCGCGCTCCGGCTGGCGCTGCAACCGGACGGGGGCGACGTCGCGGCCCGCTCTGCGGGTCCCACCAGCATGGCAGCCCCCGATGCCCTCAGCGGCCTGCCGGTCGATCCGGTCTGGCTGGTGCTCGGCGCGCTCCTGCTACTGGGTGCTCTGGTGGCCGTGGCGAGCCGGCAGATGCGCCGCCGGCGCGAGCCGGGCCAGCTGAATTTCTGATCGACGGCTGCGGATCGGCCGCGAAGCCCCCTATATGGGGCGTAACGGTTGACGCTCGCGGGCGGGCCGTTAGGTTCCGCGCGCCTTTCCGCGCCCACGACAGACCCGAGAGACTCCATGGCCGACGCCGCCGCTCCCAGCGCCTCCTATGACGTCGTCATCATCGGCGGCGGTCCGGGCGGCTACAATGCCGCCATCCGGGCCGGTCAGCTGGGCCTGACCGCCGCCTGCATCGAGATGCGCGACACCCTTGGCGGCACCTGCCTCAATGTCGGCTGCATGCCGTCCAAGGCGCTGCTGCACGCGTCCGAACTCTATGAGATGGCGGGCAATGAATTCGCCGGCCTCGGTATCGAGGTGGCCCCGAAGCTCAACCTTGCGCAGATGATGGCCCAGAAGGCCGAAAGCGTCACCGCCCTGACCAAGGGCATCGAATTCCTGTTCAAGAAGAACAAGGTCGACTGGGTCCGCGGCCGCGGCCGGATTGCCGGTGCCGGCAAGGTGGAGGTCACCGCTGCGGACGGATCTGTCAGCACCCTGGCCGCCCGGAACATCGTCATCGCCACCGGTTCCGAACCCACCCCCCTGCCGGGCGTGGCCTTCGAGGACGGCAAGGTGGTGGATTCAACCGGTGCCCTGTCCCTGCCGGCCGTGCCGAAGCATCTGATCGTGGTCGGAGCCGGCATCATCGGGCTTGAGCTGGGGTCGGTCTGGCGCCGGCTGGGGGCGCAGGTCACGGTGGTCGAATACCTCGACCGGATCAGCCCGGGTATGGACAGCGACCTGGCCAAGGCCTTCCAGCGAACCCTCACCAAACAGGGCATGGCCTTCAAACTGGGCTCGAAGGTCACGGCCGCGAAAACGTCGAAGGACGGGGTCGAACTGACCGTCGAACCGGCCGCAGGCGGGACGGCTGAAACCCTGAGCGGCGATGTGGTTCTGGTGGCCATCGGTCGCCGTCCCTACACCGAGGGCCTCGGCCTCGAGACGGTGGGCATCACGCCGGACAAGCGCGGCTTCCTCGACAACCACCATTTCAAGGTCGCCGAAGGCGTCTGGGTCATCGGCGATGTCACCCATGGCCCCATGCTGGCGCACAAGGCCGAGGAGGATTCGGTTGCGGTGATCGAGCTGATCGCGGGCAAGGCCGGTCACGTCGACTACAATCTGGTCCCCAGTGTGGTCTACACCGCCCCCGAGGTCGCCTGGGTCGGCCAGACCGAGGACCAGCTGAAGGCGGCGGGTGTGGCCTACAAGGCCGGGAAATTCCCCTTCACCGCCAACAGCCGGGCCAAGATCAACCACGAGACCGACGGCTTTGCGAAGGTGCTGGCTGATGCCGTCACCGACCGCATCCTCGGGGTCCACATCATGGGGCCCCAGGCCGGTGAAATGATCGGCGAGGCCTGTGTGGCCATGGCCTTCGGCGGATCGTCCGAAGACCTTGCCCGCGTCTGCCACCCGCACCCGACCCGGTCCGAGGCTGTGAAACAGGCGGCCATGGGCGTCGAGGGCTGGACGATGCAGGCCTAACCGGCCGGAAGCTCCAGTGTCCGCGTCGTCGGGCGGCGGAGGCCGGTGAAGGTCACTGTGTCGGCGGGGAAGTCCAGGGTGACTTCACGGAACCGGCCCAGCAGGTCGGCACCGATCAGCAAGGCCGGGCGGCCGCCCAGGCCCAGGGTCTGGAAGCAGTGCAGGTCGGCGAACAGCATGGGGGTTGCGCCCAGCCGGGTTGCGCCCAGCCTCAGGTCATCGACGCGCGCCAGCTCGGCGCTCAGGCTCTGGCCTGTGACGCCATAGATGGGCACCGTCCGCGAAAGCCGTCCGCCGTCGCGCCGCCGCGCCGCAATCGCGCGCTGAAGCGCCAGATTCCCGATCGAATACTGGGCCCCGCTGTCGATGAAGGCGACGGTCGGCTGGCCGTCCACCGTCACCTGGGTCAGCATCATCTGGCCGAAACGACCGGTGACCGCCCGCAAGCCGTCCCGACGGATGCGCGAGCCGGTCTGCACGTCCCCGCCCATGATGATGGCCACGCCGCGCATGGTCAGGCTGGCCGAGCGCCGAATCACATCGAAGCGAAGCCTGAACCGTCCCAGGACGTCGAGGCCGATCAGGCCGTCCGCCCCCAGCTGGTCGCGCGAAAAGACCGGGCAGGTCAGGTTGCGAAAGCCCAGGCCGCTGAGCTGCAGGCGATTCACGGCGACGCTGCGGGTCACGCGCGCCTCGGTGATGCCATGCACGAGAACCGGCGCCAACGGCGGCAAGGCCAGCTGGTCGGCCAGGGTGTCGGCGATGGAGGTGGTGCCTGCCCCGGTGTCGATGACGAAGGTGAAAGGGCCGCGGTTATTGATGAAGACTGCCGCACCGACCCGGGTGAACAGATTGGTGAGCAGCTGGATCGGCCCGGTGTCGAACCCGGGCTCCGGCTCTTGCGGTATGTCCTGCGCGGCCGCCGGCGACGCGGCACCCATACCGATGGTCGCGGTCAGGCCGGCGATCAGACCGCGACGGTTCGGGTCCTGAAAACTGCTCACACCCAGCGCCGCCTCCCAAGCGGGTTTGAGCGATACTTGTACCCCGTTCCGCAGACCTGACCAGTCCGGCCCGGTCAGCTGCGCGGGTGGGCGGCGGAGTATTCGTCCAACAGCTTCTGGGCGTCGACGGCGGTATATTTCTGGGTCGTCGACAGGCTGGCATGGCCCAGCAGTTCCTGGATCGAGCGCAGGTCGGCCCCGGCCCCCAACAGGTGGGTGGCGAAGCTGTGACGCAGGGCGTGCGGCGTCGCTGTGGCCGGCAGGCCCAGCCGGCCGCGCAGCCGCTGGACGATGGCCTGGACGTGGCGCGGCGTCAGCGGCCCGCCGCGACGGGCGCGGAACAGGGCATCACCGGGGGCCAGCGGAAAGGGCTGCAGGGCCAGATAGCTGTCCACCGCCGCGCGAACTGCAGGCAGGACAGGAGCCAGCCGCGTCTTGCCGCCCTTGCCGGTGATGCGCAGGGTTTCGTGCAGGGGGGCGTCGGAGCGGCGCAGTGACAACCCCTCCGAAATGCGCAGGCCGCAGCCGTACAGCAGCGTGAGGACGGCGCGGTCGCGGGCGGCCTCCCAGGCCTCGGCATCCGGATCGGCCCCGGTTTCGTTCAGCAGGCCGCGCGCCTGATCCTCGCTGACGGGGCGGGGCAGGGAGGGTTTGATCCGCGGACCGCGCACGAGCGAGAGCTGCGGCGCGGGAGTGGCGCAGCGCCGGTCGAGAAAGCCGTGAAAGGCCCTGATGGCGGAGAGGGTCTGGCTGATCGACCGGGCCGCCAGCGGCTGATCGCCCCGTTCCTGTGAGCCCTGGCGACGCTCGGCCAGATGGGCGCGCAGTTCGGCGGCGGTCACCGTACCGAGATCGACCAGCCGCTGCGGCTCGCCGCGATGCCGTTCCAGAAAGGCGAGATAGCCCCGGCCGATACGGCCATAGGCCTCCAGCGTATTGGCGGCCAGCCGGCGCTCGTGGGCGAGATGCTCCAGCCAGGCCCCCAGGGCTTCGCCGGCGGTCAGTTGAGAATCGGCCATCGCTCGGCGGTCCGTTCCACCACCCGGGCGATGAAGGCCACCAGTTCGCAGCCCATGGTGGGGGTGAAACCGTCCTCCTCGGGCGAGCCGAAGGCGCAGATGGCGTGGCGGGCGGTTGTCTCTGCGCCGGGGAACTGGGGGGCCATGCGGATCAGGGCAACCGACTTCACCTCGGCCTCATTGGCACCGAACAGGTTCAGCCCGTCGAAATTCGGCCCCAGCCAGGTCAGGCCATGCTCGCCCAGAAGGGAATCGACCCCGCCGGCCTCAAGCCCGCGCCAGCCGAACGGGACTCCGCCGGGCTTCTCAAGGGCGATGGCGGCACCGGCCAGGCCGAACCGCCCCTGGGCCACGGCATCGAGACGGCGCGCCAGATCGGACGGATTCCGCGCCTCCATCAGATCAAGGGCTGCGACATGGGTCTGGGTCTGTGCGGCGAAATTCGCGCGGGCGATCGCTTCAATGCGTTTGCGGGCGTCGGCCTCGCGCTCGGCGGCCTCTTCCAGCCTTGTCAGGGCGGCGCGGCCGAACTCCACGACATTGCGGCCATGCGGCTTGAGCCCGATCTCCTCCAGCAGGGAGCGGTCGTCCAGCAGGGTCTGGGGGTTGGCCTGCAACCAGGCGCGAATCTCCGGCCAGTGCGGCTCCTTGGCCGGTTCAGCCGGCGGCAGCTTCGGGGAGGATTCAGGCTTGCCGCTCAAAAACCTCTCCTCGAGGTGACTCTGAAGGATCGCGGTCCCCTGGTTTTGCCGATCCCTACAGGATCGACTGGCCCGTCTTGCCCCAGTCCGCCAGGAAGGCATCAAGCCCCTTGTCGGTTAACGGGTGCTTGACCAGGGCCTTGAAAACTTCGGCCGGCAGGGTCGCGGCGTCGGCACCGGCCACAGCCGCGGCGCTGACATGGCCCGGATTGCGCAGGGAGGCCGCCAGGATCTGCGTCTCGAAGCCGTGCACATCATAGAGGACCCGGATCTCCTCCAGCAGGGCGATCCCGTCTGCGCCATGGTCTTCCAGACGGCCGACGAAGGGCGAGATGAAGGTGGCACCCGCCTTGGCGGCCAGCATGGCCTGGGCGGCCGAGAAGCAGAGGGTGACGTTGGTCCGGATGCCCTTGTCGGCAAAGGCGCGGGCTGCGCGCAGCCCGTCCCAGGTCAGGGGCAGTTTCACCACGACGTTCGGGGCGATGGCGGCGAGCTTGTCGCCCTCCCTGACCATGGTCTCGAAATCGGTCGCCACGGCCTCGGCAGAGATCGGCCCCTCGACGAGGGCGCAAATCTCGGCGATGACCTCGGCGATGTTGCGACCGGATTTGGCGATCAGCGAGGGATTGGTGGTGACGCCGTCCACCATGCCGGTGGGGACCATGGCCCGGATGACGGCAACGTCGGCTGTGTCGAGAAAGAGTTTCATGTCGGTCTCTCTAGCGGAGCGCGAAGGGCGGTGAAAGTCGCCAGCGTCCTGATCCCCCTGCCGGTGCCGGAGGCCTTCGATTACGAGGTCCCCGAGGGGCTGGAGGTTGCGCGTGGGGACCAGGTCGCCGTGCCCCTGGGGCCCCGGCTGATCCGGGGGATTGTTTCCGAGGCCCGGGAGACCACGGGTTCGAACCGGCGGCTCAAGGCGATCGACCATGTGCTGGAAGATCCCCGCCTGCCCGAACGGACCGTGGATTTCGTCGAATGGGCCGCCCGCTGGACGCTGAGCGCGCCGGGCGAGATGGCGGCAGCGGCGCTGAAGGGGCTGCGCGCGCCCCGGCCCCGGCCCGAGCGGCGCGTGCGGC
>VYLE01000075.1_pt1 | contig 92708 bp, 79 predicted proteins | sample 5114391 | NCBI WGS metagenome assembly VYLE01 (sample SAMN12291771, study PRJNA351875) | freshwater metagenome | isolation source: freshwater lake | place: USA: Michigan, Kent Lake | collected 2013-08-15 | reverse complement strand
CCGAGGGATCGCGCGCCGCGGGCATGGAGGGCGCCCGCCCGGTCCTGGCACGCTGGGCGCTGTCGGTGCCGCCGGCCGTCCCGGCGTCGCTCTCTGTGGCTTTCTCCGGCATCGCCGCATGGTCTCCGAGGAGCAGCCGATCGGGCCCGCCGAGCCCCGCCAGAAGGCCGATCAGCCCGAGTGAAAATGGGACCAGTTTCATGGCTTCCGATCGAACATACCGGACCGAGGAACTCGCGTCCCGGCTCTTCTCCGTATCACTACGGGGGGCGGCTGGCTAACGGGCGGTTATGAATCAGCTCCCCGCGCCGCGCCCGAGTTAAACCAAACGTTCAAGTCTCAGGCTAGAATCAGCGAGTCGATGCTTGCGAATCGCAAGCCCTGTTTTCGTGCCCGGAGGTTCCCTTGGCCACCGCAGTCAGCGTCAGCGCGACCAACAATGCCGAGATTGACGGCCTTCTGTCCGGTGTCAAATGGTCCGGCGCGATCACCTACAGCTTTCCCGATGCTGCAAGCGACTACGCTTATCCCTACAGCGGCGGCAGCAGTGAACCCACGACCTCGGGATTTGCGTCGGCTCCGACGCAGATGCAGTCCGCGATCAATTACGCAATCGGACTGATCCTCAGCTACACCAACGCCAACATCACCTATGCGGGGACCAACGGCGCGGACATCATGATCGCGCAGTCCCCGGCGGCCAATCCGACGTCCTACGCCTATTATCCCGGCAACTACGCCTCCGGCGGCGACATCTGGTTCGGGACCTCCTACAATTACTCGCTGGCCTCGCTCGGCAACTACTATTTTGCGACCGCGCTGCACGAACTCGGTCACGCGCTCGGTCTCAAGCACAGCCAGGAGACCGGCGGACCCGCCAACGTCGCGGTGCCCACCGCGCATGACGACAGCGAATACACCGTCATGAGCTATCGCAGCTATGTCGGCGCTTCGACGACCACCGGCTACACCAACGAGGCCTACGGTTATTCGCAGACCTATATGGCCAATGACATCCTCGCGCTGCAGACCATGTACGGCGCGGACTACACGACACAGAGCAGCAACACCGTCTACACGTGGAGCCCGACCACGGGGCAGGAGTTCATCAATGGCGTCGGGCAGCTCGCCGATGGCGGCGGCGCCGGCGGTTCGGCCAACCGCATCTACGAGACGATCTGGGACGGTGGCGGCGTCGACACCTACGACCTGTCGAACTACACGACGAATCTGAGCATCAACCTCAACCCCGGCGCATCGTCGGTGTTTTCCACCGTACAGCTCGCCAATCTCGGCAACGGTCACTATGCCTCGGGCAACGTCTACAACGCCTATCTCTACAATGGCGATACGCGCTCCTACATCGACAATGCCACCGGCGGCTCCGGCAACGACGCCATCATCGGCAATGCCATCGCCAACGTGCTGAACGGTGGCTCGGGGAACGACACGATCACCGGTGGCGGCGGCAACGACACGATCGTCGGCGGCGCGGGGACGGATACGGCGGTGTATTCGGGGAACAGGGCGAACTATACGATCGCTTACAATAGCAGCTCGTTGACATTCACCGTTACCGATCAGCGGACGAATTCACCTGACGGAACGGACACCGTGAGCGGTGTCGAGTATTTCCAGTTTGCGGATGGGACGGTGACAGCGTCGTCGCTCCTGACCCCCGTGGTGATCGAGTCTTTGGGCTCGACGAGCCTGGTTCAGCTGGGCGATGTCTTCTACTTCAATCCGGTTGCTGGCGGCAGCGGCCCGCAACTGATCTACGGTGGCACGCCGTTTTCAGCGAGCTCGCTGAACGGCTGGGCGATCATCGGCGTCGAGCAGACCGGCAGCGGCTACGAAGTCGCTTTGCATTCCCTCAGCAGCGACCAGTACACGGTCTGGAATACGGACAGCGGTGGCAACGTGATCGGCAACGCGACCGGCGGCGTGGTTGCCGGCTCCAGTGCCGTCCTTCAGGCCCTGGAGCCAAGTTTCCACCAGGATCTGAACGGCGACGGAACAATCGGACCGATCGCCAGTGCCGGAACGGTGATCGAGTCCTATGGTTCGACGAGTCTCGTTTTGGCCGGAAGCAATTTCTATTTCAATCCGGTCTCCGGTGGTACCGGCCCGCAGCTCAAATACGGCGGAGCGGCTTTCTCGGCTGCATCCCTGAACGGATGGGCGATCATCGGAGCGGAGCAGACCGGCGGTGGCTACGAGGTTGCTCTGCATTCCCTGAGCAGCGATCAGTACACGGTCTGGAACACCGACAGCAGCGGCAATGTGATCGGCAACGGCACGGGTGGAGTTGTGGCCGGCGCGAGCTCGGTGCTGCAGGCGCTGGAGCCAAGCTTTCAACAGGACTTGAACGGTGACGGAACGATCGGCACGATCGCGACTGTCGGGCCGACCACCGGCGGCGGCACTGTCATCGAATCCTACGGCGCCACCAGTCTGGTGCAGCTCGGGAGCAACTTCTATTTCAACCCGGTGGCAGGGGGCAGCGGCCCGCAGCTGAAGTATGGCGGCACCGCCTTTTCAGCCACTTCGCTGAATGGCTGGGGCATCCTTGGCGCGGAACAGACCGGCAGCGGTTACGAGGTCGCATTGCACTCCCTGAGCGGCGACCAGTACACGGTCTGGACGACGGACAGCAGCGGCAACGTGACGGGCAACGCCACCGGCGGCGTGGTCGCGGGCTCGAACTCAGTGCTGCAGGCCCTGGAGACGAGCTTCCACCAGGATCTGAACAGCGACGGCACGATCGGACCGCTCAGCAGTTCCGGGACGGTGATCGAGTCCTATGGCGCGACGAGCCTCGTGCAGCTCGGCAACAATTTCCATTTCAATCCGGTCTCCGGCGGCAGCGGTCCGCAGCTGATATATGGCGGCACGCCCTATTCGGCGACCATGCTGAACGGCTGGGCGATCATCGGGGCCGAGCAGACGGCGGGCGGTTACGAAGTTGCCTTGCATTCCCTGAGCAGCGACCAGTACACGGTCTGGAATACCGACAGCAGCGGCAATGTGATCGGCAATGCGACGGGCGGTGTGGTTTCGGGTGCGAGCGCAATTCTCAAGGCACTGGAGCCGAGCTTCCACCAGGATCTGAACAGCGACGGGCACACCGGCATTGCTGCGGCCCAACCATCGTCGGTCGTCCAGCCGGATCATGTCACGGGCTATCTGGTCTAGGCGGGGCGGCTGCCGGTTTCGTTGCTTCTGCAACTGGCCGGCCATCGACAATCCCGACCTGGGCTGCTAGCTCGCTCTTTTGCCGAGACGGACGCGTCGGCTGCGGGCCAGGTGATGGAAAGTTCGGATAGCTTGGGCGGGGACAAGCGCTCGCGCCGCCTCGTTTACGGCTGGTCGGCAAACCTCGTCCAGATGATGCTCGGGCTGACGCAGCAATTGCTGCTGATTCCGCTCTTCCTGCAGGTCTGGAGCGGCGAGACGCTGGCGGCCTGGCTGGCGATCTATGCGGCGGGTGGCCTCGTCGCGATGGCCGATGCCGGGTTGCAGCTTCGCGCGATCAACCGCTTTCTCGCGTTCAAGGCCTGCGTCGACTGCGACGGACGGACGGCCAGTTTCTACCGCGCCGTGCTGCGGATTTATCTCGCCATCGTCGCGGTGCTCGGCACCCTGTGGTGCGCCGTCACGCTCCTCGTGCCGCCTTCGGCGGTGCTCGGTTTTCGCGAAATCCCCACCTTCGATGCCGCGCTGCTGGTGATGACGCTCGGCATGCTCATGACCTTGCCCGCCAATCCCGCCTCGGGACTGTACCGGGTTCGGGGGCGTTACGGCCGCACGGTGTGGCAGCAGAATATCGCGCTGCTCGTGGGACAGATCGCCCAGCTGGCGGCGTTGGTGCTGTACGGCAGCCTGCTGGCGGTGGCGCTCGCCTTCGTCTCCACCCAGTTCGCGCTCACGGTGATCGTCGTTGCCCTCGACGCGCCGCGCCTGTTTCCGTTTCTGCGCCGGGCCGGCGGGACGAGGCGGTCCCTGCGCTGGAGCATTGGTCAGTTCGCTCGCGCGCTTCCTTTCGCGGTCGCCAACATGACCGAGCTCATGCTGGTGAATCTGCCGGTGCTGCTGGTCTCGGCGCTCGTCACGAACCGCCTCGCGGTCGCCCAATGGGGCCTGACGCGTGTGATTGCGAGCCTGGTGCGCAGCCTGTGTGTCCAGCTCACTTTGCCGCTCGCCTCGGAGCTCGGTCACGACCATGCCGTCGGCGACAGGGACAGGCTGCGCCGGCTCTACGCCTACGGCTCCGCGCTGGTCACGAGTCTCGCCAGCCTGATCGTCGCGGGCCTGCTGCCGTTCTGGCCGGATTTCTTCGCGCTCTGGACCCATGGCAGCATCCCCTATGACGGGCCACTCGCCGTGACGCTGCTGCTCGGATCGGCGGCCGTGGCGCCGTCGCTGCTGGCCCTGGGGTTTGCCAATTACAGCAATCGCGGGGACCTCCTGATCCGCACCAAGGGGCTGCAGCTCGTGGCTTTCCTGGCCCTGTCGTTCCTGCTCATCCCGCTTCTCGGCCCGCTCGGTGCTGCGATCGCCCTGGTCGCGAGCGACATCCTGATCCAGTTCGGCCTGCTGGGCCTCGTCATCATGCGCCAGACGCTGCGGCATCCGTTCAGGCATATTGCCTTCCTGGCGCTGATGGCCTCGGCGATCGTTTGTTCGGGCTGGCTGGCAGGACTTGCCATCGCGGCTCTCGTGCCCGGTAGCGGCACCGGGTGCTTCATCGCTCGGTGCGCGATCTGGCTGGTTGTCGCTGTCTGCCTCGCGTCTCCCTTGCTGATCGAGCGCTACCGAAGGCGCATTGTGGAGACGATCCCAAACTAGACGGAGCGGAGGATGCCTCGCCCGGGAGCTGCAGGGCTCGTCCAGCTGTCCGGCAAGCCTTGCCTCCGGGGCGATTGAGTGGCATTGCTGGGCTGTCTCTGCTGCCTTGCTACCGCTACGAAGCCCTCATGGATCGCGTTCCGCTCAACGACCTTTCTCGACAAAACAGCATGTTGCGCGATGAACTCATGGCCTCAGCTGCCAGGGTGATCGATAGCGGCTGGTTTATCCAGGGCAAGGAGGGCCTATCGTTTGAAGCGGCTTTTGCGGCCTTTTGTTCGGTGCAGCATTGCGTCGGGGTCGCCAATGGGACCGACGCCATCGAACTCGCGCTGCGTGCGGCGGGCGTAAATGCCGGTGACGCGGTTGCGACGGTCGCGAATGCCGGCTTCTACAGCACCATGGCGATCCTTGCCATCGGCGCCGAGCCGCTCTACGTCGACGTCGATGCTGAGAGCCAGTTGATGGATATTGCATCGCTGCGTGGGGTGCTCGAGCGACAACGAGTGGCTGCCGTGGTGGTGACTCACCTCTACGGTCAGCTGGCCGATATGGAGGCCATTGCGCCTTTCTGTCTGGCGAAAGACGTTGACCTGATCGAGGATTGTGCCCAGGCGCATGGCGCACGCCGCAACGGCAGGATCGCGGGGAGTTTCGGTACGGCGGGCTGTTTCAGTTTTTATCCGACCAAGAACCTTGGCGCACTCGGGGATGCCGGTGCCGTGACGACCAATGATCCCGCGTTTGCGGCACGGCTGCGCGCGTTGCGGCAGTATGGCTGGGAGCAGAAATATCAGGTTGGCCGCATCGGAGGCCGCAACAGCCGCCTCGATGAGATGCAGGCGGCCTTGCTGTCGGCAAAACTGCGCCACCTCGACGACTGGAATGAAGAGCGACGCAGCATCGCGCGGCGCTATGTCGAAGAAATCAGCCATGCGGGTATCAGGCGCCTGCAACCGTTCGGTGCGGATCACGTTGCCCATCTCTGCGTGTTGCGTTGCGAGAATCGGGATCGCTTCCGTCGTCACATGGATGCTCAGGGAATTGCCACCGACATCCATTTTCCGATACCCGATCATCAGCAGCCGACCAATCGGAGGCAGGTCAGCCTCCCGGAAACAGAGCGACTCGCTTCGGAGATCGTGACCATTCCCTGTTTCAACGGCATGAGGGAAGCCGAGATTCGCCGTGTCATCACGGCGGTCAACGGCTGGTAGAGGCATGGCGATCGACATCACCAAAAATCCGATCTCGATTGAGCCGCTTGCCGGCGGCAGCCCTCCGCAGGTTGCTGCGACGGAGGTGCGAGGGGTGAAGATCATCCGGTTTCCTCGCATGAGCGACGTGCGCGGTGAGTTGACCGTGGGAGAGTTCGGGGACGGAACCTTTCCGTTCCAGCCGCAGCGTCACTTCGTCGTCTTCGGGGTTCCTCCGAACGTCTCGCGTGGCGAACATGCGCACCGGCTTTGTCAGCAATTGCTGATCTGCGTTCACGGTCGCTGCGTCGCAATGGTGGACGATGGGACTACGCGACGAGAATTCGTCCTGGACGATCCGAGCATAGGTCTGTACGTGCCGCCGCTGATCTGGGGCACGCAACACAGCTACAGTGGTGGGGCCGCGCTGCTCGTGTTCGCATCCGAGCCCTACGACGCCAGCGAGTATATCCGCGATTATGACGCGTTCCAGGCCGCCGCCCAGGCTGGAAACCGCTAGGGACGATCGATGGCTGCGCGGGTCTACTGCACCTACTTTGATCACAACTATCTCTCGCGCGGATTGGCTCTGTATCAGTCGCTCTCCCGCCATGCCCCCGGTTCGCGCCTGTGGGTGCTCTGCCTCAGCAGGGAGGCTCACGACGTGCTTGTGGCCCTTGGCCTTCCGGACGTCGTGCCAGTCCGAATGGAGGAGTTCGAAGCAGCCGAGCCCGAGGTGGCCGCGACACGGGCGACCCGAAGCCTGGTCGAATATTACTTCACCTGCACTCCGGCGTGGTTGCTCTTCGTCCTTGATCGCGAAATGGAGGCTGAGTGGATCACCTATCTCGATGGTGATCTGTATTTCTTCAGGTCGCCGGAAGACATCTACGGTGAGTTGAATGACGCCTCGGTGGCCATTATTCCGCACCGCTATCCGCAGCGTCTCGAGAAGCGGCTGATGAAGTTCGGCGTCTACAATGTCGGCTGGGTCGGCATCCGGCGCGACGACGCCGGCCGTGCCGTGGCTGCCTGGTGGCGCGAACGATGCATCGAGTGGTGCCATGACTACGTCGACGGGGACCGGTTCGCCGATCAGCGCTATCTCGATTCGTTTCCGCGTCTTTCCAGCAGGGTCAGAGTCATCGCCAATGTCGGTGCCAATCTGGCGCCATGGAACATCGGCAACTATACGATCGGTGAAAGGGCTGGCGAGGTCGTCCTCGACGACACCGCGCCGTTGATCTTCTTTCATTTCCAGGGGCTTCGAAAGGGGCTTCGGTGGTTCATCTTCAATAGCCATCGCTATTATCGGGCACCCTTTGGATCAGTGACGCGGCAGCACATTTACTTGCCCTATGTTCGAGAGCTGCTGACAATCGAAGCCAATGTCGAGCCGATCTTGCCGCTGCGTGCCGCCGTGCCGCACAAGCGCTTCGCCATTCCGGACCTCAAGGAGCATGCGAGAGCCAAGCTGCGGATCCTGGTCATGTTCACGCTCCATATCCTCGACATCCTCACCGGCCGCGCCTTCATCGTCATCGGGAAAAAGCCTTATTGACCTGCTTCGAGTTTCGAAGAGCGGTGCCAAGGCAGCCTTATTGTCGCAATTACGACGATGCTCGTTCTCATCCCGCTTTAGGTCACTGAGAACAGATAGGTCTCGCTGTGCGACTTGTGCCCGATGACCGAGGCGACGTCGTACGGAATGCTCTGCCAAACCCTCTGCAGCCGCAGGCCGGCGCTTTCGCACACGGCCATCAATTCCTGCCGATCGAACACCAGCTCGACGACAGGTGCGCCGTAGGCATATTTCTGAAGAAAAACCGTAGGCCGCTGCTCGTCGAAGACCGGTACGCTGTGAAGGATGCAATGGCTGGCAGCCACACGGGCAGCCTCGCGAATGGCATTCTCGTAGTCGATGATGTGCATCAGTGATACGCCATTGAAGACGATGTCGAAGCTGCGATCGGCATAGGGAAGGGCCGTTGCGTCGGCCACAGCGAATTGAGCTGCCGGATATTGCTCGCTTGCCTGCGCGACCATTGCGGCAGAATAATCGATACCTGTGTAGTGAATGCCTCGGGGCAGGAGGTGGGCAAACACTTCCGAGTAATAGCCGCTGCCGCAACCGATTTCGATCAGCCGGGGCTGCACGAGACCCGTTTCAGCGACAGCGTCTGCGGCAATCTTGAGGTCGAGCCGTACGTCCCCGTCTTTCATCGCGTCGATGAGCCCGCGATAGGCTCGTTCTTGCCGCCTCACTGTCCGACCGCTGAACCATCCCGATCCGGCCCCCATGAGGTCCCGCGCCTCCCGGACTCCGCGCAGTTCGCGATAGTCCGTCGACACGAGAATCTGGCGCCTCAACACCGGAATGGAGCGAATGATGCGGGAGGCGATCTTGCGCGCGGTCGGAGGAAGTTTCATTCGGGAGGCATCATGCGATTTTGATGGCCTGGCGAGGCCTGGCAAGCCGTATTGAACCGGACCGGATTGGTCCAAGCTCACGCGTCTCTGACGGCCGTACTCGAGCGCAAGCCGCGCCAAGGATGACAGTCGGTATCATTGCGCGTCAGGCTCGACCGATCAACCCCAATATCTGCGCGGCACGGTCACGGTAGGTGTGCCGCTCCAATGTTGCCGCCTGACCCTGTCGCGCGACTGCGGCGCGGTTCTGATCATTCTGCAGATAGTGTTCGATCTTGGAAAGGCAGTCGTCCACCGACTGCCAGACGGCAACTTCCCGGTCTGGCGCGAACAAGGTGGGGAGGTTGTCCTTGGCATCCGTCAGCAGACAACAGCCGACCCCGGTTGCTTCGAACAGGCGCATGTTTCCGGCTTCGTCGCCAGCGGCGTCGATGTGCGAATTCAGCGTGATGCGCGAGGCGCGGAGGGCCTGGTACATCTCGACGCCCCACACCTCGCCCTGGTAGCAGCGGTGCAGCGGCGAGGAGGTGGGAAGGCTCTGCAGGCCGCTGCCGAACAGCTTGAGGTCGTAGCGCTGTGCCACGGCCTCGAGCTGCGCGACGCGGAGCTGGTGATCGGCCGAGACGGCTCCCACGAACGTGACGTCCAAGGTCTGCGCGGGCGGCGGCGGAAGCGTGTCGAGCACCATCGGATCGAACGCCAGATGAACGACAGCGGCGCGGGCGCCATGCCGCCGGAAGAAATCCGCGACCGCGGCCATCTGCGAGATCATGAGGTCGTAGGCAGACCAGTCCTGGCCGCGCGAAGGCGCAATGCCGATCTGTCCGATCAGGATTGGATGGCCGATTTGCTTGATCCGGCGCGCCAGCCTCGTGTCGACATGGAACAGATCCTGGTTGAGCACGAGATCCGGCCTGAAGTCCTCGATCTGGGCCAGCAGGATCTTTTCAGCCTCGGCATCGAGGCTCGGACTGAGACCGATCTTGCGCGCGAGCGGCCGCAGCACGGGTTTGAACGGCGCTGTTGCGCGTTGCAACCAACCCGGTATCGCATCACGCGCCGTCGCATTGCCGGGCGGCGGCGGATCGGCGACGGCAAGCCCGTGCTCCCGCGCCCAGGCGGCCTGCATCCAGGGATTGTTGACGTGGATGTCGGCAGCGACATGGCCCAGCGCGGCGAAGTTTCGCGAATAGAAGTCGGCGACGCCGAACAGGCTGGCATTGCGGGCGGCCATCTGGGTTGCGTAGGTCGCGCGCTCGAGGCCGGGCCGGTGCCGGTACAGCCAGGTCAGGAAGCGCGGATAGTCGGCATTCAGGATCAGGACGCGCATGCTCTATCCTTCCTGCTCGAACAGCGTGCGCGGGGTCACGTACCAAAGCAGGAAGAGGATCATCATGCCATGGGTGAGCATGGCGACCGAGAGCGGCACGTTGAGCAGCACGTGTGGCAGCACGCCGGCTGATATCAACACCAGCCGGTGCGGCAGACCTTGCGAAGTGCGGTTTCCGATCGCCAGCACCAGACCGGCCGCGAGCGCGGTCAGTGGCGCCAGATACAAGCCGACGGACGCAACGCCCTCGGTTGCGAACAGCGACGCGTTGAGATTGCCGAAGCCATATGTGTTCTGCATCACGATGGAAAGCGGCTCCTGATAAGGGCAATTCATCGCGGACTTGAGAACGGAGACTTGACAGAACCACGTCAGCGGATGATGGGCGAAGAAATGATTGTAGATATCGAGCGCGCTGGATGCAGTTGCCATCATACGAATGTTGACCAGATCGAAATATCGGCCCGTGATTCCGTTAAGGCCGGCACCTGTTGCGGAGATTGCAACCAGCCCGAACAACATCGGTAGAAAGAGCGAAGCGATGACGGTCGTCCGCGGAGCCAGGGCGCGCGACAGCAGCAGGAGCACGATCAGCCAGGCCGGGGTGAAGAATGCAAATTTGGTGAGTGTGATCGGGTAGAACAGCAGCAGAAGGACCAGAACGGCGCCAGCGCGCCAACGATGTCCCAGCAGCCAGTAGCAGGCGAAAGCGAAGGGGAGAAGGGACGTGGAAACCCATCCTACGAGATAGCGAATCGCCGTCGGGAACTGCAGGGCGTCGCGATAGTCGTAGATGTGGTCGATGGTCGTCAGGCGGAAATTGTAGGTCGCAGCCAGCGCGATCGTGGCGGCCGAGACGGCCAGAATCAGCGTGAGGAGATTCTGGAAGCCCGCGTGCGACAGTCTGGTCAATTGCTTGAGGGGCGCCTGAACAAACAGCGCAGGCCACAGCAGCAGCAGCAGAGATAGCCCAGCAGATAGGCCCGCCAGCACATGGGAGTATTCATATTGCGAGAAGACGTCGATCCAGAGGAACCCGAGGATCATCGTGTAGAAATAGAAGCCGGCGAGGTAACCGAGGCTGAAGCGAGCAAGGATGAACAGCAGGGCGACCGCAGAATAGACCGCTGCAACGGCAACGGCGATCCACAGTCTTTCGATATTGAAGTGGATATAGCTCTGGAATGATGCGACCTTGATCATCGATACGCAGGCCATGGCGCTATGCGCCAGAACCAGGATCGCCAGGGCCCACCTCGAGTCCAGCCGCGTCCTCAAATGCCGAATGATGCCCTGCAATGCACTCATGGGAATGGGATTTGCGTGGAGCGGGGGGCGCGAGAGTGATCAGGCGATCTCGAGCGAGTGCTTGAAATAGCCGATCGTCTCCTTGAGGCCATCCTCAAGCGCGACCTTCGGCTCCCAGTTCAGCACCGCCTTTGCCTTTGCAAGGTCCGGCTGACGCTGGCGGGGGTCGTCCTGGGGCAAGGGCTTGAACACCAGTTTGGAGCGCGACCCGGTCAGCTGGATGACCTTTTCGGCGAGCTCGCGGATCGTGAATTCGGAGTTGTTGCCGAGATTGATCGGGCCGGTGACGTCTTCTGCCGTTGCCATCAGCCGCATGATGGCCTCGACGAGATCGTCGACATAGCAGAACGAGCGGGTCTGGCCGCCGTCGCCGAACACGGTGATCGGTTCGCCCCTGAGCGCCTGGACGATGAACGACGACACCACGCGCCCGTCATTGGGCTGCATGCGGGGGCCGTAGGTGTTGAAGATGCGGGCCACCTTGATCGGCAGGCCGTGCTGGCGCCAGTAGTCGAAGAACAGAGTCTCGGCGCAGCGCTTGCCTTCGTCGTAGCAGGAGCGGATCCCGATCGGGTTGACGTTGCCCCAATAGTCTTCAGGTTGAGGATGGATCAGGGGGTCGCCATAGACCTCGCTGGTCGATGCCTGGAAGATGCGTGCCTTCAGCCGCTTGGCGAGCCCGAGCATGTTGATGGCGCCATGGACCGAGGTCTTGGTGGTCTGCACGGGATCGCGCTGGTAGTGGATCGGGGAGGCCGGACAGGCCAGATTGAAGATCGCATCGACCTCGATGTAGAGCGGGAAGGTGACGTCGTGCCTGACCGCCTCGAACAACGGGTTGGCGATCAGATGGGCGATGTTGCGCCGGCTCCCGGTGAAATAATTATCCGCTGACACCACCTCGGCGCCCGCCCCGAGCAGGCGCTCGCAGAGGTGTGATCCGATGAAGCCGGCGCCTCCGGTGACCAGGATACGGCTGTTCTTGTAGCTCTCAAACGGCATGATCGGTTCCAGATTGTCGGCGGATGGATTGTCGTCATCGGACCAGCAGGCGGCCGCCGAGTGGTATCGGCAATGCACAGACTCGCCAATAGCCAAGTCGATGGTGCAATGTTACCGTTTACTTTGCATGGGGTTGTTTTTGGGCTTCTGTTGTGCGGGCCGCTCAGAACTGCCGCCGCTTCAGCCAGGCCCGCGCCGCCCAATGGGCAAAGCACCACGCCGACCGGGCCAGCGAGAGGTGTTCGACATTGCGGTAGATGTGCCAGACCCATCTGGCTGAGCGCATGGGTCGGCTTGAAACCGAGGAACCCCGAACCCGGTAGCGGGCGAGATCCTCGTTGAGGCCGTAGGCGGCGTGGCCTCGCTTGAGAATCGAGAGCCAGAGGCAAAAATCATCATAGCCTTCGTTCGTCATCGCAACCGGGCCGGAGATCTCGCGATCGATCATCGCGGTGAGGGTCGCGATCGCGGTGTTCTTCAGCAATTGTCCATAGGTCAGCGAGGCCGGGACTTCGATCAGCCGCCCGGTGACCTCGTGGGCCTCGTCGATGCGGCGGAAGGCGGTGTAGCTGAGCGCGGCGCCCTTCTCGCGGGCAAAGGCCAGCTGCCGCTCCAGCTTCCGGGGCAACCAAAGGTCGTCGCTGTCGAGGAAGGCCAGATAACGCCCCTCGGCACGGTCGATGGCGGCCTGGCGGGCCAAGGCAGGGCCGCCGTTGCGGGCCTGCCGGATCAGCTTGACCCGCGGGTCGCGGGCGCCGATGGCGGCAATGATCTCCGGCGTCCGGTCCGTCGAGCAGTCGTCCGCAATCAGCAGCTCCCAGTCCTCGAAGCTCTGCGCCTGGACCGACCTGATCGTTTCCTCGATGAGGCCTTCGACGTTCCAAGAGGGGGTGATGATCGAAACGAGCGGCATGGCTGGCCTGGTCAGTCTGCGTCGGCCGGCGCCGCGATCGCAGCGCGCACGGAGGCGGCAAACGTATCGAGCAGCCTTGGATCGCTGATATAGAGCTCGCCCGGGAATGATTTGCGCCAGGCCGCTTCGAAATAGGGGGCGGCACGGGCCGGGTCGAAAGATCCGGCCTGCAATGCCTCGCGCAGCCGTGCGGGAACGTCGGCCAGCCGATCGACCGTGTGGACCAGCGGGCAGGACCGGTAGAAGGCATCGCCCATCACGACGACCGGCTTGCCCAGCAGCAGCGCCTCGGCGCCCGATTTGCTGTTGACGGAGATGATGGCCGCTGCGCGGTTCAGCACGGTGTAGTTGTTCGTCTGCGGGGGCAGCAGCACCACATTGTCGAACCGGCGCAGCAATTCGCGCAGCCGTTCGGCCGCGATCGCCCCGATCTGGGCGGGATGTTCCTTGAGCACCAGCAGATGCGAATCCGGGATCGTGCGCGCGAGGAAATCGACGGTGGCGACCTGGTCGAGGTAATCGGGCGAACGGAGGGTCAGCGCCATGTCGGCCGGAACGTGGAAAGGATAGTAGACGAAGGGCGCTTCAGGGATGGGACGGTAAAGCCCGCGCAGCCTCGCTGCATTGAGAGCCATCGTCGCGTGCACGCGCGCATGGCGCAGATTATGTCCGAATTCCTGGTGCTTGCCGAGCGCGAACTGATCCCACAGCTTTTCGGTGAGGCGGCGCGCATTGCGCACATTCAAGACCTTCTTGAAGGCCGCGGAATAATGATGCTGATCCTTTTTCGGAATGACGATCGCCTGTTGGTGCAGCGTCTCGTCAAGATACGAGCGCACCTCCGGTGATATCGTCTCTGCCGGCGTGGACATCACATCAGGGGCCGCGAGGCTGTCCGGGGTGAAATACATTCGTCCGCGAAAGAACGAGGGCTCGATGAACCAATTGCGGATGCCGCGGCGCCTGGCGGCGTAAAAGCTCGCGAGCACCGACAGGAAGCCGCCGAGTTCTTGGACCAGCTCTGCGCGCCGGCCTTGCGACTCAAGCCGGTCGAGCAGCGTCTCCATGGCATTTGCGTAGATCATAAAGCGGCGGCGCAGCGCAGCCGTGTCGCGGATGCCGAATGTGAAGCGTTCGTGACTGAACGGAAGGTTCGTCCCATCGAGGCCGTAAGCGGCGATTCGTGCGTCAAATCCCGTCTTGTCGTCGGGCGATGTTCCCGCCTTGAGGCCTTCGCGATACATGTTCGTGACCGGCACGCCTGCGGCCACCGACATCTCGGCGCTGCGGTCGTCGAACGCGAGCAGTTCGACGTCGTGTCCGGCCGCCTGCAGCCGTTGCGCGACGGGAATCCAGAACCGCGTCTGGTACTCGGCGAGTGTCGTGATCAGGATGATGTCGTTGGATCTGGCCATGAAGTTCTATCGCACAGATTCGATCGCAATGGTCGCAAGTGGAAGGCCCGTCGTCGCGCAGCGTGCGCGGCCGGTCTTGAACCGCTTGGGATCGGCGCCGTCATGGATGGCAATGCGGGCCAGCAGCGACTTGACCAGATCGGGTTCGATCCGCTTGTCGCGCCGAGCGAGATTGATCCGGCTGCGCAGGCGTTCGGTCACGGCCGAGCCCAGGACGGCGCTCGCGGCGCCCTTGGCGATCTGCCCGAGGCTGGGCGTCGTGCGGATGCCCGTGACGGTCGCGCGAAGCGAGAGATAGGGCTGACGTGACTTCGCGGTCTCCGTCAGCAGGTCCGCGACCCGGTCGGCGGCACGTCCATCGTTGAGATGGAAGAACGCCTCGATATGCGCGGCATGAATGCCGGCGAAGTCGAAAGTCTCGGTTTCGCGTTCGATATCGTCCACCGCGGCCAGCAGTTCCTCGAACGAGTGTACGGCTCGGCTCACGCGCGCAGGCAGAGTCGCATGCCCCGCCGTGGTCGGCGTGTTCAGATGCTCGAGCTGCAGCGGGACCTTGCCGAGCAGGACGGATTCCACCGCCGTCCCGCAATTGAGGTGAATGACAGCAGCCGCATTGCGGATGCGATCGAGCACGCTCCCGGTCCCGTCGACTGTAACATTGCCGTGGTGCGACAGCGCTTTCCGATAGATGTCCTCGTTCTCGAAAGGATGCGGCCGCACCAGAATGCTGCGGTCGGGCCGCGCCGTTGCGAGGCGGGATATCTCAAGGAGGTAATTCTCGAAGACCTGCCTCAAATCAGTGATGAAGCGATCGACATAGGCACCATCCCAGCCGGCTCTCACCATGGCTTCGCGCTCGCCACCGGGCGTCCCGGCAAAGCGCGAGTTGACGAGCGGGAAGTTGGCATTGACGAGCAGATAGCCGCGCGGCTCGCTGTCTAGCAATGCACGCCAGCGCGCGGCTGCAAAGTCGAAGCGGGGGCAGCCCGTCAGGTGAAGTCGGTTCGACTCCAGAGTTCCGGCCGCCAAAAATGCGTCCCGAAGCCGATGGCCCCAGAAGAAATAACCGGAGAGGATCTCCGAATAGCCGCTGCCCTTGATGTGGGCGGCCATCGCCGGCGGTGAGTTGCCACCCTTGTCCGCGAGCACCCCACCCTCGGTATCGAGCACATAGAGCGCCAGGCCGGCGCGGGCGAAGCCCCGCATCAGGTCCAGATTGGCGGGCCGGGCATAATTGGCGACCAACGCGCTGAGCCCGAGGCGCGGCACGTCCACGGCTTGCTCGTACATCGGCACGAGCATCACGGCGGCGCCGCGACGCGCGAGTTGATAGCCGAGCATGACTGCGCCCGGCAGGTCACGCTTGGGGTGATCGACCACCAGGCCTATGCGCAAGATTTCGGCTCCCGGCAGGTCCGTCTCAGAGTCGCATCACGGCGCGCTCAAGTTCCGTGAGCGAGCCCGCTGCACGAAAGCGCGGCGGCGGCTCGGGATAGATGCGCGGTTGCTGGATGTAAGTTGCCGTATAGAGCAGACGGCTGTGATCCGACTGGATTCGGCTTCCCATGTGGAGACAGCGTGCCGTGTTGACGATGAAGGATGATAGTCGCGGCGCGATCATCTCCTTCACCGCGTTCGGACCAGTCTTGGCGAACACCTTCGCATCGCTCATGTGGCTCTTGAGCGTATTTCGAAACGGCCGTGAAGGACCGGCCGGAATGAAGGTAAACGGACCGTCCGCGGTGTCCTTCACGTCGGTCAGGTAAATGAACAGCTTGCAGACACGCTTGTCGTCGTGATCGAGATGCCACAATTGCGAATAGCTGTGCGTCTGGTTCGGCGTCGGCTGGGAGAGGGTGAGCAGCACGTCGGACAACTGGGGCAGGTCCCCCATGAAATCGCCGATGATGCGCAGTGCTGCGGGCTGGAGGGCATAACGCACGAAGGGATGATCGGTGGCGAAGGCGCCGCCGATGAGGTCCTCGTCCAACAGGCTGACCCAAAACGACTTGTGGCCAAGCTGCTGCTTTCCAGAGAGTTCGCCGAGTCTTTGCATCTTGGCATCAGCGACGGCCGCCACGGCTTCCGCGAGGCGGCGCTCGACGATCGTGGATACGTCGACATAGCCCTCTTCGGTGAGCTTGCGACTCGCCTCTGACCATTCTGGCTTTACAGGAAGCTGCTTGAGCAAAGCGATTCGCTTTGCTCGTGATGGCAGCTGTAAGCCTGTCAGAGCAGCCTTGAGGACCCAGCCAAGATCGGTACGGTTGACGTGCCACAGCAAGCGGCGGAGTTGGCTGATCTTCTGCTTCTTTGGTGTTTTGACACCAGCATCGATGGTCGTCATGTGAGGCTGCCCGGTCCCAGGAAAGCAGGTCTGTTTAGCCTTGGGCCCCCCCTTTTGCTACCCTAAAGTGCCTCCGGGGAAGCGCTGTTCCGCCGGAAATAGGACCGTCCAAGGGAGCCAATCATCTTGCGCTGATCTGGACCCAAGACACCAAAATACTGGGCCACCCATGCGGCGATGCAGAATACAACCAGGAGTACCGAGAGTGTAAGGACGCTCTGCTCGGGCACGACGGCAAGTGTTCCAGCCAGAGCAATTGCTCCGACGATCAAGATGGCCCAGTGCATAAGCATAGCAACCCAGAACCCCCGCGCATCCATCCTGAGTTCCCTGACGAAAATAGTGAGCTGCCAAGGCACGATCGCCGCAGTTCCGATGGCTTGGCCGAGGATGAACGCACGCTCCCCAAGCAATCGTACGGCGGCCAAGGTGACTACGCCCCAAATCACCAGGTGGATCATCATGAGCATGTTCAATTGTCGCTGCACCTTTGTGCGCGTCATGAACAGCGTGTTTCCGAAGACGATGTACTGAAAGGAAATCGTGACGACGAACATGACGCCCATCCAGTGGGCGTGCTCGCTGATCTGCGGACCGATCCAGAGTTGCATGATCGCGGGTGACATCGCCGCGATGGCGACGAACGGAGGGACGGTGACGAGGGGCAGCATGATGATACCAGTTTCGCCGAATGCGTTGAACTGGCGATGATTATTGCGCTGATCAAGTCGGCTCACCACGGGAAGCATCGCCGAGATCAGCAGGCTGGCGACCACTTTGGCGAGCCGGGGAATCCTCACGAGAGTGTCGTAGATGCCGACACTCTGCGGACCGAGATAGGCTCCAATCAGGAATGGTTGAATGGGGGCAATGATTCCACCGATCAACTTGCCCTGCATTACCAGAATGCAGCGCGTTATCAGTTCGCGGTTGACGTCGCGTCCGGCCGGTACGAGTTGAAGTTTCGTGCGCCTGAGAGCGGCGACGGAAGCCGCGAGGAGGATGATGGCGCGCAGCAGGCTGCTGCCGAGAAAATAATACGTTACAGCCTGGTAGGGCTGACCGGACTGCGCTGCGTAGATGGTCGCTGCGACATAGAGCACAGTGGTCATCAACTCGCACAGACGCAGCAGGCCGTAGCGTTCGAACCCTTTAACGACGCCTTCCCATACAAGAGCTGGAAACAATAGGAGATTGCTGGCGGCGGTCGCCAGCATCATGCTGGTGAAACCGGGGGCGTGAGCGGGTTCAACCCGGAACTGCTGGACGATCAGAGGAATGGCCAACCAGATCCCGAGGCTGAGAATTATGGCGATGAGTACGGAGATTCCGGCCAGCAAGACCAATTGGCTGCCGGCCAGACGCCAATCGCGATGCTCCCTGGCGCGCGCCACGACCTGGGTCGTGACCTCCGCCAAGCCAAAATCGATCACGCCTATGAGACCGGAGGGCAGGAAGAGGCGGGTGAGAACGATCAGACCGAATTCGGCGACGCCCCAGGTCCGGATGATGATCGGGATGACGACGATGCCGAGGATTGCGACAAGTCCGAAGACGATCGCTGATACGAGGGTATTCTGGATCAGGCGCTTCAGCATCGCATAGCCCGGCTCACCATGCGCTCAGACCGCCATCGACAGCAATGTTCTGACCGGTCACATAGGATGCCGCGTCGGATACCAGAAAGAGCATCGTGCCTACCATTTCGTCGGCGCGTGCCATGCGGCCGAGAGGAATGCGGGCAGCGTACCGCGCCTTGAAGGTTTCGTTCTGGCCGCTTTCCACGCCGCCGGGCGTCAAGGTGTTGACGCGAACGCCTTTCGCCGCCCAATAGGTTGCAAGATGCTTGGTCAGGCCGATCACGCCGGCCTTCGAAGCGGTGTACGCGGCGGGCGTGTTGATGGCGCGCCCTAGATATTCGGATCCCTCGTAGATGCGCTGGTCCGGTGCCATCAGTCCATAGATCGAGGCGGTCTGGACGATGGCACCATAACCGCGCTCAGCCATCCGGCCGCCAACCACCTGGGCGACATTGAACATGCCGTCGAGATTGACGCCCATGATCTCCCGCCAGGTCTCCTGAGAGAATGTCTCCACCGGCGCGAAGAACGCGTCCACATCGCGAGTCTTGCTGGCGGCATTGTTCAGCAAAATCGAGACTGGTCCCAGGTCGGCTTCGATGGTCTCCACCGTCTGCCGCAGTGCATCGGGCTGGGTGATGTCGCAGCCGTAGCCCCGGATCTGGACGGGATGTCTCGAAGCGGTGTCGCTGGCCGCAGCATCGGTTGATGCCTGATCGAGATCGACGATGGCGACCTTCGCGCCGAACTCTGCGAGGCCATCGGCAAAACGGCGCCCGAGAATGCCGCACCCGCCAGTGACGATTGCCGTCCGGCCCGTGAGATCGAATAAGGTCTTGAAGCTCGTGGTCATTGCGCGACGCTCTCTTCAGGCCGCTAGCCGCTGCCGCAGCAACAGCTCCACCAGGGTAAAGTCCAGATCCGAGTCGATGTCGATCGAACGCTCTTCCGGCATCTCGAACAGCTGGGTATCTGGATAGAATACGGCCGGCTGATCCAGGAATGTCGCGACCCGCCAGACATAGATCGACGCGTTCATGTCGAAACAGCGCGGAGCATCCTGCCTGCGCACGATCTGAGGTTTGGCGGATTTGGACAGGCCGACGCTGCCGTCGCTGCGCTGTTCGACCAGATTGAAATAGGGAGAACGGCGCGCCGGCGCTCCCGTGATGACGTTCGAGGCTCCAGTCTTGCGTAGCAGCGCCACGGCGCCCGTGATGTCGGTCGCGAGCCTGAGCGGCGAAGTCACGTCGAGGTCGACAAAGATCTCCGGCGTCCTCCCGGTTGTCGCGATCGCCTGTTCGAGGCAGTGGCGGATCGCGGGCAGCTTCGGCGCCGTGTCAGTCGCCATCTCGTCCGGACGCTTGACCGCGATGTGGGCGCCGGCCTTCAAGGCAGCCTCGAGCAGCGCATCCGAGTCGCTGCTGAATGCGATCGCATCGAATAGGCCTGTTTCGCGCGCCTGCGCGATGCTCCAGGCGAGCACCGGTTTGCCGAGGAGATCGCGCGCGTTCTTGCCGACGACACCTTTCGAGCCGCCGCGCGCGCAGATGGTACAGAGCAGGCTCATGGTGAGATCCAAGTCTTGCTGCGCAATGCCCGCTCGCTGGCATCGATCAAGTGAACGACGCCCAGCGCCTCGGGCAGCGAGCAGACCGGGCTTGTACCGCGCATAGCGGCAACATGCATGGCGCGATAGCTCTCGTCCCGCTCGCTCGGTACGTCGGTCGCCTTGCCGTTGATCGTGAGGCGATGGCCGACGAGGTCGGCTTCGATTGTCTCATCATCGACATTGACGCGAATGCGGCGAATACCTTGGCGGTCGAGATAGTCCATGTGGACGTGGACCGAGGGCGCCCGTTGCATGTCGAGCAGCAGGTCGATGTGGTCCTCGACGTCGATGTCGCGCGCGCCGGACGCGCCACCAATGGCCGCAACACGGTGCCACGGCCCGAACAGCCACAGGAGATAGTCGAGTTCGTGGCTGAGATCCCGCAGCGCGCCGCCGCCAGCGTCGACCGTGGCAGACGCGGTGTTGCGATGGTCGCGGCCTGGTCGCCAATCCCTGATGTCCTGGCCGACGTAGGCGGAAACGGTGATCGCCTCGCGTCCCTGCAAACGTTCAACAAGGGCGGCCATCACGGGATGGAAGCGAAGATTGTATCCGACGCTGACGCGGGTGAAGGGATATCTCGGTGCTGTCGTCGGCGTTGCGAACAGTGGTTTCTCGACCAGAACGGAGCCCGCAAAACCCGTCTCCGATAGCTCCTGCAAATCGCGGCCATGCCGAGCGGTCTCAGTCGCGATCACGACATAATCCGGACGCTTGGCCGCGACGGCTTCTCCTATCACATGAAAGTCTCCGCCTTCGCGGCGGCTTACCGTCGAAACCTGCAGACCAAGCTCGCGGAGGATTCGCGCATGCCTCGTGCCGATCGAGCCGAGGCCGACCACGAGGGCTACGGTGGACGTCACGTGAAGACCTCGTGAAACTCAGCATGGGCCTGCTCGAAATCCTCCATCCGTCCGATATCGAGCCAGTATTCGCGGATCGGATAGACCGCGACACGCCCCTTGCTGGCAATGACACGCTCCAGCACGGTCGGCATGTCGGTTCGGACACCGGGCGGGACATGACGGAACACGGAATTGCCGATCACGTAAATCCCGGCGCTGACGAACCAGCTCTCTGTCGGTTTCTCGCGAATAGTCTGCAGGAAGCCATCGGATGTCGAGACCACACCATAGGGGACATGCACCTTGTGCTCGCGCACGGCCATGGTCGCCTCCGCCGGCGTCGCGTTATGGAAGTCGAGCAAGGCCCCATAATTGATGGTGGTGAGGATGTCGCCATTGGTGACAATCATCGGCAGATCCGGTGGTGCCGGGAAGAGTCCCAGCGCGCCGGCGGTACCTAGTCGCTCGGTCTCGTGCACGTACTGGATCGTGGCGCCGAATGAGGCGCCGTCGCCGAAGTAGTCCTTGATGGTGTCGGCCTTGTAGTTCACCGAGATGTAGATGTTGCCGAAACCCTGCTGAACCACGTTGCGCACAATGGTCTCAAGCAGCGGCCGGCCCCCGACATTGAGCATCGGCTTGGGCACGTCACGCGTCAGCGCGCCGAGCCGTTCTCCCAGTCCTCCAGCCATGATCAATACGGGATTGGCATATAGCCGCGGCTCGAGCAGTTCATCGAGCGTCTCGACGACGACGAGATGGCCTTCGGCATCGATGAGCGGGAGCTGCTTGATCGACTTCTGCCGCATCAGGTGGAGGCGGTCCTCGCGCGGCATTGTCGAGGAAGCCGAAACCGGCGCTCGGTTCATGATGTCCGTCGCCGGCCCGGTGAGCGGAGTACCCCGCAGCAAGCCACGCCGTACGTCGCCGTCTGTGACGACGCCGAGCAAGCGGTTGCGTTCGTCGAGCACGAGCGCAATCTGGATGCTTCCGCTCTCGATCGCTGCGATCGCCTGGCCGACGGTCGCCTGCGGTCCAACAACGGCCTTACGCCAGGATTTCATGGCAATTTTGTCTCGTAAACGCCAGATTATGGGCGGTCCATGGCCGGAGCTTGCTATATCGCGGCTGCGGCAGGCGGCGTCAACCCCGCTCCTGAGCCCGCAATCTTCCGGACCGAATCGGCAATTTGAACGGCTGATGGACAGCCGGTAGGATTGGTCAGAAACAGGAGGGGGCCATGGACGATCTCATCATCATTGGCGCCGGCGAGCATGCTGTCATGGTCTACGAGGCGGCGCTGCTGTCGGGCCAGTTCAACCTCGTCGGTTTTCTCGATCGCCAGCCGGGAGTGCTCGGAGAGCTTGCCTATCTCGGAACCGACAATGCGGCTCAAGATCACCCTCACGCCTCCTTTGTGCTCGGAATTGGGGCCATGCAGGCCGGGCCTGCGCGCCGACAGATGGTCGCCCGCATCCAGGTCAAGCGCTGGGCCACGGTCATCCATCCGAGGGCCGTCGTGTCGTCCGCAGCATCGCTCGGTGCGGGCAGCGTCGTCATGCCGGGTGCGATCGTCAACGCACGCAGCATGATCGGCAATCATTGCATCATCAATTCCGGGGTGGTGGTCGAGCACGATGTCCGGATCGGTCACTGCACGCATCTGTCGCCCGGGACGGTAGTCGGCGGCGGTGCGGAGATCGGCGACAATTGCTTCGTCGGCCTCGGGAGCCGAGTTCGCGATCACATATCCATCGGCCACGATACGCTGGTTGGGATGGGCGCGGTCGTAACGGCATCGTGGCCGCCAGGTTCCGTGCTGCGCGGCGTTCCGGCCAAGCCGCGACGCTAGAGCGGATCGTCAGGTTCGAGTGCTCGGGGCGCCGGCGTCCCAATCAGCGACCAATATTCGATCGGCGGACGACCTCCGCCGGGGCGTTTGGCTGTGATGTCGCTCGGACCAATGGCTTCGCCCGCCCGCAAGAGGCGCGCCGCCACGATGCTCTTGCGAGCCACCGGGATGTTCCTGATCTCCGACTGCTGCGGCGCCTTGATGCCGTCGCCGATCGCCAGTTCCACGTTGCGAATGGCTGTGACCATCAGTTTGAATCCCGCTGGCTCGAGCGAGGCGGCGTGGTCGGGACCCGTCGCCGTTCGATCGAGCGTGAGATGTTTTTCGATAGTGGTGGCGCCGAGCGCCACGGCCGCAACCGCGATCTCAAAGCCGTCGGTATGATCCGAATAGCCGACAGGAAGCTGGAACGCCGACCGCATCGCCGCCATCGCCGCCAGGTTCACATCGGCGACGGGACAAGGATAGTCGGTCGTGCAATGAAGCAGGCTGACATGCTTGGACAGTGCCGCGCGAGCCGAGGGATCGCGCCACGCCGCCCGAAACGCCGCGAGGCTGGGTCGGTCTTCATTCCCGCCGTAGCCATGAGCCAGCACGCCGAGCGCCTCCTCGACTTCCCCGAGTGTGGCCATTCCGGTCGACAGAATCAGCGTCGCCCCTGCCTTCGCCGCCGCGTGCAGCAGCGGTGCGTTGGTGAGATCGCCCGATCCGATCTTGATTCGCGGCAGATTGAGCGACAGCAGAAATCGGAGCGACACATCATCGAACGGCGTCGACAAGAACTCGATGCCGCGTTCGCGGGCTCTTTCGATCAATATGTGATGCGCCGTGTGCGGCAATTCGAGCCGCTCCAGCATGGCGAGCTGGCCTTCACCGGCATCCGTCGTGCGCTGCTGGTAATCCGCCTTCTTTGCGGACAGTCCCGCAAGCGCCTTGGCGCTGAAGGTCTGGAATTTGACGATGTCGGCGCCGGCCTGTGCGGCGGCATCGACCAGCGCCACCGCCTTGTCCAGGCTACCATCGTGATTGACGCCGGCTTCCGCGATGATCAGCGTGCGCTTCATCATGGCTGTGCTCCGCCCGCCGGAGACTCGTAGAAACCCTTCTTGAGCAGCATCTTGAAATCCGGGATCGCCGCAATGATGTCGGCAAAGCGCCGGCTTGCATGGCCGTCGCCATACGGATTGATCGTCTCCCGGCGTCCGCGTTGCAGAGCGTGCCCGATGGCGGCCGCAATCGCTGCGCGCTCGGGCGCAGCATGGAATACGGAGGCTGCGCGTTCACGTCCCTTTTGGCGGTCGCCTATATCCACGGTCGGGACGCCGAACGATGGTGCTTCTAGAAGACCGCTCGAGGAATTGCCAATCACCAGATCGACCTGGTTCATCAGGCTGAGGTAGCGGAGGTGGCCAAGCGAGGCAACTGCGATCGTGTTCGACCGTGTCGCAACGAAGCTCTCGATCCGTCCGTTCAACGCGCGCCCTTCGGCATCGGCATTGGCAAGGGTAAAGATCAGGCGGAAGTCCGGGTCGAGCGACGACAAGGCCGCAAACAGCTCCTCGAGCTCGGCCAGCGAACGTCCGGCTTCGACCGTCACCGGATGGAATGTGACGACAGCAGCCCGCTCATCAAGCGGCATGCCGAGGGCGTGGCCAATCTCACCGCGGTCCATGAGATCGGTCCGCCGAATCGCATCGATCCCTACCGAGCCGATGGTGTGGACGCGAGAGGGGTTTTCCCCGAGCCGGATCAGCCGCCGCGTCGAGCCCTCATTGCTCGTAAAATGCAGTTGCGACATCTTGCTGATGGCGTGACGGATGGATTCGTCCACCGCTCCCTCGGTAACGTCGCCGCCGAACAGATGGGCCATCGGAAGCCGCATGAACATCGCTGCCTGCGCGGCGGCGAACATCTCGAAACGATCGCCAAGCACGACGACGAGATCGGGACCGAGCCGCGTGAAGGCGTCGGCAAAGCCGATCACCCCGAGCCCGACGGACTTCGCCACGCCGACCCCGGTGTCGCTCGAGAGCAGAGTCACGACCTTTTCATCGACTTCGAAGCCCGCCTCGCGAATGGCGTTGAAAGTGTAACCGAACTCCGGCGCGAGATGCATGCCGGTGGCGACGAGTTGAAGCGTTAGTCCGGGCGCCTCCTGGATGGCGCGCATCGGCCAGACCAGCAGGCCGAAATCGGCACGGCTACCGGTCACGAAGCAGATCTTTCGCGCCCGGCTAGTCATCATGGATCCTGATACTGGCGCTAGAGGGCAGGTTGATCAGCCGGCGCTCGATCGATTCGGCGGTGGTGAGCTCGCCGCGCGGGCTCTGCGCGTATATCGCCAGCCGATGCATGAGGGTCCAGGCCGGCCGGGCGCCGAAGCCCGCATCGTTCAATGCTGTCAGGACCTCGTCGCGTCGTTCCGCATAGGCCTCGTCGAGCAGAATAGCGTTCAGCCAGTAATTGCTGGAGGTGTCTGCCGGTTCGCGCGCGAAGGATACACCTTCCAGTCGCGCAAAGGCGCGTTCGTAAGCGGCCGCGAGCCGACGCTTGCCGGCAAGAAAGCCGCCGAGTTGCTCGAGTTGCGCGCAACCCAGCGCTGCGTTCAAATTTGGAAGGCGGTAGTTGAAGCCGACCTCGTCATGCACGAAGGCCCATTTGTGCGGCAGCTTCGCGGTCGTCGTCAGGTGTTTGGCGCGACGCCCAAGGTCAACGTCATCTGTGAGGATGGCGCCGCCGCCGCCGGTGGTGACGATCTTGTTGCCATTGAAGCTCAACGCCGCGAGCCGGGCCTGTGATCCAACGGGACGCCCCTTGTAGGTCGAGCCCAGAGACTCAGCGGCATCCTCGACCAGCGCAATGCCCCAGCTCCGGGCGATGGCGGCGATCTCGTCGAGTTCGACGGGATGACCGAAAGTGTGCATCGGTGTGATCGCCGCTATGCGCCGTCCGGTCTGGTGATTGATCGCGCCCGCTGCGGTCCGTTTGGCAACGGTCTCGAGCCGCTTGGCGAGGGCGCATGGATCCATACCAAGCGTAACGGGCGAGCTGTCGACGAAGTGGGGGATAGCGCCGCAATAGGCGATCGCATTCGTGGTGGCGATGAAGGTGAGCGCCGGAGACATGACCTCGTCGCCGGGCTCGACCCCCGCCAGGCGAAAGCAGACGTGCAGCGCCGCCGTGCCGTTGACGACGGCCACCGCGCGACGGGCGCCCGTGATCTCTTCGAGCATGCGCTCGAAGCGCTCGACGAAAGGTCCGACCGAGGAGACGAAGGTGCTCTTGATGCACTCTTCGAGGTAGTTAATTTCATTGCCGGCGAACACCGGCTCATGCAGGCCGAGTGTAGCGGTGGGCGTGCCCGCAACGCACCTCACGGCATCGACAACGTCCTGCGGACTAAAAGTCCGCGTGCCGCCTGTGGGCTGAGCCGATGCCGCCGACATTTCAGACATTGTAAATGTCCGCCTTGTAGCGGCTGAGATTGGCGGGGTCGGTGAACCAGTGCACAGTGCGTTCGATCCCGCGGCGCATGCCGTCCAGGCCTCCGAAGACCGGACTCCAGCCGAGTTGCTGGCGCGCCCTGGAATTGTCCGCCCAGAGCCGCTCGACCTCGCTGTTCGCCGGCCGCAGCCGCGCCTCGTCGGTCTCGATGTCGACCTTGACGCCCATCACCTCTGCGATCATCTCGACGGTTGCACCAACCGAGATTTCGAAGCCGCTGCCGAGGTTGATGGTCTGGCCGACGGTCTGCTCCGCCGGAGCGGTCAGTCCGGCAATCAGGCCGCGTGCGGTATCGGTAACGAAGGAAAAATCCCGTGTCGGGCTGATTGCCCCGAGGCGGACGCGGCGCTTGCCGGTCGCGATCTGGCTGATGATGGTCGGGATCACGGCGCGCGCGGATTGCCGCGGACCGTAGGTGTTGAACGGCCTGATCACGACCACGGGCATGTCGAAAGAGGCCTGGAACGACAGAGCCATCTGGTCGGATGCGATTTTGGAGGCGGAGTAGGGCGATTGCCCGACCAATGGGTGGCTTTCCCTGATGGGAACGCTCTGCGCGGTGCCATAGACTTCGCTGGTCGAGGTCTGCACGAAACGGCGCACACCGGCCATGCGCGCCGCCTGGAGCACGTTCACGGTGCCGCGCACATTCGTCTCGACGTAAGATTCGGGTGCGGCATAGGAAAAGGGGATTGCGATCAAGGCCGCGAGGTGCAGCACGTCGGTGCAACCGGAGGCCGCCGCGATCATGAAGTGCGGATCGCGAATGTCGCCCGCGACGACCTCGACCGAGCGCATGACGTCGGCGGAGACCGTATCGAGCCATCCCCACGAGTTGAACGAGTTGTAATAGGCGACGGCCTTGACCCGTGCGCCGGCCTTCACCAGTTCCTCGACGACGTGCGAACCGATGAAGCCGTCGCTGCCGGTAACGAGGACACGGGCGTCCCTCAGATCTGCCATGCTGGACCCCAAAATGGCGATTAAGCCAACGTTCGCAACAAGATGGCGCTATAGCACACTGACCGGTTCGCGCAACCAAGTATGGTGCCTTTGGGCAAATGCCCGCACCCTCAGCGGTTTTGACGCTTCTCGACTAGGGCTTGCAGACCGAAAGAAGCCGCTGCTTCAAGAAGGCCTCCAGATTCCCGCCTTCAAACAGATGGCCGGCGATACCTGCCGCTTTCGCCGCAGCCATGTCGCTGCCCTTGTCTCCGATGACCATACTGCGTGCCATGTCGATCGGGAAGCGCTGCGCGAGATCGGTGATCATGCCAGGCCCGGGCTTACGACGGTCACTCACGCGGCGATAGCGGGCGACGCTTCCGTCGGGATGGTCGGGACAGAATTCGAAGGCGTCGATATGGGCGCCCACTTGCGCCAGTTGGTCAGCCATCCCGCGATGCAGGGTGACGACATGATGCTCCTCGTAATAACCGCGCGCAACGCCGGACTGATTGGTGATCACGAAGGCGAAGTAGCCGGCGTCGTTGACGGCCTTTACCGCCTCGCGCGCGCCCTCGATCCATTCTAGCTTGTCCGTCTCAAACGTGTAGCCGGAATCATGGTTGAGGACGCCGTCGCGATCGAAGAATACCGCGGGGCGCCGGAGCATCTCGCGCAACTCACGATCCGCGCGTGCGAAATCGTCGGGAATGCCGATGTCGATGAAGTAGCCGCGGTAGGCCTTGCCGCGGAGGTCGCCACGGGCGGCCAGTGTCGGAAACAGATCCTGCTCGAGCGAAGCGGGCAGAGAAGTGATGCCGGTGATCACAGATTTCTCGACGACGTAGATGCCCGCGTTGACCGGGCCGGTGGCGCCGGCGCCAGGCGCGATGAAGTCGCGCACCCGATCTCCGTCGAGCACGACGCGGCCATAGCGATCGCCGATCACGCCATCACGCAGTGCCATGTGCACGGGGCTATGCTGAGCGCTCACGATAAAATCGAGCAGGTTGATGTCGAACAGAGAATCGCCATTGAGCAGCAGGAAACGGTCGTGCAGGCGGTCGCCTGCATGTATCAGTGCACCGCCCGTCCCCAGCGGCGCTGTCTCGCAAGAGACGATGATCCGCGTCCGCCCACGTCTCGTGGCGGCGTAATGAGTCTCGACGATCTCGGCCCTATGCCCTGCAAGCAGCAAGATCTCGTCGAAGACGTCATAGCGGACGAGTTCGTCGATCAGTGTGTCCAGAAACGGACGCCCGCCGACATCGAGCATTGGCTTCGGAACGAGCTTGGTACGATCACCAAGCCGCGTACCGAGACCTCCGACGAGGACAACGGCCTGGGTCAGCATCGCCTGCGCACAACCTGGCCTGAAAAGACAGCGATCGACAGACCTGCGTCAACAAAGCGCCCAGGGCCGATATTCGAGGTTCTCGCTACTAACATTTTTGCCGGATGCTCCGATGCGTCCAACGACCGAGGCGTAACGATCCTATCGACCAAGGCACGAGCGGCAGCCCATGACGGGCTAGTCCGGCTTCGAGAACCAACGTCAACGCGAACGCCGCAACCTTTATCCAATAGGTTCCGACGGCCACGAAATTCAGCATGCCACCGATATACATCACGAGGAATCCGTACAGCAGATAGAGCGACATGAATGTCGATGCATATCGTCCCTGCAAGGTGCCTCTGACGATGTGCGCAGTCAACAGTGCGGTGATGAACCCGGAGCCGAGCAGAATTGGCCAAGCGTAGAAGGGGCCGAACAATTCAAAGAAAATTTCTGGAAACCCGCCCGCGAACTGAAATCCCTTGTAGATATGCTCCGACGTCCGGGGCTCGCCGATTGTCTCCAGCATCAGGTATTGCGGCGTCGTGTTCTTCCCGGGATCAAGAGGCGTCTGAAACAAAAGATTGAACGCCCTGTCGGGTTGCCATTGATCAAGGACGAAGACCCGCTCGTAGGAAATCCATCCCATCTCGCTAGGCTGGACCAGTACACGCTCCCAGAACTCCGATCGGACCTCGGCGCCCCGATAGCCGCGGACGGCGACGAGATTGTGGACAATTGCGGTCGCAGCTAGCACGACCACGAGAGAAAGGCCTGTCGCCAAAATTGTGACTTCACGCCTCTTGAAAGCTTGCGTCACCCAGTGAAAAGGAATCGACGAACGGGTTGTCTCGGTCTGCGCGACAACTGCCGCAAGCGGAATAATGAAATAGCTGGATAAGCTATAAAAAGCGGAGAAGCGATTGCCGGTCATAAAGATATAAACGATGAGAATCGCGAGCAAACACAAATGGCGAAGGCGCGTCTTGCCGGTTCGAAGCCTCTCCGAGGCGAACATGACACCCCACCAGAACGAAAGGAAACTGCCGTACGTGACGACCCAGCGATGGGCCGGCCCTCCGGTGTTCCGCGTGTATTCGTACCGCTCGGTCTCGGCGAAAAATGGAATGGAACCTCGACGTATCAAGTCTGCGAACAGCCAAGCGAGGAAGAGCGACGACAGAATAAAGGTTATATCTGCGAGGGTAATCTGTGAGGGGGCGGCCTCACGACCGTCACGATCCTGATGCCATGCCCTGATTTGATCTGCTCGCAGCACGAACATGAATGGAACGATGGTGACAAAGTAGGCCAGCACGTGCAGCGGGGTGGCCAATCCGGGCCCAACGAAACGCATCGTCTGGGCAGACCAGACCGGGCCGGCCAAGTCGATGAAGGCAGTGGAGGCGGTTCTCCACAGCAGGGTGAACAAAACGAAGAAAAGACCAATGAAGATAACAGGTCTGTAGGCGGCGAGATAAAAGATAAAGACCCAGAAGGCGGTCGCCGTAAGCAGGACAATGATCTGATCAGGAAGGGAGACCATCAAGCGCTTGTTCTATCGCGAGCAAACCGGGGTTAATGGAATAAGGCAAACTATCTGATGCGAGGCGAACTTAGCGCCGCAAACAGGAGGGTCGCCGTAATCAGCATCAGAAGGCCGGCCAGGAGCGATGCACTTAGTGCTCCCACGGATCGCAATGCCGTGGGCGAAACTTCGCGGGCCTGTTCGCTCTTCGTCGGTCTACTCGAGATTGCCAGATTCTCATCGACCTGAACACGATCCCTAAGGGTATTCCAGGCGGGAAGGGCGGATGTCAACGTGGGAGCGAAGTCTGGTCTCGCGAGTTGAGACTTGCCATCAGCGTTCGCGCTGAGGAGCATCCTGTTCAATTCGTCGTTGGATTTCTCCATGATCGCGATTCGCACGCGCGCGTCTTCGATCCGGGCCCTCAGGGGGCGGAGGCTTCGATCCATCAGCTCCCTGTGAATGTTGCCAATCTGCGTGGCCACCGCTTCGAGGGCAGCCTGAACATCGCCAGGCGACCCGGCTGAAACCTCGACCATAATCTCTTTCTCGTCTTCCAAGACGATGCCACGAAGGCTGGAGATTACCGCTGTTTTCGAGACTGCTGCGGTTTCAGGCGCAAAGGAGACGCTGTTGCCGATCTTCTCCCGAAAATACTTGTCCGACAGTCGTGCAACCAGAGCGCGTGACGGTTCCAATGGAGCGAGGGATGGTCCTGATGATTGGAAGATAAAGCTCAGCGGCGGGGCTTCTCCAATCGTGATCCGCATTCTGCCGGTCCAGATCTCCACGGGGTGATGGAGCGCGAACGCCAACACGGCCGCTGCCAAGGCAGCAGCACCAATCAGCCATTTGGATCTCCAGGCTCGTCGTGAGATGAACTTCAAGATCGTCCCGGCGGTTGGTGGCGCGTATGAGGTATTCTGGTCCACGAAGATCCCTTGGAATTGGCGGCAGAACTTTAGGCGCCCGGACCGCATAGTGGCAACCCCGGGGAATTGCGCGTGCCAATCGGACAAACTTGCGGCCAGAGCGAGAATTGTGCGGCGCGTTACTCTCGCGCCAGCACAACCGATGACCTGCCATAGAACCGCGCGATGCAATCGTTCGGCAGTTGTGACGGCGATTCCTTCAACTCGTCGCCCGCCAGAAGACGCGGCGAGACAGTCCGGCGAGGAACCACCACGTCACTGGCGTTCGATGTTGAAAGAAGTCTGTTCCGGTCAAGGCTTTCGCGCCAGTAGGTGACTAGTTCTGGCCACTCCTTGGAAAGCTGAACATAGGTGGGGGCCTTTGCCACTGGCTGGATATGCCAGGTTCCAATTGAGGCGGCGGCAAGAGCCAGGGCGCCCGCGGCGGCCGCCTTGTTGCGTGCAATAAAGGGAAGTGCAACACCGACGCACGCGTGCACGACGGTGATGAGGCAGGCGGACAACAGAACGAGCTCGACGGCGACGACTTCGTTCCGCGCCCGGAGCGCAAGGACCTCACCAGTCGAGTATGCCCCGATGAAGTAGGAGCCAAGCGCCCACAGCGCGGCCACTCCAAAAAGGGCCATCGCGTATAGGATATTCTGCAAAGCGTGCTGCGGTGTCAGCCTTCGAGCGGTTACGAGTGCAAAGCAGGCTACGAGGATCCAGAACGATTTGACGACATCGAGTCGGGCGAGCCCGAAACTATAATCCGCGAGATAGATGATGGCATTGTCGATCGACCCCGAGATATCTCCACTGCGCGAATATGCGCCGAGGCGAATTGCGTTACTGGGGGAAAGGAGAACCACGGCGTAGCTTGTCAGGATGACCACAAGCATGAATACGTGGAGACCGACCTGAGCCTCGCGACCCGTCACCAGCCGCCTAAAAAAGAGAGAGAGCGAGACCATCCCAAGCAGAAGAAATACTGTGAACTCGTTGAACATGGCGGTCATCGCGCAAAGCGGAACCGCCCAGATCAGAGATCGTGGGCGGATCTGGCTCCGGCTGAGAGCATTGCTCGTGATCCAGGAAGAGAAGAGCGTGGCACCGATGGCAGCTGTCAGGTAGCAGGCTGCACCCGTGACCCAGTAAACGAACTCGCTGATGTTCGGCAAAATGCTCAGCGTTACGCAACTCAGCAGTAGACCAAACAGGATTCCGAGAAGCGGTTCTCTCGTGCTTAAAAGCCAATTTCCGACGAGGGCCGTCGCAGCGAGATACAGCGCGAACACGAAGGCGTTGAATACCGGATAGACCACAAAGAGGTCGAGTTTACTGCCGCTTGCCAGCAAGGAGGGCAGCGTGATCAGCGCCAGAGCCGGTAGGCGCCCCGTCACGGAGACGTAGTACTGGTGAACATGTGCCGCGGCTTGCCCAATTGTGCTCGATGCCAGGCAGAAGTCGTCAGTCGAAGGGCTGCTGTAGAGTGTGGCTGCCGCGAATGGCAGCAGGTAATATGCCGGAAAAAAGCAGAGAAAGACGTATCCGGATCGGATGCAGGCGGTTAGAAGATTCGTGGCCCTCTCATTCATGGCGATCGGTTTCCGCGCGGACCCTTCCGAGCCGTGCGAGGGCTGTGGGCTCCCCGTGAATATCGCCGGCCTTTTGGCCGGGTGGGACCAGGTTCTTGATTCCACCAAGACGGACCGTGGTTGTAGCTATCTCGTCGAGGAAATCTCGCTCGTCGCAGGCCCTGATCAGGCATCTATAGTAGCGAAGTGCCAGTTCATGGTCCGATAAGACTGGCAGTTTCGGCGAGAACTCGATCGTCGCCTGGGGGCCGCGCAAGTCCATGTTTCGGAATGGCGACCCTTCCATCCGCATGGCTGCATCCATCTCCAGAAGAATGGTTGGTTGCTCGTTTCTTCCGGTGAAGCCGAAGAGAGGGCGATTGTCCCAAGCGAGGTGAAGGCCGCCTGTGACTTCAGTTATACCAAAAAAGGTGTGGCCTGGAACGTCGAGAAATCCGTCTTCGAGATTGAAAACGGCGGCAGGAGGCTCGGCGTAGCCACGTCTGAGCTGTTCAATCATTGCGGACTGCCGCAACCATCGGGCCTGCTGAAAGAAGTAGCTGTTCCAAAGCGCACAAAGATTTATTGAAACGATGAGCGCCGCCACGATGCTGGCCAAAGCCGTGGTCGAAACAAGCCTGACTGCCCGCATCACCCCGATGACAAGAAGTCCAAGCGGCAAGCCGAAGAGAAGCAGGTGTCGCGACTCGTAGAAGTGCCCCGTCGGGGCGATGCCGACGCTGACATAGGGCAGGGCGCAAATGATGAACAAAAGAATACCCGCGACGACCGGCCCAACCACCTCGATCGCATATATTCGGGGGAGCGGCTTGCGCGGTCCGCTGATCGCCAGAGCAATGAGGCCGGCGCTGAGCAGAAGGGAAAGGCAAGCTGCCCCAGGAGAGCGAACGGCAAACCGAATTCCATCGAGCGCCGGCTCCCACGTGCCCCATCGCAAGAACTGCAGCATTTGCGGAGAAGCTTCAGCAAAGGCGGGAATCCTGATGCGATAATAGTCGTTGTAGGGACCGATTTTCGGAAAGAAGTAATTGGTCGAAAGCCAGTAAACGGCCGGGATCACGGCATAGTCGGAGTGACGAAGAAGAGACCGAACAAATCGCCGAAATGTAGGGCGACCTCCATCCGGGACGGGCGAGAACCAGAGGTGTGCAACCATTCCGGCAAGGAAAACCAGTATCATCGAGTTGACTGCGAAACTGCAAAAGATGGCAGCCAGGCCGACGAGCCGCAGGCCTATGCGCGGCCGCGGCGAAGTTGCGACAATGCCAAAGAGGTTGAGTCCCAGGCAGAGCAGGGCGAAGCTGAAAATGTACGGTGCGGTGATCTTGGTCGCCCAATCTCGGAATCCGGCAAAGGTCCAAACCAAGAAGACCAGGATCAAGATTTCGAACCGAGTGAGAATTTGCAGCCGGGCGAGAAATGACCGCAGGCTTAAGGCGCCGACTGCAATTCCCGCGAAAGCAACAGCATTCATTACTGCGCTGGGATGGCCGCTCATGTTGGCCATTGCGCAGTACAAATACGTGATCGGATGTCCCGCACCGTGAAGCAGGAACGATATCATCGTCTGATAGCCGGGTTTGGCCTCAAACAGCAGCCAATCGTCGCCGTAGAATCCGTGATTCAGCGCGAGGGGGGCATGCACGGCCATGAGGAGGGCAACGAGCAACCATGAATCACGCGAGGACGCGCGTGCGTTCGGCTCATGCTGCGAGGTCGCGGTCTGACCAGGACCAGTCTTTGATTCGACGGCCATCGAGAACTCGTAACGCGGGACTGCTGCGCCTAATTGAAGTTGATTCGCTCGCGTTCAACCACGATCGGTCGCCGCCTGACCTGATTGAAGATGGCGACAATGTATTCCCCCAGCACTCCCAGGAAAAACAGCTGGACGCCACCGAAGAAGAACAGGCCGATGACAATGGTTGGGATGCCCCGCGGGCCAATGTCAAACCCCGCCAATTTCAGCATCAGAACGACGAAAGCGTAGGCGAAACTGAGGGACGAGATGATGAGTCCAAAGAAGAAGGCGGACCTGAGAGGGACCGTCGAAAAGCTGATGGCACCCAGCAGGCCCTGGTCGATCAGGCTCGAGAAACGGTTGCGTGACATCCCGTGTTTTCGCGCAAGCCATGTGTAGGGTACACCGATCGAGCGGAAACCGCACTCGAATGGCATCATGCGCATGAAGGGCTGTACGTCTTCGAACTGCTTCATGGCGTCCAGTACCTTGCGGTCCACCAGCTGGTAGTCGCCGACGTCTGCCGGATAGTCCACGTAGGACATTCGGCTGATCAGTTTGTAATACATGTGGCGCGCAGTCCGGCTCAAAAGCGGCTCCTCGCGCCGTGCCCTGATCCCGAAAACGATCTCGTAGCCCTGCTCCCAATGCCCGACGAAGGTTGGAATCAAAGACGGCGGATCCTGGAGATCCGCCGGCAGGAAGAGCACCGTGGCGTCGCCGGTCGAGGCGAGGACGCCATTGTAGGTGTTTCGCAAAACGCCGAAGTTGCGGGCGTTCACGATGATCTTGACCGAGGGGTCTTCAGCAGCGATCTCCTTCAGGATCTCCACAGTCCGATCGGTCGAGGCGTTGTCGCAGAAGATATGCTCGCGGTCGTAATCCGGAAGCTCCGCATCCATGATCGATTTCACGGTGGCATAGCATTCGCGAATCCCAGCTTCCTCATTGTAACAGGGCGTGACGAGACTGATCTTCTTCCGCATCAATCCTCCAGGAAGGCCGCCGAGTGAGATCAGTCGCCCGTGGCCGGATCGGGCGGCCAGCAACCGCCGGAACTGGTTGGGGAGGCCGGGGTGGGTTGCCATCTTTCGACGGCTTCTTTAGCAGGTGGACCGACAAGTTCAAACTCCTCGGGAGGCCGGGGAAATGACCGATCGTGTTGACAAGACACGCTTAATCGGTCTGATGTGATGTTTTCCCCAGGCGAGTATGACCATGAAGGCCGTGATCTTGGCAGGTGGGTTTGGAACTCGAATTACCGAGGAGAGCCACGTCAAGCCGAAACCGATGATCGAGGTGGGCGGCAAGCCGATCCTTTGGCATATCATGAAGATCTTCTCGTCGTACGATATCAACGAGTTCATCATCTGCTGCGGCTACAAGTCGTACGTCATCAAGGAGTATTTCGCGAACTACTTCCTGCACATGGCTGACGTGACCTTCGACCTGGCGACGAATTCGATGGAGGTTCACAACAAGTTCGCGGAGCACTGGAAGGTCACCCTGATCGACACCGGCCTCAACACCATGACCGGCGGTCGACTGAAGCGGGTCAGGGAGTACGTCGGCAACGAAACGTTCTGCATGACCTACGGTGACGGGCTCGCTGACGTCGACATCGCCTCGCTGGCGGCCTTTCATCGTGCTCACGGTCTGTACGCAACCGTTACGGCGATTCAGCCGCCGGCACGTTTCGGGGCCCTGGATATCGACCAGGACATTGTCCAGCATTTCGAGGAGAAGCCTCGAGGCGATGGTCGCTGGATCAATGGCGGCTTCTTCATGTTGGAGCCGGCGATTTTTGACTATTTGGGCGACGACACGACGATATGGGAGCAGGAGCCGCTGAAGCGACTTTCGCAGGACGGGCAGCTGTCGGCTTATCGTCATCCCGGCTTCTGGGAAGCCATGGATACCCTGCGCGACAAGATGCATCTGGAGCAACTCTGGGACAGCGGCCGCGCGCCTTGGAAGCGCTGGCCATGAACGCCGACTTCTGGAGGGGGAAACGCGTTCTGGTCACCGGTCATACCGGTTTCAAGGGAGGCTGGCTGGTCGCATGGTTGCGCCATCTCGGCGCTGAGGTCGGCGGGGTTGCGTTGCCGCCTGCCACCCAGCCAAACCTTTTCGACTTGGCGCAAGTCTCACAGGATTTGCTTTCAACCTTTGCCGATATCCGGGATATTTCAGCCGTGAGGGCGGCATTCGCCCAATTCAGACCCGAAATCGTGTTTCACTTGGCCGCGCAGGCGATCGTGCGAGCCTCCTATGACGATCCCGTCGGGACCTATGCGACCAACGTGATGGGGACTGTGCACGTGTTCGAGGCGGCTCGAACCTCCGGTATCCGCGTCCTCGTCAATGTCACCAGCGACAAGTGCTACGAAAACAAGGAATGGGTTTGGGGCTATCGTGAGACCGATGCGCTTGGCGGCAAAGATCCCTATTCGAACAGCAAGGCCTGCGCTGAACTGGTCACGTCAGCCTATCGATCCTCCTTTTTTAGTGGACCGAACCGGATCGGCTTTGCAAGCGCCAGGGCGGGCAATGTGATAGGCGGCGGCGACTGGGCGCAGGACCGTCTGATTCCCGATATCATCGCGGCGATCCGCCAGCAGAGGCCCGTGCCGGTGCGCAACCCTGACTCCGTCAGGCCATGGCAGCATGTGCTGGAGCCGCTATCCGGCTATCTCTTGCTAGCCGAGAAGCTCTGGCAGGACCCTGAGATTTTCTCGAGTGAATGGAATTTCGGCCCGAACTCGGATAGCGTTCGCTCGGTGCGCTGGCTTGTCGATCGAATCGCAAGTCTCTGGGGTGTTCCGCCGCAACAAATGCCTCAGCCCGGAGAACACCCGCACGAGGCGCGGCTGCTGTCACTCGATAGTTCAAAAGCGCGCGCCCAGCTGGGTTGGTCCCCGCGCTGGGGCCTTGAGCAAGCCACTGCGGCCGTGGTCGATTGGTACAAGGCGTTCGATCGAGGTGCCTCAATCAAGCCGATAATGCTCGACCAGATCGATGCGTTTATGAGCGCGCCGCGAATCTAACGAGGCTAAAGGTCCTGACGGGCCGCTAAACCGGAACCCACATGATGAGCACGTCGACGAGACCACTGACCGAAATCCAAGGCTGCGAGGTCTGCGGCAACACACAGCTGACTCCTGTGCTCGACCTTGGGCTTCATCCTCTCTGCGACGACCTCGTGAAGGTCGGCGACTCCCGACAATGCCGCGAATACCCGATTCAGATCCTCTTCTGCCCGACCTGTGCGACCGGCCACCAGCGCTTTCAAGTGCCCAAGGAGGATCTGTTTCCGCGGGACTATCACTATCGATCTCGCTTTACGGCGGACGTGCTCGCCGGAATGCGCGGCCTTGTCGCGACTTGCGCTGAACGGGTAGGTCCATTGCAAGGTAAAACCGTACTCGATATCGGCTGCAATGACGGCAGTCTCCTGGATTTTTTCCGGGAAGCCGGTGCCAAGACCGCCGGCATTGAGCCGACCGGCGCGGCCTCAGACGCGGCCGCGAAGGGCCATTTCGTCGTTCAGAACTATTTGAGCGAGGACACGGCGGCGAAGATTCGCGATGCCGTGGGAATTCCCGACATCATCACCTTCACCAATGTTTTTGCTCATATTGAAGACCTGAACGGCGTGCTTGCGGCGCTCAAGGCTTTGCTAGGGCCGACCACAACGATCGTGATCGAAAATCACTATCTCGGCGCAGTGCTCGACCGTCACCAGTTCGATACATTCTACCACGAGCACCCGCGTACATACTCCTATAAGTCCTTCAGCTTTATCGCCAAATCGCTAGGCCTGGATATCGTGAGCGTGGAGTTTCCGGCGCGCTACGGTGGAAACATCCGTGTCATTCTGGGGCACGGGGCAAGCGAGGGGACGAAGGGGATCGGAGCGGACGTCATCGCGCGTGAGGACAAGTTCCTCGGGGAGTTCGCTCAGCTAGCGCGTGATGTCGAACTCTGGAAGGCCCGCAAGGGTCAGGAGATCAAGCAGATCGTGGCGATGCATGGTCCAATTCGGGCCAAGGCATTTCCAGGACGTGCGGCAATACTTGTCAAGCTGCTCGGTTTGACCGAAAAGCAGATCGTAGCCGCCCACGAGAAACCCGGCTCGATCAAGATCGGACATTACGTACCTGGTACGCGAATCCCGATCGTCTCGGATGATGAACTGTTTGCTCGGGGTGATGACGGAAAGCCGCTCCTCAACCTCGCTTGGCACATCTCGCGCGAAATTCGTCAGTATCTGTCGGACAATGGATACAAAGGACCTGTGATCGACGTCCTCGGTCCTGACGATTTTCATGCCTAGGAATGGTGTTTTCACCATCCTTGGATCCGGATTCGGCATGTACGGGTATTTGCCCGCACTGATCGAATGGGGAGTAAAGGTGGCGCTGCCGGTGCGCTATCGACCGATTATCGCTGCTCGTCCCGAACTGGTCCAATACCTTGCCGAGGTGAATTGGTTCGACAGCGCCGAGGACGCGCTCGCACACTCCAATGGCGCCGTGATTGCACTTCGTCCCGCGGACCAAGCCCGCTGGGTTCCATTGCTGGCTGGCATGCCGGCGATCCGTGAACTGATCCTGGAGAAGCCGATCGCGCCGACGCCGCATCTGTCGGCGTCACTGCTCGCCGCATTGGAGAGGGCGGGCAAACGTTACAGGGTGGGCTACACTTTCCGGTTTGTGCACTGGGCGGAGCAATTGAGGTCTGCCCTAAGCTCCGATGCAGATGGAGTGTCGCTCGATTGGACGTTTCTCGCCCATCACTATCGCGCAGACCTCGACAATTGGAAGCGCTTCGATGCCAGCGGAGGCGGTGCCCTTCGCTTCTATGGCATTCACCTGATCGCGCTTCTGGCCGAGTACGGTGTTGAGGATGTGTCCACATCGACGCTGTCTGGCCCATCTGACGCTGAAACCTCGGACTGGAATGCGGTCCTCACCGGAAAAGCTGTTTGTCCGGTCACGCTGAGGGTGAACACGCGGAGCGATGAGGCCCACTTCAAGATCGTTGGTCGTCGGGTGGGCGCCGACGAAGTTCGGATCGTTGAGCAGCCGGATCCCTTTTCCGGGAAGAGGACGTCGAGTTTGAACGAGCGAGATCCACGCGTAGATGTCCTCGGTCGACTGTTGCTCTCATTCGACGAACCGGATTCGGTCCACCTGGAACGTCAGCGGGCCATCCTCCAACTTTGGACGCAAGTTGAGGAAAGATCGCGCAGGCAATCCAGTGTCCGATCTCGAAGCTAGCGCTGGTCTCCAAGCTTGAGGGCCTGCTCACGAGCCGATTGCCATATGTCTGCATCCACCTGCGGATTTGGGACCTCCGGATAGGGCCGATAGCTTTTCTCAACGACTTCGAGGGATGATCCCGGGAGGTTGGAGATGTTCCGGTAGGCCAGGACAACCCATCCGGACCAAACGAAGAAGAACAACGTTGCCGCGCCCCACGATGTGCGCGCCCGTCTTCCAATCTCCCCGCAGCAGATGACGAGCAGCATGCCGTAAGCGAACGCCGGCAGCGCCAGGTGACGATCTCGCGCGTATGAATAGGAGAAAACCGTACCGCCAATCACCGTTACGATGAGAACAATGAGCCAGACCGGAAAGCTCCGCTGCCTCACGCGCATTCCCAGAGCCAGCACGATCAGAGCGGTGGAAGCGGAGTGCAAGACAACTTCATAGCTGATGCGCGAGACGAGGATGCCCCATTGGGCGACACGAAACAGCAGGGCCCCAATCTGCGCCGTAACGTTGTACAGGTAAAGTTGATAGATGGCAGACCCGGGAAAGGCCGCCTGTCTCTCCTTCTGCGACAAGTAATCAAACATGTAGCCGACGGACTCGTTAACCCCGCCGGCCCCGATCGACGATCCGAGCACAAGCGCACGCAGCCCAAGATATCCAACCGTGATGCCGCCGAAAACCAGGGCAGTTTGAAGCCAGGCTTTGCGCAGAAAGTACAAGGAGAAGACGGCAAGTGCGAGCCCGTTCTCCTTCGATAACACAGCCACGGCAAATGCGAGTCCGCAGAGGACGAGTTTGGCGTTGTCGTTCATCGTCGACAGGATGATAGTCAAACTGGCGGCGAAACAGACAACGATCACGATGTGCGGCAACTCGCTGATCCAGACTATCGATCCGAATAAAAACGGAGAGCCCAGGCAAAACATGATGAGCGCCAGGGAGGCTTCGGCTGGCAAGCGAAGCTGGCGTGTGGCGATGGATCCCAAACCCACCAGGAGAATGAAGCACAAGAATTGAAAAATGCGATAGGCCGAGAGGTTCATGCCGAAGATGACGTATAAGCCCTTCAAGAAACCTTCGGCTATTGGGCGATAGAATGGACTGGACACCATCCATGCCGCCGACAGCGGTAGGTCGGAGAAGCCCTGGCGTCTGAGCTTGGTGAACCAGATCAGGTCATCATTCGGCTCGAACGGTTGCCTCAGCATGGCTGCCAGCAACAGGCAGGCCAACAAGGCTGTTCCGGCGGTCATGAGCACAAGCAGCGTAACCCGCAGATCGACTGTGGCTGCCAATCTCCAACGTGCGGCTTCCGCCGGCCTGTCGCCGGGGGGCTGTTTGGACATTCAAAGCACCTTCCTACATCACGGTGGCGTCTTGATTTGCAAGCGCCAGCGCGGCGCCGTCAGCAAGGTCCTCGGCTAATCGTCCTGCAAAGCATATCTGGCATTGACTACGGAATGCAGCACGGGCCGCGGCAGGCCCCTGCAATCGGTTTTGTACTTCTCTCTATTCGAACCAGATCAGCGGACGACGCTGCAATACCTGCGAGAGCCTGTCGGATGCCTTTGAGGAGTCCCGGCGGCGCTTGATTGGCGACCAGCCTTGCGGTTTCGATTTGTCCGTTTGAACTGAATCCTTCGAACCCGTATTGCGGATGGCCTCGATGGCTTTCGCAAAGCCCCGACAAAGTAGACACGACTGCGGGAACTGCAGATTGGACGATGCTCCCCGTGCTGGGATCGAGGACCTCTCGGTTGGAAATTGCCAGATTGGGGCCACTCTTTCCGCCGTTCACCAGGAAGGACAACTCATAGAAAGGAAAGAAGCGGTCAAGGGCGCGATAGGTCCGATCGTCTTCGACGACGAGGATCATGGTTCCGGGAGAAGAAGGTTGCTGCTTGAACAGGTCAAGAAGCGCCGCCGTTTCGCGTGCATCGGACACCATGCGATGGGTGAACGACAGATCGAGCAGGAGAAAGACGGCACTTGTCGTAGCCGCGCAAATCCATACGATTCTCTGGGGAGCGATGGCCCGCAGCACCGCGATGATCGCAAAGCCGCTGGCCAACATCAAGGTCGTCTGGTGCCGCGTCTCCCACAACCCGCTGAATCGGGGCGGTTGCCCCACCATAACGTAAGGAAACAGTGCGGAGATGGCCAGAGCGAAGGCGGCCAAAAGCGTCAGGATCCTGACGATCCACGGCGAGCCGCTCCAGCCGTTTGACAGACCAGCCAAACGTACATGCAGGCTCCGCGCGAGAAAAGCAAAGATCAGTATCGCGACAAAAGCTGCGGCCAGGAGTTCGGGCAAGTCCGCCGAATTCGGGAGCAGGATGCGGCCCCCCTTTAGCTGGTCGAAGACGGTGATGACCGTTTCCTTGAGCGCCAGAGGCAGGCTCATCCTGAACTTGTTATAGTTTGCATAAAGCCCATAAGTCGGCTCAAGCAGTTGTTTCGCTGCCCAATAGAGCGGTGGGAGCAACAGCAGCTCGCCGCGGCCAATGATGGATTTGAGCGCCACGGTCGTTTTCTCGAGCAGCGACGAGTGGTCCCGCTGCCGGCGCCATGCGGCGATTCCGACCAGCGCAGGTGCGACCCACGCGAGGACGAGAAAGGAATTTGTCGATACCGCCATCAACATCAGGACGGTGATGATAATTCGCCTCGCTACGGAAGGCTTTTCCAGGTCGTGAACCAGAAGGGCTAGAGCGAGGAGAAAGAAGAGGCTCGATAGTGCGTAGGGTATGGTCGAAAGAATGAAGCGAGCTTGATTGAGCGGTGCAAGTCCCGTCAGCAGCGCGCCCCAGAACGCGTCAATTGCGGGCCACCGCAAACTGTGCCTGAGCAGAACATAAACCAGCGAAGGTATGGCGCAGGACACAACCAGGGCCACCGCGACCCAGGCTCGGGGCTCGGCCAAGGCTGCAAGGGGAGCTACGAGCCCATATTGTTCGACTCGCCCCATCTGCCTGAAGAACTCCAGGAACGATCCGGCTTCGGAATAGCTCAGCAGTACCCAATCGTCCCAAAGAGGAATGTTGATCAGAAGCACCCATCCCCAGGCCGCCATGGCACTGAAGATCAGCAGGATATGATATGCCCACTCGCGCGCGGCTTGGGCGTCGGTGTCCGGGGCACGGGTGGTTAGGGCGACGGAAGCCGCTACCACACGCTTCTCCCGCCATCCATCACGAGGTTCTGCCCGGTCATGTAGCTCGAAGCGTCGGAGCAAAGGAACTGCACGGCAGACCGGTACTCGTCGACCTCGGCCATGCGTCCCATCGGGATCAAGCGGGTCAGCCGTTCGACGAAGGCAGGGTCCTGGTTGTTGAAGACGCCGCCAGGCGAAATCGCGTTGACGCGGACGCCGTGGTCGGCCCAGTAGATCGCAAGATACTTGGTCAGGCCAATCAGGCCGTGCTTGATCACCGAGTAGGTCACCGGCTTGACGGGCTGTTCCTCCTCGCGAGCTACGTGCGGCTGGCGATACAGCCGCTGGTCCGGAGCGATCACGCCAAGGTCCGAGGCGATGTTGAGGATCACGCCACGGCGGCGTTTGGCCATCTGCGTACCGAATTCCTGCGCGCAGAGCATCGCCCCCGTCAATCCGACCGCGATCTCGGTCTGCCATTGCGGCACCGGAAACGCCTCGAAGCGCGAGGAGTGCATCACGCCGGGGCTGGACGTCACCTTCGGATCGATGGCGGCATTGTTGACAAGGATATCGATGTCGATACCCATGCCCGCGAGTTGCCCACCGGCCGCGCGAACAGAGTCCTGCGATGTGACGTCGATGGCGAGGGCCAACAGATCGGCTGACGGAGCGGCCTGCCTCAAGGCGTCGATCGCGGCTTCAGCCTGCGTCAGCCCCACATCTGTGACGATGACGCGCGCGCCGGCTTCGGACAGCGCCGCGACGTGCTGCCGACCGAGCAGGCCGCCTGCGCCGGTCACGAGCGCGGTGTGGCCGGTCAGGTCGTAGCGGGAGGACGGGCTTGCCATCGGTGGCTCCTGGTCAGCTGCGCAACTGGCCGCCGTCGGCCACCATCACGCTGCCGGTGATGAACGAGGCGCGAGGCGATGCAAGAAATGTCACGAGGTCGGCGATCTCGTCGGGCCGGCCGAGCCGACGCAATGCCACTTCGCGCGCGAGCATGTCCTCGACACCCGCGGGGTTCTCGGCGAGCTTGCGCGCCCAGGTGCCTTCCTCGGCCAGGATATTGCCGGGAGCGACCGCGTTGATCCGAATGCCCTCGCGTGCCAGCGGTCGTGCCAGACCGCGCACGGCGGCGTTCAGCGCCGATTTGGCCGCGTAGTAAGTGACGGGGGCGCCCAACGCGGCCATGCCGGCAATCGACGAGATGCAGACGATCGAGCGATCGCCGCTGCCGCGTGCCATCAAGGGGCGGGCTGCCTCAATGATGTTGGTCGTCGCGTAGAAATTGATATCCATTACGCGCGACCATTCCGCGGCTGTTTCCGCCCCCGGCGGAACTGATGCGCCGCTGCCGACATTGCAGATGAGAATGTCGAGGCTGCCCCATCGTGTCTCGACATCCTGCACCAGGGTCTCCGCCGCTGCGGGATCGGTGACGTCCCCGACATGAATCGAGCTTGCCTCGCCGACCGCCACACGGGCTACGTTCAGCGCGCCCTGTCCACGCGCCGCAAGCGCTACCTTGGCGCCTTCCGCCGCGAGGGCCTTCGCAATAGCAAGGCCGATCCCGCGGCTGGCGCCCGTGACGAGGGCCACGCGATCGTCGAGTTCGAGCTTCATCGCGCGGCATCCTCGATCCAGCGCACCGTCATGTCCCGATACCGGGCCAGAACGCCAGCATGGTCGCCGTCGGCCGCGCGGGCGGTTTGCAGGATATATTGGCCCCTGTAGCCGGAACGCTCGATCAACCGAATGGTTTTGGAAAGGTCGGCGTTTCCAGTGCCGAGCGGCACTGTTGTTCCGCCGCGAATGCGATCTTTCACGTGCACGTTGAGGATACGCGGGGCGTAGGCTGCGATCTCCTCGTCGCTGTCGTAGCCGAGCGCGGCGCTGTTGCCGCTGTCGTAATTGATACCGAAGACGTCGGCGGGAAAAGCCTCGATGAAGCGGGCGAGGTCGCGCGGCGGCAGGTCGGATTCGAACACGATCCTGACGTTGCGCCGCGCCAATTGCCCGCTCCGCGCCAGCAGCTCGCGCTTCAACGTATCGCTCTCGCGCTCGCGCTCGATCCGGCCGTTGTCGACCAGCGGAATCACTACGAACTCGATGCCGATGCGGCTGCAGGCGGAGACCAGCAGGTCGAGTTCGGCAAGCAGGGCGTCGCGGACCACGGCGTCGACCTTCCAGAACGGCGCCTGCATGAAGCAGTCGCCCGTCAGGCTCGCGATGCGAACGCCGTGTTCGCGGGACAGCGCCAGAATCTCCTGTTGGCCCTGCTCGGTCGTCAGCGGGTTCTCGCGCAAGCGTTCCTGGTCGATCGTCCATTCCATGCGTGCCAGCCCGAGGTCCTTTGCTCGCGGGAATTCCGACCGCCATTCGTCCCAGGGAAACGCCTGGATCTTTCCGTCGACGAGCGCCGACAGGCGTCCTTGCATGAAGCCGATGCGTTGCAGCGTTGCGCTCATGATGTGCTGTCCGGACTGATGGCGAGTCCCTTGGCGGTCCAGCCGCCATCGACGAAGATCTCCTGGCCAGTCACATACGTGGAGGCGGATGATGCAAGGAAGACCGCTGCGCCGACCATGTCTGCCGGCTGGGCCCAGCGGCCGAGCATCGTGTGGCGACGCCTGTCCTCGTGCATCGCCGGGTCGGCATAACTCTTCGCGGTCATCCCGGTCGCGACATAGCCCGGCGCGAGCGCATTGACGCGGATGCCGTCGGGCGCATAGTCGGCCGCGAGCGCGCGGGTCAGGCCGGCAAGCCCTGCCTTCGCCGCGACATAGCCGGGGTTGCCGGGAAAGCCGCGCACCGAATTGATGCTGGTCACGTTGACGATGGCAGCCGTGCCGGCATTTTTCAGGAGCGGGTAGGCGGCGAGGATCGTGGCATAGACCCCGGTGAGATCGGTCGCCACCGTGGCGCGGAAGCGCGACAATTCGTTATCGGCGCCCGCGGGCGCCAGGCTGATGCCCGCTGCGTTGACGAGTGCATCGATGCGTCCGCCCTGTGCCGCGATCCGGAGAAACGCCTGCTTGATTGCCCGATCGTCCGAGAGATCGCAGGCCAATGCGGTGATGCCCTGCGGCGCCGTGCCCGACCGGCTGAGACCGAACACGTTGGCGCCCGCATCGTTGAGGCCGCTGGCAATCGCCGCCCCAATACCGCGAGAGGCCCCAGTCACAACGGCGATCTTTCCTGCGAGTGAAAAGGCGCTGAGGTCAGGCATAGCCGTAGCTTCGCATGATGGCGGCGCACAGCTTGACGTCCTCGGGACGGTCGATCTGGAACATCTTGTGACGCTCCATCACGTGGAAGCCGATCTTGCCGCCGAGGCGGTTGTTCTGCTCGCGCAGGAGCGAGGGGATCAGGACGTAGAACGAGCCGTTCTCGAGATAGCGCTTTTCGATCTGCTGCCGCATGCGGCGATTGCGATAGTCGTAGTTGATCGGCTCCGGTCCGTTGGTGCCGATGCGCCAGTTGAAATAGTCCTCGACTTCGCAGACCGAAAGCAGGCTGTCGAGCTGGTCGCGATCAAACGTTCCGAGAGCGCTCTCAATGTCGCCGGTCTCCCGGATCGGCGACGTCGCCTGGAGCGCGACGATCCGCTCGAACCGCCCGAGTCGCGCATCGATCGCCTCGAGCGCATGAAGCCAGGCGGATTCGGAGGAGGCGAGGTCTCCGGAGATGTCGTCGGGACGGCGCACGCCGACGGCGCCGGCGGCTTCGGCTGCCTCCAGGATCTTGTCGCTATCGGAGGATACGGCGACAACGTCGACGCCGCGCGCGGCGCGTGCCTGCTCGACCGTCCAGGCGATCAGCGGCTTGCCGCAGAGATCGAGCAGGTTCTTGTGCGGGATGCCCTTCGAGCCGCCGCGGGCGGCGATCACGGCCAGCGTCTTGCGCGCCATCAGATGTGTCCCTCGAGACGCTCGAGCGCGGTCCAGAAGCCTTCGCCCATGTTCTTGTGGCCTTGCCAGATCTCCGGGATGAAGGAGGCCGCCGGTGCATGCTGGCGCAGCACCCGGCCGATCTCGTCGAAATCGATCTCCCCTTCGCCGATCTGGAGCCCTTCGCCATCCAGCCCCTTGGCGTCACCGAAATGCAGGTGTGCGGTGTGCGGGCCGAGCTTGGCGAGACCTTCCGCGAAGTCGAAACCGAAATGATTGGCGGCGAGTTTCGTGTGCGAGATGTCCACACACATGCGCAGGCTGTGGGCGGCGCAGAAGGCCGCGGACTCATCGGGGAAGATGAAGATGTTCTGGTGGCGCTGGCCGCCGAAATGCCAAGGGAAGGGCGCCATCGTCTGCGGCGTCAGCTCCACGCCCTCCATGTCGAGTTCGGTCAGGCTTTGGGCGAAGATTCGATAGCGCTCCGCCTTCTCGTCCGGCAATAGCGGCGCGTCCATGGTAAAGCCGCCGATATTGGCGACGATGGGCGGGCGCTTGGTTCTGGGGAAGAACTTCTTGAGGCCGCGGGTGATGTCGATCACGGCCTGCGTCTGCTCCAGCGAGTAGCGCCGCAGCGCTTCATCCGGTGTTGCAAGGTCCATCAATTTGGAGCCCGCAAAAAGCTCCGGAGCATGAACGACAAAGCCGAGATCGTAGGTGCCGGAGAGATAGGCCGCGGGATCGCGCTCCATGTCGCTATAGCTGAGATGGAATTCGATGATGTCGGGCTCGCAGATATCCAGAAAGCGCGCGGTGTCATGATAGCGCACGGGGACGCCCCACGGCCGATCGAAACGATAGCGCCGGGCCTTCGCGGCGCCATCGTCGAGGTCGCTCTGGAAGAAGTAGTCGTCGGCCGCCATCTTCCGGGTCAGCTTGCGGCCCAGCAAGGCCGGCATCTTCAGCGGCGACAGCCCCTGCCCAGGACTTTTGACGGCGATGTCGGATTCAGAAATCACCGTGCCGACGGACAGGTCGCGCGCCGCAACGAGGCTCTTGGCAAGGTTTTCGCGGTTGATCAGCTCGCCCTGGCTCAAGGCCCGTTCGGCAAGCTTCTCGCCACGCGCGGCCTCGACCTCACGAATCCCTGAGACCAGCGCCTTGAACTCGCCGGGCTCGAGGCTCGCGGCATGGTCCGGGCCCTCCATCTCGCGATCGAGTGTGATGTGCCGCTCGACCACGACCGCGCCTAGCGCCACAGCCGCCGTCGAGACGGCAATGCCGCGCTCGTGTCCGGAATATCCGACGATCGGATGAATTTCCCGCAACGTCTCCATGAAGCGCAGGTGGATGTTGTGGAGCGCTGCCGGATAGGTACTCTGGCAATGCAGCAGCACATAGTCGGCATTGCGCTCGTCGAGGAAACTCGCAGCCGTCCTGATTTCTTCCGTCGTGCTCATGCCGGTCGAGACGATCAGCGTCTTGCCGGTGGCGGCAAGGCGCGCGAGCAGCGGTAGATTCGTGAGGTCGGCGGATGCAACCTTGTAGGCCTGCACGCCGAAGCCCTCGAGCACGGCCACGCTCTTGGCGTCCCAGGGCGTGCAGAGATAGTCGATGCCCTTCGAGGCGCAGTAGTCGGCGATCTTCTTCTGCTGGTCCGTGGGGAGCTCGAAGCGTCGCAACAGGTCGAGCGTATATTCGACGGCAAGGTCGTCGTCCTTCCCGGACAGGCTCGAGGCGCGATAAACCTCATCGAGCTTGCGCATCTGGAATTTGGCGCAGTCGGCACCGGCCGCGACTGCGGCGTCGACCAGCGCTATGGCTCGGTCGAAATCGCCATTGTGGTTGTTACCGACCTCCGCGATGACGTAGCAGGGCTCGCCCTCTCCCAAAAGGCGGCTGCCGATGCGGATGGAAGCGGGCTGTTTTGGCGAAGTCATCAGCATTCTCGTTGTCACATCGGTCAGGCGTATTGCGCGGGAAAACGCGACTTCCATGTCCGAAGTCCGCTCTCTTCGAACATGATCCGCGAACAGCTTCGGCCCTGCTGCTCCAGTGCCGCGATGAGCTGGTAGCGCTCGAACGGGCGAACGAAGAACAGGAAGTACCCGCCGCCCCCGGCGCCGAGCAGCTTGCCCCCGACCGCACCGTGCTGCTTGGCGAAATCGTAGATCGCATCGATCGCGTCCGATGAGATCTTCGAACTCAGCTTCCGCTTGGCGTGCCAGGCCTCGTCGATCAGCCGGCCGCATTCCAGGAGCTGGCCGCGGAGGAGGTGTCGGCGCATGTCCCGCGTCAGCTCCTTCTGCTTGGCGGCTGCAGCGACCGCATCGCTGCTCTCGTGACGGGCCTTCTGGTCGCGGTGGATGGCACCGGAGTCACGACCCGACCCGGTGTAGCACAGCACCAGACTCTCCTCGAGCTCGGCGATGATATTGGGATCGAGGCGAAGCGGCACGATGGTGTTCTGGTCCGAGAAGAACTCCATGTGGTTGAAGCCGCCGAACACGGTGGCATACTGGTCCTGCCAGCCACCGGGAATGTTGAGCATCAATCGCTCAGCCTGGAAGGCCATCTCCGCAATCTCGTGGCGGTCCCACTGGTCGCTGCGAAATTCGTTGAAACAGCCGATGATGGCCGAGGAAACCACGGCCGAGCCGCCGAGGCCTGAACCCACGGGGAAATCAGCGGAGACTTCCAGCTCGAACCCATAGGTCGGTTTGATCAGACGGACGACCGATTTGATGAGTGCGAGATCGCCGCCAGTCCCGAGATCGGCGAGGTTGTCTGCCTCGATCGTTCGGCGGAAATCGTGCGAATAGATCCGAATGCTCGGGTCACTGCGGCGCCGGAGCGTGGCATGGGCGTACATCTTGATCGTGGCGCTGATCACGGCGCCGCCGTCGTTCGCCACGAAGTAATGTGTCAGATCGGTGCCGCCACCGGAGAAGCTGATCCGCACCGGGGATCGCGCCCGGGCGAACACCTCGCTCTCTTCCGACAGGTTGAACAACTCGCGGCTGAAAACGTCCACCAGCCGGCCATCGCTATCCAGGATCGGCACGACGTGCACGCGCTGGTCCAGCAGCTTGAGGATCTGCTCACGCGGCCCGCCGGCCCTCGCGGACACGAAGTTGCGGTTCACGCAACTCGCCACCCGGTCCTGAATGGTGATGCCAGTCAACATGCGCCGGCGTATGTCGCCATCGGTGACCGCACCCACGATCCGTCCGCTCGCATCCTGCGCGAACAGGATGCCGAGCCGGTTTGCATTGAGGCGCCGAAAGGCTTCCTCGACGGTCTCGGTCTCGGAGATGATGACGAGGCTTTTTTCGAGCACGTTCCAAGGTCCAGGAAGGGCCAATTCCAGGCCGCATGGTGGCTGGTTCGGTATTACGGGAGCAGCCCGGGCGATGCAAGGTTCCTGGGCCGGCTGCATAGAGCCGAATCGCGGCCGTCGGGTGCACCAGTCCTGCCGAGGCCGATTTACATTGGCACCGGTTTCTATAGAAGGCTCGCCGAAGGGGTTTTTCGGCATGTATGTGATCGGAATCAGTTCGGGTATCAAGCACGGCCATCACGATGGTGCAGCGGTTCTGCTGCGCGACGGCGAACTGATCGCTGCCGCGGAGGAAGAGCGGTTTACGCTGGCCAAGCACGCGCGGGGTGAATTGCCGCGCGGGGCTATCGGTTTTTGCCTCAAGCAGGCCGGCATCACCCTGCGAGACGTCGATTGGATCTGTTCGCCGCTGAAGACCTACACGAATTACGTGCAGCGCCTGACCGAGTACTTCAAGTACCAGTTTGGCCACAGCCCGAAGATCGAGCTCTACGACCATCACCTTTGCCACGCCGCCAGCTCCTTCTACGGCTCCGGCTTTTCCGAGGCGACGGTGGCCTGCTTCGATTTCTCGGGTGATTCCAGCTCAGGCCTCGTCGCGCATGCGCGCGGCAACGATTTCCGCGTCTTGACACGGTTCGGCCGCCACAACAGTCTCGGGCTCTATTACGGGATGCTGACGCAGTATCTCGGCTATCAAATGACCAATGACGAGTACAAGGTCATGGGTCTTTCGTCCTACGGCTCTCCCGAATTTCTCGACAAGTTCGCCAAACTGCTGCGCCCCAACGGTATCAGCTACGAACTCGATCCGGAACTCGACAAGCGCCGGCGCGATGCCGAGATATTCACCAGCGACTTCTCGACGCGGCAGGAGCGGATCTTCACCGAGAAGATGGAGGAGATGCTCGGCCCGCGTCGCCTGCGTGGCGCGCCGCTTGATCAGCGTATGACGAACATCGCCGCGAGCGGCCAGAAGCAGCTCGAAATCGTCACGACCGAAGTGATCCGCTCCGCTATTGCGGAAACGGGATGCGGCGATGTCTGTATTGCCGGCGGGGTCGGCTTGAACTGCAAGATGAACATGGAGATCGCGGCCGAGCCCTCGGTCAAGCGTCTCTATGTTCCGCCGGTGCCGCACGATGCCGGCGTGGCGCTGGGCGCGGCCATGATGAAATGCGCGGAGGCGGGTCATGCGATCGCGCCCTTGACCCATGCCTATTGGGGACCGGAGTACTCCAATGACACGATCCGCGAGACGCTGGACAAGATCGGTGCGCGCTTCGAACTTCTCGATGATCCGGTGACGCGCTGCGTCACCGACCTGACGGATCAGAAGACGGTAGGTTGGTTCCAGGGGCGCATGGAATATGGTCCGCGCGCCCTCGGTAATCGTTCGATCCTGGCCGATCCGCGCCAGGCGGGCATGAAGGACCGAATCAACCTCACGATCAAATATCGCGAGGAATTCCGGCCGTTCTGTCCGTCGGTTCTGTACGAACGCCAAAGCGAGTTTTTCGAGGACACGTTCGATGCGCCCTTCATGGTCGTCACGTTTCCGGTCAACCAGAAAGTCGCCGAGACCATGCCGGCGGTCGTTCATGTCGACAACACCGCGCGCATACAGAGCGTTCATGCGGAAAGCAATGCGCTCTACAGCCGCCTCATCAGCGATTTCGCCAAGGCTACTTCTCTTCCCGTACTGATCAACACCAGTCTCAACATCAACGAGCAGCCGACGGTGAACGCGCCGCTCGAGGCTCTGCATACCTATTTCTGCTCGGGCCTCGATGTGCTGTATTTGGGTCCTTATCGCCTTTCCAAAGCGAGGAGTTAGTTCATTTCGGTCGTCGCGGCCTCGCAACTACGCCTACTTTCGTAGAGTATTCGGCTGTTTCGGCCAGATCGTCGCGCGTGATGGCGTTGTCATTCATGTGATATTCAAGAGGGGCCTGCCATTGTTTGCAGGGAGGAGAAAACATCATGTTACTTGCTGCGATTGCAACGATCCTGGCGCTTCACGGGAGTCCGGCACCTCAGGTGGACGCCCCTCCCGGCTTGATTGAGGTGCAGTATGGGGTGCCGAGGCATCCTCCGCCGTGTGGGAACGGCTGGGACGTCAGCGCGCGCGACGGTTGGTGCTATCCGAACGGATATCTGCCGCCTCAGGAGCAGCAGGCCAGGCGCAGGTATTATCGTCCTCAGTATGATGAGCCTGGCTATTATGGCGAACCGCAGCCTTACCGGCCCTATGGCTACCAGCGGCGACCTGTTCCTTGCGGCGATGGCGCTGATGTCGATATTCGGGACGGCCGCTGCTACCCGACGGGAACCGTCCCGCGCCAGTTTCAGAACCGGCCTGAGAATTACTATCGACGATACTGAGTTTTGAGCGACGGGGGTCGATTTCTCCGAATCGGCCTCAACGCTCGTCCACGATCACCCTGCCGTCGTTCGGCAGGGCGCCGCAGGCAGCAAATTCGATGTTGCCGCTCAGCTTGGTCACACCACGCAGGGTGGCGGTGATCGCCTCCCGCAATGTCTCACTCGGTGCTGCTGTCTCCGCCTTCAGCGTCATCAGATCGGTCTCGCCTTGCCGCGTGACGACGAGACGAAGTCGGCCCAGTTCAGCATGGCGTTTGCCGATTTCGGCGATCTGCTCTGGGCGGACGAACATGCCCTTGACCTTGGTGGTCTGGTCGGCGCGGCCCATCCAGCCCTTGATGCGCATGTTGGTGCGCCCGCAGGGGCTCGTTCCCGGCAGCACGGCCGTGAGGTCGCCGAGCGCCAGGCGGATCCAGGGGTGATGCGGGGCTAGCGAGGTCACCACGATCTCGCCGACGTCACCAGGCGCCACCGGCTCGCCGGTTCCGGGCTTGACGACTTCCATGATCAGGTCCTCGTTCACGACCATACCGTCGCGCGCCTCGGTCTCGAAGGCGATGAGGCCGAGATCGGCGGTGCCGAAGGCCTGGTAGGCATCGATGCCGCGTGCCTTGATCTCGGCCTGCAGAGAAGGCGGGAAAGCCGCGCCGGAGACCAGCGCGCGCCTGATCGAGGAGAGGTCGCGGCCAGCACTTGCGGCCGAATCCAGCAGGATCTTCAAGAAGTCCGGCGTGCCGCTGTAGCCCACCGGGCGGTAGGCCTCGATCAGCTCGAACTGCTGCTCGGTATTGCCGGGCCCTGCCGGGATCACGGCGCAGCCGAGCGCACGGGCCGACGCATCGAAGATGAAACCGCCCGGTGTCAAATGGTAGCTGAAGGTGTTGAGAACGATGTCATCCGGACGGAACCCGGCCGCGAACAGCGCTCGCGCGCCGCGCCAGGGATCGGCCTGCCGGCCCTCGGGTTCAAAGATCGGTCCAGGGGAGGTAAAGAGCCGGGCAAACGACCCAGGCGTCGTCGCCACGAGGCCGCCGAAAGGCGGGGAGGCCTTGTGCAGCGCCGGCAGTTCCGACTTGCGCAGCACCGGAAGCGCCGCCAGGGCCGCCCTGGAGGTCACGGTGGCCGGATCGAGGCCGGCGAGGCGCTCGGCATAGGCCGGGGCCGCCACTGCGCTCCGCAATACGCCCGGAAGTCGAGCAAACAGGTCGGCCTCGCGGACAGCCGGGTCGCGCGTCTCGAGAGCGTCGTAATGGGCGGTCATGGCTGGCCTTTCCGGGGTGGCATCCGTTGCGCGCCGCCGCTCGCATGGGTATCAGACGACCCTGGTCGGGGCGCGGAGACAGTGGCATGGCGGACGAGCAAAGCACGACGACGGACGGGACGGCCGACGTCGTCGCGCGGCTGAAGCGCCGCATGATCGAGGAGGCGTTGCCGCTGTGGTCGACGGTCGGCTGGGATCAGACGACGGGCGGCTTTATCGACAGGCTCCATCGCGACGGCAGAGCCGATTTTGCGGCGCCGCGACGCGTTTTCGTGCAGGCGCGGCAGATCTATTGCTACGCCAAGGCTGCGCAGATGGGCTGGTACCCCCAGGGGCGTGCCATCGCGCTGAAGGGGCTGGAGCATTTGCTGGCGAAGGCGAAGGCGCCGGACGGCCGTCCCGGCTACGTGCATCGCCTGACCCCGGAGGGCGCGGTGCTGGACGCCCGGCGCGACTCCTACGACCACGCCTTCATCCTGTTCGCGCTTGCCAGCGTCTATGCGCTCGACAAGGACGCGCAGGTCCGCGCCGAGATCGACGCATTGCTCGGCTTTCTCGACAGCCATCTCCGCTCGCCCCATGGCGGCGTCCATGAAGGCCTGCCGGTCACGCTGCCGCGCCGGCAGAACCCGCACATGCATCTGTTCGAGGCGATGATCGCCTGCTTCGACGCGACCCACGATCTGTCGTTCCAGAACCGTGCGGGCGAGTTCTTCGCGCTGTTTCTCGCCAATCTCTATGACAAGCAGAGACGCGTGCTCGGCGAATATTTCGAGGAAGACTGGTCGAAGATCGCGCCCGTCAGCGTCGAGCCCGGCCATCAGGCGGAGTGGGTCTGGCTGTTGAAGGGGTTCGAACGCATCACGGGCTGCCCGACAGGGACGCGGCGCGGCGAACTGCTGGCGTCTGCGCTGCGCTATCAGGACGAGGCGACGGGCTGCCTGATCGATGAAGGCGATGACGCCGGCAACATCCGTCGCAGCACGCGACGGCTGTGGCCGCAGACCGAGATCGCCAAAGCGTGGATTGCGCAGGCCGAAGCCGGTGAGGCCGGCGCCGCCGACGAAGCGCGTGCGGCGCTGGTGCGGTTCGAACGGCACTATCTCAGCCACCCCGTCAAAGGCGGGTGGTACGATCAATTCGACCGCGACGGGACATCGCTGATCGAGACCATTCCTGCATCGTCGTTTTATCATGTTCTCTGCGCAATTACCGAAGCGGAGCAGGTCCTCGGCTGACGATCAAAGCCAGCGCTTGCGCCGCTTGAAACTCTTGAGATTCTTGAAGCTCTTGCGCTGGTCGCCGGCGCCGCCCAGGTAGAACTCCTTGACGTCTTCGTTGTCGCGAAGTTCGTCCGCGGTGCCGTCGAGCACGACCTTGCCCTGCTCCATGATATAGCCGTGACTGGCAACGGACAGTGCGGCGTGGGCATTCTGCTCGACCAGCAGGATGGTGACGCCGAGGTCGCGGTTGATCTTCTGGATGATGGAGAACACCTCCTTCACCAGGAGCGGGGAGAGGCCCATCGACGGTTCGTCCATCAGGATCATCTTCGGACGTGCCATCAGTGCGCGGCCGATCGCCAGCATCTGCTGCTCGCCGCCGGAAAGGTAACCTGCCAAACCGGTGCGCTCCTTCAGGCGCGGGAAGTAGTCGAACACCATGCCAAGATCGGCATCGATCTCGCGGTCCCTGCGGGTGAAAGCGCCGAGCCTGAGGTTCTCGAGCGAGGTCATGTCGGCAACGATGCGCCGGCCCTCCATGACCTGGAAAATGCCGCGGCGGACGATCTTGTCCGGATCGATGCCATTGATCGGCTCGCCCTCGAACAGGATCTCGCCGCGCGTGACCTCGCCGTCCTCGGTCTTGAGCAATCCCGAGATTGCTTTCAGCGTGGTCGACTTGCCGGCGCCATTGGCCCCGAGCAGGGCCACGATCGCACCCTTGGGCACATCGAGGCTGAGGCCTCGCAGCACCAGGATGACGTCGTCATAAACGACCTCGATGTTGCGCACCGCGAGGAGGGGCGCGGATGCGACGGCGGTGGGGGAGGCTCTAACAGCTTCTGCAGTCTGGGTCATGTTTCGTCAATCTCCTCCGTCGTCGCCCGGCTCGACCGGGCGACCCAGTATTCCAGAGGCGCCGTCGGTTCATCGAGAAGTTGTGGCGTACTGGATCCCCCGCCTTCGCGGGGGACGACAGTTGCAGCTGTAGGAACAGCGAGCCTCACCAGCCCAGCAGTTCGGGCTTGCGCGGCAACTCGACCGTCTTGACCTTCTCGAGCTTGATCGCGCCCTTGCTCATGAGATCGTTGAGGTCGCCGTCGGTGGCGCCGCTGATTTTGGTGCGATAGAGATCGACCTTCAGCGTGCCGCGGTGGTCCTTCTCCGTCCAGGTCGAGGGATTGCAGACGCCTTCCATGCCGGCCGGCACCCAATCCTTCTTCTGGTAGAACCCCTTGCGGACGTTCTCGCCGGTGGCGCCGCCGTTCTTGGCGGCCCAGTCAATCGCTTCCTTCATGTAGAGCGCGGAACAGACGGCCGCGATGTAGTGTACCGGACGGTAGACCTTGCCGGTGGGGTCCGACATCTTCGAGATCTCCATCACGGTCTTCATGCCTGGGGCATTGCCGCCCCAGCTGACGGCGGTGCGGAGTGGGAAGATGACGCCGTCGGCGGCATCGCCGGCGGTCTTGGCGGCGTTCTCGTCCATGCCCCAGACATTGCCCATGAACTGGACGTCCACGCCGGCGGTCTTGCAGGCCTTCATCACCGAGATATTGGAGGCGGCGGTGTTGCCGAGATAGGCGTAGTTGGCGCCCGAGGATTTCAGGCTGAGGCACTGCGCGCTGTAGTCACCCGGCGCCAGCGCGAACACCAGCGGCGGCAGCACTTCGAAGCCAAGCTCCTGGGCCATGGCCTCGCCAGCGGCCTTCGGCGCGTTCGGATAGGGATGGTTCGCGCCCATGTGCACGAACTTGGGCTTGCCGGACTTGCCCTTGGCCTTCCAGTCCTCAGCGGCCCACATCAGCATGGCGCGCAGCGCGTCCGAGTAGCTGGGGCCGTAGAAGAAATTGTAGGGCGCGGGCTTGGCCTTGCCGCTGATGCCTTCGGGATCGGTCAGGGCCGCGGCGTAGGAGCCAGAGAGGTCGGGAATCTTGTCCTGCGCCAGGAAGCCGGTCAGCGCCTCGGTGTCGGCGGTGCCCCAGCCCATGATCGCGGCGACCTTGGAGTCAGGCGCCGACCATTTCTTGTAGAGCGCGATCGCGCGCGGCACCTGGTAGCCGTAGTCGTTGGTGTCGACATTGAGTTGCTTGCCGCCCACGCCGCCGTTCTTGTTGACCCAGGCGAACGTATCAGCGACGGCCTGACCGTACGGGGTGCCGACATCGGACGTGCCGCCCGAGCGGTCCTCGAGGTGGCCGACCGCGATCTGCGCCTGCGCGCCTGCGGAAAAAGCTGCCATGAAAAGCACGAGCGATGCGGTGCTCAATAGGGACTTGGTCTTCATCGGTTCGTTCCTCCTTTTATCGTTTTACGTGACGTTGCCGCGCTCAATGCGAGAACGGGTAGAGTTTCCAGTAGGCCTTGATCTGCCGCCACCGGTGCGCGAGCCCGTCGGGCTCGAACATCAGGAAGGCAATGATGATCACCCCGATCGCGATCTCGCGAAGGAAGGTGAGGTTGTTGTTGAGTGACAGCGCCTTGTCGATCGCGCCGCCCTTCAGGGTCGCGCTGAGAAGCTCCATCATCTCAGGCAGCAGCACCACGAAAGCGGTGCCCATCAGCGTGCCCATGATCGAGCCTGTGCCGCCGATGATGATCATGGCCAGGAACAGGATCGAGCGTTCGATGCCGAAACCTTCCTGCGAGACCACGAGCTGGTTGTGCGCATAGAGCGCGCCAGCGATGCCGGCGAAGAAGGCGGCAAGTCCGAACGACAGCGTGCGATATTTGGTGAGGTTGATGCCCATGATCTCGGCGGACAGGTAATGGTCGCGGATTGCCACCAGCGCGCGGCCGTCGCGGGTGCGCATCAGGTTGGTGACGAGGAGATAGCTCGCAATCACATAAGCCAGGACGACGTAGAAATACTGCCGGTCGCCGCGCAGCGTGTAGCCGAAGATGGAGAACGGATTGGCGCTGGCGGGAACCGACCCGCCGGTGAACCACTCCGCCCGCGAGAAGAAATCGAGCAGGATGTATTGGGCCGCCAGCGTCGCAATGACGAGATAGAGCCCCTTCAGCCGCGCCGCGGGAATGCCGAACACGAGGCCAACCAGCGCCGTGATGACGCCGGAGAGCGGGATCGCGAAGAACACCGGGATCGGCGCGTTGTTGGAGATGTAGGCCGAGGTGAAGGCGCCGAGCAGGAAGAAGGCGGCATGCCCGATCGAGATCTGGCCGGTGAAGCCGACCAGGATGTTGAGGCCGAGCGCCGCGATCGAGAAGATGCCGATCTGGATCAGGATGCTGAGCCAGTAGCCGGCGAGAAGTTGCGGCGCGAAGCAGAGCATCAGCACGCCGAGAATCGCAAAGTTGCGGCTGGTCGTAGTCGGGAAGATCGTGGTGTCGGCCGCATAGGAGGTGCGGAAATCACCAGCAGGGATGAGGGCAGGGCCGGCCATGGTTCAGATCCGCTCGATGTCGTGGGTGCCGAACAGGCCGTAAGGCTTGATCATCAGCACGATGATGAGGACGTAAAACGGCGCGACCTCGTAGAGATTGCCCCAGTGCAGATACTCGCTGTCGACATATTGCGCGATGTTTTCCAGGAGCCCGATGATGATGCCGCCGAGCACCGCGCCGCCCACGGAATCCAGCCCGCCGAGAATGGCTGCCGGAAACACCTTGATGCCGTAGGCGGCGAGTCCCGAAGACACGCCGTTGACGACGGCGACGACGACGCCCGCAACTGCCGACACCGTGGCCGAGATCGCCCAGGCCATCGCGAACACGCTCTTGACGGAGATGCCCAGCGACTGCGCCACCTGCTGGTTGAACGCGGTGGCGCGCATCGCCAGTCCGTATTTCGAAGCCCGGAAGAACCAGGCCATGCCGATCATCATCGCGACCGACACGACGAGGCTCATGACGTAGACGGTCTGGATCTGAAGGCCGAACAGGCTCACCGACTGGCTCTCGAAGATTCGTGGGAACGGCTGCGGATTGACGCCGAACATCCATTTCAGCGTGGCCTGGAGCACGGTGGAGAGACCGATCGTCACCATGATCACCGAGATGATGGGTTCGCCGATCATCGGCCTCAGGATTAGGACCTGGATCGCGATGCCGAACACGAACATGAACACCAGCGTCATCGGCATGCCGATCCAGAACGGCACCTGGTATTTGGCAAGCAGCGCCCAGCACACCCAGGCGCCGACCAGCAGCAATTCACCTTGCGCGAAATTGACGACCTGGGTCGCCTTGTAGATCAGCACGAACGACATCGCGACCACGCCATAGAGCGTGCCGACCACGAGGCCGTTGACCAGGAGCTGGATGAGGAAGGCGGTATTCATGTGATATGCTGTCCTTCGCCTCTCCCCGCTTGCGGCAGGGCTATCGCATAGGGAGCGCACGATACGGCGGCATTGGCAGTCGGCTCCCTCTCCCGCTTGCGGGGGAGGGCTGGGGTGGGGGCTGGCTCCGCATTGGGATTGTTGCGAATTGCGGAGGATGTCACCGAGTGGTGAGAACCCTCACCCGCCGCGCTCTGCGAGCGCGTCGGCCTCTCCCGCACGCGGGAGAGGCGGGGCAAGCCCGCGGTCCTCGTGAAATCCATATGCGATGGCCCTGCAGCAGGCGGGGAGAGGCGAAGGGCAACCGCGTGCTGAGTGACAGACTGCCTCATTCCGCGGCCTCCGCCATGGGACCATGCCCGCCCAGATCCACCACGCGCAGCGTGGTTCGCACGCGCTGCGTGGTGCCGTCCTGGAAGCGGATCACGGTGTCGACGGGGATGTCGGCGTCACCGCGATAGATCGCGTCGATGATGCCTTCGTATTTCTCGTTGATGACGCTGCGGCGCACCTTCCGCGTTCGGGTGAGTTCGCCGTCGTCGGCATCGAGCTCCTTGTAGAGCAGCAGGAAGCGCGAGATGCGCTGCGCCGGCGGCAGCGTCGCGTTGACCGTCTCGACCTCCTTGCGGAGCAGAGCATAGACTTCGGGGCGGGAGGCGAGGTCGCTGTAGGTGGTGAAGGACAGCCGGTTCTTCTCCGCCCATTTCGAGATGATGGAGTAACGGATGCAGATCATCGCCGCGAGTGCGTCGCGTCCGGCGCCCAGCACCACGGCCTCGGCGATGTAGGGCGAGAATTTCAGCTTGTTCTCGATGAATTGCGGCGAGAAGCGTTCCCCGCGGGCCGTCTCGGCCAGGTCCTTGATCCGGTCGATGACGACGAGCTGTTGGTTGGCATTGAAATAGCCGGCATCGCCCGACAGCATCCAGCCGTCCTTCATGTCGGCGGTACTCGCCTCCGGGTTCTTGTAGTAGCCCAGGAACATGTTGGGATGCCGCACGACGATCTCGCCGACGCCATGGACGTCGGCATTGTCGATGCGGATCTCGATGTTGTCGGACATCGGCACGCCTGTCGTATCGGGATCGACCTTGCCCTCAGGATGCAGCGTGTAGGCCCCCAGAAGCTCGGTCTGGCCGTAAAGCGTACGGAGCGGCACGCCCATGGCCTGGAAGAACTTGAAGGTATCGGGTCCGAGCGCCGCGCCGCCGGTCGCGGCCGAGCGCAGCCGCGTAAAGCCAAGGCGGTCGCGCAGCGCGCGGAACAGGATCGCGTCCGCGAAACCCGACCGCTTGCCCTGGTCGAGGGCGGCGAGGCCCGATTTCATGCCGGCCTCGAACAGGCGCTGCTTGAAGGGGCTGGCATCCATCACCCTGGCGCGGACGTCGGCCGCGATCGATTCCCAGACGCGCGGCGCGAACAGAACGAAGGTCGGCGCGATCTCCCGCAGATCGTTCATCATCGTGTCAGGCTCTTCGACGAAGTTGATCTTCATCCGGCAGAGCAGACCTTTGCCGAGCACATAGACCTGTTCCATGATCCAGGGCAGCGGTAGCACCGAGACGTATTCGTCCTCCGGCCCCTTCGGGTCGAAGGCGAGATAGGTCGCGCAATGGCCCAGGACGCGGCCGGCGGCGAGCATCGCGAGCTTCGGATGCGAGGTCGTGCCCGAGGTCGTGCAGAGGATCGCGACGTCCTCTCCCTTCGTGGCATCGACGAGCCGGTCGTATAGCTCCGGCTCGCGCGCCGCGCGCGCACGGCCGAGTTCGGCGAATTCTTCGGCGGACATCAGCCGGGGATCGTCGTATTTCCGCATGCCGCGCGGATCGGAATAGATGATATGCCGCAGCTTCGGCACGCGATCAGCCAGCGCGAGCAGCTTGTCGACCTGCTCCTCGTCTTCCGCGAAGACGAGCTGGGCTTCGCCATAGTTGAGAAGGTAGGCCGCTTCCTCGTCCAGGACGTCGCGGTAGAGGCCGAGGCTCAAGCCTCCGATCGCATGGGTGGCCACTTCGGCGGCGATCCAGTCGGGGCGGTTGTCGCCAATGATGCCAATCACGTCGCTGCGGCCCAGGCCGAGCTCGACCAGCCCCAACGCAAAATCGCGGACCCGTGTCTGATAGTCGTTCCAGGTAAACAGGCGCCAGAGCCCGAGATCCTTTTCGCGCAGCGCGATCTCGTTGCCATGCTCCCTGGCGTTGAGCCGAAGCATCTTCGGATAGGTGTCGGCCTGCGCCACGCGGCCCGCATAGTCCATCATGCCGCGCACTCCGGTGTCGCGGGTCTGTCGTCGGGGTCGACCAGGACCTCGTCCTCTTCGCCGAGATAGGCGCGCTTGACATGGGGATCGGCCAGTACCGCAGCCGGATCCCCCTCCGCGATCTTGCGGCCGAAATCCAGCACCATGACGCGGTGGGAGATGTCCATTACCACGCCCATGTCGTGCTCGATCATCACCACCGTCATCCCGAATTCCTCGTTCAGATCGACGATGTAGCGGGCCATGTCCTCCTTCTCCTCGAAATTCATGCCAGCCATCGGCTCGTCGAGAAGAATGAGGCGCGGCTCCAGCGCCATGGCGCGTGCAAGCTCCACGCGCTTGCGCAGGCCGTAGGAGAGGGTGCCGGCGGTGGCCTTGCGGACCGACTGGAGATCGAGGAAGTCGATGATCTCCTCGACCTTGCGGCGGTGTTCGAGCTCTTCCCTGCGTGCGCCGGTGAGCCAATAGAGCGAGCCCGTCAGGAAATTGTTCTTCAGCAGGTGATGGCGGCCGACCATGATGTTGTCGAGCACGCTCATGTGGTGGAACAGCGCCAGATTCTGGAACGTCCGGCCGATGCCGAGCGAGGCTCGGGCATTGGGCGTCAGGCCGGTGATGTCGCGGTCCTGGTAGAACAGGTGGCCTTCGGTCGGCTTGTAGCGACCGGAAATACAGTTGACGATCGAGGTCTTGCCGGCGCCATTGGGGCCGATGATCGAGAACAGCTCGCCCTCCTTGATGGCAAAGCTGACATCGGTCAGGGCGCGGACGCCGCCGAAACGCAAGGACACGCCGCGCACTTCAAGACTAGTGGTCACCAAACGATCCCTCCCGGTGATGGCGCGTTCAGCGGCGCTCTTCATCCGTTTCTGTCGGGCGATCCTAGTCGCATCGTCCCGGCGAGGCCATGTATCAGATGGTCTCGACCGGAGCGGTGCACTTTCGTTCCCATGGGGATCAAAAGCCGCATCGCCCGAGGTGGCTCTCCATAGGCGAAAGCGCTAGTTTGAAATGTCTCCGGCCTGACAATTCCGCGACAAAGTTTGTGGAGCGGCCGCGGTCTTCATCTTTCGTCGGATGACGGTCGAAAGGTTCTTGTTGCGGTGCAGCAGGGTAATGGGGTGACGAAACGGTGCGGCTGACTTCGGGATCATGATTGCAGACGATCATTTGAAGCGGGTCGCGGCCTGGGCGCGCGAGCTCACCGAGCGCGAGATCGACGTGGCCCGCGCCGGGGTCACCGAGCGGTCTTACAGCACGGGCGAGACTGTCTTCATGCGCGGCGACAGGTTCGATTATTGGGCCGGCATGGTCTCCGGACTCGCCCGCATGGGAGGGGTGTCGCGGGACGGCAAGGAGACCAGCCTGGCCGGTCTGACCGCAGGGGCCTGGTTCGGGGAGGGCAGCATGCTCAAGAACGAGCCGCGCCGCTACGACGTGGTCGCGCTGCGCGACAGCCGCGTCGCGCTGATGGACCGCGCCGCCTTCATGTGGCTGTTCGAGAATAGTGTTGGTTTCAACCGATTCCTGGTCCGCCAGCTCAACGAGCGGCTCGGCCAGTTCATCGGCATGCTCGAGGTCAACCGCACCCTGGATGCCACGTCGCGCCTTGCCCGCAGCATCGCCTCGCTGTTCAACCCGATCCTCTACCCGGGATCGACCGCCCATCTGGAAATTACCCAAGAGGAGATAGGCGCGCTCTCGGGCATGTCCCGTCAGAACGCCAATCGGGCACTCAACCGGCTGGAGAAGGAGGGGCTGCTGCGGCTTGAATATGGCGGGGTCACCATCCTCGATGTCGAGCGGCTGCGCGGCTACGGTGACTAGCTAGCGTGCGTTGGCCGGGGCGTGGAGTGGCCAGAGATCGGCGCGCCACCGGATTGCGATCGCCAGCATCGCGATGAAGCCCGCGGCGGCATAGAGCGAACCTGTCGCGGAATAGCCGATGATGTCGATCAGGCTGCCGGCCGCGAGCAAGCCGGGCGGCAGGCCGTAGATGACCATCATGCGCACACCCATGACGCGGCCGCGCAGATGCGCGCTCGCCGTGCGCATCAGGATCACCGCCGCCGAGATCATCGACATGCTCTGGGCGATGCCGGCGAGAACGAGGCAGGCCATCGCCACAGGGATGGTCCTGATCTCGACGAACACCAGCAGCACGGCGTACCAGGCCAGCGTCGCACCGATCAGGAGCCGGGCAATGCGCAGTCCGCCGACCAGGCTGAGCGTGATCGAGCCGATCAGCGAGCCGACGGCGAAGCTTGCCGAGAGATAGCCAAGGCCGGTCTGGTCGGTGTGAAAGATGTCGCGCGCGATGTAGGGCAGCAATCCGCTGGTGAACGGAAATGCGGTGAGATTGGCCAGGAAGGCGACAGACAGCGCTGCGCCCATTGCCGGGCCATTCCAGGCGTAGACCATCCCTTCTTTCAGTTCGTCCAGCAATCTTGAAACTGCGCGGCTGGTCGCAGGTAGATCAGTTGTGGCAACGGATCTCTTCGGCCGGGTCAGGCAGAACATGAGAATCGCAGCCACGACATAGAGGCCGGCGACCGCTGCGTAGACCAATCCAATGCCGAGCACGGCAAACAGCCCGGCGCCCGTCAGCGCTCCTGCAATACGCGCGCTGTCCTGGGTTGTGCGTGACAGGCTGATCGCGCCGACCAGCAACTCGGCCGGCATGATGTCGGCGAGCAATGCGCTGCGAAGGCCGAGATCGGAGGAGCGGATCAGGCCCATGATCGTCACGATGATCATGACCTTGAGCGGCCCGAGATGGCCCGTCAGCGCCAGCACCATGATGGTCGAGGCGAGCACCGTATAGGTGAGTCGCAGCACGACCAGGAGATCGCGATGACCCACGCGGTCGCCGATCATGCCGAGCACCGGCGCGACGAGCGTCCCCACGTACTGAAGCGACCCTAGCACGGTGAGTAGCAGTACCGAACCGGTCTCGACCAGGATGTACCAGCCGAGCACCAGCGTCTCGATCTCAAAGGCCCAGGAGGTGAGCAGGTCGGACGGCCATTGAAAACGATAGTTGCGGATGCGAAATGGCGCGAGCGCAGAATGCCGCGCACCAACGATCAAGACGCGATGACGCGTGTCACGACGTTTCCCTGCCCAAGATGCTTGTTCGGCCGGCAAGCTAAGGTTGGCGTCGCTCGTGTCAACCGGAGTCGCCGCAGGTCGGCCCTGCGCCGGGCTCTCGGCTTGATGCCGGCTTCCGCTCCGCCAGTGCCGTTCCCATCGCCGAGATCAGAGGTCGCATGAAAAAGGCTTCATCGGCCGGAGAGACGTCGGTCCGCAGGCCATGGGCCGCCAGTTCGCCTGATACGGCCGGCCCGACCGAAGCGATCAGTGTCCGCTCGAAGCCTGCCCGAAGCTTCGCTTCGCTGCCGTGCGCCTTCGCGGCGTCGATCAGGCGGCGGACCTGCCCGAGATTGGTGAGCGCGATGGCATCGATTCGCCCTTCGGCCATCTCGTCGATGGCGGTGACGATGTGGGCGTCCGCGGCCAGCGAATCATAGACGTAGGGCAACACCGTATCGACGGCGGCGCCCTGTGCGGCCAGCGCGCCGGTCAATGCGCCATGATCCTTGTCCGGGTAAAGCTGAAGCCCCAGGCGGCGTCCTCTGAGGTCCAGTTTCCCCAGCATCTCGATCACGCCCTCCGTGGTCGGCTTCTCGGTGGTCTGCTGGGCCTCCAGCCCGATTTCGCGCAGCGCCTTGCCGGGCTTGGGTCCGCGGGTGAATTTTCGCGATCCCGCCAGCGCCGCAACCAGCGCCTGATCCAGCCCCCGGGAGCGCGCGAGTTTCATGATCCGCCGCAGGCCCTCGCCGGTCATCAGCACCAGATCGTCGAAGGGCCGGTCGATGGCGCGGCGTATCCAGGCTTCGACCGGGGCAGGGTCCGGCGCGTCGCAGATGGTGAACATCGGGCATTGCACGACGTCGGCGCCCTGTTCGGCCAGAAGCTTGGAGAACTGCGCTTCCTCCCGCGTTTCCAGGATCAGGATGCGGGTGCCGTTCAATCGATCGGCCATGTGCCGTCTCCCTTAATCGATCTGCAATCGTCCGTTCATCCTGACTCCGTGCCCGGGATTGGCGCAAGGTGGACGCGGTGATAGAGCAGAGTGCAGATCGTCCCGCAGCCGTTGCACAAATCTTCATCGAGAGCCATGCCCGATCATCAATATGTCCTGACCCTCTCCTGCCCGGATCGCCCCGGCATCGTTTCGGCGGTCTCGACCTTCCTTGCCCATAACGGGCAGAACATCCTCGATGCCCAGCAGTTCGACGACATCGAGACCAAGAAGTTCTTCATGCGGGTGGTGTTCACGGCCGCCGATCTCGCCGTGGAACTGTCGGCGCTCCAAACCGGATTTGCCGCCATCGCCGAGCGCTTCGCGATGGACTGGCAGATGCGTGACCGCGCCGCCCACCGCAGGGTAATGCTGCTGGTGTCGAAGTCGGACCATTGCCTCGTCGACATCCTCTATCGCTGGCGCACGGGCGAACTGCCGATGACGCTTGCTGCGATCGTCTCCAACCATCCGCGCGAGGTCTATGGCGGGCTCGATTTCGGCGACGTACCGTTTCACTACCTGCCGATCACCAAGGAAACCAAGCGCGAGCAGGAGGGGCAGATCCTGGACCTCGTCGCCAAGACCGGGACCGATCTCGTCGTCCTCGCCCGCTACATGCAGATCCTGTCAGATGATCTTTCGGCCAAATTGTCGGGCCGCTGCATCAACATCCACCATTCGTTCCTTCCGGGCTTCAAGGGCGCCAAGCCCTACCACCAGGCGCACGAGCGTGGCGTGAAGCTGATCGGGGCCACCGCGCATTATGTGACGCGCGACCTCGATGAGGGTCCGATCATCGATCAGGATGTCGAGCGCATCAGCCACCGGGATACGCCGGAAGACCTCGTGCGCAAGGGGCGCGACATCGAACGCCGCGTGCTGGCGCGCGCGATTCGCTACCATCTGGACGACCGCGTCATCCTCAACGGGCGAAAAACCGTGGTGTTCGTCGACTAGTGGCGGGGGCAAGCAGAACTTGCTTGCTCCGACCTTTGCGCCTCAGCGCCCCGCGCTGCCGGAGGTCGATCCTGTCGCTCCCTTCTGGGCCTGCTCTTCCTTCTCGCGATCGGCGGCCGGCATCAGCCGTTTGCGCTCGCGATCCTTCATGTAGGCGTCGTATTGCGGGCTGCCCGGACGAGGCGGCGCGTCGGCCGGCAGGCCGCCGGCCCATTGCGGGACGTAGTCGCCCATGCCGGCAGACAACTTTTCATTGACGGTGCCGCAGCCGGACACCCCCGCGGCGAGTGTCGCGAGGGTCAGAAGGAGGGCGAAAGGCTTGGGCATCGTGAAGCGCGCGTGTTTGGCAGGACGCCGTGTGAGCTGGCGCCGGACATTAGCCTTCAACTCGGTAAAATAGACTTATCTGAGATGGGTGCTTGAATACCGATGATCTCGGGCCTGGGCGGCGACCATGTCGGGATTCTGCAAGAAAATGACCAAATCCTCCCTCCCGGGGGATGGTCTGGCTTCTAGACTATGGGAGCTCTGATGCGACAGAGGGGGCAGTCGACACGGGGTTTTTGTTGACAGGTCCATTTTGTTTGTACAATCGTACAAATTGATCTGACGTTCTGAAAGCGCTTGCCTTACGGGCCTGACCTATGGGCCCCGCTTCGCACCGCGCAAATCGGCTTGCGCCGAATGGTCGCCGAACGTCCGATTGACAATGAGGCCGCTAAAGACGCCATGTGGCCCGCGAAAGGCTCGCGCGCGGGCCAGAGTAAGGCAAGGACCGGGCACTTGGTCCGCCGCTTGAGCGTTGAGGAATGAAGGGGAGGGACAAGGATGTTCGAACGCAGAAAACTTACTCGGATTGCCGCCATGGCGGTGGTGGCGGGCTTCGCGGCCGTCGCGCCGGCCCGGGCAGAGGACACCGTCAAGGTTGGCCTGATCCTGCCCATGACCGGTGGCCAGGCGTCCACCGGCAAGCAGATCGAGAATGCAATCAAGCTCTACATGCAGCAGAAGGGCGACACTGTCGCCGGCAAGAAGATCGAGATCATCGTCAAGGACGATGCGGCCATTCCCGACAAGACCAAGACGGCCGCGCAGGAGCTGATCGTCAACGACAAGGTCAACTTCATCGCCGGTTTCGGCGTGACGCCGGCCGCTCTCGCCGCCGCTCCGCTGGCGACGCAGGCAAAGATCCCGCAGGTCGTGATGGCGGCCGGTACCTCCATCATCACCGAGCGCTCGCCCTATATCGTGCGCACCAGCTTCACCCTGGCGCAGTCCTCGACGATCATCGGCGACTGGGCCGTGAAGAATGGCATCAAGAAGGTGGCGACGCTGACCTCGGACTACGCGCCGGGCAACGATGCTCTGAACTTCTTCAAGCAGAACTTCACCGCCGGCGGTGGCGAAGTGGTCGAAGAGGTCAAGGTGCCTCTGCAGAACCCCGATTTCGCGCCGTTCCTCCAGCGCATGAAGGACGCCAAGCCCGACGCGATCTTCGTGTTCGTGCCGGCCGGTCAGGGCGGCAATTTCATGAAGCAGTATGCCGAGCGCGGCCTCGACAAGGCCGGCATCAAGGTGATCGGACCAGGCGACGTGACCGACGACGATCTCCTCAACAACATGGGAGATGCAGTGCTTGGCACCGTCACAGCTCACCTCTATTCGGCGGCACACCCCTCGCAGATGAACAAGGACTTCGTTGCGGCCTACAAGAAGGCCTTCGGCAACCGTCCGGGCTTCATGGCCGTGAGCGGCTATGACGGCATCCATCTGATCTACGAGGCGCTGAAGAAGACCGGTGGCGACACCAATGGCGACAAGCTGATCGAGGCGATGAAAGGACAGAAGTGGGAAAGCCCGCGTGGTCCGATCTCGATCGATCCCGAAACCCGCGACATCGTCCAGAACATCTACATCCGCAAGGTCGAGAAGGTCGACGGCGAACTCTACAATGTCGAGTTCGCGACCTTCGAGGCCGTCAAGGATCTCGGCAAGACCAAGAAGTGACGCGCGAAAGCACGTCATCCAGGGGCGCGCCTGAGCGCGCCCCTGGATCTCGCTCCTCGCTCCAACGTCATGCCCGGGCTTGTCCCGGGCATCCACTTAAAGCGCAGAGCCGGGCCAATATGAGACGAGTAACACCAAGCTGAGACGATGACCGCAATCCTCACCAACCTGTTCGATGGCGTCGCCTACGGCATGCTGCTGTTCGTTCTGGCCTGCGGGCTTGCGGTCACCCTCGGCTTGATGAATTTCGTCAATCTCGCCCATGGTGCCTTCGCCATGGCCGGCGGCTACATCTGCATGGTGCTGGTCAACCGCATGGGGTGGCCGTTCTTCGCCGCGCTGCCGCTCGCCTTCGTCTCGTCGGCGGCGCTCGGCATCCTGCTCGAGCGCACGCTCTACCGCCACCTCTACACGCGCAGCCATCTCGACCAGGTGCTGTTCACCATCGGCCTGACCTTCATGTCGGTCGCCGCCGTCGATTACATTCAGGGCTCCTCGCGAGTCTTCATCAATCTGCCCGCCGCCTTGCAGGGCCAGTTCGACGTGTTCGGTGTCGGCATCGGCCGCTACCGGCTGATGATCATCGTGATCTGCGGACTGCTCACCATTGCGCTGCAGATGGTATTGGCCAAGACGCGCTTCGGCAGCCGCTTGCGCGCGGCGGTGGACGATCCGCGCGCTGCGAGCGGTCTCGGCATCAACGTGCCGCAAGTGTTCGCCTTCACCTTCGCGTTCGGTTGCGGGCTCGCCGGGCTCGGCGGCGCGCTCAGTGCCGAGATTCTCGGCCTTGATCCCTATTTCCCGCTGAAGTTCATGATCTACTTCCTGATCGTGGTCACGGTCGGCGGCTCGTCCTCGATCACCGGCCCGTTCCTCGCGTCTCTGCTGCTCGGTATCGGCGATGTCGCCGGTAAATATTACGTGCCGAAGATGGGACCCTTCGTGATCTACACCATGATGATCGTGATCCTGATCTGGCGTCCGAACGGCCTGTTCGGCCGCACGGCCGCGCGCTGAGTTCGACGATGAGCGCATCTTCCGACGTCGGTTATCACGCTCAGCGCCAGGCGCGCTGGCATTATGGCGAAGTTGCTTTCTGGGCGATCGTGCTGGCCTGCGGCTTCCTGTTCCCAACGCGCTATCTGATCATGACGGATATTCTCCGGCTGGCGCTGTTCACGATGTCGCTCGACCTGATCCTCGGTTATGCCGGCATCGTGTCGCTCGGGCATGCCGCCTTTTTCGGCGTTGGCGCCTATGCGGCGGGACTGCTGGCCCTGCACGGCATCGTCAAGGAGCCCGTGCTTGCGCTGATCGTCGCCGGCCTCGCCGCGATGGTGCTCGGTTTCGCCACCAGTTTCCTCGTGATCCGCGGCGTCGACCTGACCCGCCTGATGGTGACGCTGGGCATCGCGTTGCTGCTGGAGGCTCTTGCCGAACGCTTCTCCAACATCACCGGCGGCACCGACGGCCTGCAGGGCATCGAGATGCAGCCGATCTTCGGCGAGATCCCGTTCGACATGTTCGGCAGGACCGGCTTCTTCTACTCGCTTGCCGTCCTGTTCCTGCTGTTCCTGTTCGCCCGCCGCGTCGTGCATTCGCCATTCGGCCTGTCGCTGCGCGCGATCAAGAACAATCCCCTGCGCGCGGCCGCGATCGGCATCCCGGTCAATCGCCGCTTGATCGCCATCTATACGCTTGCGGCGTTCTATGCCGGTATCGCTGGCGCGCTGTTCACCCAGACCACCGCGATCGCCTCGCTCGACGTGTTTTCCTTCGAGCGCTCGGCCGATCTGATGCTGGTCCTCGTCATCGGCGGGACGGGCTACCTCTATGGCGGCTTGATCGGGGCGGTGGTGTTCCGGATGCTCCAGGAACTGTTCTCCACCATCACTCCGCAATATTGGCAATTCTGGATCGGTCTCGTGCTGGTCGTGATTGTGCTGCTCGGCCGTGAGCGCCTGTATCGCTGGGTGCTCTATGTGCCGAACCTGGTCATCAAGCAGGTCGCCGGACGCAAGGCTACCGCCGCCATGCCGGAGAGCGACGCATGACCATCGCGCTCGAGACCCGTAATCTCGAAAAGCAGTTCGGCGGCCTGCGCGTGACGCGCGATCTGTCGCTCAGGATAGAGCAGGGCGCCCGCCATGCGCTGATCGGCCCGAACGGGGCCGGCAAGACCACGGTCATCAACCAGCTCACCGGCGTGCTCAAGCCCAATTCGGGCCGTATCCTGCTCGAAGGACAGGACATCACGGACCTGCCGGTCCACAAGCGCGTGCTGCGCGGCCTGTCCCGCACCTTCCAGATCAACCAGCTCTATCCCGACCTGACCCCGCTCGAGACCATCGGTCTGGCCGTCTCCGAGCGACTCGGGCACGGCGGCGACTGGTGGCGGCGGATGGGTACGCGCAGCGACGTCAATGGCGAGATCGCCGATCTCCTGACGCGCTTTCATCTGCTCGACGTCATGAACGAAGAGACAGTGACTTTGCCTTATGGCAAGCAGCGCCTGCTCGAGATCGCGGTGGCTATTGCTGCGAAGCCCCGCGTGCTGCTGCTCGACGAGCCCGCCGCGGGCGTACCGGAAAGCGAGCGCCACGACATTCTCGCCGTCGTAGGCGGCCTGCCGCGCGATGTCACCGTGCTGCTGATCGAGCACGACATGGACCTGGTGTTCTCCTTTGCCGATCGCATCTCGGTCCTTGTCTCCGGTGGGTTGCTCACGGAAGGACCGCCCGAGCAGGTCGCCCGCGATCCGCAGGTGAAGGCGGTCTATCTCGGCGAGGAGGCGGTCAATGTCTGACCTGCTCGCCATCGATTCGTTGCGCGCCGGATATGGTGAGGCGGTGGTGCTGCCCAACATGTCGCTGCGCCTCGCCGAGGGGCAGGTGCTGGCGCTGCTCGGCCGCAACGGCACCGGCAAGACCACGCTGATCAATTCCATCGTCGGTGTCACTCGACGTTTCTCAGGATCGGTTGCGCTCGCTGGCGTCGATGTGACGGCGCTGCGGCCGGACCAGCGCGCGCGCGCCGGTATCGGCTGGGTGCCGCAGGAGCGCAACATCTTCCGTTCGCTGACCGTGGAAGAGAACATGACGGCGGTGGCCCAGCCCGGGCCCTGGACGGTGGACAAGGTCTACCAGATGTTCCCGCGTCTGAAGGAGCGGCGCAGCAATTTCGGCAACCAGCTCTCCGGCGGCGAGCAGCAGATGCTGGCGATCGGCCGCGCCCTGACGCTCAATCCGAAGGTCCTGCTGCTGGACGAGCCGACCGAGGGGCTCGCCCCCATCATCGTCGAGGAGCTCCTCAAGGCGATCGGGACCATTACCCGGGCCGGCGGCATCTGCTCGATTATCGTCGAGCAGAATGCGCAAAAGATTCTGGGGCTGGCGGACCGCGTTGTGATATTGGAGCGCGGAACGATCGTCCACGACGCCCCGAGCGCCGCGCTGAAGGCCGACCCATCGGCCCTGGAGCGCCACCTTGGTGTTGCGGGGGCGGCGGCCCACTAAGAAAACTCGGGAGTCAGACATGCAGCGAACCAGAGCCCCCTTCCGCGCCGACGAAGTCGGAAGCCTTCTGCGCCCGGCCAAGATCAAGGAAGCCCGTGCAAAGCTCGAGAAGGGCGAGATCTCCGCCGACGATCTCCGCAAGATCGAGGACATGGAGATCGAGAAGGTCGTGCACAAGCAGGCCTCGATCGGCCTCAAGCTCGCCACCGACGGCGAATTCCGTCGTTCCTGGTGGCACTTCGACTTCCTGGCCAAGCTGACCGGCTGCGAGCTGTTTCATCCCGACGCCGGCATCCAGTTCGCGGGCGTGCAGACCCGCCACGACGCCGTGCGCGTGATCGGCAAGCTCGACTTCCCCGACAGCCACCCGATGCTGGACCACTTCCGCTTCCTGAAGAAGGTCGCGGATCAGGCTCATGTCACCGCCAAGATGACGATCCCCTCGCCGGCCGTGCTGCACTTCCGCGGCGGTCGCAAGTCGATCTCCAAGGAGGTCTATCCGGATCTCGAGGCCTTCTACGAGGATCTTGGCAAGACCTACCGCAAGGCGGTCAAGGCGTTCTACGATGCCGGCTGTCGCTATCTCCAGTTCGATGACACGGTGTGGGCCTACCTCTGCTCGCAGGATGAACTGCAGAAGGCGCGCGAGCGTGGCGACAATCCCGACGGGTTGCAGCAGATCTATGCGCGCATCATCAATTACGCGCTGGCGGAAAAGCCCGCCGACATGGTGGTGACGACCCATGTCTGCCGCGGCAATTTCCGTTCGACCTGGATCTCCTCGGGCGGTTACGAGCCGGTGGCCGAGACCATGCTCGCGGGAACCAATTACGACGGCTACTTCCTCGAATACGATTCCGACCGTGCCGGCGGCTTCGAGCCGCTGCGTTTCCTGCCGAAGGGCAACAAGGTCGTCGTGGTCGGCGTCATCACCTCGAAATTCGGCGAGCTCGAGAGCAGGGACGACATCAAGCGCCGCCTCGAAGAGGCCGCCAAGTTCGTGCCGCTGGAGCAGCTCGCGCTGTCCCCGCAATGCGGCTTTGCTTCGACCGAAGAAGGCAACATCCTCTCCGAGGAGGAGCAGTGGGCCAAGCTCAGCCTCGCGGTCGATATCGCGAAGGAAGTGTGGGGCCAGTAAGGTTCTATATTTCGTGGCGTGATTGAACGACGTAGGCGCAACACTTTCGATGTCGTCCCGGCGAAGGCCGGGACACACCCCCAAGGAAGAGCTTGTCGCGCCGGGGTGGTCTCTTCGAGTCTTTGCCAAAGCCGGTCCGGTGGTTACGGGTCCCGGCCCCCCGTGCGCAATTCAGCACGAGGCCGGGACGACACCGGGTTTGACGCGAGATCTTCGCTCGACCGCACAGCGTCCGCCCTCACTTCTCCGCCAGATAGACCTCGCCCAGCAGCGACGAGTTCGACCACGGCACCTGCTTGTTCTTCGTGGTCGAGACGACCTCGGCGCGAACCCGCGTCAGCATCTGCTGCACCTCGAGGCCCGGCGTCCCGAGATGGCGGGACAGCGCCGCGGAGAACGGGGAGTTGGCTCCTTCGCCATCGAGTGCGACCTGACCCGGCGCGGTCGCGAATGCAATCAGCGTGCCCGCACCAAGCGTCGCGCCCGAGCCGAGGCTCGTCGGCGCGGCAAGGCCCGATGCACCTTCGATGGCGCGGTTGGCCCCCACCGATGCGACCTGCGGCGCCATCGGATTGTTGCGGCAGGCATCGAGGATGAGGATGTTGGTGCGGATCTGGTCGTCGAGCCCGGCCATGATCGTGTCCATGTCGATCATGGACTCCGTGAGACTCGCGCCCGGCTTGAGCTCGGCGTCGACCGGAATCAAATAGTTGCGGCCATCGATCTGTACGCCATGGCCGGCATAGTAGACCACGGCCACCTGCGCCCGTGCGGCCTGGCGCAGGAAGTCACGGGTCGCCTTCTGCATCGTCGCGCGGTCGAGGTCGATGCCTTCGGACACGCTGAAGCCGATCTCGCGCAGGCTCCTGGCCACCGCCCGCGCATCGTTCGGCGGATTCGGTAGCGCCTTCACATGCGCATAGGCGCCATTGCCGATCACCAGTGCCGTGCGCGTGCCGCGAATGGCGGTGGCGGGAGAGGGCGCCGGCGCCGGGCTTTCCTGCGTCGCCGGCTGCGGGCCGGGTGAAGGCGCGTCGCGCGGGATCGGCGCAGTCGCCTCGGTCACCAGCGACAGCCGCACCTTCGCGGTCGCCTGATTGGCCTTGCTGCCGGCGTCCGAAGCAACGATCGACAATGTCGCCTTGTAGTCGTCGCGCGCGCGCGCATAGTCGCCCTTCGCCTCATAGGCCAGCGCGCGATGGGTATAGCCCGAGATCAGCACGCTGTTCGGCGGCGTCATGACATTGACAGGGGGCTTTTCCCGGGCGAGCCGGATCGCCTCGGTCCCGTCGGCGATGGCGCGGTCGAGCTCTCCCCTGGCGCGCCAGATCGCCGTGCGATTGATCAGCGGCTGCGGCAGCGACGGATCGAGCCGGATCGCCTGGTTGATGTCGGCAAGCGCGCCCTCGAGGTCGCCCTGCGCCTCCTTGGCGATGCCGCGGTTCTGGAACGAGAACGCCGAGCGCGGGTCCGCCTTGATGGCGGCGTCGTAGTCGGCGATGGCCTTGGCATAATCGCCCTTGGCGCGCCAGGCATTGCCGCGGTTGTGAAAGATGGTGCCGTTCGGAGGACCGAGCTTCAATGCATCGTCGAAATCGGTGATCGCGATGTCGCTCTCGCCCTTGTCGTAATAGGCCGACCCCCGGAGATTGTAGGCCGCCTGGCTCGGCTGCAGCCGGATGGTTTCGGTGGCATCGGCGATGACCCTGGCGTAGTCGCCTTTCTTGTTCCAACCGAAGGCCCGCCAGAAATAGATCGTCGCAAGTTGTTCGCCCTTGAACACCTTCAGCGCGATGATCTTGTTGCAGGCGTCGATCATCTGGTTCGTAGGGGTCGTCTCGGTGGTGCAGAGCGGGCCCAGCTGGTTGCGGGCCTGTGCCGAGGCGGGGGCAGACCAGATTGGGGCTGCGAGCAGGCAGATTGCGACGAACAGGCGGCGCATGGCGGCGGTCCCGGTGAAAAGCATGCCTCTTTGTTGTCAGGCGCGGGAACTCGGTTCACAGCCCCGTTATCGACAAGGCAATAAAAAATTCCTGCTATTTCATCGGTGGGCAGAAGCTGCTACGAGATCCTGCCCAATTGGTCTGCCCACCACATCCCATTTCATGAAAAACGACGAAATCCTCAGCCAAATCACCGCCTTCTGTCGTACGGCGGACATGGCGGAATCGACGTTTGGCCGGCGGGCCGTGAATGATGGGAAGCTCGTGCACAGGCTGCGCGAGGGCAAGCGCATCACCATCGATACGCTGGAGCGCATCCAGGCCTATATCGCGGCGTCCACGGCCGGTGGCCTGCCGCCGCCGCGGGGGCTTCAGGTTCCTCCGGAGAAGCGCGATCCGCGCGGCAATTTCCGGTTCTTCGAGAATCGGCAGAAATACCTGCTGTTCGTCCACACCTGCAGCGAAAAGCGGGTGATCGCCGACCGTGTGGCGCTGGAATTGTCCACCATCCATCCGCGCCCGCCGGCGTTGCGCCTGTTCGACGCCGGCGTCGGTGATGGCACGGTGCTGGCGCGTGTTTTGCGCGCCACGCACCAGCGCTTTCCTCACATGCCGTTCTACGTTGCCGGCAAGGAGCTCAGCCTCGAGGATCTGCGCCTGACGCTGGAGAAGGTGCCCGATCGGATCTTCGAGCATCCGGCGTCGGTCTTCGTCTTCACCAACATGTTCTATTCCGAGGCGCCCTGGCTGACGCCGGCATCACCCGCTGCGGCCGCCGCCACCGTATGGCACGAAGTGCCGCTACGTGGCGCCTCGTCGGGCGAATTCGAGCAGCAGATCGCGGAACTCAGGCCATTCCTCGAACAGAACTGGCGCGCCGCGATCAGTCCGCGCACGGCGATGCCACTGTACGAGCGGCCGGTCGTCCTCGTGCTCTACCGCGAGGACCACAGGTTTCTGCTGGATTCGACCATTCCGCGACCGGGACAGGCGGAGGCCAATTTCGATCTGGTGATCGCGTCCCAGCCCTATCGCGCGCTCTCCTCGGTCAACTTCCGGGCCAAGCGCATCATCGCGCCGCTCGCCCGGGCGCTTCGGCCGGGGGGGCGGCTGATCGGCATTCACTCTCATGGGCAGGATCCCGGCATGGAGATGATCCAGGCGATCTGGCCGGGAGAAAATCCTTTCTCGGTCAGCCGCCATGAGCTGCTGCGCGCTGTAAAGTACGAACTCGGATCGTTGGGCCGCGACCTAAATTTTAATGCTTATGCGGACAACCGTTCGATCTTCAGGTATGATATGGAAGCGCTGCCCAACGAGGTTACGGGGACCATCGGTACTTCGACGGCCTTTGCGGCGTGGAATGCGGCAGTGTATGTGGCGCAGATTGAGGACGACCGATTGGCAGATATGACTCAAAACGGCCGGACTCTGGACGCCGCCAGGGACGTGCTGCGGAAATATAACGGTCTCTGGTTTCTCGACGAATCCTACGTCATCTCGCGACGGCGTGATTGACATCATCCAAGGCTAAATATCGCAAACGAACCGCCGGTCGTGGCGGAACAAGGGGTTACTGATGCGCGCGTCCTATCTCTTCACCAGCGAGTCCGTGTCCGAGGGGCATCCCGACAAGGTTTGCGACCGGATCTCCGACGAGATCGTCGACCTGTTCTATCGCGAAGGGCCCAAGGCCGGCATCGATCCCTGGCAGATCCGCGCGGCCTGCGAAACCCTCGCCACCACCAACAAGGTGGTGATCGCCGGCGAGACCCGTGGTCCGAAGTCCGTGACCAACGATCAGATCGAGAGCGTGGTCCGCAACGCGATCAAGGACATCGGCTACGAGCAGGAAGGCTTCCACTGGAAGACCTGTGACATCGAGATCCTGCTGCATCCGCAGTCGGCCGACATCGCGCAGGGCGTCGATGCGCTGCAGCCCGGTGAGGTCAAGGAAGAGGGCGCGGGCGACCAGGGCATCATGTTTGGCTACGCCACCAACGAGACGCCGGACCTGATGCCGGCCCCGCTCTTCTACGCCCACAAGATCCTGCGCCTGATCTCCGAGGCTCGCCACTCCGGCAAGGAGAAGGTGCTGGGCCCGGACTCCAAGAGCCAGGTCACCGTGCAATACGAGAACGGCAAGCCCGTCGGCGTGCGTGAGATCGTCGTCTCGCACCAGCATCTGGTCGAGGATATCTCGTCCAAGCAGATCCGCGACATCGTCGAGCCCTATGTCCGCGAGGCGCTGCCGAAGGACTGGATCACCCCGAAGACGATCTGGCACATCAATCCGACCGGCAAGTTTTTCATCGGCGGTCCGGACGGCGACACCGGCCTCACCGGCCGCAAGATCATCGTCGACACCTATGGCGGCGCGGCGCCTCATGGCGGCGGCGCGTTCTCCGGCAAGGATCCGACCAAGGTCGACCGTTCCGCGGCCTATGCCGCGCGCTACGTCGCCAAGAACATCGTCGCGGCCGGTCTTGCCGACCGCTGCACCCTGCAGCTCGCCTACGCCATCGGCGTGGCGCGTCCGCTTTCGATCTACATCGACACGCACGGCACCGGGAAGGTCTCGGAGGACAAGCTCGAGAAGGCGGTCGCCCAGGCGATGGATCTGACGCCGCGCGGCATCCGCACCCATCTCGACCTCAATCGCCCGATTTACGCCCGCACCTCGGCTTATGGCCATTTTGGCCGGACGCCGGACAACGAGGGCGGCTTCTCCTGGGAGAAGACCGATCTGGTCGAGCCGCTCAAGCGCGCGGTCTGAGACCTGTAATATTCCGGGGGGCGCTCGCGCGAGTGATCCCCGACATCTTATCCATCGTTTTGCAGGTTCCGGGGTCGCGTCAGCGCTCCGGAACGACGATCCCAACAACAGGACACCCGCAATGAACGCCAAGCCAGGCTTCAACGATTACATCGTCAAGGACATTTCGCTCGCGGATTTCGGCCGCAAGGAGCTCTCGCTTGCCGAGACCGAGATGCCCGGCCTGATGGCCACCCGCGAGGAGTATGGCCCGAAGCAGCCTCTGAAGGGCGCGCGCATCGCCGGCTCGCTGCACATGACGATCCAGACCGGCGTTCTGATCGAGACGCTGGCGGCTCTGGGCGCCGACATCCGCTGGGTCTCCTGCAACATCTACTCGACGCAGGATCACGCTGCCGCCGCGATTGCGGCCGCCGGCATTCCCGTCTTTGCCGTCAAGGGCGAGACGCTGACCGAGTATTGGGACTATACGGCAAAGCTGTTCGACTGGCACGGCGGCGGCCACCCGAACATGATCCTCGACGACGGCGGCGACGCCACCATGTATGTCCATCTCGGTCTGCGCGCCGAGAACGGCGACACGGCATTCCTCGACAAGCCCGGCTCCGAGGAGGAGGAGGTCTTCTTCGCGCTTCTGAAGAAGCAGCTCAAGGAAAAGCCGAAGGGCTATTTCGCCGGGATCGCCAAGAGCATCAAGGGCGTTTCCGAAGAAACCACCACGGGCGTGCATCGTCTCTACGACATGCAGAAGGCAGGCACGCTGCTGTGGCCGGCGATCAACGTCAACGACAGCGTCACCAAGTCGAAATTCGACAATCTCTATGGCTGCCGTGAATCGCTGGTCGACGGCATCCGCCGCGGCACCGACGTGATGATGTCGGGTAAGGTGGCGATGGTCGCGGGCTTCGGTGACGTCGGCAAGGGCTCGGCCGCCTCGCTGCGCCAGGCCGGCTGCCGCGTCATGGTGTCGGAGGTCGATCCGATCTGCGCGCTGCAGGCCGCGATGGAAGGCTACGAGGTCACGACCATGGAAGACGCGGCGCCTCGCGCCGACATCTTTGTGACGGCGACCGGCAACAAGGACATCATCACGATCGAGCACATGCGCGCGATGAAGGACCGTGCCATCGTCTGCAACATCGGTCACTTCGACAACGAGATCCAGATCGCGGGTCTGCGGAACCTGAAGTGGACCAACATCAAGCCGCAGGTCGACGAGATCGAATTCCCCGACAAGCACCGCATCATCCTCTTGTCGGAGGGGCGCCTCGTGAATCTCGGCAACGCGATGGGTCATCCGTCCTTCGTGATGTCGGCGTCCTTCACCAACCAGACGCTGGCGCAGATCGAGCTGTTCGCCAACAACAAGGACGGCAAGTACAAGAAGGAAGTCTACGTGCTGCCGAAGACGCTCGACGAGAAGGTCGCGCGGTTGCACCTGTCCAAGATCGGCGTCAAGCTCACCGAGCTGCGCAAGGACCAGGCCGACTATATCGGCGTCAAGCCGGAAGGCCCGTTCAAGAGCGAGCACTACCGGTACTGATACCGAAAGACCGAACCGTCGAACCAGAAGACCCCGGAGCGATCCGGGGTTTTTTGCGTTCGTCGTGGCGGGCACGACCGGGACTGCGGCGGCCTTTTGTTGATTGACCTGCGTCATGGCCGGGCCGACAATCCGCTGTGGCGGAGGAAGCCATGCAACAAGAACATTTCGACGTGTTGATCGTCGGTGCCGGCCTGTCCGGCATCGGCGCAGGCTATCACTTGCAGACCAAGTGCCCAGCCAAGCGCTACGTCATTCTCGAAGGGCGCGACTGCATCGGTGGTACATGGGATCTGTTTCGCTATCCGGGAATCCGCTCCGATAGCGACATGTTCACGCTCGGCTATTCGTTCAAGCCGTGGACCGATGCGAAGGCGATCGCCGACGGGCCGCAGATACTCAACTACGTGCGCAAGACCGCGACCGAAAACGGCATCGACGAGCACATCCGGTTCCGGCATCGCGTCAAGCGAGCATCATGGTCGACACCGGACGCGCGCTGGACCATCGAGGCCGAGCGCGTCACGGGTGAGGGAGCGACCGAGCTGGTTCGCTTCACCTGCAATTTCCTGTTCATGTGCGCCGGCTACTACAAATACGAGGCCGGCTACACGCCCGAATTCAAGGGCGCGGCGGATTTCAAAGGCCGCATCGTACATCCGCAGAAATGGACCGATGATATCGACTACGCCGGCAGGCGCGTCGTCGTGATCGGCTCGGGTGCGACCGCGGTGACGCTGGTCCCGGAACTCGCCAGGACCGCGGCCCATGTCACCATGCTGCAGCGCTCGCCGACCTATGTCGTGTCGCGCCCGGCGCAGGATGCCCTCGCCAACAAGTTGCGTCGCAACCTGCCGGCGCGCCTGGCCTATCATCTGATCCGCTGGCGCAACGTGATGTGGGGAATGTTCTTCTTCCAGCTGAGCCGGCGCAGGCCGGCAAAGGTGAAGAACCTGATCCTGTCCGGCGTAAGGGCCGCACTTGGGCCCGATTACGATGTCGCCACCCATTTCACGCCGCGCTACAATCCCTGGGACCAGCGGCTGTGCCTCGTGCCCGACGGTGACCTGTTCAAGGCAATTCGCGAGCAACGCGCCGAGGTCGTCACCAGCGAGATCGATGCCTTCACCCCGGCCGGCATCCGGCTGAAGGACGGGAGGGAGCTTGCCGCCGACATCATCGTGACGGCGACCGGGCTGGAACTGCAGGTTGTCGGCGGGCTCGACGTGAGCGTCGACGGCCGCGCCGTCGATTTCGCGAGCACGCTGACCTACAAGGGCATGATGTATGCCGACGTGCCGAACATGGCCTCGGCGTTCGGCTACACCAATGCATCCTGGACGCTGAAATGCGATCTCACTTGCGAATATGTCTGTCGGCTTCTCAATTACATGGACCGGCATCATTACCGGCAGGCCATGCCCCATAATGACGATGCCGGGGTGAGGCTCCAGCCTTCCCTCGCATTCTCCTCGGGATACGTCCGGCGCGCGATCGACAGGCTCCCGAAGCAAGGCTCGAAGCGGCCCTGGCGCCTGTACCAGAATTACGCGCTCGACATCGTCTCGCTGCGCTACGGCAGGATCGACGACGGCGTGATGCGGTATTCCTGACGCAACGGTCGGGAACAGCATCATCGCGCGCAGGGTCGGCACGGCACCTGTGCGTCCCGCCACTGTTCGGGCTGCGAGTGCGCCGCCGAGATACCCTGCAAGGTTCGCTGCGCCGAGATAGACGACGTCGGAGGGACTGAACCATTGCGCGGCGATCAGTGCCGGCATCAGCGGCCTGTACGAAAATCGAGCCAACCCCAGCCCGATCAGCGAAGCCGACAATTCCGCCACCGCGTATCGCCACGTGGTCCGTGATGGTTCTGCCGGCTGCAGATGCAGTCGGGCGACCGTGGACTGCTTGATATGCGCAGCGGCCATCTCATCCTCCTGCGGTGCAAAGCGCGGATCATTCCGTTTGCGAGGCGCGCAGGCGCCTGAAAGCCCGAACTGGCAGACCACCCCAACCCCAGTTCTCGGTGTCGACTTCCTCGATCACGACGAAAGTGGATTCCACCGGCTTGCCCAGCACGTCGAGCAGAAGCTGGCTCGAGCCCGTGATCAGTGCGGCCTTTTCGTCCGCCGTGAGCGAGGGCGCGCCCGTATGGGTGCCCTCGCGTGTCACTTGGATTGTCACGATTGGCATGGCTTTCATCCTGCTCTCAGTGACCGGCGCTCTGGCCGCCGTCGACATGGAGGATCTCGCCGGTGACGAAGGATGCCCGCTCGAGGTAGAGCACGGCATCGACGATGTCCGACATCTCGCCCATGTGGCCGACCGGGTGGAGCGCGCTGAGTTGCGCAAGCGTCTCCACGGGGTGCATCGGCGACTTGATGATGCCCGGCGAGACCGCGTTCACGCGGATGCCGCGCCTCGCGTATTCGATCGCAAGCGATTTGGTCGCGGCGCTCAGCCCGCCCTTGCTCAGGGATGCCAGCACCGATGGCACGTTGGAATTGGCCTGCTCGACCAGCGTTGTCGTGATCTGGACGATGTGGCCGGAACCCTGTTTCCCCATTTCGGTCAGGGCGAGCTGGGTGATATTGAAGAAGCCGGCGACGTTGGTTCCCATCACCGCGGCAAAATCTTCGGTCGTGTACTGCGTGAACGGCTTGGCGACGAAGACGCCGGCATTGTTGACCAGCGTGTCTATCCGTCCGAAGCGCGCGAGGGCCTGGCCGACAACGCTTTCGGCGGTCGCGCGTTCGGCGATGTCGCCGGGAACCGTCAGGACGTCGTCGTCGCCCGAAGGTTTGACGGAGCGGGCCGTCGCCACGACACGATAATTGCGATCGCGATATCCCTGCACCAGGGCGGCGCCGATACCCTGGGATGCACCGGTGATGATGGCGACCTTCTGCTCGATACCCATGAGAAGCTCCTGTCGTTGGATCAAGAAAGCACCAGCAGCGGCTGGGTTGCGTGCTGACATACGTTGCGCTCCCTCACCCGAGAATACGCACGGGCCGTCAGACATTCTTTCGCCGCGCGAACGAATGCCGGGGCGGCATCGCCGGGCGGTTGTCGCGGCCGCATTGAACGCCTAGCCTTGGGGACGATTTTTCGGGAACGGCAGCAAGATCATGGATCGTCTGGATGCGATGAAAGTTTTCGTCCTGGCGGTGGACGAGGGCAGCCTCGCAGCCGCCGGGCGCAAGCTCGGCCGCTCGCCGGCGGCGGTGAGCCGCGCCATCAGCTCTCTTGAAGAACGCGTCGGCACCGAACTGCTGCACCGGACCACGCGCTCGATCAAGCTGAGCGAGGAAGGCGAGCGCTATGTCGCGATCTGCCGGCGCGTCCTGACGGAACTGGAGGAGGCCGACGGCATGGCTGCCGGACCGCGCGCGGCCCCGCGTGGTTTGCTCACGATCACTGCGCCCGTCGTTTCCGGCGAGATCGTGCTGCGGCCGATCCTCGATGCATTTCTCGATGCCTATCCGACCGTGTCAGCAAGACTTCTGCTGTTCGACCGCGCGGTCAACCTGATCGACGAGGGGATCGATGTCGCTCTTCGGATCGGGCCACTTGCGGATTCATCAATGGTCGCCGTGCGGATCGGCGACGTGCGCCGCGTCGTGGTGGCGGCTCCGCGCTATCTCAAGCAGCATCCGGCGATCCGTGAGCCGGGCGACCTCGCCAAGCACGACATCATTGCGATGGCCCATCTGCCAAACTCGTGGACGTTCAAGCCGCCGGAGAACTCCTCGGTGCCGCGAACCGTTCAAGTCACGCCCCGGCTCGTGGTCAACAGCACTTATGCCGCGGTCGCCTCCGCGGCCGCCGGCCGCGGCGTGGTCCGGATGTATTCGTATCAGGTGGCCGACCAGGTTGCAGCGGGCGATCTATCCATCGTGCTCTCCGGCGACGAGGATCCCGAGATGCCGGTTCATCTGATTTGTCCACAGGGCCGGCTGGCCGTCCCGAAGGTGCGCGCCTTCGCCGACTTCGCCGCCCCGCGGCTCAAGAAGCAGTTTGCGCTGCTGAAGAAAAGCATCGCCGCTCGCTGACGGGGGCCTCGTCGAGGCGGTCTTTCCCGGCCGCGCCATGCGTGATTTTGCGTATTCGACCATCCGGCTGAATCGTCCATCCTCACCAAACGGTTAACGCCGGATTAACCGCTGAGTCCTAGGCTGTTTCGGCCGGGGTTACTCGCAAGGCCGAGGTGAGCCCAATGGAAGCCCAGAAGATCGCGGTCGACGCCGTCGTGGCGCTGACCGACTGCGACCGCGACGCCGTCATCTCCTTCATCCGCCGGCTGTATCTCGCCGGCATCAGGGACCCCAAGCGCCTGACCTTCAAGGGTCTTCAGGCCCTTTCGCGGGGCTGACCCGCGCAGTCCCCGGCCAGAATCATCCTTTAGCTATCCCGGACGTGAACGCAACCCAGCGGTGAATACCTTGCCGCTCGGACTTGGCCGGAGTAGATCACGTCCCCGGCTGGGTCACTTGGGAACCGGGGATATGCTGAGACAGCTTTTTGCGCCGCAACTCGTCATTCTGTATGTGCTTGTGGCCTCGACCATCTACGTCCACTTCCGCGGCAAGCAGCGGCTGCGTTTCGCGCGCCAGCTCGGCGACCATTCGACCTACCTGGCGCCCTACAATGTGCTGATGTATGCGGGCTCGGCGGTTCCGAACAAGCCCGTCATCCCGGTCGAACAGTTTCCGGAACTCAAGCCGCTCACCGAGAACTGGGAGACCATTCGCGACGAGGCGGTGCGCCTGTTCGACGAAGGCTTCATCCGCGCCGCCGCCAAGAACAATGACTGGGGTTTCTACTCGTTCTTCAAGAGCGGCTGGAAGCGGTTTTATCTGAAGTGGTACGACGACTTCCTGCCGTCGGCGAACACGCTGTGCCCGAAAACGGTGGAACTGCTCAAGTCCATTCCGAACGTGCACGGGGCGATGTTCGCGATGCTGCCGCCAGGCGGCAAGCTCGGGGCGCACCGCGATCCCTTCGCCGGCTCGCTGCGCTATCATCTCGGCCTCGTCACGCCGAACTCGAACAAGTGCCGTATCCTGGTCGACGGCGTCGAATGCGTCTGGCGCGACGGCGAGGCCTTCATGTTCGACGAGACCTTCATCCACAGCGCGGAGAACGCGACCGACGTCAATCGCATCATCCTGTTCTGCGACGTCGAGCGCCCGATGAAGTACGGCTTCATGACCGCGATCAACCGCTGGGTCAGCCATCACATCGTCAAGGCGTCGGCCACCCAGAACGTCGACGGCGAACACATCGGCGTGCTCAACAAGGTGTTCGGCAAGCTCTACGAGATCCATCTCGGCAGCCGCAAGGTCAAGGAGTGGAACCGCAACGTCTACTACACGCTGAAATATTCGCTGACGGCGCTGATCCTCGGCCTGATCGTGATGTCGGCGCTGCGGTGACCCCGCCTCGTTGCGTTACATGAATCAAAAAGCCCCGGAGCATGCTCCGGGGCTCTTTTCTTTGAGGCGTTCGCCCGAACTATTCCGGCTGGCCGATGCTCACCTTCAGCGTGCCGATTCCGTCGACACCGCATTCGAGCTTGTCGCCGGGCTGCAGCTGCGACACGCCGGCCGGCGTGCCGGTCATGATGATGTCGCCGGCAGCGAGTTTCACCTGCTGCGAGAGCTGCCAGATCGTCTCCGGAACGTTCCAGATCATTTGCTCGAGATCCCCGGTCTGGGCTTCCTTGCCGTTGACCGTAAGCCAGATCTTGCCCTTGGCGGGATGGCCGATCTTCGCGGCGGGCTGCAACGCGGAGCAGGGCGCGGAGCCGTCGAACGACTTGCCGATCTCCCACGGGCGTTCCTTCTTGCGCGATGCGATCTGGAGGTCGCGGCGGGTCAGGTCGATGCCGACGGCATAGCCGTAGACGTGGTCGAGCGCCTTCTCTGCCGGGATGTTGAGCCCGCCGCTCTTCAGCGCGACGACGAGTTCGACCTCGTGATGGAGGTCCTTGGTCAACGGCGGATAGGGGATGGTGGCGCCGTCGGGCACCAGCATGTCGGCGTGCTTTGCAAAGAAGAACGGCGGCGCGCGCTCGTCATTGCCCATCTCGCGGATGTGCTCGAGATAGTTGCGGCCGACGCACCAGATGCGGCGCACCGGATAGCGGCCGCTTTCACCCACGACGGGAAGCGAGGCCTGCGGCGGAAGCGGAATGACGTAGGAGGCGGCGTTCATGAAGCGATCTCGCTGCTCTTGAGGGAACGGAAGTCTAGGCGGTTGCGCTGATCGGCGCCAGCGGGCCGGCGCCGTGGTGCTGAAGGCGGAAGAAACTCGCGTAACGGCCGCCGCGACGCAGCAGGTCGTCGTGACGGCCCTGTTCGACGATCTCGCCGCCCTCGACCACCAGGATCGCGTCTGCATGCATGATGGTGTGCAGGCGGTGCGCGATCACGATGGTGGTGCGGTTGCGGCACAGATGTTCGATCGCCTCCTGCACCTGCCGCTCCGACTCCGAGTCGAGCGCGGCGGTGGCCTCGTCGAGCAGGATGATCGGCGCGTTCTTGATCAGGGCGCGCGCCACCGCAATGCGCTGGCGCTGGCCACCCGACAGCTGCGTGCCGTGCTCGCCGACCGGCGTGTCGTAGCCGAGCGGGAAACCCATGATGAAATCATGCGCGCAGGCGGCCTTGGCGGCGTCGATGATCTCCTCCTCGGTCGCGCCGGGCCGGCCGAAGGCGATGTTGTTGCGGATGGTGTCGCGGAACAGATAGACGTCCTGGCCGACATAGGCGGTCTGGGCGCGCAGCGATCTGCGCGAGACCGATGAGATTGACTGACCGTCGATGACGATGTCGCCCTGCGTCACCTCGTAGAAGCGCAACAGCAGCGCCAGCACCGTGGATTTTCCGCCGCCAGAGGGGCCGACCAGCGCGGTGACCTTGCCGGGCTCTGCGGTGAAGCTCATGCGGTTGAGGACGGTCTCGCCGGAACGATAGGAGAAGCTGACGTCGCGCAGCTCGATGCGGGCATCGGAGAGCTTCAGTGCCGGCTTGTCGTCGTCGGAACGCTCGCTGGCCGGGCTGTCGACCACCTCGAGCAGCATGCGGGCGCCGACCAGTTGGCTGTTGAGGTCGATGTTGAGCCGCGCCAGGCGCTTGGCCGGTTCGGTCGCCATCAGGAAGGCGGTCATGAAGGAGAAGAACGCGCCGGGCGTGGCGTTGAGTGCGACCACTGCATAGCCGCCGTACATAAGGCAGCCGGCGACCGCAAAGCCGCCCAGCATCTCCATCAGCGGATTGGACCGATTGGCGACGCGGGCCATCTTGTTGGCGTTGCGCTCGACGATGGCGATGTTCTCGTCGATCCGCTTCTGCATGGTGTCTTCGAGCGTGAACGCCTTCACCGTGCGGATGCCCTGCAGCGATTCCTGCATGGTCTCTAGGATGTCGGCGGTGCCGGTGAACTGGTTGTAGGCGAGGCCCTTTATGCGCTTGACCAGCTTGCGCAGCACCAGCATCGCCGGGGGAACCGCGACGAGGCCGATGAAGGACATCATCGGGTCCTGCCACACCATCACGCCGATCATCGCCAGCAGCATCAACAGATCGCGCCCGATCGCGTTGACCAGCATGTTGAGGACGTCGGTGATCGACTTGGCGCCGGCCGTCAGGCGCGCCAGGAATTCCGAGGAGTGCCGCTCGGAGAAGAAGCCGACGCTCTCGCGCATCAGCTTGGCGAACAGCTGGCGCTGGTTGCTGGCGAGGATCGCGTTGGAGATCTTGGTCAGGATCACCATGTGGCCGTAGGTCGCCACGCCCTTGACGAAGAGCAGCAGCACGGTGATGCCGGAGAACATCGCGATACCCGGGACGTTCTTGTCGACATAGGCCTGGTTGATGACCTGGCCGAGCACATAGGTCGCGCCTGCGGTTGCCCCGGCGGCCAGCGCCATCAGCGAGAATGCGACGAGGTAGCGCCGCCAGTAGATGATCCCCTGTTCCGTGACCAGGCGGCGGATCAGGATCGCTGCCGCATAGGGATCGTCAGTGATTTTCTTTGGAAACTGGGCCATCTGAAGTCCGTGGACGGCGCCGGGACGAGCTTGCCCGGGCGTCGGGGATCGAATGGCCTCTGTGCCCGCTAAAGCCGGGCTTTTCAAGCCCAATTAAGGGGTTGCGCCTGGACCGTTTCTAGGCCGACGCGGCCTGCCGGAGATCGCCATGGCGTTCGCGGTACAGCTTGTCCTCCCAGGCCAGCGCGTGGGCCGCGATGGTCTCGAGGTCGTCATATTGGGGCTTCCAGTCGAGCAGGCTGCGAATGCGGCTGGTGTCCGCCACCATGGTCATGATGTCGCCGGGCCGGCGCGGTGCGTATTGCACGGCAAAGCTGCGGCCGGACACGCGGCGGACCGCGTCGATCGTCTCCAGCACGGAATAGCCGCGGCCATAGCCGCAATTCAGCGTCGTCGAGGCGCCGCCGTTGCGCAAATAGGCCAGCGCCGAGCGATGCGCCTGCGACAGGTCGGTGACGTGGATGAAGTCGCGGATGCAGCTTCCGTCCGGGGTGGGGTAGTCGGTGCCGAAGACGTCGATCTTGGCGCGCTGGCCGGTCGCGGCCTCCACGGCGATCTTCAGCAGATGCGTGGCGCCGGCGGTGGCCAGGCCGATACGGGCCTGCGGATCGGCGCCGGCGACGTTGAAGTAGCGCAGCGTGACGTAGTGCATGCCATAGGCGGCTGCGACGTCGTGCAGCATGATCTCGGTCATCAGCTTGGACGAGCCGTAGGGCGACAGCGGCCGCGTCGGCGCGTGCTCGGGCACCGGCACGTGGTCCGGATTGCCGTACACCGCCGCGGTCGACGAAAAGATGAAGCGGCTGATGCCGCGCTTCACCGCGACATTGAGCAGGTTGCGCGCCGTCATGAAATTGTTGCGGTAGTAGCCGAGCGGATCGCGCATCGACTCCGGCACGACCACCGAGCCGGCGAAATGGATGATGCTCTCGATGTCGTGCTGGGAGATCACGCCCTCGAGCAGATTTTCGTCGCCGGCATCGCCGATGAACAGCGGCACGCCCTCGGGCAGATAGGCGGAGAATCCCGTGGAGAGATCGTCGATCACGACGACGTCCTCGCCGGCTTCCGCCAGCGCGAGCACCGTATGACTTCCGATGTAGCCGGCGCCGCCGGTCACTAGCACTGCCATGATCCCACCCGTCCTCGATCGAAGCTGCAGGCTAACGTTTCCGTGGTGAAGACGGCGTATCGGTTCGGCCGAACTGGCCACTATGCTTAATGTTGCGTATAGGGGCTTTGCGAAACGGAGCGTGACGTGGCGAAATCCCCCGGCGATCTCGAACTGATCGTGCCAAATCTGCACAGCCGCTATTCCGGGGTCACCGCGACCAACCGGATGGCGGCGCCGCGGCTGGCGAAACTGTTTCGTGCGGCCTGGTTCGGTTCCGACGCGCCCGAAGGGATTGCCCGATTGAGCCCGGCCGATCTCTTGAAACTGTGGCGGCGCGGGACGCCGCTGATCTGGCACGCGCGCCGCAACAACGAGATGATCGCGGGCGTCGCGTTGCGCGCGCTCGGCTGGCCGTTGAAACTCGTCTTCACCTCCGCGGCGCAGCGGCATCACAGCTGGATCACGCGCTGGCTGATCCGCCGCATGGATGCGATCATCGCGACATCGGACCTCTCTGCCTCGTTCCTGAAGGTGCAGGCGACGGTGATCACGCATGGCGTCGACACCGACGTCTACGCGCCGCCGCAGGATCGCGTGGCCGCGTTTGCTGAAGCCGCGCTGCCGGGCCGCTACGCCATCGGCTGCTTCGGCCGCGTGCGGGCGCAGAAGGGCACGGACCTGTTCGTCGACGCGATGTGCCGGCTGCTGCCCCGCCATCCGGATTTCACCGCCGTGATCGTCGGCCAGGTCACGCCCGAGCAGACGGGCTTTGCGAACGAACTGCGCAAGCGCATCGCGGCCGCCGGTCTGTCGTCGCGCATCCTCATCACCGGCGAACTGCCGATCGAAGAGGTACAGCGCTGGTATCAGCGGCTGACGATCTACGTCTTCACCTCGCGCAACGAAGGCTTCGGCCTGACGCTGATCGAGGCGATGGCCGCCGGCAGCGCCCTCGTTGCCACACGGGCCGGCGCGGCCGAACTCGTGGTCGAGGACGGCGTGACCGGCGTGCTGGTGCCGACCGGTGATGCGGACGCGCTTGTTGCGGCCCTGGAGCCGCTGATGGGCGATGTCGCCGCAGCGGCGGCGATGGGCCAGCGCGGACGGGCGCGGGTGCTCGAACGGTTCAGTCTCGATGCCGAGGCGGCGCGGATCGCCGAGGTCTACCGGCCGCTGCTCCGGCAGACAGGGGAAGCGCAAAAACAACCCCATGCAAAGTAAGCGCGCCGTCTCGGATCAGCCGACCGGCCGGGGCGGCGGGGTGACTGCTGATTTTACGAAATCAGATTGACCCGTCGGGCAAAACACGGGCATGATGTCATCATGGCCCGGGCCCCGACAGTCTCAGGTCGCGGCCCTTGCCCCGGCCTCGGCGAGCACCTTCTCGGCAATCGCAACCACCTGATCCGCCGCGATGTCCCGCATGCAGCGGTGGTCGTTCATCTTGCAGACCGTGCTCTGGCAGGGCTGGCAGGCGAGCTTGCTCTTGTCCTGCACCACGGTGGCGGCGAGGCCGTTGAGGGGCGCCCAGAGATAGGGGCTGGTCGGGCCGAAGATGCCCATGGTCGGCGTGCCGAGCGCAGCGGCGATGTGCATCAGGCCGGAATCGTTGGAGATGGCGACGCCGGCGGCGGCCATGGCAAGCACGCCGTTGCGCAAATCGGTGCCGGTGAGATCCCGGACCGCAGGTCCGCCGGCGGCGACGATCTCCTGGGCGAGGCCCTTTTCCCCGGGGCCGCCTACCACCCAGACCTCGAGCCCGCGCTGGACCAGCAGGCGGGCGGCTTCGGGATAAGAGGTCCAGCGCTTGGAGACGCCGACCGAGCCGGGGGCGAGCGCCACGGCGGCGCCGGCGCTGAGACCATTGGCCTGCCGCCAGCGGGCAATCTCGTCCGAAGGCACGCGCAACTGCGGCACCGGCCATTCCGGAGGAAGGGGCGCGCCATCGGGCTGGGCGAGGGCGGCGTTCTTGTCGATGAAGCGCGGAAGCTTCTTTTCGCCCCAGCGCCAGCGGTTGATCAGGCCGAACCTGAACTCGCCGACGAAGCCAACCCTGTCAGGAATGCCGGCCAGCGCGGGGGCAATGGCGGCCTTCCAGGTGCGGGGCAGCACCAGGGCCGTCCCATAGTTCCGCGCGCGCAGGAGCTTCGCCAGGCCGATCTGGCGGCCGATTGCGAGCCGGCCGCGCGGCAGGTCCCAGACGATTCCGGCGCGAACGCCGGGCATGTAATCGACCAGCGGGGCGCACAGGGAGGTCGTCAGAAGATCGACGGGTCGGTTCGGCCAGCGTTCCCTAAGCACCCGGACGACGGTGTGATTCCGGACGAAATCCCCGATCCACATATAGGGGACGATCAGGATCGGGCGCGTGTCGCTCGGGTCCACCCTCCCGCCAAGTTGCGAATATTCGTTCATTGTTATCGGGCCACGCGCGCTCGGAAATGTCCGTCCGGTTAGCCGCTCCCGCCCGGGACGTAAAGCGGGCGGACGGGTTCGCCCCCAAAACCGCTTACACTTTGCCGGCTCATGCGCTAGGCCAGACCGCAGCTGCAAAAAATCGGGCAGGGATTTCGGAATGTTGCTGGTGACCGGCGGAGCCGGTTTTATCGGGTCGAATGTCGTCGCCGCGCTGAACGAGGCCGGCCATGGCGACGTCGCGGTCTGCGACTGGCTCGGCAGCGACGGCAAATGGCGGAACCTCGCCAAGCGGCAGCTTGTGGATATCGTGCCCCCCGGCGAGCTGCCCGCGTGGCTCAAGGACCGCAGGCTCCAGGCGATCATCCATCTCGGGGCCATTTCCGCGACCACCGCGACCGACGGCGATCTGGTGTTCGAGACCAATTTCCGCCTGTCGATGCGCCTCCTCGACTGGTGCACGGCGCATGCGGTTCCGTTCATCTACGCCTCGTCGGCGGCGACCTATGGCGACGGCGAGGCGGGCTTCGACGACGACGCCTCGTTGCCCGCGCTGAAAACGCTTCGGCCGATGAACCTCTACGGCTGGAGCAAGCACATGTTCGACCTCGCCGTCGCCGAGCGCGCCGCGGGCGGCGGCAAGCTGCCGCCGCAATGCGTGGGTCTGAAATTCTTCAACGTGTTCGGCCCTAACGAGTACCACAAGGGCACGATGATGAGCGTGCTGGCGCGCCGCTTCGACGACATCAGGGCCGGCCGTGTCGTGCAGCTGTTCAAGTCGCACCGCGACGGCATCGCCGATGGGGACCAGCGCCGCGATTTCATCTATGTCGACGACGTCGTACGCGTGATCATGTGGCTGCTGGCCACGCCGTCGGTTTCGGGCCTGTTCAATGTCGGAACCGGCAAGGCGCGCAGCTTCAAGGACCTGATCCTCGCCGCCTATGCCGCGCTCGGCACGAGGCCCAACATCGACTATATCGACATGCCCGAACAGATTCGCGGCAGCTACCAGTACTTCACCCAGAGCGAAGTCGATCGCCTCCGCCAGGCCGGATACAATGGCGGGTTCACAACGCTCGAGGACGCGGTCAGGACCTATGTCGGGGACTACCTCGACCGGCCCGACCGTTTCCGCTGAGATCAACGACCATGGCGACGCCCCTTCTCGATTTCGATGCCCTCGCTCAAGACGTCGCACGCCGGACCGTGCTGTGCATCGGCGACATCATGCTGGACGAGTTTGTCTACGGCGAGGTCTCGCGGATCTCGCCGGAAGCGCCGACACCCGTCATCGCCGCCCGGCGCAGCGAGATGCATGTCGGCGGTGCCGGCAATGTCGCGCGCAACGTGGCTTCCCTCGGTGCGCGCTGCATCTTCGTCGGACTGGTCGGCGAGGATGAGGCGGGCAGGCGGCTCGCCGCGGCGCTCGGCGAGCAGGCTGCGATCGAGAGCGTGCTGGTGTGCGATCCCTCGCGGCCGACCACGCGGAAGGTCCGCTTCGTCTCCGAGCATTTCTCCACGCACATGCTGCGCGCCGACTGGGAGCAGGCGCAGCCCGCCTCCGACGAGACCGAAACCAAACTGATCGAGGCGATCCTGCCGCAGATCGCGCGGGCCGACATCGTGCTGCTGTCCGACTACGCAAAAGGCGTGCTGACCGCGCGCGTGATCCGACACACCATCGATGCCGCGCGAAAGCTCGGCAAGCGCGTGATCGTCGATCCCAAGAGCCTGAACTGGGCGATCTATCGCGGCGCGAGCCTGCTGACGCCCAACCGCAAGGAATTCGCCGAAGCGACACGCAGCCGGGCCGA
>VYLE01000074.1_pt1 | contig 92873 bp, 83 predicted proteins | sample 5114391 | NCBI WGS metagenome assembly VYLE01 (sample SAMN12291771, study PRJNA351875) | freshwater metagenome | isolation source: freshwater lake | place: USA: Michigan, Kent Lake | collected 2013-08-15 | reverse complement strand
CGCAGCGGCACGCGCTGCGAGGCGGTCTCGACCGTGCCCGCCGGCGTGACGTTGTTCTGCTTGGCCAGGGAATCGAACAGCGCCTGCGGCGTGATGCCGAGCGTGGCGAGCTTGGCGTGGCTGAACTCGACAAAGATGCGCTCGTCCTGATTGCCGTAGACGTCGACCTTGGTGACGCCGGGCACCTTGAGCAGACGCTGGCGGAAGCCCTCGGAAACCTTCTTGAGCTGGGCGTAGTCGGCGCCGTCGCCGGTCATCATGTAGAGGATGGAATCGACGTCGGAGAACTCGTCGTTGACGACCGGGCCGAGGATGCCGGATGGCAGCTGGCCCTGCACGTCGACCAGCTTCTTGCGCAGGAGATAGAAGAGATAAGGCACGTCCTTCGGCGGCGTGGAATCGCGGAACGTCACCTGCAGCGCGGCGAAGGCGGGCTTCGAATAGGTCTGCACCTTCTCGAAGTAGGGCAGTTCCTGGAGCTTCTTCTCGATCGGATCGGCGACCTGGGTCTGCATTTCCTGCGCGGTCGCGCCCGGCCAGATCACCGAGACGTTGACGACCTTGACGGTGAAGAACGGATCTTCGGCCCGCCCGAGCTTCTGATAGGAGAAGAAGCCCGCAACGCCGAGCATGATCATCAGGAACAGGACCAGCGTCGGATGGCCGACGGCCCAGGCCGAAAGGTTGAAGCGCTTCATCGCACTCTCCTCGAGACGATCAAAATTGCCAAACTGGAACGAGCACTAATTCGGTCAGACATCGTCGCGAGGCAGCGAAGCAATCCAGGGGGCTGGGCAGGTTCTGGATCGCTTCGCCGCTTCAGCCGTCGCATTCGCGCGTCAGCCGAAACTCGCCTTGCAACGACCGGTTAGAACGACAAGGACGATACGATCCGGACCTTCTGGCTCGGATCGAGCTTCTGCACGCCGAGGGCAACGATCCTGGCGCCTTCCTCGACGCCGCCGGTGACGATGACGTCGTTGCTTTCGTAGGACTTGACCGTGACCGGCTTCAGCGTCACCGCGCCATTGTCGTCGACGACGTAGAAGGACGGCTTGTCGCCCTGGTTGAAAAGCGCCGAGAGAGGCAGCCGCGCCACGCGCTCGGTGGCGGCATCCGAGAGCGTCAGCGTCGCGGTCATGCCGAGCGAGACCCTGTCGTCCGCTTCGGGCAGCGAGAATTTCGCCAGGAACGTCCGCGTGGCCGGGTCGGCGGTCGGCGCGATCTCGCGCAGCTTCGCCGCGTATTTCCGGTTGGGCTCGGACCAGAGAGTGACGCTGGCGACGCCCGACTTGGCGCGTCCGACCAGCGTCTCTGGGATCGCGACGACCGCTTCCTTCTCGGCAAAGCGGGCGACGCGGATCGAAGCCTGGCCCGCGGCGACCACCTGGCCGGGCTCGATCAGCGTTGCTGTGACGACGCCGCGGGCGTCGGCGTTGAGCGTCGCGTAGGAAAGGGAGTTCTTGGTCAATTCGACCGAGCGCTCGGCCCGGTTCAGCCTGGCGCGGGCCTCGTCGGCGGCCGCACGGCTCGAATCCATCTGGGCGTCGGTGGTCCAGCCCTTGGCCTTGAGATCCTTGGCGCGCTGCTCGGCGGCGGCAGCCTGCGCCAGCACGCCGGTCGCAGCGGTCTGTTCCGCCACGGCCTGCTCGGCCTGGAGCTTCAGGTCGACCTCGTCCAGCGTCGCCAGCGGCTGGCCGACCTCGACGGTCTGGCCGACCTCGACCAGACGCTTGGCAACCTTGCCGGCAACCCGGAAACCAAGGTCACTCTCGATCCGGGGCCGGATGGTGCCGACGAAGCTGCGCTCCGGCGTCTCGGCAGCATAGTGCACAGTCGCGACCAGAACCGGCCGGGGCGGCTCGGCCTTTTCAGCAACGGTGTCATTGCACCCGGCCAGCGCGGCGGCCATCAGGGCCAGCGAGGCACCTGCCAAGAGTTTAAAATAGCTCGACAAAACCGACCGGACGAACATTGGGGACACTCCTGCCTCTGTCTCAAGACAGAGTGTCGATTAAATAGTGACGAAAGTCAACAATCGTCAGTTATCAGATCCGCGTGATTGTTAACGGAGGTCAATGAAGGGGATGCAAATCCACAAACGGCTGTTTGGCCGTGCCGCAATGAATTGGAACCGGGTGTTACTCCGGAACCACAGCCAGCACGTGTAGGCTGGGCTATTATTTTGCCGATTTCCGACTCAGCCTCGTCAGCCTATTGCGGCTGCGGCTGCGGGTAACATTGAAATGCACATGTCCGGCAAGACGGCCTTTGCAGCCCTCTCAATTCTCACAGCCACGATTTCCCACGTTGCGGCGGCTGATTTGCCGGTCAAGGCCCTGCCTCCACCAGCGCCCGGCTGGACCGGTCCCTACGCGGGCATCGTCGGAGGGGGCGGCACCGGGCACTCCGACCAGACCGATCCCGGTTCGGTCCCGTTGCCGACGGCGAACCTGATCGCTGCGGACGGGCGCTACAATCTGAATGGCGGGCTGATCGGAGCCACCACCGGTTACAACTGGCAGCGCGGCGCCCTGCTCTATGGTGTCGAGGGCGATTTCTCCTGGGCCGAACTCAGCGGCCGCTCGACTGTCTGCGGCCCGCCAAACCCTCATCCCTGCGGAACCAGCCTGAACGCCTTCGGCACGTTCCGTGGACGCATCGGATACGTGACGGGTGCGCAGGGAGATTGGCTGCTGTATGCGACGGGCGGCCTTGCCATCGGCGATGTCAGGGGATGGGACGCGTTGACGCCCGCCAGCGGCCATGACTGGCGCGCGGGCTGGACGGCCGGCCTCGGCGTCGAAAAGCGCTTCGCGCCGCAATGGACGGCCAAGCTCGAATATCTCTACGCCGATCTCGGCACGTCACAGGTCTTCAACGTTACGCCCGGGGTCCCCGAAAGCGTCGGCCTCACCACCAACCTCATCCGAGCCGGCGTCAACTACAACTTTGGCGGCCCCGTCGCGGTGAGACCGCCGCGCGCAACGCAAGCGCCCTCTGTGACGTGGGCGGGCTGGTACTTTGGTGCGAACGCCGGCTATCTGGACGGGGCCGCCCGCATCAACACGGATGCGGTGGTGATCGCGAACAGCACGGCGCCGGAAACCGCGACGGCCATGGCGAACGCCGCAACGAGCGCGCTGTCGACCGGCAATGGCGGTTTCATCGGCGGTGCCCAGGCCGGCTATAACTTCCTGCTGTCGCCGACGCTGATCGGCGGCTTCGAAGCTGATTTCCAGGGCACCTCGCTGCGCGGCTCTGCCAGCCGCACGAACGTCGCGCTGATCGATCCGCTCGGTCCCGACTCATTCGTGACCAACATCGCTACGTCGCGGGCTCTCGACTATCTTGGAACCGTGCGGGCGCGCCTTGGCGCAACGGTGACACCGAGCCTGCTGATCTACGCCACCGGCGGCCTTGCCTATGGAGGGGTGCGGTCGAGCACCTCGCTGATCCAGAGCTCAGCCGTCCTTGGCGTACCGACCGTATCGACTGCGGGCTCGTTCTCCGACAACCGCGCCGGCTATGCCGTCGGCGCCGGCGGCGAATGGATGTTCATGGGCAAGTGGAGCGTCAAGGGCGAGTATCTTTATTACGATCTGGGCACCGCCAATTATGGCACGCGCGGCTACGGTATCGACGAAGGCCCGACATCGCTCCCGGGTGTGGGCGTCTCCGGCATCGCGACATCTTCCCGGGTGCGCTTCAACGGCAACATCGCCCGGATCGGCCTCAACTATCACCTGAACTGACGACCGCCCTTGCCGGCCAGCGCGTGGCTGGCCGGGGAAAAAGGGGTCTACCTTCCCCCCTGCTCCGCAAACTCGTGCTTGCTCTCGTGGCCACCGACGAACACCAGGATCCCCGCGATCAGCGGCAGCACGGCGAGCGCGAGCAGGCCATGCGAGGTCGAGCCGGTCTGGTCCTTGATCCAGCCGATCAGATAGGGTCCGCCGAAGCCGGCGAGGTTGCCGATCGAGTTGATCAGCGCGATGCCGCCGGCGGCGGCGGTGCCGGACAGCCAAGCGGTCGGCAGCGTCCAGAACACCCCGAAGCAGCAGAACACGCCGATCGCGGCCACCGTGAGCACGACCATGGTCAGGCTGGGATCGGTCAGCTGTGAGGACACGCCGAGCGCCACCGCCGTCAGCAGCAGCGGCGCACCGACATGCATCACGCGCTCGCGCGTCGCATCGGAATGCCGCGCCCACAGGATCATGGCCACCGTGCCGAACAGATAGGGGATGGCGGTGACGAAACCGGTCTGCGCGTTGGTGAGGCCGAAGGCCTTGACGATCTGTGGCAGCCAGAACTGCATGCCATAGAGCGCGCCGACGAAACCGAAATAGATCAGGCTGAGCGCGATCACCTTCGGAGAGGCCAGTGCCTCGCCGAGCGACAGATGCTTCACCGCCTGCTTGGCGGCCGTTTCGGAATCGAGCTTCGCCTTGAGCCAGGCCTTCTGCTCGGTCGTCAGCCAGTCCGCCTTCTCGGGCCGGTCGGTGAGATAGAACCAGGTCACGATGCCGAGCAGCACCGAGGGGACCCCCTCGATGATGAACAGCCAGTGCCAGCCCTTCAGACCCATGATGCCGTCCAGCCCGAGCAGCAGGCCCGAGATCGGCGCACCGATGACGGTCGACACCGGCACGGCGACGGCGAAGGCGGCGAGGAAGCGCGCGCGGTACTCGGCCGGATACCAGTAGGTCAGATACAGGATGATGCCGGGAAAGAAGCCGGCCTCGGCGACGCCCAGCAGGAAGCGCAGGATGTAGAAGCTCCACTCGCCGCTGACGAGCGACATCAGCGCGGATATGATGCCCCATGTCACCATGATGCGCGCGATCCATCGGCTGGCGCCGAACCGCTCCAGCGCCAGGTTGCTCGGCACCTCGAAGATGAAATAGCCGATGAAGAAGATGCCCGCGCCCCAGGCGAAGACCAGCGGCGAGAATTTCAGGTCGGCGTTCATGGTCAGCGCCGCGAAGCCGAGATTGACGCGGTCGAGATAGGAGAAGAAATAGGCCAGCGCCAGGAACGGGATCAGCCGCCAGGAGATGGTGCGGATGGTCGAGGTCTCGATCTCCGACCTGGTTCCGCCGGCAGAACCGGCTTGGGTCGTGGTCTGGCTCATGGCTTTCCCCCAGGGTTGTTGCTTTTATGGGCGCCAGCGGTTTTCAGCATCGCAGGCGAAGAGTCAATGGAGCAGTCAATGCAGGACGCGCAACCGGGCCATCGCGCGCTGATCCGGTTCGCGGTTGCCCTTGTCGTGATCGCCTGCGGGCTAGGCTTGCGCCGGCACGGCTTCCCGCTCGGGCTGCCGGCCTTCGTGGTGAAGTACGGCGGCTCGCTCCTGTGGGCGACGATGGTGTTTCTTGTCGTCGGAGCTGTGCTGCCGCGGCTGCCGCAGAGTAGGCTTGCAGCCGTCGCCGCGGCGATCGCCGTGGCGGTCGAGTTTTCGCGGCTCCTGCACATGCCCTGGCTCGATGCGTTTCGCCTCAGCACCGCCGGGGCGCTTGTTCTGGGCCGAATTTTCTCGCTGTGGAATCTGGTCGCCTATGCGATCGGGATTGCGTTCGGCGTCGTGATCGACCGCCTTGTGACGCTGCGGCGCCTTGCAGGCTGAGCAGCGGCACGGGCCGCGCGAACGACCGCGCGCCTCGTTCAATCGCCCAGCTGGAAGCGCTCGAATCGATCGAGTTCTTCCTCGATCCTGCGCTTGAGCTCCTTGCGGCCCGCAGTCTTCCTGCCCTGCCCGACCCAGGTCCATTTCTGCATCAGAATCTTCCTGCCCTGCCGGTCGGTCTTGAGGTCGAGCGCGGCGACGATCTCGTCGCCGACCAGCACGGGAAGCGCGAAATAGCCGAGCTTTCGCTTGTCCTTCGGGACATAGGCCTCGAACAGATGGTCGTAGCCGAAGATCAGCCTGGTCCGTTTGCGCTGGATGATCAGCGGATCGAATGGCGAGAGGATGTGAACGAGATCGGGCGAGACCTGGTGGGGCTCCAGCGCGGCGGGCTGCGCCCAATGCTCCTGCTTTCCCGCGCCCTCGATCGCAACGGGAACGAGCTCGCCGCGGCGAACGCGGGAGGCAATCAGGCTTGCGACCGCCTTCTTGCTGGGTGCATCGAGATGACAGATCGAGTCGAGGCTGACGATCCCCTGCGATCGCAGCGCACGGTCGAGCAGATAGGCCGTTATCTCCTTCGCCGATGCCGGCTTCGGCAGCCTGTCCCAGCCGAAATGGCGCGTCATCAGCTCGTAGGTCTTCAGCATGCCCTGGCGCTCGCTGATGGTGACGACGCCGGTATAGAACGCGAGCTGCAAGGCCCGCTTGGACGGCTTGCGGCTCTGCCAGAGATGTTCCTTCTCGACGAGCACGTCGTCGGCGATGTCGCGGATCGTCAGGGGTCCGGCACGAACCAGCCGCATCACCTTGCGCATGTCGGACGGCGTCACCGAATCGAACCATCCGTGTCCCTCGCGGCGATGCGCGCGCATCGCCGGCAGAAAGAAACGAAAGTCGCCTGCCGGAACGTAGGACAAGGCATGCGTCCAGTATTCGAACACGCTCTTGTCGATGCTCTGGGCCTGCCGCAGATCGGCGCGGCAATAGGCCGGGATGCGGTTGAACAGGATATGATGATGGCAGCGCTCGATCACGTTGATCGTATCGATCTGCACATAGCCGAGATGGGCGACGGCATCGGCAACCGCCCCGGCGCCCGCGCCGAACGGCGCGCGCGCGTCGAGCCGCTGGGCATGCAGCCAGATCCGGCGGGCTTGTCCGGTGGAGAGAGGAAACGGTTGGGGCTTGCCTGACATTGCGTCAGGCAATGTAGCGGGATTCGCAGGCGGCGGAAGCGGGGACGAGCAAGGGCCGCGCTGCCAGCTGCTGACAGCGCGGCTGAACGCTTGCGAGCGGCTATTTCATCATCATCGCCTTCTGCGCCTTCATGTAATGCATGCAGGCGCCCTTCATCTTGCCGTTGCTCATGTCGGTATTGGCCATGGCCATTTCCTTGTTCGCTGCCATCTTGGCCGGCGTGTCGGGCATGCCGCCCATCATGGCGGCGGACTTCATCATGTTGTCGCCCGTGCAGGCCATCATGGCGGCCGAGGCGGGGGAGAAAGCGAACGCGACAAAGGCTGCGGCAGTCAGCAAGGTCTTCATCGAAAGTCTCCTCGAGCAAAACGAAACCGGCGTCATGCCGGCTCTTCGAGATACGCATCATCTCCCGAAGACGTTTCGAGGCGAAAGAAAATTCTCCTGCTGCAGTGCGAAGCCCGCGTATCTAGCGCGCAGCTTTCGGCGGTCGCGAGCGGTCGCCGACACTACCGGTCGCGACATCAGGCTCGCACACGGCCTTGCCGCGCCCCTCGGCCTGGCAGCGATACACGCTGCCCGTGAGACGATCCACCAGCCACATGTTCTCGTCGGTGGGCGCTTCCAGACCGGCATAGCGGCCGGTCAGCCCCGTGATCAGCGTCGAGAGCAGGATCGCCACGGCGATCATCGCGGCGCCGACATAGATCGGCATCGCATTCAGAGACACGGTCCGCTCCGGTGGGCCGCTACGATAAACCTGATAGTCGCTCGGCCTTGGCACTGTCTGGAACTCGGCTCCCCGTCGCCGGCAGTCGATGACGAAGGATTTTGCTAGGCGCGCATCTGGCCGAAAGCGTGGTCTTGAACAGGCAATGCGGCGACGGCTTTGCGACGCTCGCGGTCTGCGGAGCTCCGAGACACCGGCGAACGTACTCCAGCGCCGGCGTCGCATCCTCTTTTCATCAGCGGCGGAACAATCCGCCCATCATGTGACCGAACAGAGCACCGGGGCCGCCCATGCCGCCGCCTCCGCCGCCGTGCGACCGATGCCCGCCACCGGAGGAGCGACGGCGCGCGGGCTCCTCGTCGGACGCGTCGGAGGCAACGCGGCTGGAGACGATCTCGGACTGCATGGCCTTGTGCTGCAGCTTGTTGAGATAGCCGGTCGCGGGGTAACCGCGCGCGGCCTGCCAGCGCCTGATCACGGAACGGGTCTCGTCATCGAACTTGCCGGTGGCCTTGACGTCGAAGCCGAGGCCCGTCAGGCGACGCTGCACATCGCGGCGCTGGTTCTTGTCCAGACCAATCTGGTCCTCGGAGATCTGGTCCGCTGTCTCCGTGAAGGTCGCGGGATCGACACCGGCGGTGAGATTGCGCGTCGTCGTTGACGGGCCGTCCTGGATCGCGGCAATGCGCGCCAGCGCCAGCGACTTGAAGGTGCCGTTCGGATAGTTGGTCAGATAGGCGTTGAGTTCCTCGACCTTGCTGCTCTCCTTGATCGAGCGCCAGAATTCGAGTTCGACCTCGCCGGCCGGAGCGGCGGCCGCCGTTGCTGCGACCTCCGACGTCGCCACGACGGCCGGATTGAGGAACACGGTGCCGGTGAGATTGGTATGCCCCCAGGGCAGCTGCGCCTTGTTGGTCTCGTCGTTGACCTGGGCGCGGACCTTGGTCATCGCCTGCTGGATCTCGAGACCGGGCTGGGCGATGTTGGCGATCAATGCACGGGTGAACGGACTGTTGGTGCCCGCCTCGCCGTCGAGCGCGGTCTGGCCCGGGCCGGTCGCAAATGCGATCAACGTCCCCTCGCCCGACTTCATCTCGGCGAGACCGCTTGCGACAGTCACCGAGCGCGTCGCCTTGGCCGAGCGGATCTTGGCCGCGAACGGATTGTCGCGGCAGGCATCGAGGAAAACCAGCTTCACCTTGGCGTCGGCCATGGCCTGCTCGAGCGTCAGGTCGACATTGATGGCCGCGCCGAGCTTGACGTCCATCTCGGATTTGAGGTCGGCATCGACCGGCAGCAGATAGTTGCTGCCGTTCACCGCGATGCCATGGCCGGCATAGAAAAACAGCGCCACATCGGCGCCTTCGCTCTTCTTGCCGAATTCGAGCAGCTTCGCCGTCATCGCGTCGCGGGTGAGGTTGCTGCCCTCGACGACCTCGAAGCCGACATTGCGCAGCACCCGCGCCATCGACTTGGCGTCGATCGCCGGGTTCGGGAGTTGCGGAACATTCTTGTAGGCGGCATTGCCGACCACGAAGGCGACGCGCTTGTCAGCGAGCGCCGCACTGCTGCCGAAAACGAACACTGCGAGGGACATTGCCGCGAGCAGGACACGCATGGTCTTTCCCCTGAGATCAAGAACCATCGACGCAGCCAGTGTGATCTCTTTAACGGAACCTGAACGTGATCTAGATCACACTCACATTTGATCGAATCGAACCCGCTTCAGGAAAAACACGACGACCGCCCCGCGCCGGCCGCGGGTTAGCTGGGCAAATGTCACCGGGAGGGCAATATCCAACCTCGGAGCGGACATCGCTTGTGGTCAAAAACGATTCGAGAATAGGTTGCGGATCAGGACGCCAGCCCCGGACGATTGATGCTGAAGAAGACCCCTCCTACCCCCGAAGGCACGCGCGAACGCATCCTGCGGACCGCGATCGCCGAATTCTCGGAAAAGGGCTTCAGCGGCGCACGGGTTCTGACCATCTGCCGGAAGTCACGCGCGAACCCGCGCATGATCTACCATTATTTCGGCGGCAAGGACCGGCTCTATGTGGCCGTTCTCGAGCACGTGCTGGGTGAATTGCGTGCCGAGGAACTGAAGCTCGACGTCGAGCATGTCGGGCCCGTCGACGGCATGATGCAGTTGTTCGACTTCACCTACGAGCATTTCGGCGCACATCCCGAACTGATCCACATTCTCAGCGGGGAAAACCTGCTTCGGGCGCGTTTCCTTAAGAAGAGCTCAAGAACTCCGGTTGTCGCCTCCCCCCTCATTGCGATGATTGGTGAGCTGCTGAAGCGCGGCGAAAAGGCGAAAATCTTCCGCCGCGGCATCGACCCGCTCCAGCTCTATGTGAGCATGGTGGGCTTTGCCTACTTCCACCGCTCCAACGCGCATACATTGTCGGTGATCTTCAAATCAGACATCCTGAAGCCGGACTGGCAGGCCGAACACAAGCGCTACGCCCGGGAGATGTTGCTCGGCTTCCTGAAGGCCTGAGGTGCAGGCGTCCCTCGGACGCGAGCCGCCGTCGCGGCATAGCAACTGCGCAATTCGATGCGCGATTGCACAGCCTTTCGGCAGCGGCCGCCTCCGCGGCATGACGGCGAACCGTCCGGCCACGACGACATCTCTGGAATTCCTGCCAGACTGTGAGAGACTTAGTTGCCTCCCGATGCACGGCGGCAGGCTGGGACGGCGCTGGCACATGGATTGCTTCAGGTAAATAAACGTTTACTTACCGCCATTGCATCACCCAGGAGCACACCATGAGAAAGGCCACGCTGCTTACCACCCTCGCGCTCGCCGCCGCCCTCGCCTCGCCCGCCCTCGCGGAAGACAAGATCGGCTTCATCTATGTCGGGCCGGCAGCCGACGCCGGTTACAACCAGTCGATGGACGACGGGCGCAAATTCGTCGAGAAGACCCTGCCCGGCGTCACCACCACCGCTTTCGAACTGATCCCGGAAACCGCCGAGGTCGAGCGGGTGATGGAGCGGCTGATCTCGAGCGGCCACAAGATCATCTTTGCCACGTCCTACGGCTATCTCGACTACGCCATCAAGGTCGGCGAGAAGCATCCCGACGTGACCATCCTGCACGCGGGCGGCCTGAAGACCTCCAAGAACGTCGGCACCTACTGGGCCGACAGCGATGCCGGCATGTATCTCGCCGGCGTGGCGGCCGGCCATCTCAGCAAGACCGGCAAGCTCGGCTTCCAGGGCGGTTTCCAGATCCCGCAATTGATGCGCTCGGTCAACGCCTTCACGCTCGGCGCCCAGTCGGTGAACCCGAAGGCCGTGACGACGGTGGTGTGGAACGGCGGCTGGTGGGAGCCGCAAAAGGAGACGGAGGCGACCAACGCCTTTGCCGATGCCGGCATCGACGTCATCGCCGAACAGGTCGACAGCCCGATCACCATCGCCCAGGTCGCCGAGAAGCGAGGGATCCTGATGATCGGCAAGGACCTCGACATCCACGACCGTGCACCGAAATCGTGGCTCACCGGCGTCTCCTGGAACTGGGGACCGATGATGGTCGAGCAGATCAAGCAGATCAAGGCCGGCACCTGGAAGGCCTCGCACGTGCGCGGCGACCTCGCCAGCGGCAATGTCGTGCTCGACCCGTTCGGCGCCATGGTGCCCGCCGCGGTCCAGGAAGGCATCAAGAAGCTCAAGGACGACATCAACGCGGGCAAGAAATCGATCTGGGAAGGCCCGATCGCCAAGCAGGACGGCACGGTTATCGTCGCGGCAGGCCAGAAACTCTCGATGGAGCAGGTCGAGACCATGGACTATCTGGTGAAGGGCATCACGGGCGCCACGAAGTAGCGCTCCCCGCGCAAGGAGGCACGTCATGAACGTCACCGCCAAACCCGCCGTTCCCGTGGTGATGGGGACCAGTCCCGGTCAGGCCTGGACGGTCACGCCCGACGCCGTCGACATGACGCGTCCGGCCCCACCGGTTCGGCCGCTGGCCATTGCGGCCGAACCGCAGAACATCACCGTCGATGCCGCCAAATCCGCCCTGCTGATCGTCGACATGCAGAACGACTTCTGCACCAAGGGCGGCTGGCTCGACTCGCGCGGCATCGACGTTTCGCCGAACCGCAAGCCGATCAAGCCGCTGGCGACACTGATCGAGGCCTTTCGGGCGCAGGACATTCCCGTGGTCTGGGTCAACTGGGGGGTCCGCAAGGACCTGCTCAACATCTTCCCGTCACTGCGGCACGCTCATAATCCGCGCGGCGACGAACCCGGCATCGCACAGCCTGTCCCCGGCACCCGTTCCGAGGTCATCGCAGCCGGAAGCTGGGGCGCCGAGGTCGTCGACGAGATCAATCCCGGGAGCCTGGATGTCCAGATCATCAAGCATCGCTTCAGCGCATTCTGGGACACGGAGACGGACGCCGTGCTGCGCAACATGGGAATCAAGACGCTGTTCATCGGCGGGGTGAACATGGACCAGTGCGTGATGACGACGCTGGAGGATGCCAGTTTCCTCGGCTACGATACCATCCTGATCGAGGATGGCACCGCGACGACCTCACCCGACTATTGCGTCCAGGCCGTGCTCTATAACGTCAAACTGCTGTTTGGCTTCGTCACGCAATCGACCTCGATCCTCAAGGCGCTGGGCACGCGATGACCTCTCCTGCCATCGAATCGGCCGACCAGCGCATCGCTGCGCTCGGCATCGAATTGCCGGACGTGCCGCAGCCGGTCGCCAATTTCATTCCGTTCCGCCGTCACGGCGATCTCGTTTATCTCGCCGGCCAGGTCTGCGAGTGGAACGGGGACGTGCGCTTCATCGGCAAGGTCGGCGAGGCCTTCGACCTGTCCCAGGCTCAGGCGGCAGCCCGTGTCTGCGGCCTCAACCTGATCGCAGCGCTGAAGCTCGCCTGCGGCGGCTCGCTCGACAGGGTGTCGTGTTGCCTGCGGCTCGGTGGCTTCGTCAACTGCACGCCGAACTACCCGAACATCCCGCAGGTGATCAACGGCGCGTCCGACCTGATGCATGAACTGTTCGGTGCACGCGGTCATCACGCCCGCACGGCCGTTGGCGTCGCCAATCTCCCGCGCGGCGCCGCTGTCGAGGTCGACGCCATCTTCGCGCTCGGGTGAGCCATGGCCGAGCCGCTGGTCACGATGTCGGCGATCCGAAAGCAGTTCGGATCCGTCCTCGCCAATGACGACGTCAGCCTCAGCATCGAGGCCGGGGAGGTGCTGGCGCTGCTTGGCGAGAACGGCGCAGGCAAGAGCACGCTGATGAAGATCCTCTACGGCTTTTATCCGGCCGACAACGGATCGATCGGGATCGCGGGCCGGCCGGTCAGATTCTCATCGCCGCGCGAGGCCATGGCGGCAGGCATCGGCATGGTGTTTCAGCAATTCTCGCTGATCCCTGCCCTTTCGGTTCACGAGAATCTGCTGGCGGCCTTGCCGAATGCGCCCTGGCTTCAGCCGCGCCGCAGCGAGAACGTGCGAGCCGCCCTTCGCTGGCTCACGCGCCTGGCGCCCGACATCGACCCGCGCCGCGCCGTGCGCACGTTGAGCGTCGGCGAACGACAGCTCGTAGAGCTCGCAAAGGTGCTCAATCTCGAGGCCCGCGTCGTCATCCTGGACGAGCCGACCTCGGTTCTGACACCGGCTGAGACCGAGCGGCTCTACGGATTCATCAGGACGTTGCGATCCGAAGGCAAGGCGGTCGTGCTGATCACGCACAAGCTTGCCGACATTGCCGCCTGTGCCGACCGCATCGTTGTGATGCGCGGCGGCAAGGTGGTGGACGAGGCCGCCGCGTGCGACCGCACACCGGAGGCCCTGGTGGACGCCATGGTCGGACGCGGCGTGGCCGGTTCGCTTCCGCCGCCGGCCCCGCCGGCGACCAGCGTTCCACTGCTCCAGGTGCGCCAACTTTCCGCAGACATTCAGGGCCGAACGATCCATGACGTCTCGTTCGAGCTAGCGGCAGGCGAAGTCCTCGGCATTGCCGGCGTCTCCGGCAACGGCCAATTCACGCTGGCGGAATGCCTGGCCGGGCTCGTGCCGGCGCGCGCGGGCGACGTGGTCCTCGACGGAATCAGTATCGCGAGCCGGACGCAGGACGCGGCGATCTCCGGCGCTATCGCCTACATCCCCGAGCGTCCGCTCGACAACGCCGTGGTCCCGGACCTCGATCTCGCCCTCAATCTGGCCTTGCGAGAGACCCGACATCTCGGCTTCTTTCCCGATCGCAAGGGGATCGTCCGTCGCGCGCGCGAGTTGATGGCACGCTACGATGTCCGACCTCCGCAGCCGGCGCTGGCGGCCTCGGCCCTGTCGGGCGGAAACCTGCAGAAGCTCGTGATTGCGCGTGAGTTGTCCGGCACGGTTCGTCTCGTGATCGCCTGCTATCCGACGATGGGGCTGGACGTGCTGGCGACACAGGCGGTCTATCGGGAGATGTTCCGGCAGGCCGCTGAAGGCGCCTGTGTGGTCTGGATCTCCGAGGACCTCGACGATCTCCTGAGCTACGCTCACCGCATTGCGGTGATCCATGACGGCGCGATCGCGGGAATCGTGCGACGCGAGGATGCCGACCGCCAGATGCTCGGCCGCTGGATGGCCGGACACGCCATGGACAGCGCCGCATGAGCGCCGCAGGCAACGTCCGGCTGATCGCCGCCGTGGGAGGCAGCGCAGCCTTCCTCATCGCAGCTTCGATCTTCCTCGCCACGATCGGGCGACCGCCGCTCACGACGCTGTGGCAGATGGTGCTCTACGCATTCGGCGACAGCTACTCGCTGTCGGAAAGTCTGGTCAAGGCAACGCCGATCCTGCTCTGCGCGCTCGCGGTGATTCTGCCGGCCAGGCTCGGACTGATCACGGTCGGCGGCGAGGGCCAGCTCTATTTCGGCGCGCTGACCGGCACGGCAATCGTGCTGGGCTTCCCGACCGCACCCATGCCGGTTCTGTTGCCTGCCATGATGCTCGCAGGCGCGGCCGGTGGCGCGCTGTGGAGCGGCCTTGCCGGACTGCTGCGCGCCCGCTGCAATGTCAACGAGACCATCTCCACGCTGCTGATGAACTATATCGCCGTACTGCTCGTGAACTATCTCATCTACGGTGCCTGGAAGGATCCCAACAGCCTCGGCTGGCCGGCAACGATCATGTTTCCGCAGGCCGCGATCGTCCCGAGCGTGTTCGGCACCCGCGCCCATGCCGGGCTGTTGATCGGCATCGCGGCGGCGATCCTGCTCCACATCGCCGTCACCCATACGCGCTGGGGCATCGCGCTCCGCGTGCTCGCCGGCAACCGAAAGGTCGCCGCCATGGCCGGCTTCGGCTTCGTCGGGCAGACGTTGCTGGTGATGGCGATCGGCGGCGCGCTTGCGGGCTTCGCCGGCATCTGCGAGACATCGGCGATCCAGGGCCGCCTGCAGGCGGGCCTTTCGGTCGGTTACGGCCTGACCGGCTTCCTTGTCGCCTGGCTCTCGGGACAGAATTTCCTGCGCGCGATTCCGATCGCGATCCTGATCGGCGGGCTGATCGCCGCAGGCGACGCCTTGCAGCTTTATTCAAAGATACCCAGCGCCAGCGCCACCATCCTGCAAGGCCTGCTGTTCGTCGCGGCCCTCGGCGCGAGCGGGCTCGCTGGCCGAAGGAGCGCGCGTCATGATTGAGGCCGACGCCCTGGCGACCGCAGGCTCGTGGGTTGCCGCAATGCTGCGTTCCTCCACGCCGCTGATGATGGTGACGCTTGGAGAGACGCTCACCCAACGCGTCGGCATCGTCAATCTCGGCGTCGAGGGCCAGATGCTCGGAGGAGCTTGTGTCGGCTTCGCGGTCGCGGCGGCAACCGGCAGTCCCACGCTCGGCTTCGTGGCCGGCGCCGCCGCCGGTCTTTTGCTGTCGTTCATCCATGCAGCCCTGTGCCTCGGTTGCGAAGCGAACCAGATCGGAAGCGGCATTGCGGTGTTCACGCTCGGGCTTGGGCTGAGCTCCTATTTCGGACGGGCTGCGATCGGCGGAAAGGTTGCCGGGCTTGCGCCGCTCGCAGACAGCGACGTCGCTGCCCTTCCCTTCGTTGGTCCGATCCTGACGCAACTCACACCGATCGCCCCGATGGCCATTGTCATCGTGCTGATCGCAGGCTTCTGGCTCTTCCGGACCCGCACAGGTCTCAACTGGCGGATCGCAGGGGAATCTTTCCAGACCGCCCGCGCACTCGGCATCCGTCCGATGCTGGTGCAGGCCCAGGGCATTCTGGTGGGCGGCATGCTGTCGGGATTCGCCGGAGCCATCCTGTCGGTCGACTACACCCAAACCTGGGCAAACGAGATGACCAAGGGTCGCGGCTTCGTCGCGGTTGGCCTCGTGATCGTGGCGCGCTGGAATCCGTTCCTCGTGCTTCCCGTCGTCCTGCTGTTCGGCGTGAGCGAGGCCGCGACGCTTCGCCTCCAGGCAAAGGGGCTGACGCTGTCACCCTACCTGATTTCCTGCCTGCCCTATGGAGTCTGCCTGGCCTGCGTGATCCTGGTCTCGCTCCGGGAGGGGCGGATCGGGGGGATGCCGGCGGAACTGGCCTCGGTATTCGGGCGCCGGAGGTAGCAGGCTGAGGTTTGATCAGCTTCGGCTTGGCTTTCCGCAGGTACGGGTACGAAATTGGGCCGGAACTGGCGATTTCGACCGTGATCCCGATCACATCGGCCGCTTTGAACCTGTCCTAGGCTTCCAGCATCAAATTGCCATCAGGCGTAACAGCGAGGATGCCACCATGACCCGTTTTGATAAATCTTTTGCACTCAAGGCGATTGCTCTCACCGCCGCGCTGTCGATGACGGCGGGCCTGGCTTTCGCGGGAGACACCAACGTGTCCTCCGACCAGATTCTCGATGCCCTCAAGCCGAAGCCGGTGACCCGCGGCCTGACCGTCGCGCCGCAGGCCGATGCGGCCGTGCAGGCCAAGGAAACGACGTTCCTCAACACCGTGCGCAACCGCTCGACCCGTTCGCTCTCGATGGGAGAGCGCGAACAGATCGCCGAGCTCGCCGCGACCAAGCCGAAGATCGATCTGGAGATCCAGTTCGACTACAACTCGGCCGACATCGCCAAGACCTCGCTGCCGTCGGTGCAGGCGCTCGGCAAGGCGCTGGCCGACCCGTCCCTGAAGGGATCGACCTTCGTGGTCGCCGGCCACACCGATGCGATCGGCGGCGAAGACTACAATCAGGGCCTGTCCGAACGTCGGGCCGACACGATCAAGAAATACCTGGTGCAGAACTACGGGATCAGCGGCACCGATCTGGTCACGGTCGGCTACGGCAAGACCAAGCTGAAGGATGCGGCCAATGGCGCCGACCCGGTCAACCGCCGCGTCCAGGTCGTGAACATGGAAACGAAGACGACGGCATCGAAGTAACCGGGACCGTCAACTGAACGTCCATCGCCGTCTGACGTCGACCGGCAGGCGGCGATGTCATATCCAGCTCTGGAAAAGCATCAGCCGGTTGAAGGTCTGCATCGAGGCGCCAACGAAGGCCGCCGAGACCGGCAGCATCACGGCGAAGCCGAGCGCGGCGAGCGCCACATAGGCCCATAGCAGCCAGCGCGGCAGCCCATCGCGGCGCAGCACATGGACGAGGGCCAGCGACGCCAGCGTGGCCGCGGGCAGATAATAATAGATGAAGCCGAGCGTGCGCGGCAGCAGCGCCCAGGCCAGCCAGCAGCCGAAATAGAACGCCGCGATCAGAAAAGCATCCCACCTGCGCGCGACGACGACATCGCGCAGCACGACGGCCAGCGCGAGCAGCGCCGGCCAGAGCACCAGCGGATTGCCAAGGAATACGATCGCCGCAACATTGTTCTCGGCGGTCTTGTCGAACAGGAACCAAACCGGACGCGCGAGCAGCGGCCAGGACGGCCACGAACTCATATAGGTGTGGCCGGCAATCGCGGTCGTGGTGTTGTCGGCAAATATCCGGCGCTGCGCCTCGATCAGGTCCGCCGGAAAAAATCCATGGAGAGGGACGAAGGTGACGAGATAGATCAAGGCCGGCACAAGGACGAAGCAGATCGCGGCGTGCCAGGCGCGAAAGTCGGGCCACATGTCCGGACGATACCAATCGTCAGGCCGTGCGTCCGCGAACCGCGTCTGCCAGCTCTGCAGCAGCCGCGTCAAGGCGACGATGACGATGCAGACGCCCAGCGGAAACAGACCGCTCCACTTGCACGCAGCAGCGAGGCCGAACAGCGCGCCGGCGATCACGAATGGCGCGTGGGGTCGCTCCTTGCGGAAGCCATGCATGAACGCGGCGACCGCGAGCAGCCCGAAGCCGAGCGCGAAGATGTCGAGCATCGCGATGCGTGCCTGAACGTAGACCATCTGGTTGAGCGCGGCGATCAGCGCCGCGGCGACAGCGGGCCCCTGCGCGGCAAACAGGGCTAGCCCGCACAGATAGATCGCGACGATGGCAAGGGCACCGAACAATGTCGCGGGGTAGCGCCAGCCGAGCGCGTTGTCGCCGAAGACTGCAATCGATGCGGCGATGATTTCCTTGGCGAGCGGCGGATGCATCGGATTGAGCTGCGGCTGCCCGATCACCGGCGCCAGCATCTGCCGCGCCGCCGGCACATAGTGCACCTCGTCGAAGACGAACTTCTCCGGCATCGTCAGGCCGATCAAAAGCGCCAGATGCGCGACCAGGAAGATCGCGACAGCAATCACTGCGCTTCGCGACATTCCGGGAGCGGCGGCGCGTTCGAGCGACTGACCTGAGGAGATTTTGCGTGGCAAGTTTACGTCACCGCAGACAAAAAATAAGATCGCAATCTTCATTGAACTTATTCCGCCGCAACTGTCACTAAGCATAAGGCACGTCTCGTGCCGCTTGTGGTAATTCCGCCACATCGGAAGCGCGCGCGATCCGGTACGATCAGGGACATATCGATCGGTTGCGAAATGAATTTGCGTTTCTGGATTTTCCTTTCCCTGTTGTCGGCCGCATCCTGCGCTGGTTCCGTCGCAAAGGCGCAGACGCGCGTCGGCGAGGCCGTCGTGATTCAGAACGAGGTGGTGCGCGTCGCCGCGACCACGACGCCGATCAATGTCGGCGACAGCATGCTGCGCGACGAGACCGTGCGGACGGGAAGCAACAGTGCGGCACGCTTCGTCATGGCCGACAGCACCAACCTGTCGTTGGGGCCCAGCGCCACGCTCAAGCTGGACCGCACCGTCTTCAACGACGAGCGCAGTTACCGGGACGTCGCGATCCGCATGACGACCGGCGCATTCCGCTTCGTCACCGGTCATTCGGAGAAGACCGCCTACAAGATCACGACACCGCTGGCGACGATCGGCGTGCGCGGCACCACGCTCGACATCCTCTCACAGCGCGGACGCTCCGTCGTCGTGCTGCAGGACGGCGCGGCGAGTGTCTGTACGACGAGCCTGCAATGCGTGCAGCTCACTCAGCCCGGCGACACCGCAATCATCACCCTGTCTGGCGGCAAGACCACCATCAGCAAGACCAACACGCCGCCATGGACTTTTGCCGCGAATTGCGCCGCCAGTGCCGGGCTGTGCGCGGTCAATCAATATGCGGGCGCCTCGCCGACCATCACCCCCGCCGTCAATGACGACGGCATGCTGTGCGGGCGATGACGATGGGATTGATCAGAAGAGTGGCGGTCTGGACGGCGCTCGCGGCGACCATCATCGTCTGTTCTCTCGCGCTCGATGTGCGGCTGGCCACGGCCGATGAATGCGATGGCGGCTATTGCGAGCCGTCGCCGACACCGACGCCGACACCCTCTCCGTCGCCGAACCCCAACCCGTCGCCCTCGCCGAGTCCCTTTCCGCCACCGTCTGGCCCGACCGGAGCCGATTCCAGCGGCAATTCGCTCGGTGGCCTCGCCGATCAGCGCTTCAACCAGATGATCACCAACCGGGTGCTCGGCACCGTTCTGTTGGGTGTCAATGAGCAGGTGAATTGCAGCGACTGCGTCAGCGCGTTCGGCTCGGCCGGCTCGTTCTCGGCCGGCATCCACGGCCGCAAGGAGCTGACCAACAATCTGTCGCTGCTCGCCGGCCTCGCCTACACGCATTACAATGAGGGCGGCTACAAGATCACCAGCGCACCGATCGGCGCCTTCGCGCTGCGCTACGACTTCACCGAGTGGGGCTCATCCCGCCCGTTCTTCGATGTCGGAACCATCCTGACACCCTGGGAGAAGGCCCGCTACACGCGCACCTACAATACGAGCCTCGGCCCGGTAAGCATCACCAGTTCGACCAATGCCTCCAATTACGCGGTCTATGGCCGCGCTGGCTGGATGAGCCGCCTCTCGCCGCGCGACGAGGTTGCAGGCTCGGTCGAGCTCTGGCAGCTCTGGCAGCGCGTGTCCGGCTACAGCGACAACGCCACGGCCTTCAACCCGTTCGATGCCACCATTGCGAACGGCACCGACCGGACCAGCCTCGTCAAGATCGGCGGCCAGTGGACGCATCTCTACGGCAGCAACATCGAGGCCAACATCAACGGCGGCTGGGTGCAATCTTTTGCGACACGCAGCGGTATCGTCGCAACGGTGACCGGCAATGGCACCGTCGTGCCGACGATGGGCAACCAGGGCTGGTTCGAATATGGCGGCCGGCTCGGCTTCCGCGTGCAGAAGGGATGGATCGTGGACCTCTTCGCCAACGGCACGCTCGGTCCGCAGCCGGTCGGCAACACCATCCATGGCGGCGTGGGCCTGCGGATCAATTATTGAGGCGTCAAGCTCTGCTGTCATGCCCCGCCAACGGGTCTCGCTTTCGGCGCGTCCGAGGGCGCCTGCGAAGCATCCATTGCGTCGCGGCCTGTCGGCCCGATCAATACCGTCTCGAAGCGCGCTCACCATCTGCTCACCAAGGATCGATCTTGGGCACGGCGCTTCGCACCTTTGCTTGCCCCACGGCCGTGCCCGCTCCAGGGCTTTCGCCTCACGCCGCAGACTGCCCCTCGAACGCACGGCGCAGCGCCTCGACGTCGAGCTTGACCATCTTCATCATGGCCTGCATCGCGCGCGCCGCTGCGGCCTTGTCCGGGCTCGTGAGGAATTCGAACATCACCGTGGGCACCACCTGCCAGGCGACACCCCAGCGATCTCTCAGCCAGCCGCACTGCTCTTCCTTGCCGCCATGGGCCAGGAACGCCTGCCAGACGCTGTCGACCTGGGCTTGATCATCGCAGTGGATCATCAGCGAGATCGCGTGCGTATATTCCATCCTGATGCCGCCGTTGAGCGCGACCAGGGGCTGCCCGGCCACTGTGAACTCGACGACGAGCACGGAGCCCGTCTTGCCGGAGGGGTTGTCGGAGACGTTGCGCTGAACGTGCGTGATCGCCGAATTCGGGACCAGCGAGACATAGAAGCTGGCGGCCTCCTCGGCATCGCCGTCGAACCACATGCAGGGCACGACCTTGGACATCGAATGCTCCTTTCTGTCTGCGAGGTTCGGGTCAGGCGTTCGCCATGGCCGGCTGCGCCGCGGCGGCAGCCATGTCCATCCAGTTGATGCCCCACATGTGACCGTCGGGATCCTCGAAGCTGCGGCCGTACATGAAGCTGTACTCGTCCTTCGGACTGGGATCGGGGGCACCGCCCGCGGCCGCGGCTCTTTCGACGATGTCATCGACATCGCTGCGGCTGTCCGCCGACAGGCAGAACAGCGCCTGGTTCGACGCCTTCGCATCGGCGATCGGCTTCGGCGTGAACTGGCGGAATTTGTCGTGGGTCAGCAGCATGACGAAAATGGTCTCGGAGAAGACCATGCAGCTCGCCGTATCGTCGCTGAATTGCGGGGTCCTGACCGCACCGACCGCCTCGTAGAACGCCGTGGCGCGCTTGAGGTCGGTGACCGGCAGATTGACGAAGATCATCTTGGGCATCGGATGCTCCTTGGGCGGGGATCAGCCCAAGGACGACCATGGAAGCCGCCATCCGACACGGCCTCCGGATTTTTTAATGGCGCCGCCCGGCCCCGTCGCGCAGACCGGGCAAGGCGCCTGAGGGGCGCTACTTTTTCTCGTTGGGATCGCGGTGGACCGGATCCACCCACAGCACGGTCTCCGGCTTCTCCACCGGCTCGATGTCCAGATTGATCGCCACCGCCTCGCCGTCGCTGCGCACGAGCACACATTCCAGCACCTCGTCCGGGCTGGCATTGATCTCCTGGTGCGGCACATAGGGCGGCACGAAGATGAAATCCCCGGGACCGGCCTCCGCCGTGAATTGCAGGCTCTCGCCCCAGCGCATCCGGGCCTTGCCCTTCACCACATAGATCACGCTTTCGAGATGACCGTGGTGATGCGCACCGGTCTTGGCATCCGGCTTGATGCTGACGGTGCCGGCCCACAATTTCTGCGCACCGACGCGGGCAAAATTGATGGCTGCCGCACGGTCCATGCCGGCAGTCGACGGCACGTTGGTGTCGAGCTGGTTGCCGGGAATGACGCGCACGCCATCATGTTTCCAGCGATCGTCGTGATCGTGTCCATGGTGGGAATGCGTGTGGTCGTGGCCGCTCATGTTCTTGCTTTCTGCTGGTTCCATCCGCGGCGAACCTACCCAATGCAGCGCCGGCTAGCCATACCAATTTAGGAACACTCCCCCGCCGCCGGCATTGTCGTCCCACACCAACAGGAAGGAATGTCCCATGGGCAGCACGACCGACAAGATCAAGGGCGCGGCCAATGAGGCCGTCGGCAAGGCCAAGCAGGGCATCGGAGAGGCCACCGGCTCCGATCGCATGAAGGGCGAAGGCGTGGTCCAAGAGGTCAAAGGCAAGGGCCAGCAGGCCATGGGCGATGCCAAGGATGCCGCCAAGGACGCCGTGGATCGGGCCGCAGCCGGTGCGAAGCGGGCGACCGAATAGGTCGACCGGGCACATGTTCAAAGCGGAAGACCGGCCACTCGGCCGGTCTTCCTTTGCTATTCTACTTTACGGCAAGCAGTTCGACGTCGAACATCAGCGTCGCATTCGGCGGAATGACGCCGCCCGCACCGCGCGCGCCGTAGCCGAGCTGCGGCGGGATGATCAACGTGCGCTTTCCGCCGACCTTCATCGAAGCGACACCCTCGTCCCAGCCAGCGATGACGCGGCCCTTGCCGATCGGGAATTCGAACGGTTCGTTGCGGTCCACCGACGAGTCGAATTTCTTGCCCTTCTGGCCGTTCTCGTAGAGCCAGCCGGTATAGTGCATCACGCAGATCTGGCCGGCCTTCGGCGAGGCGCCGGTGCCGACGACGCCGTCGATGATCTGCAAGCCTGAGGCTGTGGTCATGGTCTTTCCTGCGGTCTGGGCCGAGGCCGGGGTGGAGATGAAGCCGGACACGCCGGTGATCACGCTGATCGCGACGGCCGACATGATGGCGAGGAGCACGCGCTGGACACGCTGCATAAGGCACCTTCCGTTTGAGGCGGAAGGTGTCTAGCGCAACGCCGCAGCCGTTGCCAGCCCTCGCGGCGCCCCGCGATCAATAGCCGAGCGCGCAGCCGTCCTTGCGCGGATCGGAACCGCCGGTCAGCGTGCCCTTGTCCCAGTCGATCCAGATCGCCTGCGCACCGCCGAGCGGGCCGACCACGCTGGTGGTCTTGTGGCCGATCTTCTTCAGGCCTTCGACGACCGCGGCGGGAACGCTGTCCTCGAGCTGATACTGGCCCTCGTAATGCAGGCCGCGCGGCATGTCGATCGCCTCCTGGACGTCGCAGCCATAGTCGAGGATGTTGGTCAGGACGTGGGTCTGGCCGGTCGGCTGGTACTGGCCGCCCATCACCGCGAACGGCATCACCGAACGGCCGCCCTTGCTGAGGAGGCCCGGCATGATCGTGTGCAGCGGGCGCTTGCCGCCTTCGATGCAGTTCGGATGGCCCGGCTGGATGCGGAAACCGCCGGCGCGGTTCTGGAGCAGCACGCCGGTCTTGTTCGAAACGATCGCAGAGCCGAAGGAATGCGCGACCGAATTGATGAACGAGCAGACGTTGCGATCCTTGTCCACGACCGTGATGTAGATGGTCGAGGGATTCATCGGCGGCGCAACGTCCGGCAGGTCGAGCAGGCCGTCCATGCGGATCTTGGAGATGTACTCGTCGGCAAAGCCCTTTTCGAGCATCTCGGCGACGTTGATCTTCATGTGTTCGGGAGAGGCGACATGCATCTCGCGATTCATGTAGGCGATGCGCGCGGCTTCCGCCTCAAGATGGAAACGCTCGACGCTGACCGGCGCGTATTTGGTCAGGTCGAAGCGCGACAGGATGTTGAGCATCAGCAGCGCGGTGACGCCGGGGCCGTTGGGCGGGCACTGCCAGACGTCGTAGCCCTTGTACGTGGTGCCGATCGGCGTGGTCACCTCGGTCGTGTGCGCGGCGAAATCGTCGAGCGTGTGCAGGCCGCCGATGCCGCGCAGCGTCTCGACCATGTCCTCGGCGATCGCTCCCCTGTAGAAGGCATCGCGGCCGTCCTTGGCGATGGCCCGCAGGGTCTTGCCGAGTTCGGGCTGACGGATGACGTCGCCGGCGACCGGCGGCTTGCCGCCAGGCAGCAGATAGCGCGCGGTGTTGGTGCCGTTCTTGAGCTTCTCGAACTGGTTATTCCAGTCGAAGGCAATGCGCGGGGCGACGACATAGCCCTCTTCCGCGGCCTTGATCGCGGGCTGCAGCAGGCGGTCGAAGCCGAACTTGCCGTGGTCGCGCAAGACGGTCGCGAAGGCGTCGATGACGCCGGGGATCGAAACGGCATGCGCCGAGGTCAGCGGCACGGAGTTGATCTTGCGCTCGAGATACCAGTCGGCATTGGCCGCCTTGGGCGCGCGGCCCGAGCCGTTATAGGCGGTGATCTTGCCTTCGCCACGGGGCTGGATCAGCGCAAAGCAGTCGCCGCCGATGCCGGTCGATTGCGGCTCGATCACGCCGAGCACGGCCGAGCCGGCCACGGCGGCGTCGACCGCCGTGCCCCCTTCCCGCAGCACCTCGATCGCGGCGAGCGAGGCCTGCGGATGCGAGGTTGCCACCATCGCGTTGGTGGCGTGGACCGTGGACCTGCCGGGAAAATGGAAGTTTCTCATCGAATGGTGCTCTCTCGGGCGCTCAGGAACCGCTGGCGCGCGGGCCGCGCCATCTCGGAAAATCGGGCTTTCATGACACATTCCGGCCCGCCGAAGCAATGGCTGGCATGCCAGTGAAATGGCTGCCATCCGCTGGGCGTATGGTGGCGTGCTGCGGGTTTTCGGAGCGGCGGACGCCTGCTAAATGACGGCCATGCCCGACAGCAATCCGGCCTGCAAGGTCGCCGCCTTCTATCAGTTTGCCGCGCTGCCCGATTACCGCGCTTTGCGCGAGACGCTGCGCGCGTTCTGCGCCGGCCTTGCGCTGAAGGGCAGCGTGCTGCTGGCCCGGGAGGGCATCAACGGCACGCTGGCGGGACCGCCCGCGGCGATCGACGCGCTGGCGCACGAACTTGCCCATGGCGAGATGTTCGGCGGCAGGCTGGACAGGCTCGAACTGAAATTCTCGACCGCCGCGGCGATGCCGTTCGGCCGGCTCAAGGTGCGGCTGAAGAAGGAGATCGTGACCCTCGGCGATCCGGCGGCCGATCCGACCCGGCAGGTCGGCACCTACGTCCCGGCCAGCGAGTGGAACGCGCTGATCAGCGCTCCCGATACGCTAGTGCTGGACACCCGCAATGCCTTCGAGGTGGCGATGGGCACGTTCGAAGGCGCGGTGGATCCGGGCATCACGAGCTTCGGGCAATTCAAGGAATTTGCCGCAAGGCAGCTCGATCCGGCGAGGCATCGCAGGATCGCGATGTTCTGCACCGGCGGCATCCGCTGCGAAAAGGCCAGCGCGCTGCTGCTCGCGCGTGGCTTCGCCGAGGTCTATCACCTCAAGGGCGGCATCCTGAAATATCTGGAAGACGTGCCGGAAGCACAAAGCCGGTGGCGCGGCGGATGCTTCGTGTTCGACGAGCGCGTCGCCCTCGGTCATGGCCTGAAGGAGCTCGGCGCGCGCGAACGGATCAGGGAGACGGAGTCGTGACGAACGAAATCGTGGCGCTCGGCGAGCGCATCGACAGGCTGGAGACGCGTCTTGCCTATCAGGACGACACGATCGAGACGCTGAACCAGACCATCACGGCGCAGTGGAAGCAGCTCGACGTGCTCACGCGGCAGATCGCACAGCTGAGCGAACGGCTCCAGGAGGCCGAAGCAAACGCTCCGGGCGCCGCCAACGAGCGGCCGCCGCACTATTGAAGACCTACTGGCCGGAGGCCCTGGGCAGCAGGTTCGTCACCTCGCCGGACATCGCCAGGCGATCGCGCCCGGCCTGCTTCGCCGCATAGAGCGCCTGGTCGGCCGCCTCGACCAGCGCTCCCGCGCCCGACGTGCGCTCCAGCGACGGCCGGCAGGCCGCTCCGCCGAGCGAGGCGGTGACGTAGCCCGAGACGGGATTGGTAGCGTGGACGAGGCCCGCCGCACGAATGGCGCGATGGATGCGCTCACCGAGCTGCGCGCAGCCGGCAGCATCGGTGTTCGGCAGCAGCACGGCAAACTCCTCGCCGCCATAGCGCGCGGCGAGGTCGCTGGAGCGCTGCGTCTCCGCCGCGATGACACGCGCCACGGCACGGAGGCAGGCATCGCCGGCCGGGTGTCCGTATTCGTCATTATAGGCCTTGAAATGATCGACATCGATCATCAGCAAAGCGAGGCTCGAGCGATCGCGATAGGCGCGCGACCACTCCGCCTCCAATTGCTCGTCGAAGCGGCGCCGGTTCGCAAGACCCGTGAGGCTGTCCTCGGTGGCAAGCACCTCCAGCCGCGTTTCCAGCTCCTTCTGCTCGGTGATGTCGCGCGAAATCGCGACGACGCCGTCCACGCTGCCATCGTCCCTGCGCGTCACGCGCATGTTCGATTCGAGCCAGACCTCGGCGCTGGTCCGGTGCGCGTTGCGGTAGGTGACCCTCGCCTCTTCCATGTCGCCGCGCTTCATCATCTCGATGACGGACTGGACTTGCGGCCGGTCCTCCGGGTTGATGCCGGCGAGCGCAGGCGTGCCCACCAGCTGGCTGGCGCGCCAGCCGACGACGCTGATCGAGGACGGCGAGACGTAGCGCAGCCGCTCGTCGAGCCCGATCCGCGTCACCATGTCGCTGGAGCCCTCGGCGAGCAGGCGGAAGCTCGCTTCCTTCTCGACCAGCGCCGCAGCCATGCGCTGGCCCCGCTGCAACTGCCTGACCAGCACGGCGCCGATGATCGCGATGATCACCACCAGCGCGAGGACGAGGAGCACGCGCGAGATCACCGTCGCGCGCCACGATGTGAGCAGTTCGTCCCTGTCCACGGTGGACAAAAGAACGAGCGGGAAACGGCTGCTGCGCATGAAGAAGCTGACGCGATCGGCATCATCCAGCGTGGACTTGAAATGATAGACGCCGCTCGGACCCTGCAGGCGCGGATCGCGGAACAGCGCGTTGTCGCCGACATTGCGGCCGACGAATCTGTCGTTGCCGGGATTGCGCGCCAGGATGACGCCGTCGGCGTAGATCAGGGCCACGGAGCTGTTGCGACCGATGTCGAACTGCTCGTAGAACTGGGAAAAATATCGCGAACTGATGGTCGCGAGGACAACTCCGCCGAAACTGCCGTCCGGCTTGTTGAAGCGGCGCGACAGGGTCACCACCCATTCGCCGTCGAGAAGGCTCTTAACGGGTCGGCCGACATGGGATTCCCGCTTCGGCGAGAGCTGGTGATAGCGAAAGAAGGCATCGTCGCCGAGCGTGGCGGCGATCGTGCCCGGAGAGGTCAGCCAGTTGCCCTGGTCGTCGCTGATGGCGAAGCTGTGGACCCGTTCCGTTGCTTTCGCGCGGGCCTCGAGCACGGTGCGGACCTTGGCGACGGTGACAGGGTCGGTGCCGTCGATCTCCAGACGGCTGACAACGCCGGCGATACCGGAGTCGAGGATCTGCAGGCTGTCTTCGGCATGCTGCATCAGCGAACGGGCGACGTTCGCCATCTTCGCCTCGGCGCCCCTGAGGATGGCCTCCCGGGATGTCCATTCGCGCCAACCGCTCATTCCGAGAATGGCGATGCAGGTCAGTGCCACGAACGCCGCGGCGCGCAGTGGCAGGCGGCTCCATCCGGATCTTTGGGACGCAACGGTCATACGGCGGGACTTCTCCAATCGCCGCACGTTGCGTCTGTACTGTTATTGAACCCTGAAGCGGCCGGGCCGCAGTCGCGCGGACCGGCCGCTTTCCCGTACTCCTACGTAGTCCGAGCTGCCCGGATCACTAACAACGCGTTCAAAATCCTGACGGAAACCGGCGGCGCCCGCCCCTAGTTGAAGATGGCCTTGACCTTGGCCCAGAGCGAGGGGTGCTCGGCGTCAGCATCGGCCCTGGATGGCGTCGGCTGCGCCGCGCTCACCGGGTCCGAAGCCGGGAAGGTGTCGGCCAGGGCATTGTCGAGTCTGGTCTCGCGGTCGGCCGCCAGCGCGTCACGCGGATCATCGGCGTGCTTGTCGTGCGGAGCGGGATTGAACGTTTCGGCCATGGATCTGTCCTCCGTTGCCGGATCAACGCCGCTTGTTTGCCGCGGTTCCCCTGTTCCGCTCCGTCACGGGGCGGTGTATCAGGGAAGCCGGTCAGTATCAGGACATCCCGTGCCCCAGTCTGCGACAAAGCCCTTCATCGATGTGCTCTCCGGCCAGCGGCAGGCCGTCCCTCCGGTCTGGATGATGCGGCAGGCGGGCCGCTACCTGCCGGAATATCGCGAGGTGCGTGCCAAGGCGGGCGGCTTCCTCGATCTGTGTTTCTCGCCCGAACTCGCGGCCGAGGTCACGTTGCAGCCGATCCGGCGCTTCGGTTTCGATGCCGCGATCATCTTTTCCGACATCCTGGTGATCCCCTACGCGCTCGGTCGCTCGGTGCGCTTCGAGGTCGGCGAAGGTCCGCGGCTCGAGCCGCTCGACGATCCCGCCAAGGTCGCGACCCTGGCGGCGCGCGCCGATTTCGGCAAGCTGGCGCCTGTGTTCGAGGCGCTGCGGATCGTGCGCGCGGCCCTCGACCCCAAGGTCGCGCTGATCGGCTTCTGCGGCGCGCCGTGGACGGTTGCGACCTACATGGTCGCCGGCCATGGCACGCCCGACCAGGCACCGGCCCGGATGATGGCCTATCGCCACCCCGAGTCTTTCGCAAAAATCATCGACGTGCTGGTCGAGAGTTCGATCGGGTATCTGCTGGCGCAGCTCGAAGCCGGCGCCGACGCCCTGCAGATCTTCGACACCTGGGCCGGCGTGCTGCCACCGGCGGAATTCGCCCGCTGGTCGGTCGAGCCGACCCGGCGCATCGTCGAGGGCGTGCGCGCCAAGGTGCCGGGCGCGAAGATCATCGGATTTCCGCGTGGCGCCGGCGCGCTGCTGCCGGGCTATGTCGAGGCAACCGGCGTCAACGCCGTCAGCATCGACTGGACCGCCGAACCCGCCTTCATCCGCGAGCGAGTGCAGAGCCGTGTTGCAGTGCAGGGCAATCTCGATCCGCTGGTGCTGATCACGGGCGGCGGCGCGCTCGATCGCGCCGTCGACAACGTGCTGGAGAATTTCGGGCAAGGGCGCCTGATCTTCAATCTCGGTCACGGCATTCAGCCCGAGACGCCGATCGCCCATGTCGAGCAGATGTTGAAGCGCGTCAGGCGCGCGGGCGGCTGAGCCGCCCGATCGTCAGGCCGACAGCGCCTGCCATGCTCCACCGTCCCGGGACAAGGGCCGGGAGGTCGCTCGCCGCGGCTTGGCTTCGAACACCGCGATCGCCAGCTGTGCCGTGGTCCGCACGCCGGCCTTGCGCATGATGTTGGCCCGGTGATCCTCGATCGTGCGCGGACTGACGTTCAGCTTCCGGGCAATCAGCTTGTTGGTCGATCCGGCCAGGAGGTGGTCCAGAACCTCCTGTTCGCGCCGGGAAAGCCCCCGCGCGTTCTTGAAGTGCTCGGCCGGACTGGCCGGGCGCGCTTCGGCGCTCGCCCCCGCCGCCTCGATCCGGGCAAGCAGATCGCCCGGGCGGAACGGCTTCTCGATGAAGTCGGCCGCGCCGAGACGAAGCGCCTGGACGGCCGTCGGAATGTTGCCCTGGCCCGAAATCATCAGGACCGGCGCCGAACAGCCCTGGCTGTTCAGCGTGGTGAGCACTTCGATGCCGGACTTGCCGGGCAGGCACAGATCGAGCAGCACGCAAGCGGGCGAGGCCTGGCGGGCATGGGCGAGCAGGGCATCCCCGTCCGCAAAGAACACGACCTGATAGCCGGCGCGCTCGAGGCTCGCCTTCAGCATCGCACGCATCGTGAGGTCGTCTTCGAGGATGAAAATCTCGTTGGAGGTCATCGTCACCGCTCCTTGTGAGAAAGCGATGCTCCTATGCGCAACTCCGCCCGGGAAGGAAAGCGGAAGGTGGGAAGACAGTTCCCGACTTGATAAGGCCGGATCAGCCCCGGCCATTGTGCCGTTAGCCCGGAATTAATGTCTCACCGGGGCCTTGATCGCTCGATGATCTCGGCGGCGCCCTTGGCGAGGAGATCGAGACCGACAGCCCGGCCCAGTTCGCGCGGACGGTTGGCCGGACCTGTCCGCGACGCCTCGATGATGGTGTTGCCGGAGAGATCGAGCACGGAGGCCGTGAGCGACATCTGATCCGCGGCGATCGTCGAGAAGCCCGCCACCGGCGAATTGCAGTGACCGTTGAGCACCCAGAGCACCTCGCGCTCGGCATCCGCACAGGCGCGCGCGGCGGCATCGTCGATCGACGACAGGATCTGCCGCGTCGACCAGTCCTGCGCCGCACATTCGACGGCGACGATGCCCTGCCCGGCCGCGGGAAGCATCTCGGCCGCCGAGAATTCGTGGGAGATGCGGTGGGCGAGGCCGACGCGGTGGAGACCGGAACGGGCCATGATCAGCGCATCCGCGGGACCGACGGCGCCGCCATCCGGCAGGCGCTGCAGTTCGCCATTGTCGAGTTTTCGCACGCGCGTGTCGGCCGCACCGCGGAAATGGATGATGTCGATGTCGGGAAACAACCGCCGCGCATAGGCCGCGCGCCGAACCGCGTTGGTGCCGATCTTGTAGCCCTTGCCGTTCGACCGGCGCAGCGCCTCGAGCGTGACGCCCTCGCGCAGCACCAGCGCATCGGTCGGCGGATCGCGCGACAATGTGGCGCCGATGACGAGGCCCGGCGTGTCCTCGTTGCCCGGCATGTCCTTCAGCGAATGCATCGCGGCCTGCAAGTCGCCGGCGAGCACCGCGGCGCGGATCTGCGCCACGAAGGCGCCGCCCTTGCCGCCATGCGGCAGCAGCTTGCTGGTCTGGTCGAGATCGCCCGTGGTGTCGAACTTGACGATCTCGACGTCGAGACCGGGCAACGCGGCAGTCAGGCGGCGCGCGATATCCTCCGTCTGTGCCAGCGCCATCGCGCTCTTGCGGGTGCCGATCCTCAATCGCGTCGCCAAGACTGTGCTCCCCCCTCTGGGCGCGTTACCGCGCATCTTCCAATATCATGTCCGAGGCCTTTTCGGCGATCATGATGATCGGCGCGTTGGTGTTCCCGGACACGAGGTCGGGCATGATCGAGCCATCGACGACGCGCAGCCCTTCGAGCCCCCTCACCTTGAGCCGCTGGTCGACCACCGCGAGCGGATCATTGCCCATACGACAGGTCGAGGTCGGATGGTAGATGGTGCTGCCGCGCTCGCGGCAGAAATCGAGCAGTTCGGCATCGCTCGCCACCTTGGTGCCCGGATCGACCTCGTCCACCACGAAGGGCTTCATGGCCGGCGCGTTCAGGATCCTGCGGAGGATCTTCAGCCCCTCGACATTGGTCGTGCGGTCCGTCTCGGTCGACATGTAGTTGATCCGGATCTCCGGCGGCACGGTCGGATCGGCGCTCCTGATCCGCAAGCTCCCGCGGCTCTCGGGGCGGAGCTGGCAGACCGAGGCGGTGAAACCGGAAAAGTCGTGCAGCTTCTCGCCCATCTTGTCGGTCGAGAACGGCAGGAAGTGCACCTGGATGTCGGGCGAGGCCAGCCGCGGATTGGTCTTGAAGAAGGCGCCCGCCGTGCCGGCCGCGATGGTCAGCCAGCCCTGCCGGAACAGCGCGTAGCGCGCGCCCGCGAGCGTGCGGCGGATCGGGTTGTTGACGGTGTCGTTGAGCGTGATCTTCTGCGAGCAACGCATCACGATGCGAACCTGCATGTGATCCTGGAGATCATGGCCGACGCCCGGCGCGTCCAGCACCACATCGATCCCGTGCTTGCGCAACAGCTCGGCCGGGCCGACGCCGGAGAGCTGCAGAAGCTGCGGCGAATTGTAGGCACCGCTCGACAGCACGATCTCCTTGCGCGCCCGCGCGCGGCGAAGGGTTGCGCCCTGCCGGTATTCGACGCCGACCGCGCGGCGCCCCTCGAACAGCACGCGCTGCCCCAGCGCGGATGTCTCGATCCTGAGATTGCTGCGCGCCCTGGCGGGGCCGAGATAGGCGACCGCCGTCGAGGCGCGGCGTCCCTTGCGCGTCGTGGTCTGGAACAGTCCGACGCCCTCCTGCGTGGCGCCGTTGAAATCGGGATTGTAGGGCAGTCCGGTCTCGACCGCGGCGTCGATGAAGGCCTTCGACAGCGGATCGGTCACGACCATGTTGGAGACCGGCAGCGGTCCATCCGCGCCGTGATAGGCGTCGGCGCCGCGCGACTGGTTCTCGGCCTTCTTGAAATAGGGCAGCACGTCGTCATAGCCCCAGCCGGTATTGCCCAGCTGGCGCCAGCGATCGTAGTCCTCATGCTGGCCGCGGACATAGAGCAGGCCGTTGATCGAGCTGGAGCCGCCCAGCGTCTTGCCGCGCGGCTGGAAGACCTGACGCCCCTTCAGTTCGGGCTCCGGCTCGGTCTGGTACATCCAGTTGACGGTCTTGTCCTTGAACAGCTTGCCGTAGCCGAGCGGTACGTGAATCCAGATGTTGGAATCCTTCGGACCCGCTTCGAGCAGCAGCACGCTGTGCTTGCCATTGGCCGAGAGCCGATTGGCGAGCACGCAGCCGGCCGAGCCGGCGCCGACGATGATGTAGTCGAATTCGGGATCGGAAGGCGCGCGGGAGGAATTTGCGTTCATGCGCTATCGGTCTTCTTGTTGGTGTGGGCGTTCCGAGGGCGTGATTAGCACAGATCATGTGCGCACGCGCAGCGTCTCGGCCAGCGACTTGGCCCCTTGGCCGCTGCTGCGAAGCAATCCCGTGCATTCGATCTTGGCGACGAGGCCGCGCGAGGCCCCGACCAAGAGCAGTTCTATTGCGGCGCGAAGCAACTGGACGGTAACGCCTTGAAATACCTTTGTTTCACCAGGCGTAACGCACCACGCCCTTGCCGGCGTAGCTGCGCGTGACGTTGGAGAATTCGCCCTCGAAGGTCGCGGCCGCTGCCCAGCCGTTCAGCCATTTCTTCTCGGCCGATGCGGTGACCAGCGCCGTCTCCGATGCCATTGCCGCACCGTTCACGACAAAGCTGGCGCCTGGCAAGGTCTGGAACGTGGCCCCGATCGAACGGTTGGAATTGAAGTCGTGTGCCCAGGCGACCCGGCCGCGCAGCGTGACGATGCCGTCGTCTTGCGCGAACGCCTTGTCGGTACGCAGGCCAAGCTCGCTGCGCGTATCTATGACGCTCTTGGCGCCATAGGCGAGCGCGAACTGGTTGCTGCCTGAGATCGCCTGTTCGGCATAGGCCGGCAGGTCGAACGCCGTGACCTGCGCCGCCGCGTAAGGCGTCCAACCGAAGCCTTGCGAGACGGAGCGATAGCCCCCTTCGAACCGGCCAGACCACGCATTGGCCTTGAACTCGGCGCGCAGGCGATCGACGCCGGCAACGGTGACGGTGCGGTCGGTCGTGATGTCCTGCCAGCCATAGGCCAGTGCGCCTGTGATGTAGGCGGGACCGGCGTTGTGGCGGAAGAACGCGCCGGCCTGGAACAGGTCCGAGCGGCCGCCACCAAGATTGCTGGCGACGGAGAAACTGGTGCCGCCACCGGCGAGTGCGAAGCCGAGCAGCGTATCGGGCGATAGCCGGTAGTCGGCGCCGACAGCGGTCGCATAGAGGTTGCTGGTGGTGGTGTTGGAGCCGAGCCCCGCATTGCCGTCAGACTGCTGCGAGCCGCCAAAGCCGGCCGCCCAGACGCTCCAGCGCTGCGCGAATACCGGCGCAACCGGCGCCTTTGTGTAGGCGGCGAAGGCATCGCGTGCATTGGCCAAACGTCCGTTTCCGGTCGCGGCATAGGCCATGCTTTCTTCCGCGTAGGCATTCGGCGCGCCGCCGGCGCTGACGGGATCGCCGCGTCCGGCAACGAACGGATCCGTCATCACGCCCAGGAACTGGGACATCGCGTTGAACGTCGACTGCTGCGGCGCGCTGCCGACCTCGCCGGAGAGCTGCGTCAGCCCTGACGGCGTCAGGCTGCCGAACGCCATCGGGATCCCGCCGGTCGTGTTGAAGAAATTCACGATCGTGTTGCCGACGTTCTGCTGGTTGACGTTCAAATTGCCCGACGGCGGCGCAAAGTTCAGCGTAAGGTTCAGATAGGCGTGGGTGGCATCGTAGCTCACGCTGGTGCTGAAGCCCGAGGGCAGGCCAAGGCTGGAGACGGTGGAATCGAACGAGCCGGTGATGCTGCCGGCGGTCAGGATCGTGTATGTCTTTGCGACATAGCTACCGGCAGCAAAGTTCGCGCCGAGGGTCGCGCCACCGAGATTCGCATTGCCGGTGATAATGCCAGAGGTAGACGTCGCCGGTGTCACTTCCACGAGATACGTCGAAGCGGCGACCATGACGAGGCTTCCGGAAACGGTCATCGAGCCGCCGACCACGCCGCTGCCGGGCGTGAAAACACCACCGTTGACGGTGAGATTCCCAACGGTGCCGACGCCGAGCAGTGAGCCGCTGTTCAATGTCGTCATCGACGAGCTGGCAATGGAGCCATCGACCTTGAGCAGGCCACCGTTGATGGTGGTCGTACCCGTGTAGCTGCTGGTGCCCGCCAGGCCCTCGGAAGCGCCGCTGGAAATCACCAGATTGCCGCTCCCCTGGATCGCGCCGGCAAAGACCTGCGTGCCCCCTGCGATCGTCAATGTCTTGATGCCGAGGTTCACGGTGCTGCCGCTGACGCCCGAGAAATCTGTAATCGAAAAGCCGGTGGTGACGCCGGAGATGTCGAGCGTCCCCGCCGCATTGGTGAGGCTCACCGCCCCGCCGATGGTACCGCTGCCGGTCACGAACACCGTGCCGCCGGAGATCGTCGCCGCGCCACTGATCGTGGCAGCATTGTTGAAGGTGCCGCCGTTGTTGTTCAGCGTCGTGATCGAGCCGCCGTTGTTGTTGAACGTTCCGGAGGTATTGGTCACGCCGGCCATCTCGCCGCCGTTGGTCACCGTGCCGCCGTTGTTGGTCGTCGCGCCCTGGACAAAGGCGGTGCCGACGTTGTTGAACGTGCCACCCGTCAGTCCAAGCGTGCCCTCAAACGTGCCGGCATTCTGCACGGTGCCCGACGACACGGTCGTTGCGCCGGTGACCCTGCCCTGATCGTCGTTCTGGAAGAGGCCGCCGTTGTTGGTCAGCGTCGTGATCGTTGCGTTGTTGTTATTGTTGAATGTTCCGGAAGTGTTGGTCACGCCGGCCATCGTGCCGTTGTTGTTCACCGTGCCGCCGTTGTTCGTCGTCGCGCCCTGGACCTGGCCGCCGGCGTTGTTGGTGAACGTTCCGCCGGTCAGGCCGAGCGTGCTGGAGAACGTGCCGGCGTTGGTCACGCTACCCGCGGAGATCGTCGCCGCGCCGGAGACCGTGGCGCCGGTGTTGTTGGTGAAAGTGCCGCCATTGTTGGTCAGCGTCGTGATCGAACCGCCGTTGTTGTTGTTGAATGTTCCGGACGTATTGGTCACGCCCGCCATCGCGGCGTAGTTGTTCACCGTACCGCCGGTGTTCGTGGTCGCGCCCTGGATGTTGGCGCTGGCACCGGAGTTTGTGAGAGTGCCGGCCGAGACCGTCACGGCGCCGGAAATCGTTCCGTAGTTGTCGAAGGTCCCACCGTTGTTGTTCAGTGTCGTGATCGACCCGCTGTTGTAATTGGTGAACGTTCCGGAGGTGTTTATCACGCCAGCCATCGCGTCGTAGTTGCTGACGGTGCCGCCGTTGTTGGTGGTGGTGCCCTGGATCTGCCCGTGAACGCCGTTGATCAGGCTGCCGCCCGTCAAGCCGAGCGTGCCGGCGATCGTACCGTAGTTCCCCAAGTTGCCCGCCGACATGGTCGCGGCGCCGGAGATCGTCGCGCCGGTCGCATTGGTGAAGCTACCGCCGTTGTTGGTCAGCGTCGTGATCGTACCGCCATTGTAGTTATTGAACGTGCCGGAGGTATTGGTCACGCCGGCCATGGTGGCGTAGTTGGTCACCGTGCCGCCGTTGTTGGTGGTCGCACCCTGGACCTGGCCGCCAGTGTTGTTGGTGAACGAACCGCCGGTCAGGCCGAGCGTGCTGGAAAACGTGCCGGCGTTCGTTACGGTGCCCGCGGAGATCGTCGCCACACCGGAGACCGTTGCGCCGCTCGCGTTCGCAAAGGTGCCGCCATTGTTGTTCAGCGTCGTGATCGAACCGCCGTTGTTGTTGTTAAACGTTCCGGAGGTGTTGGTCACGCCGGCCATGGTGGCGTTATTGTTCACCGTGCCGCCGTCGTTCGTGGTCGCGCCCTGGACCTGACCGCCGCTGTTGTTGGTGAACGTGCCGCCGGTCAGGCCGAGCGTGCTGGCGAAGGTATTATAGTTCCTGACGGTGCCCGCCGAAATCGTCACGGCACCGGAGACTGTCGCACCGCTCACGTTGGTGAAATCGCCGCCATTATTGTTCAGCGTCGTGATGGAACCGCCGGGTTCGTTGTAGAACCCTCCAGACGTGTTGGTCACGCCGGCCATGGTGCCGTCGTTGTACATCAAGCCGCCGTTGTTCGTGGTCGCGCCCTGGACCTGACCGCCGCTGTTGTTGGCGAACGTACCGTCGGTCAGCGACACCGTGCCGGTGATCGTTCCTGTGTTGGTGGTGTTGGCGACGGCGGACTGGCTGAACGAGCCCGTGACAGTGCCGTTGTTGTCGAAAGTGCCGGAGTTGGTGATGTCACCAACGATTTGGTTGCTGTTCGTGAACGTCGCGCTGTTGGTGATGGTCGAGGTGAGCGTTCCGCTGTTCACGAGTGTGCCGGCGATGATGCTGGTCGTGGTGAACGAGTTCGTTCCGCTCAGCGTCAACGTACTGCTACCCGCCTGCGAGATTCCGGCACCGGTCATGTTGTTGCTGATCGAGATGGACTGTCCGGCATTGGCGTTGTTGACGAGGTTCGGCCCGGCGCCGTTGAAGTTCACCGCCTGGCCGGACACGGTGTAGCTCTGGGACGTCGCCGTGAATGTCCACGAATCCGGCGTGATTGGGCCTGCAGTGACAGTCACCGTCGCGCTGCCCGTGGCGCCGAACTGGGCGGACTGGCCGGCATTGACCGGCGGTGCGCCCGCCGGCGCGCTCGACCAGTTCGTGCCGAGATTGTAGTCGGTGGTAACCGTCGTGCTGCCCGAGCCGCCCCACACACTCTGAGCCTGGGCCGAAACTGAGAACAGGGAACTCACCAATGCCGAGGTCGCGAGCAGCAGACGCTTCATTCCCATTCCAACCACCGGCATTCCAATTCCAAAAATCGCGCTTCGATTGTTAGGGGGAACCGGAGGTTCACACTATGTCGGTTAGGCAACACTCTGCGGCAATCGGATACTGATCGTCATATTTCGGCAGCAAAACCAAAGTTCGTGCGCGGGATGAGAATGCTGAGAGCCATAACCGCGCCGCGGGACGATGCTCCGCATCGCCCGGAAGGCGCAGAAAGCTCTCGCAATCGAGCGGAGGAGGCGCGAGCCCGCGGCTTCGGCTGGGCTCAGACGACTGCTGTCAAACCGCGTCTGCGCGCAGCAGCGTATCCACCGTGATGGTGCCGCGTGCGCGCGACACGCAGGCGCAGATCTTGTCGTTGCTCTGCTTCTGGTGATCGCTGAAGAAGACGTCGCGATGATCGATCTCGCCCTCGACGTCGACGACATCGATGGCGCAGAGGCCGCATTCGCCCCGCTTGCAGTCGGATATCACCTCAAAGCCGCTGGCATTGAGGACGTCGAGCAGGGAACGCTCGCGCGGAATCTCGAGTTCGACGCCGCTGTCCTTGAGGCGAACCCGGAAGCTCTCGGTCGGCAGCGTGCCGCTGGAGCCGAAGGTCTCGTAGCGGAGATCGGCCAGCGGACGCCCCGCGCCGATCCAGGCATGGCGGGCGGCATCGAGCATCCGCATCGGGCCGCAAAACAGCGCCAGCGTGCCTTGCGGCAGGGCGGCGAACCGCGCGTCCAGATCGAGCCGCCGCCCCTCGTCGCTGGCGTGAACGACGAGGCGATCGCCGAGCATTGCGGCGAGCTCATCGAGATAGGCGGCCTCGCCGCGCGAGCGCACAGCATAATGCAGTTCCAACCCGACCCCGCGGCGCGCCAAAGCCTGCGCAGCACCCAGGATCGGGGTGATCCCGATGCCGCCGGCGACGAGGCAATAATGCGTGCGCGTCCAGTCGACCGCGAGCAGCGAGGCGGGCCGGGTGATGTCCAGGCGCGCACCGGGCTTGAGCGACCACATGTAGCGCGAACCGCCGCGGGAATCCTCGGCGCGGCGCACCGCGATCCTGAAGCCCTGCGGAGACGCTTCGCCCACCAGCGAATAGGACCGCGTCTCGGGCTGACCGTCGATGGTGACACTGACGTTGATGTGGCTGCCGACCGGGTAGGCACCCCCGTCCAAATGATCAGGCCTGATCAGGAACTCGCGGATGCCGGGCGCGAGATCGCGCCTCGCGACGAGCGTGGCCGGCGTCCAGGTTTCGATGAAACGCATGACACTTCCCTCAATCGATGACGGTCTTGATCAGCGCGAGCGCGGGCAGCAGATCCAGATGCGTCCTGTTGCGCAGCGCGAGCCTCAGATTTCGAACGGCAAGCCGCGCATGCTCCCGCATCACCGCTTCGGCGCGCGCGCCTTCCCGGTTCTCGATGGCGTCGAGCACGACGCGATGGTGATCCTGCCCGATGATCAGGATCTGCTGCGCCTCGGGCAGCGCGGACTGGGCCATCACGAAGCCGCTGGGCGAAGCGAACGGCAGCGCCGAGGCGCGGTCGATCTGCCGGATCAGGGGCGGGCTGCGCGACAGTTCCGTCAGTTGGGCATGAAAGCGCGCGTTGAGCGTGACATAGGACGAGAAGGCATCGACCGAGATCGGCACCTGGCGCAGCAATTCATCGATCGCAGCCAGACACTCCTTCAGCGGCTCGAACTCGCGCGAGGAGACGCCGCGCTCGGCGGCGAACCGGGCCGCCAGCCCCTCGAGCGTGCCGCGCAGCTCGATGGAGTCGGAGATATCGCGTTCGGAGAACGCCTTCACCATGAAGCCGCCGGAGGGGATCGCCTCGAGGAGGCCTTCCTCTTCCAGCCGCACCAGCGCCATCCGCACCGGCGTGCGCGAGGCGCCGGTCGTCTCCACCGCCTGCAGTTCGGAGATCCGCTCGCCCGGACGCAGGGCGCCGGACAGGATCTGGTCGCGCAGCGCGAGCTGCGCTTTCACGGTCTGGGAGACGGAGCGGTCGACCTCGCGCTCGGCCATGAGCGTCTACTCCGCGGCCTGGAGACGCTCTGGCGCGCTCTCCTTGGCCACCATGCGGTCGATCAGCCTGCGTGACCACATCGCCCCGGCGTCGATGTTGAGGTTGTAGAAGACGCGATCCGGATTCTCGTCCATCGCGCGCTGCTGCGCCTCGAGGATCAATTCGTCCTCGCGGAAGATGCCGGAAACGCCCTCGCGGATCTCGGTGGTGATGCGCTGATCGCCGAGGCGATAATTGCGCGCAAAGGCCCAGAAGTAATGGCAGGTCTTGTCGGTTTCGGGCGTGATGGTGTTGAGCACGAAGCCGTTGACGCCCTGCGAGCGGTCACCTTCCGGCGCGCCGGTGCCGGCCGGGGCAACGCCGACGTCGATCGTCACGGTACAGGGCGCCTCGAAACGGATGATCTGCCAGCGGTCGACGAGACCCGGCTTGCCGAGCTGCTTGGCCCAGAACGGCGGCGGCTCGATGTTGCGCATCCAGCGCGTCACGGTCACCGTCTTGTCGCCGTGGGTGACGTCGAACGGCGCTTCGGCCACCGCATCGTTGCCGATCGAAGAGCCGTGCACGAAAGTCTCGTGGGTCAGGTCCATGAGATTGTCGACGACGAGGCGATAGTCGCAACGGGCATAAATGGTCTTGCCGTCTCCGGCCCAGGCCGGATCGTCGTTCCAGTGCATGTCAGGGACCAGCGCAGGGTCGGCGAGCGCCGGATCGCCCATCCAGAGCCAGATGAAGCGATGGCGCTCGACCACCGGATAGGCGCGCACGCAGGCGGACGGATTGATGGTTTCCTGTGAGGGCATGAAGGTGCAGCGGCCCTGCGCGTTGTACTTCAGGCCGTGATAGCCGCAGACGACCGTGTCGCCCTCGAGGCGTCCTTTCGACAGCGGCACCAGGCGGTGCCAGCAGGCATCCTCCAGCGCGGCGACCGAGCCATCGGCCTTGCGATACATCACGACGTGCTTGCCGCAGATCGTCCGCGGCAGCAGCGCCGGCTTCAGCTCGGCGTCCCAGGCCGCGGCGTACCAGGCATTCATGGGAAAGGGCTTTGTCACCGGTCTCGCTCCCAAATTCTTTGAATACGTTATGTATACATTAGATCCGAATTCTCCTCTATTGGTAGTATCTAAATACCTATTACAGAATTGATGTATACAGGAGTTATCATTCGGTCGCCCGTCGGGGCGACCGTCCTACTGTGCATGGGGTTGTTTTTGCGCTTCTGGAGCGACGTCCGCGCCGCTCCCGACGGTTGGCGCGCGACTACGCTCCGAACACCTTCTTCAGGCCCGCCTGTGCCTCGTCCTGAATCCGCTTCAGGTGCTCGGGGCTGCGGAAGCTCTCGGCGTAGATCTTGTATACATCCTCCGTCCCCGATGGCCGCGCCGCGAACCAGCCGAAGTCGGTCTCGACCTTGATGCCCCCGAACGGCTGGCCATTGCCCGGCGCCTTGCTCAGGGTGGCGCGGACGGGATCGCCGGCGAGCTCTTGCAGGCCGAGCTGCTCGGGCGTCACGGACTTCAGGATGTTCTTCTGCGACGTCGTGGCGGCGACATCGATGCGGGCGTAGTGGGGCACCCCGAGCTCGGCCGTGAGGTCGCTGAAGAGCTGGCTCGGGTCATGGCCCGTCTTCGCCATGATCTCGGCCGCGAGCAGGCCGAGGATGATGCCGTCCTTGTCGGTGGTCCACACCGTGCCGTCGCGGCGCAGGAACGAGGCCCCCGCGCTCTCCTCGCCGCCGAAGCCGAAGCCGCCGCCCAAAAGACCCTCGACGAACCATTTGAAGCCGACGGGGGTCTCGACCAGCCTGCGGCCGAGCTTCTTGGCGACGCGGTCGATGATCGAGCTGGACACCACGGTCTTGCCGATCGCGGCCTCCTTCCCCCAGTTCGGACGGTGCGCGAACAGATAGGCAATCGCGGTCGCCAGATAATGGTTCGGATTCATCAGGCCGCCGCTCCGCGTCACGATGCCGTGCCGGTCGGCGTCGGTGTCGTTGGCGAAGGCCACGTCGAAGCGATCGCGCATCGCAATCAGGCTCGCCATGGCGTAAGGCGAGGAACAGTCCATCCGGATCTTGCCGTCCCAGTCCGCCGTCATGAAGCGGAAGGTCGGATCGATCGCCTCGTTCACCACCGTCGCGTTCAGGCCGTAGCGCGTGATGATCGGATGCCAGTAATGGACGGCCGCGCCGCCCAGCGGGTCGATCCCGATCCTGATGCCGGCGGACTTGACCAGTTCGAGATCGACGACATTGCCGAGATCGGCAACGTAAGGGGTGACGAAGTCATGAAGATGGACGGTCGATGATTTGCGGGCCTTGGCGTAGTCCATGCGCGCAACGCCCTTGAGGCCCTCGGCGAGGTAGGCGTTGGCGCGCTTCTCGATCACCGCGGTGGCGTCCGTATCGGCCGGACCGCCATGCGGCGGATTGTATTTGTAGCCGCCATCCTCCGGCGGATTGTGCGAGGGGGTGACGACCACCCCGTCGGCGAGGCCCGACGTCCGGCCCCTGTTGTAGGTGAGGATCGCGTGCGAGATCACCGGCGTCGGCGTGTAGCCGCCATCCCTGTCGATCATGATGTCGACGCCATTGGCCGCGAACACCTCGACGGCGCTTGCGAGCGCGGGCTCGGCCAGCGCGTGGGTGTCGATGCCGATGAAGAGCGGCCCGGTCAGCCCCTTCTCCCGCCTGTAATCGCAGATCGCCTGCGTGGTGGCCAGGATGTGCCCCTCGTTGAAGGTGTTCTTCAGGGATGTGCCGCGATGCCCCGAGGTCCCGAAGGCGACCCGCTGCGCGGGGTCCGCCACGTCCGGCTTTCCGGCGAAATAGGCCGTCACCAGCCGCGGAATGTTGGTGAGCGCGTCCGGCGAAACCAGCTTGCCCGCCGCGGGATGAACATCAGCCACTGGAGATACCTCGTCCTGTCCTTGCACAGATTGCAGGTGACCATAGCATCGGCAAGGCACCCGCCAAAGGCACAACACACCCGGTGGGCAGGCCGTTCCTGCCGATCGTGCTAGGATCTGAGGATCGGGGGAATCTGAGTCGGGCTGATGAGAAGGTTGCGCGGACTCTGGGTTGGGGTGATGGCCTGCGTCCTGATCGCCCGCGCCGCGTCACCAGCCATCGCCGCGGAGTTCTACACCGAGGATTTGCGCATCCCGATGGCGGACGCCGGACCGCAGGGCCTCGAGGCTTTCCTGGTCCGCCCAGCCGGCACGAAGCGTTACCCGCTGGCGCTGCTCAGCCATGGTTCGCCACGGAGCTTCGAGGACCGGGCGACGATGTCCGCGCGCCGCTATTACGGCATCGCCCTCGAATACGCCCGACGCGGCTTTGCCGCCCTGATCGTGATGCGACGCGGCTACGGCACGTCGCCCGGCGGGCGCGTCGACAGCATCGGCAGTTGCGCCAGAGCCGCCTATCTGCCGGCGGCGGCCGTGGCGGTAGCGGATCTGCGCGCCGCGATCGCGGCGATGGCACAGCGAAGTGACGTGACGACGGCGGGCATGATCGCGGCCGGCCATTCCGCCGGAGGGCTTGCCACCGTTGCGCTGACCGCCGAGGCCCCGGCGGGTCTCGTCGCCGCGATCAATTTCGCCGGCGGGCGCGGCTCGCGCGATGACGATGATGTCTGCAACGAGGATGGGCTGTTGCAGGCGTTCGCCAGCTTCGGCCGAACGTCACGCGCGCCGACGCTGTGGGTCTATGCGACCAACGACAAGTTCTTCGGGCCCGACCTCGCCCGCCGTCTTTACGACGGCTTCCGCAGCAGCGGAGGCAACGCAAAATTCGTCGCAGCACCGCCCTACGGAGACGAGGGGCACTACCTCTATTCGGTCGCCGGCCGATCGCAATGGACACCCTATCTCGACGCATTCCTGCGCGAGCACGCGCTTGGCAGCCGCGACATTCTCGGCCCGCCGGACCCGCTGCCGCCACCGGCCCAGCTCAGCGAAGCCGGCCGCGCCGAATTCGAGCGCTATCTCGCCAGCATGACGCCGCACAAGGCCTTTGCGGTCTCACCGAACGGCGGCTACGGCTGGCGCAATGGGCGCGCCACGACCGACGAAGCCCGACGCGACTCGCTGGCAGCCTGCATGAAATTGTCGGCGACTTGCAAAATCCATGCGGTCGACGACCGGCTGACCGACGACACGCGACAGGTCGCGCCCGACAGGAGCGCCCGGGCGCGCTGAACCTTCAGGTCTGTCTCGAAACGCGCGTTAAGGTCGCGCGCCGACCGCCAGCCTGTAGCCCACCCCGGTGACGGTGGCGATCACCGGCGCTGCCCCCGTCACCAGCTTGCGACGCAGCCGGGCCACCAGCGCGTCCACGGTACGGATATCGACATCGACCTGCCTGTTGCTGACAACCTCGATCAGATAATCGCGGCTGAGCGGTCGGCCTTCGGCGCCGACGAGCGCCGCGAGCAGATCGAATTCCGCGCGCGTCAACGCGACGGGCTTGCCGTCGCTACCGAGCAATTCACGCCGTGTGAGGTCGATGATCCAGTCCCCGAACACGATCGAATTGTGGGTTCGCGCGGCCTTGCGATCGATCGCGCGCCGGCGGAGCACGCTGCGCGTACGGGCGAGCAGCTCGCGAAGATTGATCGGCTTGGTGACGTAGTGGTCGCCGGCGATCTCGAGGCCGAGGATCCGATCGACATCGGTATCGCGGCGGGTCACGAAGATGATGCCGGCATCACCGGATGCCTGGATCTCCCTGGCAAGTTCGAAACCGTCTCCGTCGGGCAATTGCACGTCGAGAAAGACGAGATCGGTCCGGGTGCGCAGCGCCTGACGACACTCCGCGCAGGACGCGGCGGCGACCACGTCGAAACTGTTCTCGCGGAAATAGTCGGCCAGCATGGTCCGCGTTACCGGATCATCTTCCACGACGATCAGTCGCTCACGGCTGGCCATGCGCGATCCGGATGCCGGATCGGCAGCGCTCCGGGAGAAGCTGCGCGCCTGCGACGGCGCCTTGTGATGCAAGTCCTCATACAGGCCGCTGCGGTCTGGACGAATATTCACGACGAGTTCGAGCCCCCGAAAAATGACTGCCGCAATCATTAGCGCGTTATGACGCACAGACAATATTCGTCTTGCAGGCGCATTCATTATGAATTGCCCCACATTTCTCATCCCGCGCACCATCGCCCGTCCGCGCTGGCCGCATCGCTTCAACCTGCGGTTAACGTAAAGAAGGCGTTCAGCTTCGAAATAGAAGCCGGCCCCTATATGGTGGCGGTTGCAGGCGCAAGCCACGCGCGAAATCAAAACGCAGACGAAGGAGCTGGCGCGATGCAGAGGCAGGCCCCGTTGGCCGCCGACCGGAGCGATGGAGGCACTGGGCCTCTCGGTCGCTCACACACGCTCGACGTCCTGCGCGGCCTCGCCATCGTCGGCGTGATGGCGGTCCATGTCTCGCAATCATTTCCGTCCAACATCAAGGCAATCGATTTCGCCTTCATGTGCGGCTGGACCGGCGTCAACGTTTTCTACTTCGTCAGCGCCCTGACGATGTGCCTGATGTGGACGCGGCGGGCCGAACTCCATCCGACGCGAAATTTCTACATCCGCCGGTTCCTGCGCATCGCACCGCTGTTCTGGCTGGCCATCCCGTTCTATCTCCTCATCAACGGCACGGGCCCCGGCCCCGACGCGCCCTTCGGCATCGGCCCGCTACAGGTGTTGCTCACCGCAACGTTCCTCCACGGATTCTGGCCCGACAGCGTCAACAGCGTCGTACCTGGCGACTGGTCGATCGCCGCGGAGATGACGTTCTACCTCGTCTTCCCGCTTGTGATCACAGCCTTCGGATCGCGCAGGCATCTCTATCTGGCGCTCGCGCTGCTGCTGCATCTCTTCAATGTCTGCCTGTTCAAGCCGTGGGCTTTTGCGCTGTTGTCGGCCTATTACGGCCCCGGACACGAGGCTTTCGTTTGGACCTCGCTGCACATTAGCTTCCTGAATCAACTGCCGGTCTTCCTGCTCGGATGCGCCTTGTTTTTCGGCCTGCGGGACGGTTTTGCCAGGTCGGACGCCGTGATCCTCACAGCGTTCGTGGCTCTCTCCTTCCTCGCCAACCGCGCGAGCGGCTCGCACGAGTTCAACTATCTGATCATCAATCTGGTGCTTGGCGCGGGCGTCGCGGGCTGCATCCGCTTCGGTTTGCGCTGGCGACCGCTCGAGGCATTGGGCCGCAGTTCCTATTCGATGTATCTGTCGCATTTCGCGGTGATCCTCGGCCTGCGCCAAGTGTGGCCCATGGCCGACGGACCGGCTTCGCTGCTCGCGGCCTATGTGGTCGTCGCCGCAACCAGCTACCTGATCGCACGGGCAACGTGGCATCTCGTCGAGGAGCGGGCGCAGGACCTCGCACACCGGCTGACCTCGGCAGCGAAGACCTCACCGGATGCAGACGCGCCGTCTGCGCCGCGCATCGCGCTCAACGGCCGTAGAGCCGGCGCCTGAACAGGTCTCCCGAATACGCTTCAACCGCAACTGACGCCGATCCGGAACGACAGCCGCTCTTCCCCGCCTGGGGCAATGTGCATGAGACCAGGCTTTTCGGTGAACTCCCCGTCGAAATCCACCGGGCTGGCATAGCCGCGCCAGGGTTCGATGCAGAGAAACGGCGCGCCTGAAGGCTTCGACCAGACGCCCAGTTCGCGGAAACCCTTCCAGGAGATCTCGAGGCACGGCCCATCTGCGTCTTGCGCGGAGACGTAGCGCACCGACCCGCTCGCGGGCCGATCGAAGATCAGCGCATCATCCGCGAACAGGTTTTCCGACAGCGGCAAGACGGAGCCCTTGACGGGGCTTGGCTCGGTCTGCGGCTTGAGGAGCCCAGCCTCGAGGCGACGCACAGGCGAGTGCTCTTCTGACGAGAATCTCAGGGCGTAACTCTCCTTGGGCAGCCCGGGCCGAAGCGGCCAATTGAAGGCGGGATGGCCGCCGAGAGAGGCCGGCAGGATGTCATCTCCGGTGTTCGTGACAGTCAGAGCCAGATCGAGACCCTCATCATCGAGCACGTAGGCGGCGGTCAATCGGAACGCGAAGGGATAGAGCCCGCGCGTCGCTTCGCTGTCTTCGAGCAGCAGTGAGCAGTGACGTTCCCCCCGCTCGAGCCACGCAAAGCGGCTGTCCCGCGCGAAGCCGTGCTGGGTCATCCGGTAGGTTTTGCCGCGGTGCCGCAATGTGTCGTTGGCGAGACGCCCGACGATCGGAAACAGAAGCGGTGCGTGGCGCGGCCAGGCGAGACCGGCCTGCCAGATGAATTCGGTGCCGTCATCATCGGACAGCCGACTCAGTTCAGCACCCTTGGCCCGAACAATGGCCGCGAGCCGGCCGGATCGAAGCATCTGAAACTCTGGATCGCCCATCCTTGACATCCCCACCACCCTACGCGAAGCAAACGAACTGCTCTATCGGCGGCGGAGCATATCGTCCTGCGCGCCGGGTCGCGTCGGAGCTTTAACCTTAGCCGATAGAGAGGCTGCAGTATTGCGCCGCGTTAGGCGCCCATCCGTCATAGGCCAATCAGCATGCTGGCACTTGCGCTCTTGATCGGATTGACCTGCCCGCCCGGCGAAAGGCCGCTTGATCTCCGCGGCAAACTGCCAACCGGCCATCAAACGCTCGACTTGGTCATTTCGGTCGAGCCCTATTATGCGCGTGTTTATATTTCTCAACTCGGCTTTCCAGCGAGCTCCCAGCAATGCTGCAGCGGAAAGCCGACTTCAGTCCTTCGCGTTCCCATCGTGGGGGCGCAATTTTGCCTTCGGCAAAGTCAGCCTCAGATGAAATGGAAAATACAGGTTCTATTGAATCCGGAGCTGGAGTTGTAACCGCTCGACCCAGCGCCACGTTGTTAACAAAATATGACCATGATCGATTGACCGACCCGCAAAAAGCCTTTAATCGGCATTTGGAACTCACCAAAAACCAAATAAAAGATTAAAGAAGAACCATGAAAAAAATCATCGCTTCTGCCGGGTTAATTCTTGCTGCATTGTGGGCCACCCCGAGCCGCGCTGCCCTGGTCTATAGCTATTCGACCCAAGGCTGCTTCACCTCGGCTGCGAGCTGCACCAATTTCACGACCAACGCATCGACGGGAGGCGCTGTCCGTGGCGAAGGCGGCCTCAATTTCCGAGGCGTGACCAATGTCACCACGTCGAACGTGCCGCTGACGCTGGGCACGATGGGCCTGCAGAACATTTTATTCGACGATCCGGCAGCAACCAAGTTCGATCTTCGTATTGTCTTCTCCGCCCCGACCGGCGCCGGAAATCAGACGTTTGCCGCCGACCTGACCGGCTTGATCCTGGTGGGTCTAGGCTTCGTCAAGATCGACTTCGGTGGACCCCAGACCGTCACGTTTAGCGGCGGCTCGTTCGATCTCGCCGTCAACGACATCTATCTGTTTTCTATCGACCCCCGGGATCCTGTTGTCGGGTCCGTCACCAACATCACGAGTGCGGTTCCGGAACCCTCGACCTGGGCGCTGATGATCGTCGGCTTCGGCGGCCTCGGCTATGCTGCGTACCGCCGCCGACGGAATTCGGCCGCAGCCGTCGCCTAACAAGACCTCTGATCTAAAGAACCCGGTGCGATCCGCACCGGGTTCTTTGTGGGTTCTCTTTCGCCGATTTTTTGAGATATCGCTCACGCGCCATCAGACTTGAAGACACCTCCTCGGAGCTGGTCAATTGATCGAGCGTCCGCGCAAGGCGAGCTCGAAATTCGAGACGCAAGTTTCCAAGCTTCTGATCGGGTGGTTACACAGACGCTCCGCGGCCCGCCGGAGATCGGAATGGTCTCGTTCCTCAATTCGGTCGAGTTCAGCCGCAATGCTCTCGAGAGCTTCCTGCAGGCGGATGAGTTCTGAGAACGCGCTCATCTCAACTCCTCACCATCACTTGAGCTGGTGGACGGCTCGGTTACGCGGGTCGACACGCGATGGGAATCGCGGCCGCTATCGAACCGGACGTCGGATCCAGCATATTAAATACGACAACAAGGCAATTGAATATTGAGGAATAAAGCTCCCAGATAATTGGAGCGCTGTCAATAACTGGCGAATTAAACAAAGGCAGGGAGACGAGCGATCTCTCCCCCCCGTTGAGAGAACGACGGCAAATCTCAGGGGTCTATCGCTCAAAATGCCGATTTTGCAGCAGATTACGCCTCGACGGCCTTGGGTCTCAAGACGTCCAGGCTTCGGCTTTTCTTACCACCAGAAGTACGGAAAAACCCGGTAGCGCAGGCGCGGGTCACCGTAATAGCCGGGTCCTTGATACGGACCATAGAAGTTCCCGTCACCATAGACCCAGCGCGCGACGGGTTTGCGCCGCGGCAAACGTTGGCAAACCCCGTCTTCCTGGCAAACGACGCGGACATTATCCACGGCAGAGGCCGCCGAGGCGATATCATGCTGGGGCATCAGGGGGGCAGCTGAGGCACCGGCCGACAACAGGGCACCCAGCCCGAAAACGATCCCAGCCAACTTCTTCATCGTCCCCGCGCTCCCCTTGCGATTCGTCCGCCGCAAACAAGCGCGGACATTCAAACTTACCGGTCTCTCATCTTCAGGACAAGACCGCGCAGACCTGCATATTGCCGCTTCGCGTCGGCGAGGGATGTCGTGGCGTTATAGAGCCTCAGCGCCAGGGTTCGCGCGACCAGCAGGGCTATCCCGGGCTGAGACGCCAGGAAGGTCGCGGCATCATCGAACGCATAGACGGTCGTGGAAGTCCCGGCGACAACAGTCGCCGAATGAGGCCGCCCCAGCAAAACGGACATTTCGCCGAGGATAGAACCAGGCTCTGCCAGGTTGGCAACGACCGTCCCATCCTTCACCACATCGACCTGTCCACTGACCAGGACGTACACCCGCCCAGTCATCTCGCCTTCCCGGAGAATCTGGGTTCCTGCCGCAAAATTACTCTCGCGGCCACCGGCACAGTATTGCAGCAGAGCCCGCATCGTCTCCTTCTCCGGTTGCGGCAGACACCCTTCGTCACACTTTCCGTCACAGTCTAAAGCCGAAAACGGCCGGAGACCAGTGGCCGGAGGTCGCGTGGACCTGTTCCCGCGGCCTCCGCCAACACTTATGCTGCGCGGACGCAGTCGGAAAACGGCCCGCTAACCATGCCGCTTTGCCATGTACTCCATTGTCCGCAACGCCCGATGTCTTCGCTTCCGAGGCGATGATATGTTGATCACATTGGCCTCAGCCCACGGATCGAAATGCCGCCCATCTGCGTCAGCCGCCATCGCGCGCGACACTTTCTTATGATTGCAGGATTGCTGACAGGCTTGTGCGTCGCGCTGCCCAGCGGCGCATGCCAGGCTCAGGCGATCGGTCGTCTCTATGCCAGCAAACCGCCCCCCGGATATGCCTACATTCGCGTGGTGCTGAGCAATGCGTCGTCGGCCGAGCCCCCCATCCAGATGAACACACGGCAGATCAATGTCACCGAACGCGACGCCGCCACGGCGTACCGCGCGGTACCGGGCAACGAACCGCTCCGTCTCTCCGTCGCGGGAACACAAGTCGGCGGAGATATCATCCCGCGGCCCGATTCTTATGCCACGGTCGCGATCGCGAAAGATGGCATGGAATGGCGCGCCCGCATCATCGACGAAGGCCAGGGAACTTCCGATGGATTGAAGGCGAGGCTGCGCTTCTTCAACCTGGTGTCCGATTGCAAGGCTGTTCTGAAAATCACAGACGGACCAGTCGTTTTCGCCAACGCATCCTTCGCATCGATGTTGTCCCGCTCCATTAACCCCGTGTCTGCGCGGCTCGACGGCTCATGTGGAGAAAGCCACGGGTCCCTAGACCTGCCCGAGCTCCATGCCGGCGATTCCTACAGCATCTTCCTGCGCGCTGACGCCGGCAAGATCATCCTCTCGGGTCAATTGGACGAGACCGAAGCCTATCGGGAGCGCTAGGCGCACGATGGTCTTTGTCAGCGATTCCTTCGTCTTTCTATTTCTGCCGGTGTTCCTCCTGTTCTACGCGGCGGTGCCGGCAGCACTGCGCAACATCACCATCCTGCTCTTCAGCCTGATCTTCTATGGCTGGTGGCGCTTCGATTTCCTTCCGCTGCTGATTGTTATCGCGACATGGTCCTGGCTGACAGGTCAGTGGATCCAGCGATCAACCGGCCGGAAGCGGCTGCTTGCCTTGCTTGTCGCCATCCTGCCCCCTCTGGCAAGCTTGATCTGGTTCAAGTACACGAACCTGCTGGTCGAGAGCTTTGTTGGCCTCGGAGCGCAGATTGGCCCCTGGACGCCCGTTCCACTTCCCATAGGCCTCTCATTCTTCGTGTTCGGCGCGATTTCCTATTCGGTGGACGTCTTCCGCAGAACCGTTCCGGCCGAACACAGCCTCGTCAATTACGCAACTTACCAGGCCATGTTCGGTCACCTCGTGGCCGGCCCCGTCGTTCGATATCAATCCGTCGCCGAACGATTGAAGTCGCGATCCTTCGATCTCGCCGAATTCGGCGAAGGCTGGCGCCGCTTCATGCTGGGCTTCTCCCAGAAGGTGCTGCTTGGGGATACGCTGGCCCCGCTCGTCGACGCCGGTTATGCGCTCCCCAACCCGACGAGCGCCGACGTCATCCTTGCGGTCGCCGCCTACACGCTTCATCTGTACTTTGATTTCGCCGGCTACAGCAGCATGGCGATCGGTCTCGGTCTGATGGTGGGGCTGAAATTCCCGGAGAATTTCGACAATCCCTATCTGAGCAGATCGATCACGGAGTTCTGGCGTCGATGGCATATCAGCCTGTCGAGCTGGCTACGCGACTATTTGTACATCCCGCTGGGCGGAAACCGTGCGGGTCAGCTTCGCTCTTACGTCAACTTGCTGGTGACCATGGCGCTCGGAGGTCTCTGGCACGGTGCCAGTTGGACCTTTTTGGTGTGGGGCGTTTGGCACGGGCTGGGTCTGATCGTGGCGCGTCTCTGGAAGGACTGGCACCTGCCTCGATGGCCAGCCGTCCCGTCGCATCTTGTCACGCTCGTCTTCGTGATGATCGGCTGGCTGCTGTTTCGAGCGCAGGACTGGCAAACGGCCGGCACCATGCTGGGAGGCCTCGTCGGCCTGAACGGTTTTGCAATCTCGCCTGGAATGCGCGCCGCAGCGCGGCCCGTCGAACTCGCGACGCTCGTGCTGTCTGTAGGCATCATCTATCTTCCGCTGCTCGGCGCATCGGCCCGCGGCTGGTTGATGCGTCCATCGTTCGCGCCGGCGCTGCTGTTGTGGATCTGCGCGCTGTGGACCATGCAAAGCCGCACCGTCATTCCCTTCCTGTACTTCCAGTTCTAGGAAAACGCCGTCGTGAAGAGAACTCTGCTGGCACTGATCATTATCTTCTCCGGCTTCGGAGCTGTTCTCTGGCGTGGAGGCGACGCCCTTGTTTCGGTCCTGCGGACCGCCACGACGGAAGATCTTACGAACGGCAACACGGCGCAGCGGATCGACAAGGCCGTCTTCAATGCCATGCCACGCAGTTCGACGCTCGACGGCTTCATCGCTGGGCTGCAATATCGCGTCCTTCATGATGCCGGTCCGCAAGTCTATGCCGGATGCGGCTCCTGGCTCTTCTCACAGGAGGAGCTGCGAGTCGCGAAATCCGACGGCGCGAATTTCGATGCAAGGGGTGAACTGCTGACGCGCCTGGCACAGGCCGTCGCCTCGCTCAATGTGCAGCTGATCATCCTTCCCGTACCGGACAAGGCTGCGCAAGTTGAAGAAGAACTGTGCGGCCTCAAGGCTGCCCAATCGCGCCGCCGCGATGCCTTCTGGACGAAGCTTGCTGAAGTGAAAACGGCCATCTTGGTCGACATCCGACCCGGCTGGCCTACGCCCGGCTATTGGCAGACCGATACTCATTGGAATCAGATCGGGGCCAGGTTTGCAGCCGCGAAGGTGGCAAGCGAGACAAATAGCGCGCTCGGGGCAGGCTCGGACAAAGTGCAACTGGTCGAAGGCGTGTCGCGTCAGCGCATTGGCGATCTGGCGAGGCTTGCAGGCCTTGCCGACGCTCCGCTCATGCTCGCACCGGCCATCGAGCAAGAGCGAGAGACCCGGGCCGAGATCGCGCGATCCGGGGGATTGCTCGACGAGGCGGAATCGCCGTCCATCATTCTTGCCGGGTCCTCATTTTCGCTCAACTCGAACTTCCGCGACTATCTTGAAGCGGCATCGTCACGCGAGGTCGTGCAAGTCAGCGAAGCCGGCGGAGGCTTCGCCGGTGCATTGCTCCGGCTGCTGGACAAGAACATGGACGCCATCACGAAGGCGAAAGTGGTGATCTGGGAATGGCCGATGCGAACGCTCACCGCTCCGCTCACGAGTGAGGAGCGACGGTTTCTCGATAGGTCGCGATTGGCCGCTCGCTAGCGCTTCAAGTTGTTGCCGACGACGGGCCAAAGCGTGTTGAACAAGCCCGCTAACACAAAAGGCCGCCCTGAGGCGGCCTTTGAAGACATCGCGTCGATTTGATCAGGCGACCCTGATGCCACCCGCCGGACGGCGGCGATAGGCCATAAAGCCAAGGCCGAGGAAGCCGACAATCATCATCGCCCAGGTGGTGGGCTCCGGCACGGCCGAGATCGTGGTCGAGAAGAATGCATCTCCGGTAACGTCGGGGCTGGACCAGATCCATTGCGCACTCTGCGAGATGCCCGAAACAGGGTTGCCGCCATTGTTGGCGGTCCAAATGTTTGGTGCACCGTTGGTGCCGTTGACGAACGTAATGGGCGTCCCGCTCGGCGCAGTCCAGTTGCCGGGGGTCGAAGTATCGTTTGCGCGCCAATCGGTGGTGTTTGTCAGGAGTGACGTCGTTCCGTTGGCAAAGCGGTAGTTTCCGGAGAGAGAGAACTGACCAAGGATAGCATCCGGATTGCTGCCCGGGACGGCAGGGCCGCCCTCGTTGTGAGCAACGACGTGAAGATAATAGGTTGCCGCAGTCAGAGTGGCCGAAATCGAATATGACTGCCGCCAGTTATTTCCGGTGCCGAGCAAGTCGCCGATTTGATTGTCATCGGTGCTGAGGTAGACACTGAAGGAGTTGTCTGCCGTGAGGTTGCCGGTGATCGCAGCGGCGAACGATGAAACGGACGCGACACTACAAGATGCAAGGACGATGGCACCTGCCACTGCAGATTTAAAATTCATTTGCAAATCCTCCCCCGTTAAATCTTGCTGTGATTAATCTTTGCGCATCGGTAACTCTTTGTTTCCCATGTGTCAATTCAAGAGGCTTTTGACCCGTAGTTTTCCGTTAGTCGCTTTGATGGAAACGATCTGATGTGCGGTTGCGAGATAATCGACCTATGCGCTTAGCCCGTCTCTTTTTACCTTTGATTTGTTTCTGGTTTTGCGTCGGCCCTGCCTCCGCCCATGACGCAGTTCTCGAGGGCAAATCAAATTGGCTGTTTGCCGGCTGGGAAAGCCTCAAGGAGGCCAAACCTGAGGCCGAAACAAAATCGATCAAGCTCATCGCCGAGACGGGAAAGCTGCTGGCTCAAAAGCAGATCGGCCTGATCGTCGTCGTGGTGCCGCTCAAGCCGCGCTATTATGAGAACCTGCTGCCTGACGGTTCAAGCATGTCGACCACGGTCAGGGATCGCTACGATCGCCTGCTCGTAGCGTTGCGCGGAGCGGGTATCAAAGCACCTGATGTTCGCGATGCCTTCAAGTCCGTCCTCGCCAGCAAGCAAGAGGTGTTTTACCGGGCGGACTTTCACTGGACCACCTACGCGGCGGAAGCGACCGCCGATCTTGTGGGTGAGGTCATTACCGCCGGCGGTCCCCTCCCCGGCAATCCCGGGACGGGGACTCAGCTCGGCCCGTGGATCAACGATCGCCATCTGGGTGATCTTGCGGCTAATTTCCTGCCGCCCGAGCGCAAGCGCGAGATCGGCCCGGAAGCCTACATTATCCGTCAGGCACCGAAGGCGACGGCTGGGCTCCTCGACGAGGCGGCCAGTCCTGTTGCTGTGATCGGAAACAGCTTCGTCCAGCCCTATTTCGGCTTTCCCCAGCGTCTGTCGAACAGGATCGACCGGCCTGTCACCCTCAAGTGGAACCCCGGAGATGTCGGGCCATGGGCTACGCTGCTTCAGTTTCTTCAGTCCGAAGGCTTCAAGACCAATCCGATCAAGTACCTCGTTTGGCAGTTCAACGAGGCGCAAATTCAGAACGGTCCGGACGCCGCGGGCGAATGGGCCGCCGCCGGCATCTCCACGGCTTCGGAGTGGCAGGCAAAAGCAGCGGATGCGATTAAAAATCGGTAGGGTTGGTTAACCATTCGTGTGCGGACATTTCTGCCTTGTTTGAACGGGCAGAATTCGCGGCAATTCGGCAACACGCTTCGAAAAACCTCGTACTGTGAAGGTGTTGCGCGCGTCTGAGGCACAATTCTCAATTCCTCCGCAAACCCAATTCGGGTATCTATCGATCGAGTAAGTTGGGATCCCGGGGAATGGGTTTGAGGAGCTTTGGACGCCTGCGTTGGCGGCGATTTCGCGCCGTTGGCTGCAGCCTATTGCTCGCCTTGACGGTGATGAGCCCGGGCTTGGCCCAAACTTCGGGTGCGGAAGCGCCGCTCGAAGGCGAGGCCTACAGTGCTGCGGACGAAGCGTACAAGGCGTTCAGTCAGGGAGACTTTTCCACCGCGGCAACACGCGCGGAGGAATCCGTCAGGCTGCGGCCGGATATCCTGCGTCTACGCCTGTTGCTCATCGACTCGCTCGTTGCGGCCGGCAATTTGGCGCAAGCTGACCAGGCGACGGCGGCAGCGCTGCAAACCTTTGCGGCCAACCAGGAACTGACGTCCCGGCAGTCGAATATCCGTCAGCGACTGGCCCAGGGGCCAGCCGGGGACGGCTATAAGGCGCTGGAACGGGGCGACCCCAAGGCCGCCATCCGGGCTGCGCGCAAAGCGGTCGAGTATGGACCGGAAGTGATGTCGTACCGCCTGCTGCTGCTGGCGGCTCAGCTTGCCGACAACAGCCTTCAGGGTGCGCTTGAAACAGCGACCGCGGCGATCAAGCTCGACCCGGGCAATTATGTTCCCCTCGTCTGGCGCGCCTACATCTATCAGAAGCTTGGCAATCGACAGCTCGCATCGGCTGACTTCAACGCCGCACTGGCTCTGCCTGGTCTGACCGATGTCGAGACCAAGAACATCCGCCTGATTGCAGCCGACGCTGCGCTGGCCTCAGGCGATTACAAGGCCGCGCAAGCTCTTCTGGCCGAGTATCCCAAAACCGATCCCGCGGTCGTCACGCGCATCGGGGATGCGGATGCTGTCGCGCAGGGCAAGGCGAAGCTGGCGGGTGATGCCAAGGCCATGCCGATGCCGGCGCAGGATTGCCGGGACACGCCTTACGGCTCGGTCTGCAGCCTGCAGGCGCCGCTGGTGCAGAGCGTGGCGATCCCCGTCGACAAGGCGGCCGAAGGCATGGAGGCCGCCGGCAAGGCCTTCGAAGCAGCCCGCGCGAAGAACTACAAGCTCGCGATCGAGGAAGCACGCGAGGCCATCGAGGCCACCCCGGAAGCCGCAAGCACCCGCCTCCTCCTGATCAATCTGCTGCTGACCGCGAACCGTCCGGCAGAAGCCGAGGCCGCAGCCACCAAGGCCATCAAAGACGGGATCGCCAGTGCGGAGATCTACGCCCAACGGGGCTTTGCGCGGGCCAGGCTCGATAATCCCAGGGGCGCAATGTCGGATTGGGAAACCGCCCTCGCGCGCGGATTGCCGGCCGAGCAGGCCAGGAATGCGCGGCTGGCGCTGGCCGACGCGGCGCTCAAGACGAAGGATCCGCAGCGCGCACTGCGCGCCCTGCCCCGCTCGTCCAACGACTATGAATTCGCGATCCGCCGCGCCTACGCCTTCCAGAGCCTCGGGCGCAAGGAGGAGGCCTTGCGCGAATTCCGATCGGCCGGACGACTGGCCGCGACCGCGGTCCAGCGCGACGGCGCGATCCAGGCCGAGATCAACACGTTGCTGGAGCTCGAGCGCAAGCCGGAAGCAAGGGCCCTCTTCGACGCCGCGCTCGCACGCGGCCAATTGCGGACGATCAGGGAGGCGGACGTCGCCTATATTGCCGTCGCCGTCGGCAACGACAGAACCGCCCTGCAATTGTTCGACGATGCAAAGGCTCGCGGCGCGCTGCCTCCGCGCGCGACCATCGACGCCGGCTATACGGCCATGCGCCAATTCGAGAATCCGAAGGCGATTGCCTACCTCAAGGAGGGAATCGATGCCAAGGCCGCCGGGCTGATCAACATCGACGAACAGAAGCTGTTCGAGACGCGCCGCACCGTTGCCGATCTGTCGCGCGTCTGGGGCATCAACAGCTCGATCTCCTACGGCAAGGTCGGCTCTGCCCCAAATCCCTTCCTGACGATCAATACGCCGGGCAGTTCCTACACGTCACAGCTGGGCACGGAGTTCTATTATCGCCCCGAAGAGTTCGGAAATCGCAACGGCGCGCTGTTCGAGGTGTTCGGCCGATTGTTCGAGACGCTTTATAGCGAGGCCGGCGGTCCGACTGGCTGGCCTTCCACGCAAGGCATGGTCGGCGCCCGCTGGAAGCCTTTCTCGGATCACAACCTGGTCCTCGAGGTCGACAAGCTGATCAACATCGGCGGCTCGGCACGCGACGACACCCTGTTGCGCGCCGCCTACTCCTACTCGGTCGGCACGGATCTCCGCGCCATCGATACCCATTGGCCGACCTGGTACATCTACACGGAGGTCGACAAATTCCTGCAGAAGTCGCAGTTGGTCGGCGTGTTCGAAGGACGCTTCGGACACAGTTTCCGCCTCGACCCGATCAGCCCCAATCTCGTGTTCTTCCCGCATGCTGTCATCGCAGCAAACTATGATGACTCCTACGCCGTGCGTGATGCCTATTCGGCCGGCCTAGGCGCGTCGATCCGCTACTGGTTTGGCGAAACCAAATACGTCGCACCGCCGTCCTATTGGGAGCTGACGCTCCAGTATCGCTTCCGGGTCGGCGGAGACTCGCGCGCGGAAGGCATCTTCGCGCAGACCTCGATCAATTATTGATCGCGACGTCCCATTTCTCGATGAGGCTTCGATTGGCTTCGGCGGTCGAATTTGCGCTGCGGCCGGCAACCTGCCCAAACAAAAAGGCCGCCCCCACGGGCGGCCTTTTCTAGACATGGCAGTTGATGTCTTCAGGCGACGCGGAACGCCGACTTGTTCTGCGTCTTGCGATAGCCGAGGAAACCAAGGCCGAGGAAGCCCAGGATCATCATCGCCCAGGTCGACGGCTCGGGCACCGCCGAGATGTTGGTGATCTCGAAGGAGTTCGAACTCGACAACAGCCGGACGCTGGTGAACGGGGTATCCGAAGTGAGCGTCACGTAGGAATTACAGGCCGGGCTGCCCTGACATCCCGTCGGAGACAGAAGCGGGCTCAACTGGCTGCCCGTGAAGGTGTCACCGTTGCTGAACTGGAGCGAGTTGTAAGTATCGACCGAGCCCCAGAAGAAGCCGATCGAATTGCGCGCGGAGAACGAAATGTCGATGTAGCCGCCGCCGAGAACGCTGAGATAGTTGCCAGACGTTCCGAGGGGCTGAGCGCCGCTGCTATTGCTCCCGATCATGATCTGAGAGTTGGTGCCAGGAGTGAACGTCCAGTCACCAATGGTGAAGCTCGACGTCACGCTGCCAAGCGTCTGAGAATTGAAGTTGGTCGTGCCGGCAGGCGTGCTGCCGGGCGTTCCTACAACGGCCGCATTGGCCCCGGTTGCGAGCGACAGAGAAACAGCTGTCGCCAGAATTAATCCCTTAAGATGCATTTGAGTATACCTCCACAATTACGTGCACAATATTCCAGTACTCTTACGGAGCGACAAATTCAATAAAATATTTAAAAATTGTTAAGGATTTTAAATGGAACTATTTTTTGTTCCTTGAGGCTCCATTTAACCTCACCCCTGACCAAAATTCAACGTCTCGACGATGTTGGTCGGCCCGCGACTGTACGGACCTCTCTTCTGGCCCCCGGGGCAGGTGGCGGATCACGCAGATCTGTGTCGGCGGAGCTGACCAGAGCGGATTATTGACGCGGTCCGCGAGAGTTTTCGGCTTCGCTGAGACGGCGACGCAGCTGTAGAACCTCGAGGTACTTCACTGAAATTGTGTCCGACGAAGGCACTCTCTTCGGGCTGGCTGCCCGGGTTTTCTTGATTTTCCGCAGTGACGATGAGGGAGACGGCAATTTCGTCATGAAATATAACTCCGCGCTTATCGTCTATTACGAAGGAACAAAGAGATATTTGACCTATAAATGGCCCGAACTTCGTCCTGACTTTTGTCAGTCTCGGCTGCAGCCACGTTCAATCACGGCTTGGTGACCTGGTAAGCCGCGCCGAAGCTAAGCCGACGGAAAGCTAGCGGTATCGTGGGCGTTCGAAAATGAACCAAGTTTGAACGCGAAGACCTCGCGCTTGCAACTTTAGAACTACGTCGCTCTCAGGCAAAGGCCAGACTGGCTCTGAGGCCACCACCACACGGCGCAAGCAGTCGAGCGAAATTGCTTTACCTTTACGCCGAGCGGGCGCTCAGCGCATGGGGGGCGACCACAGCGGCCGGTGTCCCTGCCCCACGGAGCAGGCCGAGGATCAGGCCCGCGATGCCAACGAATACCGTTACGGCGACGCTCCCTGCGGCGGGCGCGCAATCAAGGCATGTTCCGATGATGTCCATCTGTCATTCCTCGAAAGAAGCTCGAACGTTCGGTTGAGCACCACCGCACGTTATCGCATGACTGGCAAGATGCCCAGTCTCGAAGTGGTGTGCTGGCGCACGCCTGCCAAAGGAAGGACTTCAACTGTCAGAATTAAGCCTCACAGCCCAGTCGTCGTATTGGGCTACCACTGTTGTCACCGCATTAGCTCTTCAGCAGCATCTGCGAACGCGTCGCCAAACGTCCAAAAACGACCAATCCGACGAAGCCCAACAGAACCATGGCCCAGGTCGCAGGCTCCGGAACGGCACCGACGGTGCTGAACTGCAACCGTCCGGCATCGCCGGGACAGAAGAGATCACCTCCGCACACGTCCGTCGACGAGCCGTCGGGCAGATAGGTCGAAAAATAGGGCGTGGGATTAAAATACAGATTGCCGAAATTATTGGAGCCGAATGAAAACAAGATGCCGCCGAAACTGAACTGCTTCAGCACCGGGTCGAAGCTGTTGTCGAAACCGAAATAGTAGTCGCTAGGGTAGCTGTTTGTCGGCGCGCTCTCGGCAATGAGGCCGGTGATAATTCCGGCAGTCGGCGATGAACTCGAGTTCAGGCCCGTGACCGTGCCGGAGATCGTCGTAAGCTTGTTGCTGGCCGTATCATAAGTGAATTGACCGACGATATTGTAGGCCGACCCAAAGAAGCTGAAATTCTCAGTGACTGTCGTGACAGGCGTGGCCATGGCCTCGCTGATGCCGAGCAAGCCGCAAACCGCGAGAATGAAATTCAACGTCTTCACGAGTCCTCCTTTCGTATCCGATGGAGGCAGATCGACGTCGGGCGCGAGCCGCGCAGCATACGGTGAATCCGCAAGCGGATTGTTGGGCAGCTACGAACGCTCGCGACGACGCAACTGCCACGCGCGAGCGAGCGATTTTCGCGTCGCGCCGGATACTAGTTCAAACGAAATGAAAGCTTACGCCACTGATTCGTCACGAATATATCCGAATCTGGCGGCTCGTGCGCGTAGATAATACCTTTTCCGCGACCGTCGAAAATATGGGCCGCCGGACTTTCGCGCTATTGATAGTCGTGAGCAGCGTTCGATATCAGACGGCCGATTTCGCCTTGGCCATACCCAAGCGAATCGTGGCGACGAGACGCTCCTCTGGATTGCCCGCTGCCGGAGCGGCCTGAACCTGTGCTCGTGTCAGCGACGCCAATGCTTGCGATGCAGGCCCTACGGCATTGATAAGGTCGGCGACGGCGCGTGAATCGTCCTCGGAGGACTGCTCCTCAAGAGAATTAAGGGCAGCAAGAAGCGCGCTCGTGAGAGAGTTGGACATCGATGTCTCGTTCCCAGATTCGTAACCGCGCTTGCTGGGTTCCATAGCATCGACGTCCATTGGTCAAAAGACCGGACCTCCCATCGACCAAGATTTATCCACGGCGTTGCCAACGAGCCATACGCCCGAAGATCGACGAGAAACGCCGTTCCGTTGAAGGCCGCAATGCCTGGGCTGCCGCTCGCTCAATTCTGCGACAAAGCGACATATCACGAGTGAGAACGGCATCAATCGCGAACAGCACGTACGCGCGGCCTTCAGGCCAGCGCAGCAGCCCTTCGACGGCGATAGGTCAGCGCGCCAACACCGAGGAAGCCAGCGATCATCATCAACCAGGTCGCCGGCTCAGGAACGGCCGTCAGGAATTGGACCTCGCTGACCATGATCCAGGGCTCAAGCTTGGTATTCCACGCGTTCTCCTGGAAACCGCTGAGGGGGTCGTTGAAAGTATTGGTAACCGGATCCCAATACTGTTTCTCGTAATCGTAGCCATCCTGGCCAAGAGCGCCGCGGAAAAGTTGGAGCGTGAAGATATCGCTGGAGGAAATCGCTTGATTCAGAGTGATTGTGATCAGCGCGGTACTTGAAGCGTAGGGATTGCTTCCCGTGTAGGGGGAGATTGTCTCGGTATACTGGGACGAAGTCAGCAGAGTTGAGCCAACCATGATCGACACGTTGCTTGGAGCCCCGACCAAACCTCCAGAACCATCGGCGGCAACATAGAGGTTTATCTGACTCACCATCGACCCACTTGCGAGATGGAATACGATGGTCGGATCCTGGTACTTCCATCCCACATACTGGCTCGGCTGCCCATTCAGCGAGCCATAGTAAGGCGACGCAGCCGTGGTCCAGCCGTTCGAAATGGTGCCGTTCGATCCGCTGACCAGCGAGAAATTGTCAGTCGCAATGACTCCATCGGTCAGCTTGCCGGTGCCCCCTGTCAGAACGTTCGTTGCGTTGGAATTATTCGGAATGCTGCTGGGCGAGCCATTCACGCCTGCGTTCGGGACGGGAGTAGATTCCCCCTTTTTCGTATAGGTGAAATCGAAGTAATTCTGACCACCAGTAGGCGTTGTATACTGGGTGGCACCGTTTCCGTTGGCCATGTCGTAACTGGTCACGCCGATCACGGCGGCCGACACCGAGGTTGACATCAGGCAGGCGCCCACGACGGCCGCCAACGAAAAAGAACGAAGCAACATTCCAAATCTCCAAAAGCGATGCGCCGGAGCGCACCCAATTTGGGTGGGACTATTTCTATTTGAGCGGTTTCAGTCAACCAAGGTTGAGGCAAATTAGAGGTAATTGTGCGGTTACCGCTGGTAACGTTAAATTTAACAACGTTAACGAGTGACGCGTTGCCGGGCCGCGCGCGCGACGCGCTTAGTTCTTCCTTGTACCAATCTGGTTCAACGGATCTGCCACCGGCTCGAATTCATAGGTATAGCCATCGGCTGAGACGCCCTTGAATTTCAGGAAGCCTCGCCCCGTCGCGACGATGTCTCCTTGACGAAGGAGACCATCGTTCTTGGCGATCTCCACCGCAGCATTCTGGAGCTCTTCAGCCGAGGGGGGCGGACGCTTGATTCGCGCGCTTTCTGCAGCGTTGCCATTTCCTGGCACGCATGACGACATGATCAGCGCCGCGAACAGGAGCGAAATGTGGAATTGGGATCGGCTCTCGTCCTGCGCTGGCATTGACTGGCTGAGCTCACCGACTGCAGCGGTCCACTTGGGAGACAGACACGGGCAGGAATGGCCTTTTCGCGAGAGGCCGGATGTCGAGACCATAGCGTTACAACCACCACGATTCAAACCCGACCATAAAATATCAAAACCGCCTGACGCCGTCGTTCGGTCTCCGAAACGAGATCCAATTAAATGGACCGAAAATGCCGCCCTGTTTACGCCGGCTGGAGCCGTTCAAATCGAAAGAGCCTGATCAAATGCACCCACGGAGCCACCAGTGAGCGCACCTGAATGCAGGTCGTTGCCGGTGGGGGCGTCGTCCAATCGAAAGGGCCCCCGAGAGAGGAAGCACCAGGACCTCGTCCTGGTGACCCCGCCCACAAAAAAAGCCGCCCAAAATGGGCGGCTTTCTCATATTCAGATTTTAATGCCGATCAGGCCAAGCGAACCGAGGCTCCGCTGCGGCGACGGTAGGCAACAAAGCCCACGCCGATGAAGCCGAGGATCATCATCGCCCAAGTCGCGGGCTCAGGAACAGCCGAGATCTGACCCGAGAAGCCGCCAGAGGTGGAGTCTCCGCTCGGGCTGACGTAACCCGTGTAAGAGAAGGTGTAGTTATAGAGACCGTTCGGATAGGTGAACGTCCCGATCGTCACCACCGGGTTGGTGCCCGACGTGAAAAAACCACCGGTCAGCGTGTGGAACCCATCGGTGAACTTCCAGGCGCCGCCAAAGAAGGTTCCGAGAATCGTGGTCTCGAAGGTGACGGGAGTGCCCGGGACAACCGACACATTTGCGGAGCCCGACGAAAGGACAACAGCTGCCTGAGCAGGGGCAGCCAAGAGAAAGAGACCGAGAATCGCGGCCACCGCAAGCCTAAGGGACGACATTAGTAACCTCCAGGGGTATTTAATATGAAGCATCTTTGCCCTGATGATTACGACTTGTCAACCAAGATTTTGCAGTGCACGCACACACAATTATTTCGCTCATTCCGGAGAATAAGACACGCGAATCACAAATGTTTTTGCTTTGCACCAAGCGAGGCCAGACCAGCCCAAAAGTTAAGCAAATCGCTGCCGATTTAATCGCCTCGGCGAAAGATTTAATAGGTCCCGGATCCGGCAGCATCGCCCTGAGCCAAGCTCAATCGGGACGCCCCCGGTCTGTTCGAACCCAGGCGGACGGTCCACCGCGGGCCAGGGTGCGGTAAAGGCGAATACGACTGGCAGCCTCACCCAACAAACTGCCGAAGCAGCTCGGAGGCAGGATATCACGGCCGAACCGCCACCATGTCGCACCCAGAATCCCTGCAATCGCCATGACGTTTGACGCCGCAAGAACGAGCGGCGCGATCGCTCCGACAGCAAGGGCCGTCAGGGCTGTTACCAGGAGGACGGCACCTGCCATCAACACGAGGAGAGAGATCGGGGGAACCAGCAGATCGAGGCCCAGGATCAGGAGCTCGGCCCGCCGATCCAGCAAGCCGCGAGCGACAAGCCGCGGAGCATAGGTCCAGATAAGAGCAAGATGTCCCCCGATCCAACGCTGCCGCTGGCTGTCGGTCCCCCGGTCCGTGGCAGCAAACTGACTGCTCACACGCACGGTCGACAGAAATCGGACTGGATGGCCCTGGAGCGCCAGGTCGAGCCCGAGCTTGAGATCTTCGACGATGTTGCCGCTTGCAAGCGGCGCCGAACGGATGACGTTCCAAGGGAACATCATGCCAGTCCCCATCAATTGAACCGGCCACCCAAGGCGGCTGAGCCCCAGAGGCCGAACCCAGTTCTTCACTCGCCAGGCGAATTCGGACACGCGTTGACGATCCGAGGCCCCCTCCGCACGCGCCATGAGGTAGAGAGCCTGGACGGGCTGGCGATATCTTGAACAGCACAGCAGCGTTGATTTCAGGAATTCAGGCTGCAGGCGGCAATCTGCGTCGACGAACAGCACGAAGTCAGGAGGGTCCTGGGCGAGGTGATCGACCGCCCATGCCATCGCATAGCCCTTGCCCCGCTTGGCGGGCTCATCGCGGACAAGAACCTGCGCACCATGAGCGTGGGCAACCTCAGCCGTATCGTCGGTGCAATTGTCGGCGACCACCACCAGCCGGTCGCCGTCCGTCATTTGGCGGACGATGTCCTGAAGCGTGGGGACGATTCCGTGGCCTTCGTTATGCGCGGGAACAACCACCGCCAGACGGCCCAGTCCCACGCGCGTCGCGCCGGCATCGTCGATTGGCTCGTGCCGCGCCGCCAATACCTCGGCCGTCAACACGAGCGCGGGTATTAACGTCAAGCCGACAATGAGGGTGAGCAACAGCATCTTGGGTTGATCAGGGAAGCGAGGGCTTGCTAGTCGTGAACGTCCCTACGCCTAAGGTCTTCAACGTCTGCAGACCCTATAGGTTCTTATGGCAGAAGGTCAAACAGGGCGGGCGCTCTGCTCTACAAACCTCGGTTTGCACCAATGAAAATTGCCTATCTCGTCAATCGCTACCCGGCGGTCAGTCATAGCTTCATCAGGCGGGAGATCCAGGCACTCGAGCGACTGGGGCACGAGATCACGCGCATTTCAGTTCGGCAGAGCGACGCGAGTGTGTTGGGCCCCGAAGACCGGGCTGAACTGGTCCGCACTCGCTCCGTGCTGGCTAATGGCGCAGGTGGCCTTCTCTCCGCCTTCCTGCGCGTCCTGATGACCCGACCGGCCCGGCTGGCACGCGCATTCGCCCTTGCGCTGAAGCTCGGGCGGCGCGCCGAACGGCCCCTGCCCGTGCACGTCATCTATCTGCTCGAAGCCTGTCGCGTCCTGCGGTGGCTCGACGCGGAGAAGATCGAACATCTGCATGCGCATTTCGGCACCAACTCGGCGGAAGTAGCCATGCTTGTGCATGCGCTCGGCGGGCCTCGCTGGAGCTTCACAGCACATGGACCCGAGGAGTTCGACAAGGCCGCATTCATAGCTCTGCCCGAAAAGATACGACGAGCCGCGTTCGTCGTTGCCATCAGTTCATTCGGCCGCAGCCAGCTCCTGCGGCAAGTGTCTCATGAGCATTGGGACAAGGTCAGAGTCGTCCGTTGCGGTATCGAGGGGGACTTTTACGCCAACACAGGTGCACCGACGACCTATTCGTCTCGTCTCGTTTGCGTCGGACGTCTGTGCGAACAGAAGGGCCAATTGCTGCTCGTCGAGGCCGCCAAGCAATTGGTCCAGGCCGGCATGTCGTTCCAGCTCGTTCTCGCAGGCGACGGCGAAATGCGCCCCGAGATCGAACGTCTCGTCACAGAATATGGGCTGACATCGACGGTGAAGATCACCGGCTGGATACCGCCTTCGGAAGTCCGAAATGAACTGCTCGCGGCTCGCGCCATGGTGCTGCCCAGCTTCGCGGAAGGGCTGCCGGTCGTCATCATGGAATCGATGGTCCTGTCGCGTCCCGTCATCAGCACATATGTTGCCGGCATCCCCGAGTTGGTGGAGCCAGGCCAGCATGGCTGGCTCGTGCCTGCCGGTGACGTCGGGTCTCTCGTGGCCGCCATGCGTGACTGCCTCGAGTGCCCCGACAGGATCATCGGGACGATGGGAGACAAGGCCAGAATTCGCGCGATCGAACGTCATGACGCTGATCGCGAGGCAGCGAAACTGTCAGACCTGTTCCAAACCGCGCGGTGAGGGCTGCGGTTTCCGATCCGGTCAATCGATCGCTGAACCCTTGACGTCCAGATAGCCGATGGCTGCACCGGGCTTATCGTCCTCGAACACAGCGACAACAAGACGTCCGGTCTTCCAGGCCTTCGCATCGAGGTTGGATCTTCCCCTTGTCACGATCGGCGCGCGTTCGTCCGCCGCGTGCCCATGAACCACATGGAATGATCCGTAGCCGTCCCCGCTCCCCCGTGGATATCGCTTCCAGAGCAGCGTGCGCTCGACCTGCTGGTCGATCGGGATTCCATTGTCGACACCGGCGTGAACGAAGATGCGATGCTTGTCGGCGTAGAGAGAGGGAAGCTGCCCGATCCACGCAAGATGGGTTTCTGGCAAGACCGATCTCAGGTCGGAAACATGGCGATCAAGACCGTAGGACGCGAGGGTTTCCACTCCCCCGTTGCGGAGCCAGATATCAGGCTCGTCGAGACCGCTACAGGCTTCCCACATCATCGCCTCGTGATTGCCCTTCAAGGCAACGAGGTGGAGGTCAGAATAGGGCCACGCCATCAAACGCTCGATGACCTGGCAACTGTTCGGCCCTCGATCCACATAGTCGCCCAGCGTCACGACGAATGCACGCCGGCCGTCAGCATGGGCCTGAATTTTCACCAAGGCCTCGTCCAGCAGGTCAGCCCGACCATGCAGGTCCGGAATTGCATAGGTGACGCTCACCGCCGCCGAACTCCTGCGAACTTCACGACGGATCGTAACACCACATCGATTGCCGCTGGCGCACTGTGGGCATCAGGCGGGCGTGGCAAGCACCGACTTCTTCCTGCCGAACAGGAAACGTGCGCCCAGTCCCAGAATACCGTCGAACAGAAACAGCAGAATGATGGCGACCACAAACAAGCTGATCCCGGTCAGGTCGTGGACGATCCCTTCGATCATGTCGGGCCCGCCGAAATAGGCGATCAGCACCAGGGCAAACACGCGGAAGAAGTTGGCGAGAATGGTGATCGGGACGATGGCGGCAAGCAACAGGATGCTCCGCAGCTTCTCGCTCCAGCGGAACGCATAGACGTAGAACACGCCGATGGCCGAAAGTGCGAAGATCGAGTTCATGCCCGAGCACGCATCCTTCACGAGGAGCTGATATGGCCCGATCATGATCATCACGCCGTTCTGCGCGATGGGGAATCCTGCAGCATAGAGCACGCGCACCACGGTATCCGATATGAAGACCTTGAGGGGCACCGTCGCGGCATCGATCAGCCAGTCCGGCATCGGCACGGCGAAAACAAGAAAGCCGATCGGAAACGCCAGCGCGCGCAGTGTCGGCCAGCCCGCATAGATCAGCACGGAACCGACAATCACGGGAATGATCGACCCTGCTTCGAATGTCAGCAACCCCTGTTGCAGACGCGCCAGATAAAGGATCGTCAGTCCTCCGAGCAGCACCATCCAGCCGACAATGGGCGCTGGAGAAACGGGGGCCTTGCGAACCCGGTCTCGCGCCTGCCAGACAAGCCAGAAGGAAGCCGCAATGATGAGCGGCCCATGCCCCTCCTGCTCGGTCTGCCACGGCCCGTTGATCAGGCTATTGAACGTCGGGACGTACGCACCGATGATGGCAGCAGCGAGAAGCAAGGGTTCCAGAAGAGCTCTGGAAAGCCCGGACACGAAAGATTTCGGCATATGGATGTCGGTCATTGTTCAGGACAGTACAAATGCTGAAAAAAGGCTCATTCGGGTCAACGTAGCATTGCAACTCGGCTTCAACAATCGACTACCGCCTCAAGACGAGGCCGGCAAAGCCGATTGCTGCCACAATCAGCGCCAAGGCGAAGTAGTTATAGCCGGCGTTTCCCAACTGATTTGCGACGGCAAAGACGACGCCGGAAATACTGAAGAAAAGCAGCGTCTTCAGTTCCCGGTCGGAAAACTGGAAGAATGCGATCACGAGCCCTACGAAACACGTGACGGTGACGACGTCAAATACGGTTGCCATGGCACTTCAAAAGATCGATCAATAGAATAGACGAAAGTTCCATTCGATATCTTCAGTTTTTGGTGTCGCCCTGCTTCATGAGGGCGGCGTAATCGCCCTCATACTTGGCCTCAAGCCTGGCCGAATAGGATGCCAGGCCAAGTTCTGCGGCAACCGCGTCTGACCGCATCGCCTGCCTGGCGAAATTGAGCGCCGCATCGCCGTCGAGCGGACGCGCCTCCTCGCTGCGCACCTTGAAGAAGATTCCGTTCGCACCTGCACGCGCGAAAAAGACATCGTCGTCCTTCCTGCGCTCGACCGCAGCCGCCAGGTCTTCGGGAAGATCACTGCTCGAAAGACCTCCCGCCTGCCGCGAGAATGGGATGCCACTCGTGGAAAGCTGTTGCTGCAATTCGTCCAGAGATTTTGCGTCCTTGTTCGCAGCAACAAAATTCTGCGCAGACGGAGAAATAGGAATGATGATCTGGTCGACACCGTACAGTTTGCGACCCGCGAATTTGAAGGTGTTCCTGGCGATGTAGCGATCGACCTCGGCCCGGCCGGGCGCCTTTGCGGCGGCACCCCGATTGAGAACGGCGTTCCCGAGAACCTGCTCTCGAACGCGAAGCAAATCGAGCAGAACGCCGGGTTCGCGGTCGAGCTTTGCGTCCATGGCCTGCTGGAAAAGGTACTTGCGGACCACGATGTCCCCGAGCACCCGCTTCACGATCTCCGGATCTTTCTGCTTTTCGAGCGGGACATTGGCGATCCTCATTTCATTGTCGAGTTCCTGGACCGTCACGACTTCCTTGCCGATACGCGCGACAACCTGCCCCTTGGCAGCCGCCGGCTGCTCGCTCCTCTCGCCGCATCCCGACAGGACGAGGCCGTAGCAAACGAGCGCGATCGCCACCCGGCCAGCATGATGTCTGCGATTCTTGTTCACCCAAAGCTCCCAGATTCGGCGGAGATCGACGGGGTCGACCCACCGGCTCAAACTTGTTCAACCAGTAAACGGGGATGGTTCAGTCGTCGAGGCGGCTGACAACCCAAGGCCAGGATTTACGAGTTTAGATTAATTTCGGAAACGCACCCAAACCACGTATCTGTGACATTTTTGTAAGGAAAACAGCGTGATCCGGCCTTTATTGAACCGTTCGGACAGGATATTAAACCGGCGAAGAGGAGTGTTAAATGAAATCCCGCCGTATTGGAGTCGTTCTCGCCGCAGTGGCGATCGTCGGAACGGCGGTTGCCGCCGAAGTTTTTACGCCCCGCAAATTGATGGCCCGCACTGCGGCATCGCAGAGCCTGGAAACCGTCATTCCGAAGCAATTCGGCAACTGGAAGCTCGTGCCGGAGATCAGTCCGGTCAAGCCGGTCGATCCCGAGGCCTTTGTGCAAGCGCCGGAAATCGCAGCAGCCAAGGTTTATAGCCAGGAGGTTGCCCGTGGTTACACCGATGGGGAAGGTCACATCGTGATGTTCCTCGTGGCCTACGGTCCGGTCCAGAACTACAAGCTGAAGGCCCATCGGCCGGAAATCTGCTACACGGCAAACGGCTTCCGCATATCGGAGAAGACCAGTTCGACCTTGAACTATACCGATACGTCATTGAAGATCACCCGACTGGTCGCTGAGCGCGAATCCCGTTACGAGCCGATCACCTACTGGATGAAGGTCGGTAACGACATTTCGAATGGGGTGGTCGACAACCAATTGAGCCGGCTCAAATACGGTTTGCAGGGCCTCATTCCCGATGGCGCACTGATCCGCGTCTCGACCATTGGTCTTTCCAAGGATGCGTCTTTTCAACTGCAAGACAAGTTCATCAAGGACCTGTTCGCGGCGATTCCGGCACAGGACAGGAAATTTTTCCTCGGCAATTCCTGATTCCGCTCGTGAGCACAGCACAATTTGGTCGATCGGGCCTGGTGTCGGTCGACCGATGGTGACCGCCAGATCGATCGCGACCTGTGCCATCTTCTTTGCGATCTGCAGTTCCACAAACCTTGCGACCCGGGCAGCAGCGCAGACTCCCGAGGACACGCTGCTCGCGTACGCAATTCACATCCACCAGACGCCCATGCAGTCATGGGGACCAGGGGCCGGCATCTATATCGGCAATGGAAACGTCCTCACTGCGGCGCATGTCGCCGGTCGCACCTGGTTTACGCGGCCCAAGGTGGTGATCGCAGGCGTGGAATATCCAACCCGCGTCGTCAAGGAAGGACACCTCGACAGTACGGACATCACGCTGCTGGCAGTCGACGAAAAATCACTGCCGATGCGCCTGCGATTGAGACGCCTGGACCTTTGCAAGACGCGCCCCTGGCCGAATGAGGAAGTCGTAACGGTGATTCCGGGGTCGGTCGTGAGGACACGAATCATCGATCCGATCAGAATTCCGATAGGCGTCAGAAAATTCGACACTGCCGTTGCGGACGTGGCCAAAACCGGCAACTCGGGATCGGGAGTTTTTGATCTCAAGCAGCGATGCCTGCTCGGCATCATGAGCCGAAAGATCAGCCAGAAGCGCATCAACGCTGTGACACGGCAGGAAGAGACCGTGGACATCGCCAAATACTTCGTGCCCGCATCCGAAATTGCAGCCTTCCTGCCGCCCGGAACGATACCACTGCGATAGATGACAAGGCGATGGGCGCAGCGGGTCTAACCGCTCAATAATACCCGTAATAGGTATCGATCTTCTCGGACACCTTGTTGACGACGACGCGAACCACGGGCGTGCGGTCGAGATGCTTCTGACATTCCTTGAGGTCGGCAACCGAAGAACTTCCGACTCCGGCAACGAGCAGTACGGCGTCCATGCGGGGCAGGATCGATATGACGTCGTCTCCCATCAGCATCGGAGGCAGATCGAAGATCACGGTGTGGGAGCGAAAATCACGCTTGATGGCCTGGAGCAGCGCGGTCATGGTCTGCGAGGCCATCCACTCGGATGAGCCGTGAATCGAAGTCGTCCCCGGCAACAGTGACAGGCTGTTCGGGCCGACGTATGCCCTCACAACGGCTGACGAAAGCGGCACCCTTCCCTCCAATGCATCGAGGACACCGACCTCCGGCTTGATGCCGAAATACTTCGCGACGCTCGGCTTGCGCAGATCAAGATCAACGACGAGGGCCGATCGCTCCGGTAAACGCGCGATGCTCATGGCCAGATTACACGCCGTCACCGTCTTTCCGCAGCCCGCGGTCGGCGAGGTCACAGCGAGAAACTGCCAGCTTTTCTTGTCCATCTCCTGCAGAACCTGGGTCCGCAGCATGTCATAGTAACGGCTGTTCTCACTGCCCGTTGCGAATGCAACGATGCGGTTTGCCTCGAGATGGTCCGTATCGAGCCGGACCTCCCGGATGGCTGGAGTTTGGTGGCCGGTCGACGCGCCGACAAGTTCACGCTGCTGCAGGCTCTCGCCTGAACGCGCCATTTCGACGGCCTGCTTGATCGAATCCACGAAAATCCCCTTGGGAAATTAACGAAACAGGCCCGCCCGCACCTTGGCGATCATGAGATCGAGCGGCGGCAGCATGATGTAGGCGACGACGATGACACTGAGAACAACCGCAATTCCGATCAGCGCAAATGCAAGGACCCTCTGCTTCTGCCTTCGCACCTCTCTCGCTGTCGCGATGTAGGGAATTGCAACGACCAAGCGGTTGTCGACGGTCGTGAAGATATCACTGCTGCGACGGATCGCCTTGTCCGAGAATTCAAGTACGAAGGTCAGGCCGACACCGGCGCCGAGAGCCAAGGCAATCGCAAGAGCAAGCAGTTTCGGCCGGTTCGGTTTGATAGGGTCCTGTGGCGCCGTCGGTTGCTCGATGACCTCCAGCTTCTCCGACTGCTGGTCCTTCTCGAGATTTTCGCCGAGACGGGCGGCCAGCAGCTTCGCCGAAGCGCTTTCGAGGTTCTTTTGCAGGCTTTCCTGCTGCGCCACGAGCGCATCCAGGCTGGCCGCCGTCGCCGCATCGGCCGCGGGCGGCGGTGCCTGCGCCACACTCTCCATGGCCTGGATCTGGCGCTTGAGCGATTGGATGAGGGGATGCTTGTCCGAATATAGCGCCCCCTTCTGGATGAGTTCAGCCTTCAATTGGCCGAGGGTCGCTGTGGGCTGATCCGAGGTCTGCGAAGATGACGTCTTGCCTTGAGCGAGACGCAACTGCGCGATCTTGCTGTCGAGCGCGGCGTTTTCGGTTTGCAACCGCTGAACCTCACGCGTCAGAAAACGCGTCGTATCCGTTGCGCGACTGGTCCGGTCGCGCAGATCTTCGTTCAGGATGCGCGTCATCAGTTCGTTCGCGACGCGAGCAGCGACCGCTGGATCGTTGTATTCGAATCCGACCGAGAACACGATCGTAGGATTCTCGAGCGCGCCGCGGTTCCTGGTCTTGAAGTCGAGGATCGGATCGACGGGAGTGATCTTGGTCGACTTTTTCATGAGTTCGACCAGTTCGGTCACCGACATCAGCGTTCGTTTCTCCGGGAACAGCTGGAACTTGTCGGCAATGGCGATCAGATTTTCCCGCGTCATGGTGCGCTGCTGGATCACCTGGATGCGCTCCTGCGCCGCGCTGGTGACGGTGGGGCGAACCAGTTCCGTTGGGATCTGCTGCGACTGGACGAGGATCTTGCCTTCAGAGAGATAGGTCGGCGGCCAGATCAGAACCGCGATCGCACCTGCCGACGAGATGAGCAAGAACGGTACGACCATGAACAGCCAGCGCCGCTTGAACACGTCCCAATAATAGGACGGCTTGAGCAGGTAGGATCTATCCTCCTGCGGCACGCCTTCGTAACTGTCCTGGAAGTCAATTTTTTGGAGCATGCGCCATCTGGAAGCGGTTAGCCGGGGCGAAACTGCGGAACCGTGCCCCATGTCGGTCGGCAATTCCCGTACCGAGTTTATTGTAGCATCGATTTTGCATCCGGCTTAATGAATATTGCGGTGCCAGATGAAATTGAAATGACAGCCTTAATGGCCCTGGCAAAGCCTCGTAATTTACCTAGCTGAGAAATAGCTGGGCTGAACTCACTCGCAAGCAGCCGGGTTGGGTTATAACTCAACCCAGAGGTTTAGAGAACGGCGGATGTACGAAGCATTTTACCAACTTCGCGAGAAGCCGTTCTCCATCCTGCCTGACCCCGATCTGATCTATTGGGGGAAGATGCATTCGATGGCTTTCACGATGCTGGAGTTCGGCATCATGAACAATGCCGGCTTCACCGTCATCACCGGCGAAATCGGCTCTGGCAAGACGACACTTGTCCGTCATCTCCTCAAGAAGCTCAGCCCGACCCTGACCCTGGGACTGATCTCCAGTTCTCCGCAGGGACGACAGGAGCTTCTGCAGTGGATCCTGATGGCGCTCGGGCAACCCTTTGACGGTAATTACCCAAATCTTTTCAAACAATTGCAGGATTTTCTGCACGGTCAATACGCGCACGGACGTCGTACCGTTCTCATCATCGACGAGGCTCAGAATCTGGAGCCGGAGGCGCTCGAGCACCTGCGAATGCTGTCGAACATCAACGCCGACAAGTACCAGATCCTGCAGTTGATCCTGGTCGGCCAGCCGCAGTTGCGGGATCTCCTGCTGCTCCCCAAACTCCACCAATTCGCCCAGCGGATTTCATCGGATTTCCACCTCCGGCCGCTCGATGCGCGTGAAGTGGCGAACTACATCGCATTCCGCCTGCAGGCGGTGGGGTCCACACGCCCGCTCTTCACGCAGGAGGCCTGCGGCCTCATCGCCGCAGCAAGCGGCGGCATTCCCCGGATGATCAACGTCCTCTGCGATACCGCCCTTGTCTATGGCTTCGCCAACGAACAGCGGGTCATCGCGGACAGCCTGGTCCGAGACGTTATTGCAGACAAGCAACAGTACAGCATTTTTCCTGTAAAACAGCTCTCTCGGGTTCCTTAAGTCTCTGAGAGGCATTAGTTTCTTCCCGCGGCCCGCTATTTTGGCAGGGCGCCCTCGGTGCGGTTCCAACTCATTGATTGACCTGAGGTCTTTGTTTCGCGAGGGCGCGGAAGGGGAAACGAGCATGCGAACGATTCTGGTGGCTCTGTGGATGGCGCTCTTCGCAGTTGCCGCGCACGCCCAAACCCTGAAGCCTGGCGACACCCTTTCCATCACGGTCTTGCAGGATCCGAAACTCGACCGCACGGTCGTGGTCGACCCCTTGGGAGAGATTGCATTTCCCCTTGCCGGCCACATCCGCGCCCGGGGTCTGACACCCGTCGCGCTCGAGAACATCCTGAAGGCGAAGCTGAGGCCAAATTACAAGGACGAAGCGCTCGACGTCACGGTGGCCCTGGCCAACGCCCCGAAAGACATTCCGGAAGAGGATCTCAAGCCCAAGATCTTCGTCACGGGCGAGGTGTTGCGCCCCGGTCCATACGTGGTCCGTCAGCCGACGACCCTCATGCAGGCCCTCTCGCTCGCTGGCGGTCTTGGTCCTTACGCCGCCAAGAAGCGAATACAGGTCCGGCGGCGAGCCCCTGGCGGCGACGAGACGATCTACGTGTTCAACTACAGGGCCTATGAAGCCGGCGCAGATCTCGAGGGCAACATTGTCCTGCGGGCGGGCGACGTCATCATGGTCCCGGAGCGAGGATTTTTCGACTAGCAGCATTCTGCATTGATCCGGGCGGACCCTATTGTGAGAAGGATTGCTTGTGCAGTCGCGGTCTCGTTCGGAGTGGTGCCGACGGCCGTCCTCGCTTGGGACTGGTCGATCAGCACCACCGAGAGTGAGACTGTCGAGCTCAACAGCAACCAATACCTCCGCACGTCACCAGCGGGTTCGGTCGGCTCCTATTCGACGCTGACCGCCAAAGCAGTTGGTTTGACACCGACATCGAAACTCACATTCGATGGCGACGGGACCTTCAGGAAGTATTGGGGACCGGGCGCGGCCGGAACGGTATCGGAATCCCTCAGCTACGGGTTCCACGCTCGCTATGACACGTTTGGAAAAAACAAATACGATAAGGAATTCGTCGAAGCCACCTGGCGGCAACAGAGCACATCCCTCGCCCTCCTCAATGATCTCGGCGTCGTGGCGCCCGTCGGCGGTTTCCTGGATCGGTTGACGGTATCCGGCGGATTCGATCGCGCACTGACAGCACGCGACACAGTGAGCGTTTTCGCGTCATCGACGCGAACGAGCTATGAACCCTCGACCGGCGGCACGCCATTCACGGACACGGTTGCTCGCGGCAATTGGCGTCACGCGTTCAGCTCGACGACAGGAGGAAGCCTCTCGTCCGAGGCGGAACTGCTCGACTACGACAACGCGTTCGGGACGCAGGCTGCAATCTATCGAAATCAGGCCGGCATCGACACATCCCTGTCGGCATTGATCTCATTCCGCGGCAATATTGGCACAGCCTATGTGGTGACAGAGCGTGGCGTTTCGACATCGCCAATCGGCGGTGGTGTTGCGGCTCAACCAGTCAACAGCTCGGCGCTCGACTGGATCGGCGATGCGGTCTTCACCTACAAGTTCATGAAGACCGCCACTCTTTCGGTCGTTGCAAGCCAATCGGTTGGACCGAGCGTCGTTGGATCGCTGGTCAAGCGCGACACGATCAGCGCCAGCGTCAACTACATCATCAACAGCCGGGAAAACATTTCGTTCTCGGCTTCAGGAAATCGGCAGATCGCGCAGAGCACCACGGATTACGCCTCGTTCTCCGCAACCTACGCGTACAATCCGATCCGGGATCTATCACTTCAGTTCACGTACCGGTATCAGCACCGCTTTGCCGGGACCGGGACGACGATCATCGATCCTGTCACCGGAACCCCGACATCATCGGGCCTGACGCCCGCCGATTCACACAGCTTGCTATTCGTCGCGACCCATAACTTCGTGCTGCTGCCTCATAACAACTATTGATTCTGCTTGAGCGCATCCTGAATGCTCTGCTTCAGCGACGTACCATCTGGTTCGAGCTTGGCGGCAGCTTCGAGTTCTTCACGCGCCTTGAGTGCTTGACCCGAAGCTGCATAGGCAAGACCGAGGTGGTAGCGAAGCGGAGCGGTGTTCGGTGCCTTTGTCGCAGCGTCCTGGAGGATGGTGATTGCCGACTTGATGTCGCCCTGCTTGAAGCGCGCCCAACCGACCGTATCCTGGAATTGCGGCTGGTTCACTGATTTCAAGTTATCCGCGAGTGCGGCCGCACGATCGATGCTGGCCTTATCCGTTTTCGTGTCCAGCAGCAGACTTGCCAGATTGTTGATGGCGATAGCAGGCTGGGCCTGAGGGAAATCCTTCAGGATGGACTCGTACTGCTCAATTGCCGCAGCATTGTTGTTCTTCATGATCTGCAAGCTGGCCATCGACATACGCAGCGTCACGTTCTGAGGAATCTCCTTGAGGGCACCGCGCAAGACTTCATCTGCCGCATCGTAGTTTTTCACTCGGACGTAGTAGTCCGACAACGCGGCATAACCGGCAGGATCCTTTGGCTGCTTTGCTATCGCATCCTTGAAGCTCGCAATCGCGTCGTTGTCCTTCTTCTGTGCCAGCTTGGTCTGACCGAGAACAACCAGCAGCTCTGCATTCCCTGGATATCGCTTGGTCATATCCTGAATGAGCGTCACGGCTTCATCGGCGCGTTCGGCGCGGATGTAGGCGGAGGCAAGGGCGACAGCCGGCTGTATTGCCTCAGGAGCCGACTTGTGAGCGTCCTGGAGCGCAACGATGCTCTCGGCGAACCGATCCTGACCCGCGAGGGCTGCGGCCCGGATCTGGTCAGAGGTGACCTTGCCGTCCTTGATCGACGCCATCGTCTGGGCAATGGCCATGGCGGCCGGCCAGTTTTGCCGGCTGAGCTTGATCTGGGCGAGAGACGTCAGGAGTTGAAGGTTGCCGGGATTGCGACCTACCACTTCGGTCAGGACGTCGTCTGCGCGCGCGGGATCATTCCTTCGCTGCAAGAAACCGACATAACGGAGCGCAACTTCCGGATTGAGGTTCGAGTTCTTCAGTGCATCGGCATATTGCCGATCGGCAAGTTCAGGCTTGCCGCCCTGTTCGTAGGCAAGCGCAAGGGCGACCAGGAGCTCGGGTGATTTGGGCTGATCATTGAGAGCTTCGCGCAGGTCCGCGATCGCGCTGTCAATCTGACCTTTATCCAGACTAAGCGCCGCCCGCAGCCGCAATGCGCTCGCATTGCGGCGGTCTCTCGAAAGAATCTCGGCGATCAGCGGTTCAGCGCTGGCCTTGTCACCCTTGGCGACCAGCATCTCGGCGAGCTTGCTCTGCACCGTCGACTTGCGATCCGCCTGCTCCGTCTCAGACGCCAGCTTCTGAAGCGCGGCGACCGCTTCAGCCTGCCGATTGCCTAGATAATCAAGCTCGGCAAGCGCAAGCTTGTAGTCTACCGTGTCACCTCCGGCCTTGATCCTGGCTTCCAATTCGGCGCGGGCCGCCGTGGCGCCCTTGTAGGTGTTCAGGAACCGAACGACATCCAAACCGAGCTTGATGTCTGCAGGATTTGCGGCGGAGCGTTCACGCAACTCCTTCTCGGCCTCATCATATTTGCGTTCAGCGGTCAGGATCTGGACCAGCTGCAGGCGCCGATTGCTGTCTTTGGGATTGTCATTTGCCAGCTTGCTCGCCAAGGCTTCCGCGGCCTTCAAGTCGCCCTTTCGAAGGAGAGCCTCGAGTTTGAGCTGATTGATCCGTGCTTCATCCGACGCCGCCAGCGCAGCCGGTACCGCATCCAATAGCTTGAGCGCTCCGGCGGAATCGCCCTCGGCAAGCTTCTTGCCGGCGAGAATCCCGACCGCATCGACGTTCGTCGGGTCAATCTCGTAGGCGCGCTGGGCCTCGCGCAGCGCGCCGGGAATATCGTTCGTGCGAGCGAGCGCCAGGGCGCGAACCGCATGAAGGCCGGCGCTCGGCTTGTCACCTTCGACCGCCGCATCCAGGACCTTGAGTGCCGGCTCGGCAGCCCCGCCAGAGACCATGATCCTGGCCAGCTTGATCCGCGCATCCAGATCCTTGGGATCAAGCTCGACGATCCGTCGCAGATCGAGGAAGAGGGAGTTGGCCTTGGTCCGCTCGTCGATACCTGCCAGCGCGCGCCAAACCTCGACCTTGTCACTCTTGTACTTGACCGCCTTCAGCAGCTCGAGCCGCGCATTGAGATCGTCGTTCTTTGCGATCAAGGCCATGCCGCTCTCGTAGTACTGCTGGGCACGCTGGTCGGGAGAGCCGCACGCGCCGAGCAGCAGCGCAATGATCGATACCGCCGACAAGCTCAGAGATCTCCGAACGGACGGGCACTTTAAAGCGTTGGAATTCGACATCACTTGCTCACATATCCTTACGCGCATGAAGGCGGCGATTAGCTAATGGCTGGCCAACAAAAACTCGAACCGGTTCAACCGGAACAGGCCTTGAAGCCGGGGCGAAACTCCAAAGACCTCGAGAGACTGGCCCTTGCTGGCCAATTCTCGCGACAGCGCCAGCAGAACGCCAAAGAAGCGGCCGTCCACGTATGAGGTCCGGGAGAGATCAAAACGAACAGGCTTGTCAGCTGCGATGCCACGATCGATGAGGGGCGCGATCTTGTCGACATCTGCGCCAGCGACCGAGCCGATCGGGCTGATCGTGACATGGTCGCCGCCGTCGCGGAACTGGACGGACAAATCGTCCTGAGGCCGGTGCAGGGCGGCCGTGAGCGCGAGCGGCAGCACACTGGTGAATAGAAGGCCGAGGAGGGAGCGGCCGTCGTTCCAGTAGCGGCGCCACAGATATGGCTCTTCCTTGATGCGCCACAGCCACTCAAAACCCGTACTTCTGACAAATTTCGGGGCGCGCTTGACGGTCCCCGCCTCGAAATTGATCGTGGCGCCGAACTGGGCACGGATCGGCACCGTCAGGCGGTCGTGGTTGTGCAGCAGCCAGGCCTGCGCCTTTTCGGCGTTGAGGAACACGGCGAGCAGGTCGGCCCCGCTGCCATTGATGGCCTCGATGATGGCGTCGGAGGAGAGCTGCTCGACGGTGCCGAAGCCGGGATTGATCGCGCCGACGCAGTGGAAGCCGCAGGCCTCCCGGTTGAGCTGCGCGCCGACCCGCGCGGCGAGGTCGCCGGTGCCGCCGAACAGGAACACGCGCAGCGGCCGGTCGGTCCGCGCCTTGAGCCGGCCGAACAGGTCGCTGCCGGCGAGCCGCTCGCGGATCGGCACGCGGAGGAACCTGGCGATCCAGATCAGCGGCATGCCGTCGATGAGACAGAGGTCGCTGTGCAGGATGCTGGCGCGGAAGGCGGCGTTGCGGTGGCTCTTGATGAGGAAGTTGACGTTGGGGGTGGAGACGAGGAACGGCTCGCGCCGGGCGACGGCGGCGTCCACGGCGGCGATCAGCGTCTTGAAGTCGATGGCATCGAACGGCAGGCCCAGAAGACCATAGACGTCCCGGCCCGCCATGCGCGCGACTGGAGCGGAGACGTCACCCACGTGCGACACCTGCGCGGATCCACTCGGCGAGGGACGGCTGGCAAAGCCGATCCCGGCAGTTCTGGTACTGGTCAAGACGGGAAACTCGCGAACCCGGGGCTGATGAAAACGATTGGAAGTTGCATATCATGCAGGAATTGGCGCCTGAAAGGCATTTAAATGACAGTGATTAATCCGCACTCGGCAGCGCTGGTCGCGTCTCGCATGCTGGCCGGCCTGGCACGCGCTTGATAGAGGGGCGCGGCCGATTGCTCAAGAGCGGGGACGGAACCGGGGTTAACCCTCTGGAGCAATTCCGGTTCGCGCGCGAGCGGCCGGTTGCTGTATATAGCCCGGCGGAAAGGCCGGGTCGAGCTGTCCGGTTATCGCTGTCATGTTTGAAAACATTAAAGCCGATTACGCGGCCCATGGCCGCAGCTGGGGCTCCCAGGGCTTCTGGGTGATGCTGGTGTACCGGTTCGGACGCTGGCGCTATGGCGTTCGGCCGGCGATCCTGCGCAAGCCCTGCTCGCTGCTCTACAAGGTGCTGTTCAAGCTGGTGCAGATCCTGACCGGGATCGAGCTGCCCTGCGAGGCGGTGGTGGGGCGCGGCTTCGTGATCGATCATTTCGGCGACATCATCGTCAGCGGCTATGCGCGGTTCGGCGACAATTGCCGGATCCGCAACGGCGTCACCGTCGGCCTGCGGCGGGTGGAGGAGCCGGCCGCGCCGCGGATCGGCAACAATGTGGACATCGGCACCGGCGCCAAGCTGCTCGGGCCGATCACGATCGGCGACAATGTCGTGATCGGGGCCAATGCGGTGGTCATCACCGACGTGCCGGCGGATTCGATCGCGATCGGCGTGCCCGCCACGGTGCGGCCGCGCCGGAGCGATGCGCTGCGGGACGTTGACACGCGGGACGTGGCCTCGTGAGCGCGCCGGACCCCATCGAGGGCCGCCTCGCCTGCGGCGTCGTGGCGATCGGCCGCAACGAGGGCGAGCGGCTGAAGCGGTGCCTTGCCTCGGCGCGGGACGCGGCGCGCGTGGTCTATGTCGATTCCGGCTCGACCGACGGCTCGGTGGCCTATGCGCGGAGCCTCGGCGTCGAGGTGGTCGCGCTCGACCTGTCCGCCGGCTTCACCGCGGCGCGGGCGCGCAATGCGGGCTTCCGGCGGCTGCGGGCGCTGGCGCCGGAGCTTTCGCTGGTGCAATTCGTCGACGGCGATTGCGAACTCGCGGAAGGCTGGCTCGGCGCCGCGATCGCGTTCCTGGAGGCGACGCCGCAGGCCGCGGCGGTGTTCGGGCGGCGGCGGGAGCGGCATCCGGAGCGCTCGATCTACAACCGGATCTGCGATGCGGAGTGGGACACCCCGCTCGGCGAGGCGCGGGCCTGCGGCGGCGACGTGATGATGCGCGCCGCGGCGCTGGAGGCCGCGGGTTTCTATCGCGACGATTTCATCGCCGGGGAGGAGCCCGAGCTGTGCGTGCGGCTGCGCGCCGCCGGCTGGACGATCTGGCGGATCGCGGCCGAGATGACGCTTCATGACGCCGCGATGACACGGTTCGGCCAGTGGTGGCGGCGCAACAAGCGCAGCGGCTACGCCTTCGCGCTGGGGCGGCGGCAGCACGGCGCGCCGCCGGAACGGATGTGGGTGTGGGAGAGCCGCCGGGCCTGGCTGTGGGGCATCTGGCTGCCGCTGGCGTGCCTGGCCGCCCCGCTCGCCTTCGGCTGGCCCGGCCTTGCGCTGTGGGCGATCTATCCGCTGCAGCTGATCCGCCGCATCCCGCGCCAGCGGGGCGCCCTGCCCGACCGCGTCAAACTCGCCACCCTGGAACTGCTGGGCCGCTTCGCCGAGGCCGCCGGCCAGCTCCGCTTCGCCACCGAGCGCCTGTTCGGCGGCCGGAGCGGGATCATCGAGTACAAGTGAGGGAGGCCGGTCCGGACCAGCATTTGCATTTGTGCGAAAACAACCCCATGCAAAGTGGGCGTCAAGGCAAATCAGGCTCACACAGCCAACACACTGAAGTTTCGAAATCCATATGACTCTCAAGCTTTTCTACGCCGCCGGTCCTGGGGACATCATTGCAGCTCACCGGCACTGGCAAAGTGGCGGCGATGACCCAACGCAGATGTCTTTGACGTACTCGGGGCAATTCGCTGATACATGCCAAGAGCTAGGTGCAACAGCTTACCTAGTGTCCTCCAATGACCGTCAAGGATTCTTACAGGACGGCAACTTTACGTTAGAACATCGCCCTAAGCGTCTTTTGGGTCGTGGCGCCCTCTATCATATGTCCGAGATACTGTACGGCCTTGGTTTGCTTAGATCTGCCTTGCGTTTCAATGCTGACATCGCAGTGATCTCGTCCGGAACTACACACTATGCAGTACTATCCCTCTTTAGTTTTTTTCGGATAAAAGTAATTACCGTTCTACACAACACTCTTTGGCCAAAAGGACACCCTCCAACTCGACTGAGTCAGCGCGCCATTCTCGGGCTGGATACACTCTTCTTTAGATACCTGTCGGATGCAGTCATCGGCGTATCGCCCGAATGCATCCGCCAGGTCAACATGCTTACACATGGGACTGCACGCTCGCTCTACGTAATGTATCCACAATTTCGACGAGAGAACTTTGAAGGGATTCCGCCCCCAAACCGCGAAGGCTATCCTTTCAGAATAGTCTTTGCTGGTCGAATTGAGCGCAACAAGGGCGTCTTTGACATCCTCGAAATAGCGAGACAAGTCGAAGAACTGCAGCCGGGTTTGGTCCGCTGGGACATTTGCGGAGACGGCTCCGAACTCACGCAATTGATACAGAAGCACGGGGCTATGGACTTGGGCTCCGTTGTGACGATCCACGGATGGACCGACCCAGTTAGACTCCGCGTTCTTCAGGGACAGAGCCACCTATCCATCGTTCCCACGAGGGGGGATTTCGCCGAAGGCATGGCAAAGACCGCATTGGAAGCAATCCTTGCTGGACGACCAGTGATCGCTAGTTCCGTAACGCCTGCTCTGGAGATACTAGGCGCTGCGGCAACTACCGTTGAGTCAGAAAACATCCCTGAATATGTTGAAAAGATATCGACTATCGCTAAGGACCGAGAACGTTACGGCGCGCTCGTATCGGCTTGCAAAGACATTCAAGAACTACTGTACGACAAGGGAAACAGCTTCGTTTCAACCCTGAAGAGGATCATCATCAATGATCTTCGGAGATAACTACTAAGCCCTGGCCACTTAAGAAAACGCCTCACCTACACCCTGACGCTAAAAGCGCTTAGTCAAATCAAGCTTAATTCCATAATTCACGGGGTCTCCAATGCAACTGAGCCCTGCTCAAGACCAGAGCGAACTGCCTTTGATTGTAACAGTCATCGAAGCTGGCGCGCTCGAACGGCAAGTCAGGCTTCTCGTTGAAAGTCTTCGTAAGTGGGGCGGAAGACTCGCTAAAGCTCGCGTTTTTGCCATTCAACCAAGACGTGGCCCCTCACTTCGAATAGAAACGACCCGGGCTTTGGACGCTCTTCAGATAGAGTACCAGAGAATAATGCGCGACGACCACCTTCATTGGTTTCCCTATCTCAACAAGACAGCGGCAGTGAAGTATGTGGCTCAAAACAATCCTACTAGTCGAATTATCTGGCTAGATGCAGACACCCTAATCGTGAATGAGCCATCTTCGTTGATACTACCCCAAGGCATTCAATTTAGCGCATGCGCTTCGGACAAAAACATCGGCACCGCTCACGACGAAGATCGCTTTTCCCCTTACTTCAAGGCATGCTGCTCCACGTTAGGAGTGAATTTTGCCTCTTTACCGTACATCGAAACCGAAGCAGAGCGCATAGCTATACGAGCATACTGGAATTCGGGAGTTTATGCATTCGATGCCAATAGCGGCCTCGCGGAAACACACCATGAATTTACACTCAAACTAGTCACCAAGGGGATCGCAAGCTTCCAGAGCAAATTGTTCTTCAGCGACCAAATATCACTTGGACTAGCGGCACACTCCCTCAACCTCAAGTACTCTAAACTGCCACTGACACATAACTTCTCGATACAACCTAGCTCAGCTATCCGCCGCCTCACTGAATCGGCAAACGACGTCAGGATAGTCCATTACCATGGCTGCATGTGGCCCGAGGCATTTGGCGACTTCTGCCTAGGCCTAAGAGCGATCAACGAGGAAGCCGCGGCCTGGCTAAGATCAGCGGGACCTCTTAGAATTGAGATGCGTCCGGCCGCTCGCATTCACAGAAAATTCTTAGAGATTCATCGAAACAGAAAACTTTCTCGAGCGGTTTCAAAGTCCCACATCTACTGAGATCAGTTTTGGAGCCTGAGATGAAGAGCACAATTGCATTCCTTCGCCTTTCAGCCCTAACGAAGCTTCGTGACCTCAAGCACACCATCGTGAGTCATAAGAGCACCAAAAGCACTTCGGTGTTCGACGATATCCATCGGAATAATCATTGGAAGTCGCCTTTATCCGCTTCCGGTCCGGGCTCTGAGCTTGCTGAAACCGAGGAAGTTCGCGCCCTATTGCCGGGCCTCGTCGCAGAGCTAGGAATAAGAACGCTGCTTGACGTTCCGTGCGGTGATTTCTCTTGGATGAAAACAGTGGAACTCGGGAACATCGAGTACCTCGGCGGCGACATTGTCGCTAGCCTTATCGAAAGTAACAACAACTCCTATGGCAATACTCAGCGCAAATTTTCGGTACTGGACGTTGTGAAGGATCCACTACCAATCGCCGATCTCATCTTCTGCCGAGACTGCCTCATTCACTTGAGCTTCAAAGATGCAACTGCAGCCTTGAAAAATATCAAGACATCAGGCGCAAAGTATCTGTTGACCACGACCGATCCAGCGGTGCGAGCAAATAGGCCGATCTCCACAGGAGAATATCGACCAATCAACCTCGAACTGCCTCCATTTAATATGGGCAAACCGCTATCGATCTATCGAGACCGACGTCGAACATATGAAGGAAAGCAACTCATCGACCCAACGAAATCGCTCGCTCTCTACAAACTGCGATGAACCTCTACTGGGGATTTGCTTCTCTCAGGTCGCGAGCGCGGATTTCTGTTAAGGCCCGATCGAACAATCCCGCGCTCGCCTCCCACGAACTGTCAGCCACGGTGCTAAAGGCGTTTTCCGAGACTTGCCTCCATTCCGCCTCAGACTGACTGAGAACCCACTTTATCCCTTTCACCAATTCCATCTTGTCTCCAACATCCGCAAGCCAGCCATTCCAGCCATTTAGTATGGCTTCAGCTGGCCAACCCGTACGGGTCGACACCACAGGTGTACGGCACGCCATCGCTTCCATCGCGGGTAAATTGAAGCCCTCACTCGTGCTTGCAGTCAACCAAACATCACAGCGGCTGTAGATGTCGCGGATGATATCCTGGCGAGGATCATGAAAGTAGATCGTTTTTGCTGGCAGGGGCATTCGAGGTATTGGATCGATCGCTCCAAACGACACAATCCCGAGGCTTGGAATCTCCTTCCGAAGCCCATTTAAGATTTCGATGGAAGTCTGCACACCCTTGAATTCTGTGGCGGAGTAGAGAAAGCCAACAGTTGGAACTACCTGCTTCGATCGAGTCCGCGAGTAGAATTGCGCTCTGTCGACACTGTTCGGCACAAGATAGACGTTATTGTCCCCATATTCCTCCCGCATAACGTCCTCTAGCCACTTCGCTATGACGATCTTGTGCAAAGGCAGCCGATACGTCGCCTTAGATCTCTCAACCGGGAGATAAGGAAATATCTCATGATGTTGGATAAAGTAAACTTTTGTCCCTTTAGAGGCCTTTAGGCCGCTGACCCATTCTGCAGTTTCCCACCAAGTGGCGATAACAACGTCCCCGTCCGGAACATCTTCGTCGGATATTGATTTGCCGGGAGGACTGAGCTGAATTGGTGGGTTTAGCGACTGCAAATAAGGCGCGATCACATTACGTCCTGAGGGCCAGCCACGCCCCTTAAGCAACGTCTTGAGCGACTTGGCAAAAGAAGGACGCGAAGACGATCGAGCGATGACGGAAACTTGGTGTCCCCGCTCCCGAAGAAGTCGCGCATAGATGGAAACAACCCTGTTTCCTCCGGAAAATCCCGAACTGGGAAGAACGAAAGTTATCCGCATAGCTAAGTCGCTATAGCCTCAGAGCATGCAACCAATTGACGCCAGCGTTTACGATAAAGCCGCCGAGTGCACCAACAAAAAACGCGGGCAAGACACGCACTTCTTTTCGAATCTCTAGTAATCCAGTGCGCCGCGCGTAAAACGCGATAAGCGGTACGCTCGAGAAATATGACAGAGCTATTCCCAGTACGCACCCTTCAAAGCCATATATTAAGAAACCTGCTGGGCCTAGTAGCGCTAGTCCGATCACTCGACACAGACTCAACTGGAAATAAATGCGGGCCAACCCAAGCGCTAGAAACGCTTGAGATGCAATCCGGAATGGGAACACGAGCAACGCAAGTGATAACAGTTGCAGTATCCAGCCCGCAGCCTGATAGCGATGATCGTAAAGCAGGCCTACAATTGCCTGACCCGACACGAACAACAAACCCGAGCAGAAATAGGCGCAACCTGCGATTGGCAGATGGAAGCGATAGTAGACTTCAGTCAATCTCGCTTCATCGTGACGGACTATTTCCGTTAGCGCCGGAAACGAGACGTCTACAACGACTTTATTGAGCAGTTGATCGATCGAACTGAAGATCAGAAAAGCAATAGCGTAAGCCCCAAGGGTGGCCGGATCAACTACGCCACCCAAGAAAATGCGATCTCCATTGCTTGCAACGAAATAGAGAACAGAGGAATAGAGAACCCATTTTCCTAAAGCCATGATTTCGACGTAGGCATTTCGATCCCACTCGAAACGGTTACGGCATCCAGGCAACCAAACATGCGTAAGCGTTGTCCGGGCGATAGACGATGAAATGGCGCCAGCAACGAGCGCCCATATAGACCGATCGTACAGCGCCCATACCATCATGACAGCAAATCCGGCTAGTTGCGCCAATATTTCAAGCTGCGTGAGGGGAGCTATTGAGAGGCGACGACTTGCTTGTAGAGCTTTGGTAGATTCAAGCCCGGTAATTATGCTGGTCACAGAGAAGGCTGCGATAACGAAGGGCAGAAGGTCATTTGCATAGACACTGTGGGCTGGGGCAATCCCAATCCGCCCCGACAGAAAAATGATGAAACTTATGAATATTGCCGCAGCAAAGAGCCCTACCCCTCGAAGAGCCTGAATTGTCCAAGCCGTATTTAGAAATTTTTCTTCATCTCCCCGCCGATTTTGGATCACGCTAGGCTTCACACCAAAATCCGAAAACATCGCAAGACCCGCCATAACCAAGCCGGCGATAGCCATGATTCCGAAAGCTTCCGGAACCAGAAGCCTCGTCATTATGAGGTTGCTGCCGAGACGAAAAACGTAGGTGAAGCCGTATCCGACGACACTCCAAGCGCCCGCCCTTACAACTCTTGCCTTTAGGCTCGCCCCATGTGTCATGGACATCTCAAACCTTCACTCCTAGAAACTGCTCAGAAGCGCGCGAGCTAAACCTCCAGGTTAGATTGAGCAGGAGCAGTTCTTTGCGCAATTCGACTACGTTGACCTGCATCTGCAGTCATCCCAGAGACGACTCCAGCCAAAAACCAAGTCCACGGAGTGATCGATGCGTTAGGTAACTGATCCAACACGGTAAATGCAATGATTATGCTAAGTGAGGCGCACAGGACGGCCTCTTGGGCCGAGCGTAGTCGACGAATTCTGACGGCGGCACAGAACAATGGAAATGTGAGCAGACCGAACTGCGCAAAAAAGCCGACAATCCCGAATTGGCCTAACGTCAAAATCCATTGACCATCAGTGATACTCGTATCCTTTCCTTGATCGTCATAAACTCGATTTCTGCCAAATCGCCCCCAGCCAAACCAAAGGCGCTCATTTGCGCGAGCTAGCAGCTTTTCTTCTTCATCAAAGCGAAACTTGAGAGAGTAAGCGCGCTCATGATTGACAATTATTTCGGCAATATCGACCACCTCGCGCGTCGGAACCGCCTCGGAGATACGCAGCAGAGGGTAGACAAGCGCAATGACCGCGATCATTGCAGCAACTCGCACCTGAAATTTCGGAGAAGACCACCGAGCTGTCGCGCCTCCAAGTAGACCATAGCCAAGGGAGGCGGCCGATTTCGACAACAACAACACAAAGCCGAAATATGAAGCGACGGCGAAAGCAGATACTGGCCCGACCTTAACTCGCAAACGATCGAGCGTCGCAGCGCCGATCAAGGCTGTGGACAGAAACATGGTCGCCATGAGCCCATTTGACATGAAAACAACGGGTCGAAATCCTCCATACCGCATCTCGATATCGAAGGACGGCGAAACGCCATAGATCCAGCGAGACAACTGGGGGCTAAATCGAATCTCAAAGAGCATCAACACCGAGTAAGCCAGCCCCGCGATGACGAGCACTCTGATGACTGCTCGAACATCTGCGGCGCGCGATACGAAACGATATCCTAGCAACAATGGAGCGATCGCGATCAACTGGCTTACGGCAGCCGAGATGCCGTCGTAGTACCCCACGCCCGGCAAGATTCGCGCGCCAATTATTATGAGATCGCCGTTGAGAACCGATGTAACAATCGGAGACAGTATATAGATTGAAAGTAGAAACTTGAGAGAGCCCGACAATCGTGGACCGTCGTTCGACCGCGCGGGAAATAGGAAACACCCGATAACGGCTGCAAGACTGGCGACGGCGAATTTGTCAAGCGCTGGCACCATTTCTATTTTTAGAGCTGCCTGGATAGGCAGAGCAAGAAGTCCGCCTAGGATCGTCCACGCGAGCGCCTCTGATCGCGGACGGAGCGAAAAGAGTGCAATCGCCACTACAGGCCAAGCCAATATCGCTACGTATGCAAGCCAGTTTGCCTGATAGACCTCCATGAATATTTTCCAAACGGAGTCCCCCGCGCCTTGACGGGGGGCAATCTTCTCACGAGCCGCGATTGAAGGCGACTATCGCCGCCCACTGTGGTGGGTTCGGTGCCTGGTAGATATCTTCCAAAAGTGACCAGACATTTGTAGATGGGTTTTGGCCAGACAAGGTCAGATGCGACGGAAACTCGGCAGAGAAAGTAGCATCTGAGAGACCGATAAAGCTATTATAGTTTGTTATCGTAAAGGTATACAGGGCGGCAGCTTGCTTCGATGCGCTTCTGAGCAGGTCAACGGGCGACTTCCCACCTCCAGTATAGTCTGGTGAGTACCCTCCTTCATAGCCGCACATACGAGTAATGCCGTAGCTTTTGGCCCAAGCTTTCCAGTTGGCATACATCGCTGCGCATTTTGGCAACGTGAAACTACCCAAGCCTTGGCTTGACGTTAAAGCGTAGGCTGATGCGAGAGACTGCTGGAGATCCCCCTTCCCCAACGCCGACACAAATGTATTTGCCCGAGTTTGCTCATCACTAGTGTTGTATTCTGACGGTCTATAATACTGCGCGCAACAAATGTGCGTAACCCACTTCGCAGCCGGGCTTTTGGTATAGGGAGCTTGAGGACTGGCGCTCTGGCTTAAATACTTCGTCGAAGCGAGTCGATCGTTCGACGATTTGGTTCCCGCGACGCTAGAGCCCAAGGCAGTCTGGACTCCACAAATCACCTGGTACCGAGTGCGATTGTCGGAATACACTGTGCTGATTGCCTGACCCAGCACCGACATCACCTTTCCGTACCAGTTATTGTAGTCGAAGTCTCCGCCCCAATAGGCCTTCGCTTTATTGTTGGCGTAAGTTGTCTGGTAGAAGCCGCCGGCAGTATTCCAAAGCTCGTTTGGCCCTTCGAACCTAGGAATCATCCAAGACGGACCAGTGTCTCTACAATACGCCGCTAACTTGGGCATGAAATCAGTCGCAGGATCAATAGCCAGCGGAGGAGTCACAAAATAGGGATGAGCTCCGATCTCCGAACACAAGCGCACCATCAGTTCCGGCGGACATCCATTGTCGAGACCTCGGCCTCCAGTATCCGTGCCTCCACCCTGCTTGATCCAACTATTCAAGGTCGCGTCGTAAACGAGAGTCGCTATGCTTCGATAATCAGCAGCCGGGTATGAATTGGAATAGCCGCTGAGATAGTTTGAATACGCATCACGAATATCGACATCCCCGCTCCCTCCAACGTTCAAGGTCAAGACGGGGTTGGCATAAATACTACCAGACGCAGCCGTCCCGGCAACAATGGCCGGTCCCTTCGCGGTGCTCGCGACCTGGATAGTGTTCGAGTCCGGCACCGCCACGACATGGTACAAGACGTTGCCGAAAGCAGTGAAACCTGAAGGCATAACTGCGCTGCTCAACTTGGTGAAATGCAACCGTGCGCCAACTGACAGCTTGTGTTCAGGCATGGAGATGCTGGCAGTCCCAGCGGTAAAGGAGACCTGCGTCGCCTTCGCGGCACTTGCGAATTTCACAATCACAGTGGCTTTGTCAGCGAGTCCGGACCAAGAAGTGGGAGCTCGTGCTGCGAAGGTCAGACCATTTGCCGATACTGATGTCGCCCCGCAATAGAGCGCTGGCCGCAACTCCGATCCGCTGTAAGTGAAATAGGAGACCGGGCGGCGCGTCGCCCAGGTTGTTACGTTCGTGGTGTTCGCGCTCTGCCAAGCCAGAAACCGAACAACGCCGAAGTTTGCCTCCTGGAGCCTTTGCTTGAACCGAGTGCCGAAAACCTGACCATTCTTCAACGCACTCTCATCGTCCACGTGAAAGACCTGAAGGTTGGTCACGCGAGGCGTGCCGATAGCAAGGATGCTGAGCACAAAGCGGGTCTCCGTCGTCGAGAACACAAAGCGACCACTTCCACCTGTACTGGTCAGGCTCCCGGACACCGGAGTATTGGACATCCCAAGTCGGAGCGTGCCGTTTCCGGTCCAGGTGATCACGTAATTTCCGGGACGAGCCGCTTGTGAAGGCGCAAAGAAGACTGTGTAGACTCCGCCGTTCGTGATCTTGGTGGGATACCCGTCGTCATCCAAAGTGTTTGGCTCGGGCAAGCCACTGTTGTCGTTCAGCGACCAAGTCTGAGCGGTTTTGAGAAGATTAAGAAATGGAAACGATCCGCCGCTTTGGAGATCACTTACGTTAATTTGCGACCGTCCCCCATTATAGGCACCGCCAGCGCTCTTGGCTGATGCCGCAACTAGCGGAGCCGGCGCTGCGTTTACGTCGCCAACGCGAAAGGCAGCCAACAACGAAGCCGCGCTTGCGGTCTGCAGAAAGCTACGGCGGTCAATAGGTAAGGACATGTTAAGCTTCCGCTTTTGACACTGATCTCGATGGACGAACGTATCGGCCCAGTTCTTAGATTCACGCTAAGCCGAAAGCACAAAATGCTCACATTTGGACGAGAGTCGGCATCTCTCGCGAACCCCATCTAGTTATGTCGTCACCAAAATCTGCTAGCTCCCGATTGACGGAGCCTCCTGTTTGCTGAAATGCAGGCCAAAATTTGCAGCGGAGTGGCAGCAATCGCGATCGGAAGCCGCTTGACGAATTTCTTTACACTTTGACCGTGTAGACCTCGCAGACGCTTGAGTACAAAGCCCTTTGGAACGACCCAATATCCACGCGTGGCGAGTTCATGTGAGATCAGATCCTCCACCCACGACGGATTAACTTCGTTTTGCTGTTTGATAAATTGACCAACATGTCCGAAGCGACCCTCGACCCATAGTTTACTGAATATCCATGAGTTGATTACGCTACCTACGACAATCCGCTGTTCATGCCTCAAAAAGCCAAAAACGTCTTCGTGAACATCGAAATAATGGGTTGCTTCGACTACCTTCGAGATGACGCCCGACCGCGATTCAACAGTAAAACCGTTTGTCACGATCATCGCCGCAAGAAATCCATCTTCCACCGGAAGGTCCAGCGGCATCCATATACGCCGCAGCTCCGAGGCACGAGCGCAATATAGTTGACCGGTTATCGCATTCTCATCGATGGCTTGCTGAGACGCCGCCAAGGAAGCTCGATCAGATATGGAATACGAAGCCTTGAGCTTGGTCGCTTTCAGCGCCTGATCCGTTGAAACAAGAGCCACCTGATTTGAAACGAGCCTTTCAATCAAGAGCTCAAGGACATTCGAAGACGCGAAACGAATATCGGCATCCATCAAAATGAGAAAATCGACCTCGTCTCTCGAGAGCTCGTGCACATAGAAATTCCATGCTCTCGCTTTACCTGCTTTAGCAGAGCTCTTTACGACGTATCTGACTTTTCCGGATTGACGTGCTTCGGCAAAGATCGACGCGGCAACTTCTTCCGTTCGATCTGTGCAACCATTTGGAACGCATATCACCTCCAAACTATCTACGACAAAACTCCCAAGTTGTTCCGCTTCAAAAACCGACTGCTCGAGCAGCGAGCGGATAGTGTCCGCTATGACTTCCTGTTCGTTATGAGCTAGTATTCCGATGGAAATTTTGACTCGCTTGTCTTTGACCAACATCTTACACTCTTCAGAACCTATTTTTACGGTCAAACCGGCGCGATAGAGGCAGTGGCGACGTCATTTATGCTATTTTATCGACCAGTACAAAGCTAAGCGTTTCGCCGACAGCCCCCATGTCTCTCCTGATCGTCATCGTCAATTTCCGCGTCCCCGATCTCGTGATCGACTGCCTGCGCTCGCTCCAGGACGAGCGCGACAGCGTGCCCGGGATGCAGGTTTCGGTGTGCGAGAACGGGTCGGGCGACGACAGCGCCGCGCGGATCGGGCAGGCCATCGAAGCCAACGGCTGGGACCGCTGGTGCCACCTCGACGTGCGACAGACCAATCTCGGCTTCACCGGCGGCAACAACGTGCTGATCCGCCCCGCGCTGGAGGGGCCCGCGCCGCCGGATTACGTGCTGCTGCTCAATCCCGACACCGTGGTCCGGCCGGGCGCGCTGGCCGCCCTCGTCGCCTTCATGGACCACAACGCCGAGGCCGGCATCGCCGGCAGCCGCCTCGAAGACCCCGACGGCACGCCGCAGCGCTCCGCCTTCCGCTTCCAGTCGCCGCTGAGCGAGTTCGAGGCCGCGCTGCGCTTCGGGCCGGTCAGCCGGCTGCTGGCCCGCTGGAGCGTCGCGCCCCCCGTGGTCGACGTGCCGATCCGCACCGACTGGGTCGCCGGCGCCAGCCTGATGGTGCGGCGGCAGGTGTTTGCCGACATCGGCCTGCTCGACGAGGGCTTCTTCACCTATTTCGACGACATCGATTTCTGCTTCAACGCCGCCCGCAAGGGCTGGCAGACCTGGTACGTGCCTGACAGCCGCGTCGTCCATCTGGTCGGCCAGTCCACCGGCATCGACGGCTCGAAGCGGCGGCTGCCGGCCTACATGCTGGAGGCGCGGCGGCGGCACTTCCTGAAGAATTACGGCCCGGTCACGGCCGCGCTGGCCGATGCCGGGGCGCTCGCCGGCCACGCGCTGGCGGGCCTGCGGGCGCGGCTGTCCGGGCGGCGCGCGGAGATGATCCCCCACGTGCTCGGCGATACGTTCCGCCACAGCGTGTTCGCCAAGG